>Ga0137403_10003464_pt1 | contig 18924 bp, 12 predicted proteins | sample CZOMad2_1_16fung_FD_122057 | JGI IMG/M metagenome (GOLD analysis project Ga0137403, IMG submission 122057) | Vadose zone soil fungal communities from Angelo Coast Range Reserve, California, USA - CZOMad2_1_16fungal (Hybrid Assembly) | ecosystem: Environmental > Terrestrial > Soil > Vadose zone...
GTTGAAAACCTGGTGGGTTTCGTAAAGTCCTCGTTCTTCAAAGTGCGCCGCTTCCACGATCAAGAGGATCTCGCACAGCAACTCATCGAATGGCATCGTGAAGTGAATCAGGAGCGTGCCTGCCGCGCGACGGGCATAATTCCCGCCGTGCGTCTTGCCGAAGAGGCCTCCAGACTTCGTTCCCTGAAGGTGCATCCGAAAGATCTGGCGCTTCGCATTCCTGTCTATGTAGGACCAACGGGTACGGTTCTGCATGATGGCCATCCTTACTCCATGCCTCCCGAGGCCATTAGCATGCCGGCGACGCTGTACTTGTACGCCGATCGCGTACGCATCGTGGCGGGCAGATATGAAGTCAACCATCCACGGAAATTCGTTGCACACGAAGGTTCCACGCTCGCCGCGCATCGCGCGGCCATGGTGGCGGCGGTATCGGGCAAGCGCGGCAAGCGTTATCTGAAGCGCCAGCAGTTGCTGGAACTCGGAGAGCCTGCTTTCCTCTACCTCACCGAGATCGTTCACCGCCGACCCGGGCAGTGGTTCCACGACATCGATCGGCTGCACAACATCTTGCAGAGCCATGGAGCAGAGGTTCTTCGCCGCGCCATGGAACGGGGACTCGAAGAGCAAGTTTTTGGCGCCACCTACATTGAGCATTTTCTTCAGCGTTCATTAGTTTTTCAGGAGGAGATCCCATGAGGAAAGAACAGGCTAGGAAAAATCCACGAGAGACATCGCTGACGCCCAAGCAGGACGACAACACGTCGAAGAGTCTGGAACTCTCCGAAGGCCAGCTCGAGGCTCACTTCCGACGCCTCAACTTGGCGCACACGCGCCGGATTTACAAAGAGGTCGCTGATCGGGCCGAGAAGGAAGGTTGGTCCTATCGGGACTTCCTGGCTCTCTTGCTGGCCGAAGAAGTGGCGCGAAGAAAACAGACGCGACTGCAACGTTGTACGCGGAGCGCACACTTCCCGTTCTTCAAAACCATCGACGAGTTCGACTTCGCTTTGCAGTCAACGCTCCGGGAGTCCGTGATCGGCTCCTGCCTCGGGCTGGACTTCGTCACCGAGGGGCGGTCGTTGATTCTGCACGGTAAGACCGGCAGAGGAAAGACTCATCTGGCGGTGGCCATCGGGTACCGTGCCATCCAGAACGGTTTCGAGACTCTCTTCACCACCGCGGCGGAACTCATCGAGGACCTCTCGAACGCCAGCAAGCGTGGAAATCTCCAGGAAGCGCTGGCCACCTACACGCACCCTCACGTCCTCGTCATCGATGAGGTCGGATATCTGACCTACGGGCCGGACGCTGCCAACGTGCTCTTCCATGTCGTGAACGATCGGCACCTGAGGAAGCGGCCCATGATCTTCACCACTAACAAGCCAATGAATGACTGGGGAAAGGTCCTACACGACGAAGATATGGCGGCAGCCATCCTCGATCGGGTTCTCGAGCGTGGACGCTTTATCCACCTCGATGGACCCTCCGGGAGAACCCGTCATCTCAACCCGGAAGAGACCTTGCCAGAAAATACAAAACGGCTCAGAATTTCCGGAATTGGTGGCTCAGAATTCCCGGAACCCACAATCCTCTTACATCCCGCACGCGAGGCAAATTGCAAGGTGATGGGGCGATGTGTGCGAACTGCGGTTACGAGAACGGCTAGTCAAGTTTTTGTGCTGTAAATTCAACAACATAGGGAGGGCGTTGGAAGATCGTTGGAAGCTATGAACGAAAATGCGATGGAATCAGGGGATATTTTGACACCGAATCAGTTAGCCGAGCGGCTGCAAGTCGGCGTGAATTGGGTGTACGAGAAGAGCCGCAGTCGAGGAAAACACAGTGGCGAGCCGCTGCCCGTCCTCCGCTGTGGCCGCTACTTGCGGTTCTATTGGCCGGATGTTTGCGCGTGGCTCCGGGGCGGGAAGGAACGGCAAGCTAGAGTGTTTTCACCGTTGACCCGAAGGGCAGTGATACGCGAGAGCCGAATTTTCAGTTTCAGACTATGCGCGAAAGAAGCCGCTTAGGGGGGAATGATGAGGGAACAAACAGGCCAAGTATTTCACAAGGGGAGAAGTTGGTTTGTCCGCTACTGCGATGACGTGATGCAGCCGGACGGCACGATCAGGCGAAAGCGAGTCTGCAAGAAGCTGTCCGTTGACTTCTGCGACGAATACCGCACACGCAAGAGCGTGCAGTCTTTTGTGGATGAGATTCTCGCTCCGGTAAATGGTGGGCTGCTCAATCCTCAGAGCACCATGCCCGTTACGGAGTTTGTTGAGAAAGTCTATCTGCCCGAGTACGTCGAAAAGCAACTAAGAGCAGCAACGCTCAAGCAATATCGGGATGTTTGGGAAGATCACCTAAAAGCCCGAGTGGGCAAGCTGACACTGCGCGGATTCCGCACGGTGCACGGCGAACAGCTACTCGCTCAGATTGCGGCTCAAACGTCCCTCGGACGCAGTTCTCTCAAGCACATCAAAGCCTTTCTGTCTGGCGTGTTCAAACAGGCGAAGAGGCTGGGGATTCTAGACGGCATCAATCCCATTCAGGACGTGAGTATTCCACGCACGCCAGAGCCGGAAGATACCTACGCCTACAGCCTGCCAGAAGTCACACGGATGCTCTCATTCCTCGAAGAGCCGGAGCGGACAGTTGTGCTGACGGCTGCCTTGACTGGACTCCGCAAGGGCGAGATTCGCGGCTTGTATTGGGCAGACTTTGACGGCCAGACATTGAGCGTCCGCCGTTCGATTTGGAACGGCGTAGAGAACGCGCCAAAGACGAATCGCAGCAAGGCCCCCATTCCCGTAGTGAAGCAACTCTCCAATTCGCTCGAAGCACACAAGCTACGCATGGGGAAGCTGGCGCAGCCGAACCTGCCGATCTTCCAAGCCGGAAATGGAAAGCCCCTCAATCTAGACAATCTTGCGCGGCGTGAGATTGTTCCGGCTCTCACACGTTGCGAGGTCTGCGGTAAGGCGGAGTCCAATCACGCAAAAGCCGAGCACGAATTCAAACTCGACACGTCAATTCCTAGCTGGCATGGCTGGCACGCTTTCAGGAGAGGGCTTGCAACAAATCTCCACATGCTAGGCGTGGACGATAAAACAATTCAGGCGATCTTGCGGCACAGCAACGTAGCTCTGACAATCAACGTCTACATCAAGAGCGTCACCGAGTCGCAAGTCAACGCGATGGACGTGCTCGAAGCCAAATTCAGCGAAACTTCCAACAACCTTCCAACGATCAGTCAGCGGCTTGTGAACTGAGAAACCGCAAAGGGCTGTGCTAAAATGACTTGCAGTCTCAGGGCCGAGGTAGCTCAGTGGTAGAGCAGCCGATTCGTAATCGGCAGGTCGTGGGTTCAACTCCCACTCTCGGCTCCATTTCACCCAGGTCCGGCCCCTCACCCATATGTCAGGCCGATCACCCACTAGTTGATATCCGCATTTTCTGTTGCTACTGAAAACTTAGGAACTGGAAATCTCGAAAACATGATCCTATTTCAGTAAGCTACTGCCACTCGACATTTGCTACCCCGAGAGTTACGATGCGGCTCCACCGGTAGGCTATGTTTCCGGTTGCAGGGAGAATTTGTCATGAATTCCGTGCTGGATCTAAGAAGAGAAGTCCTGCGGCTTGCGAAAATACAAGATCGGGCTGTTTGCTTGCGGATTCCGCAACTGGCGGCGTTTTATAATTTAACGGAACGCCGTGTGCGCGAGGAGTTTGCCGATCTCGCTGAAAAGAAGCTGATAAGGCTCAGCAGTTGGGACGGAAAACAGTTGCGCGACATCTCGAGCTGGTCGAGCCCTCAAGAATTCGTCCAGTCTACCTGTGATGCTGGGCATGTTCATATCGGCCTCGGCTCATCCAATCCTGTGGAATAAGGAACTGGTTCGGGGTCCTAACCCCAGTTTCTCAATTCGTTTGCAGATTCACGTATTTCCCGTAGACCCACCCTTGCTTTCCGTCTGCCGCTTGCACGTGATAGTACCCGTTTGTCTTGCCGGGCTCGAGCAGCGTTACCTGGTCGCCCTTATGGATCGTTTCTATTGCCGTGTGGGCAGTCGAGGCGTCCGGCCTGAGATTCACATTCCGCGACGCCACGGCAGTTTGCGCTGGCGGCGGCGGAGGCGTCGCGCTAAATACATCTTCCAACAGAGCAGCGAGTCTCAGACTCGCCAGCGCGAGCCGCTTGTCTACGACTTGAATTTGCGCGTTGTAATACGCGTCGTCCAGCACTCCGCCGTCGTCCAGCCAAGCTGCCTGACTTAACGCATGCGATTCGTTCGCCCAGTCTTCCGGATTGCCGCTCGCCGTCATATGGTTCGCCGCGATGAGTGTCTGCAGGTGTTGCACATAAGCATTCACGTCCATGCCCGTGTGAATGATCATCCCGCTGTCCCACGCGGAGTGAAGATTGCATGGCCGCGTCCCGCATTGCGTCGAGCCAAACTCGGTGATGTGGTTGTCGTTTCCGCCCCGCGCGTCGCCAATCGCATGAAATGGCTGATGGATATCGCCCACAAAATGAACGATGAATTTCAGCGCCTCCTGGCGTTCCGTCGGCGTCTTGGTCGTGTCGGCCAGAACTTGCTTGAAAAATGTAATTCGATCGACGACGCAGTTCATGTGATCCGTCGCTGCCCCCGGATGCTGCGTATCATTTGGCAAGAAGCAATCGCGGCCGTCGTCAAACGTCGCCACATTCCGCGGAGTATCAACGAAATGCCAATTGTAAGTTTCCGGGCGCGCGTTGCGGATTTGGTCCGCCCAGTTGGAAACCGAAGCCAGCGTTACATTACCCAGAACGCCCTGAAAACCGGTTTTCGCCTTGTCGCTGAGCATCGACTCCGCCAAAGTTCCTATCACCTCATGTCCTTCCGGCCCCCAAGCCTGCACTGACGCAGGAACGAGGACTAGGAGCGTGGCCACAGCCACACAAAAGAATCTTTTCATTGGGAAATTCCTCACGCTGCGTTTCTGGGAGAGAAACTGACGGGATACTGCCGGCCCTCTCGATACTTAATCACTACGAAGCAGTCCCGTCAAGAGAGAAATCGCGATCGAACTCGCGGAACGTCTACGGTTTTTTCTGCTGCTGTTTTTGCAATTGCTTCTCAGCCTCTGCAAGGGCTTTACGAAACTCTTCCACTGCAGGTACATCCGGCGACCGCAGTCCATTCTTTGCAACATAGCGCCACAGCGGCGCTCGATTGAGCGGGCTTTCCACTGTTCCGTCGTAAACCGCAAACGAGTCTTCCCCTTCACCAACCTCCACTTGCGGATGAGGGCTTGTGGACGCCGGGTCGTTCTGCGTCCCATCCGGCGGTTGCCCTTTCTGCCCCCCAATGCGAATCCCGTCATCGTTCGGTTGCAAAATAACGGGCCTGTTGTTCGGTGAAGTTCCGCCAATCGTCGGTTGAACCAGCTTTCCGCTGCCCTTGCGGATCACGATGATAAGATCGGCAGTCACTGTGCTTACCACAGGATTCAATCGGCCCCATTTTGCCAAGGCCTTTTCCACGTCTTCTTGCGCGGTCTTGTTTGCCAATGGAGCCGAGGGCGAAATTCCCGCATCCGGGTCAATGAGTACGACAGCCGTGCGCGCGTTCAACACGGTAGGCGGAAGCACAGGCTTTTTCTTTTCGTTCCCGAACGCAGAATTGGCCACTAGCAATAGGACAGCGGCCATGACCAAAGATTCCCGGCGCATGAGGTCCTCCGTGCAAACGTAACCCCAACTCTAGCTGAAAATGGGACGCGCGAGCGCGAAACTTCGTTCCACGGCGTTTCCCCGCATGCAAATCCTTCTCGTTTTCCTGCACAATAAGTTCCCGTGTTTGCTTCGCGCACCAACTGGAACCTCACGGAAAACCGCCTCGCGCTGGCGCTCGCCGAGCATCGTCGCGATGGCCGCCCGCTCCTCGATTTGACTCTTTCGAATCCCACCGAAGCCGGATTTGCCTACGACGAATCCACGATTCTCTCCGCGCTGCAAAATTCCGCTTCGCTCTCCTATGAACCCGCGCCGCAGGGCTTTCTCTCCGCGCGCGAAGCTGTCGCAAACTACTACGCCGGAAAAAATACCCACGTCTCTCCCGGCAATCTCTTTCTCACGACCAGCACCAGCGAAGCCTATTCGTATCTCTTCCGCTTGCTCTGCAATCCCGGCGACCAAGTGTTGATTCCAAGTCCAAGTTATCCGCTCTTCGATTTTCTTGCCGGCCTCAACGACGTTCGTCTTGTCCGTTACCCGCTCCTCTATGACCACGGCTGGCAGCTCGATTTTTCCTCTTTCGAACGCGCCATCACTCCGCGCACTCGCGCCGCCATCGTCGTTCATCCCAACAATCCCACGGGCCACTACGCCAAAGCCGAGGAGCAAACACAACTCTCTGCACTCTGCGCGAAGAATAATCTCGCTCTCATCGCCGATGAAGTTTTTCTCGATTTTGCAATTCAAGGTTCCCCTGCGAATTCATTCGCAGCACAAGTCGGCGCGCTTACGTTCGTTCTCAGCGGTCTTTCAAAACTCTGCGGCTTGCCTCAAATGAAATCAGCGTGGGTCGCTCTCTCCGGCCCCGAAAATCTCAAACACGAAGCCCGCCAGCGCCTCGAAGTCATCGCCGATTCGTACCTCTCAATGAACGCGCCTGTGCAACACGCTCTCCCCGCTTTGCTCGCCACTCGCGCGCAATTCCAAGCGCAGCTCCTCGCTCGCGTCCGCGCTAATCTCGCCGCGTTAGATGATCAGCTCTCGGCGCAACGCAACTGTTCGCGCCTCGCTTGTGAAGCCGGCTGGAACGTCGTCCTCCGCGTTCCTGCCACGCGTTCCGACGAGGACCTCGCTCTCGATTTGCTCCGCGAGAAAAATGTCCTCGTCCACCCGGGCCATTTCTACGATTTTTCTCAGGATGGTTTCTTGGTTTTGAGCCTGATTACCAGCGAGAAAGATTTCGCTGAAGGTGCGCGCCGCTTACTTTCTTTTCTTTCCAGTTAGAGCAAGCAGGGAATTACGAGTGGGATTCCGCGTGTTGTATTTCCGCGTGCCGGCCTTTGCCGCCCGGAACAATCGTTCGCACAATCACGTATAACAACGGAATAAAAATCAAATTCAGCGTCGTCGCGGCAATCATTCCGCCGAACACGGTCGTCCCCACGGAAATGCGTCCAGCCTTTCCCGCCCCGGACGCCAGCACCAGCGGCACAACACCCAGAATAAACGCGAAGGACGTCATCAAAATCGGCCGCAACCGGATCCGCGCCGCTTCCACTGCCGCATCCGCAATGGATTTCCCCTGAGCGCGCAGTTGTTCCGCAAACTCCACAATTAAAATCGCATTCTTGCTCGCGAGCCCAATCAACATCACCAGCCCGATCTGGCAATAAACGTCATTTTGCAAACCACGCAAATATTGCCCGCCCACTGCGCCGAGCAGCGCCACTGGCACCGCCAGCAGCACAATGAAAGGCAGCACAAAGCTTTCATACTGTGCCGCGAGCGTAAGGTAGACGAACACCAGCCCCAGTCCAAATAGCGCGAGCGCCTTGGAGCCGGATTCGAGCTCTTCCAGCGTCAGACCGCTCCATTCATACCGCATCCCCTGCGGCAGATACTTCTTCGCCATACCTTCCATGTCTCCAATCGCTTGCCCGGAGCTGCGTCCAGGCGCCGGAGAACCACTAATTTCCGCCGAGCGGAACAAATTGAAATGGCTGATCACTTGCGGCGTTGCCGTTTGCTCCAGCGCCACCAGATTGTCCAGCGGGATCATCTTTCCGGTGTCAGACCGCACGTAATACTCGCCGATATCTTTTGCCGTGTTCCGGAATTTTCCTTCGGCTTGTATGTAAACGCGATACGCCCGGTTGTTGAAATCGAAATCGTTCACGTACACCGACCCCATATAAACCTGCAGCGCGTTTGTGATTTCGCTCAACGGAACTTTGAGGCTTTTCGCTTTTTCCCGGTCGATTTTCACCAAGTATTGCGGATCGTTTGCGGTGAACGTCGTGAAGAGTCCCGTCAATACGCCGCTCTGATTCCCCGTCGCCGAAAGCTGGTTTGCGGCATTTGCCAGCCCCTGCAAAGAGTTGCCGCTTGGATCCTGTAACTCGAACTGAAAGCCGCCCAAACTCGAAGTTCCGGAAACCGCCGGGGGGTTGAGCGGAAAGAGCAGAGCTCCTTGCACTCCGGCAAGCGGCCCGCGCAACCGCTCGATGACCGCCGCTGCGCTATGTTCTTCGCCTTTCCTCTCTTCAAAGGGCTTCAACGCAATAAAGATCATGGCCCGATTTGGCGCGCTTCCCGCGAAGCTGAATCCCGTGACGGAAAACGTTCCTTCCGCTTCGGGCACTTTGGTCAAAAATTCTTCCGCTTTGGCGCACACTTCCCGCGTGTAATCCAGAGATGCGCCTTGTGGCGCGTTCACAATTACCATGAACCAGCCCTGGTCTTCTTCCGGAATGAAGGATCTGGGCACGCGCTGATACACCCAGTACGTCAGGCCAAGCGTTGCCAGAAAGGCCATCGCCGCCGCAAACTTCCAGTTCAAGACTCCCCGGACCGTGCTCTGATACGCCTTCGTTCCTTTTTCTACGATCTTGTTAAAGGCGCGGAAAAACGCTCCTTGTGCGCGCTCGCGATGATGCCCCAGGAAAATCGCGGAAAGCGCCGGCGTAAGTGTCAACGCATTGAACGCCGAAATCGAAACAGAAAAGGCGATGGTCAGCGCAAATTGCCGGAACATGATGCCCGTCGTTCCGGGGAAGAGCGCCACCGGCACGAACACGGCAACCAGCACGAGCGATGTCGCAATCACCGCGCCCGCCACTTCTTTCATCGCCACGGATGCTGCATTGTGCGGCTCCGTGATTCCTTCCACGATGTGCCGCTCCACGTTTTCGATCACGACAATCGCGTCGTCCACCACAAGTCCGGTCGCCAGCGTGATGCCAAACAGCGTCAGCGTATTGATCGAAAATCCGAACGCCTTCACGAAAATAAACGTTCCAACGAGTGATACAGGAATCGTGATTGCCGGGATGAACGTGCTTCTCCAGTCCTGCAAGAAAACATAAATAACGATAATCACCAAGGCAATGGCTTCGAGCAGCGTGATCAGCACGTCCCGAATTGATTCGCCGATCACCAGCGTCGTGTCGAAAGCAACCGCCGCATGAAGTCCCGGTGGAAAGCTTTTGGACAGGCGTGCAAGCTCTTCCTTCACTAAGCGGTCGACGTCGAGCGCGTTGGCGCCTGGCAATTGCGTCACCCCGATGCCCACGGCTTCGTGCCCGTTGTACCGCAGAACAGAGCCGTAGTCTTCCGCGCCCAGCTCGGAGTGGCCGACGTCTTTCAAGCGCACGATCGTTCCATCCGCGCCCGTTTTCAAAATAATGTTGTCGAATTGGCTCGCTTCCGTCAGTCGGCCAATCGCGCGCACGCTCACTTGATACGCCTGGCCGGGAGGCAGTGGCGGCACTCCGATTTGACCGGCCGCAACCTGGACGTTCTGTTCCTGCAGAGCGCTAAGAACATTCGTCGCCGTCAGTCCCCGCTGCGCCAGCTTCGCCGGGTCGAGCCAAAGCCGCATCGCGTACTTCCGCTCTCCAAAAACGAATACGTCGCCGACACCTTTTACGCGCTTAATCGCATCTTTGACGTAGATGTCCAGGTAGTTGCTCAGAAACAGGCTGTCGTACTGGCCCTCCGCGTAAGCGCCTGCTCCCAGAACGAATCCACTTGCCTGCTTGGTGATGATGACACCGGTGTTCTTCACTTCGTTCGGCAAACGCCCCAGCGCTTGATTCACTCGGTTTTGCACGTCGACTGCCGCCAGGTCCACGTTGCGCGTCACGTCGAACGTCACAGTAATTTGGCTGGTGCCGTCGTTGCCGCTCGACGACGTAATGTATTTCATCCCCGGCACGCCGTTGATCGTTTGCTCCAGCGGAATCGTCACCGCCGACTCGACCGTCTGCGCGTTCGCGCCGATATAACCGCTGCTCACCACGACTTGCGGCGGAGCGAGCTCCGGAAACTGCGCGATGGGCAGCGTCGGGATCGCGATCGCGCCGCCCAGCACGATCAGCAGCGCGCACACCGTCGCAAACACCGGTCTTTCGATGAAAAAGTCAACGAACACGGTTAGCTTGGCCTCAGACCTGTAATTTTTTTCTTACAATTTCTGGAAATCAGTGTGTCGCAGGTTTACTGTCCGCTGGAGCCGCAGTCTGCTCCGCAACCGGCATTCCGTCCTGCATAAATTGTGTCCCCGACGTGATAATGTGTTCGCCGCCCTGCAATCCGCTCAGCACCGGATAGTCGTTCCCCAGCGGGTCGCCCAATTTCAGAAGCTTTTGCCGCGCAAACGTCCCGTTCGATTCTTTCGACGCCACAAACACAAAAAACTCGCCGTTGATCCGAACCACGGAAAGAACCGGCACCAGCGGCCCCTGATGCACGCCCCACGTTATTTGCGCGCGCACTTGCTGCGCGATGCGCAATTTCTCCGCCGTGTTCGGCACGAGCGCCTTCGCCAGCACCGTCTGCGTGTCCGTATCCACTTGGGGCGAAACGAAGGTCACGCTCGTTTCCCCCAGGGTTTTCTGATTCTCATCCACCAGCTTCACCGGCAATCCCACCTTTAAATTCTTCGACCGGTCCACAGGCGCGTAGATATACACCTCCAGCGCGCCCGGCTCATCGACCGTCGTCAGCAGCGTCGCCACGCTCACGCGGTCGCCCACGTGCACCGGAATGTCGCCGACGATTCCATCCATCGGCGAACTCACTTGGTAATATTTCAGTTCCACTCTTTGCGTGCGCACTTGCTCTTCTAGCGCACGCAGTTGCGCATCCGCCGCGTCGTAAGCCGTCTGCGCATTGTCGTATTCCGCTTTGCTGATTACGCCCGCGTCGTAAAGTTTTTTCGCGCGCTCCAGCGAAATCTGCGCGTATTTCTTGTTTGCTTCCTGTGCTGCTCGTGCCGCTTCTTGGCTGCTCACCGTCGCTTCCTGCTTCAGCGGATCGATTTGCAGCAGTGGTTCGCCCAGCTTCACGTGGTCACCGGACTTCACAAAAATCTTTACGATTTGCCCTTCCACTTGCGGGTTGATCGCGGAAGAATGACGCGACTTCAGCACGGAAAGAAATTGGCTGGTGTCCGGAATTTTTTTGACTTCGGCCACCTGAACTTGCACGGGCATGGGCCCGCCTCCGGCCGCTGCTGCGTTCGAGCCGGATTTGTTCCCGCAACCTGCGCCAGCCGCCCCGAGAAAGCCCGCAAACACTACGAGCACAACCTGGAATTTGTCGTGGAAACAGGGTTTCTTTATAAACTGCATGGTATTGCGTGTCCTTTTCAACTTAGGCCAAGCATTTTACGACACGGATCCCCTTTTCCGAACAGATGTTTGGGGAGACCGGAAGGTTAGACGGGGTGTAAGTCTTTTTGTTTCTTGTCAAAGCAATGGAATTCTCGAAGATAGGGCGAAGTGCGATGAGGACAATCCTACGCTCCTAAAAATAAAGAATTTAGATGGATTCCTGCGGTTTAGTAAAAATCGTCCGATTTAATCTCTTTGCTGTTCAATCCAAGCTGCAGTAACTCTACGCTGTTCGACCGGTCGAACACTTTGCCCGGAAAGAGCCGCTTGATCACCAGCCGGAACACGCCAAAAATCAGCCCTGCCAGCGCGGCAAATATGCAAAATCCCGCCGCTGCAAAGAAGACCGTCTTCAGAACCTGAAACCAAGGCGGATCGGTCAGCGTCTGCGAAGGCTCATTCCAAGTAATCGCCGTGTCGTATTTTATGGATTTTCTCAGTCGCGCCGCCATCTCCGGCGAACTCGGCGACAACACCATGGTTAAAAGGGAAGCGTCGCGCTCCACCGTCGTCCCCGCAAACTCCGGCTTTGCCGCCAGCAACGGCTGCAAATGGTGCAACTGCTGCTCCGCCAACTGCGGCGTGGGGAACTCCACAAGCAGCAGGACTTCGCGGCCGCCTTTTCCATTGGCAAATCCGGCGAGCATAACTTCTGCGCCGGAAGAAAAGCCTAATTCCGGCGCGAGGCTCGCGTACGCTTCTCGATCGAGCGACTTCACAGCCGCGTCGTAACCTGCCGGTCCAAGCGAGTACCTCTGTGTGCCTTGAATCAATCCATCCGAAGGCAGGAATGCTCGCATTGGCGGCAACGGTGTTTTGTCAGCGTGACCTTCCAGCAATTTCACCAGTTGCCGCAGATCAGCTTCTGAAGCCAAGTGTTGCGATTCGACGCTCACAACCAGATTGCCCGTCAACATCCACAGTTGCGTCTTGTCCACCGCAGCATTGCTTCCAATGAGGGAAGGCATCATTCCCGGATGCAGCCCGGCCGTATACACCTCGTAAGCGGAACTGGGATCGCGGAACTTCTCCACCCAAACCTGAATGTTATTGTCACCGGATCCGTATTGACAGGAGCTTGCGCCGTGCGTGTCGCCAGCCTCTTGGAACAAGCTGGCCACAGCCGGTTTATCAATGCAAGCCTTCTTGGCCCAATCGCCAAACTGATTCGGGAGAGCAACTTGCGCTCGCAAGGGCGCAGCTATTCCTGCAAGAAAAAGCAAACTGAGGCTGGAGACGAGTTTACGCATATCCCTGGACCCTGTATTAGACACCACTAGGTTACTTCTGGTTGCGCGATTCTTCCACTCTGGAGACGATCGGCGAGCGCCGGGGCATTGAAACCGGCTGGAGGTTCATGGTCATGCTGTTCATGCTTTGCAGGTAACCGGCCACGCCCTGGTAGATACCTTCGGCGACGCGTTGGCGGTGTTCGGGCTGCTTCAGCATTTTCTCATCGCTCGGATTGCTCAGGAACGAAATCTCGGTGAGGATGGACGGCATGTCCGCGCCAATCAGAACGACGAAAGGCGCCTTGCGCACGCCGCGGTTCTTGATCTGCCGGTTGCTCCTTTGCACGCTGCGCGAGAGCGAATCCTGCACATCCTGCGCGAACTCTTTCGACTCATCAATCTTTTCCGTACGAGCGATTCGCTTCACCAAATCTTCCAGGTCGTGAATGCCGTCCGAACTCGAAGCGTTTTCGCGCGCCGCCACTTCCATCGCTTCCGCGGAACCTTTCAAATTCAAATAATAGGTTTCAATGCCGCGGGCTTGTGCGTCATGGCTTGAGTTTGCGTGAATTGAAATAAAAAGGTCGGCCTTGGCTTCGTTCGCAATCCGCGTGCGCTCTTCGAGTGGAATAAAGGTGTCGTCCGGCCGCGTGTAAACAACGTCTGCTCCGGGCAATTTCTGCTGAATGATTTTTCCGAGCCGCAGAGCCACATCGAGGCACAAGTCTTTTTCCATCAAGCCCGTTGGCCCAATCGTTCCGGTGTCGTGCCCGCCGTGTCCTGCGTCAATCACGATGCGGCCGATCTTCAAACCCAGCGTGCGCGTAAGCGTTGCCTGGCCGTCGCGCGTCGGCGTCGGAACGCTCGGCGGCTTGACCAAATCCGGTTTGCCCGAAGCGCTTCTTGCAGGCTTTCCGCGAACGTCTCTGCTCTTGGCTCCTGACGGTTCTGGGGACGCGCTTTCCTTCCTCATGGTAGCCGTGAATTTTGTTTCAAAGTCCGCGTCCGGATCCGCCGATTTCCTTGTCGCAGCCGCAGAATCCGAGGGCCCTTCGCTTGTTTTCACATTCTCAGTGACTGCCGGCGCGTTCGCGGGCTTCGCCGCCCGCAATTCCGGCGGAGTCGTATACAAATCAATGATCAGCCGGTAAGGATCGCTCAGCAGGGAAGCGGTGTAATCCTTCACGCCGTTCACGTCCAGAACGATGCGCACAACGCTGGAAGAATTTTGCGCCACGCGCACATTGCTTACGAGAGCGCTGTTTATGATGACTCCGCGTTTCAGTTGCGCCGAGAGTTTAGCGGCATGCAAATCAAAATAGATGCGGTCAGGGTTCGCGATGCGCCCGGAGATGTATTGCACTGGAGCTTCGAGCGCGATGGTGATGCGCGTGGAATCCGCTTTCGCGTTCGTGCTGATGGTTTTTACGGTTGGAATTCCGCCGGAATATCGAGCGGCAGGCTGTTCGATTTCGTCTTCTTTTTTTGTATTGCTTTGCGTGACGCGCACCGGCTCCTGTTTTTCAGGAATTGCCGGCTTCGTGTTTGCCGCCGACTTTGTTTCCGGCGCGCCGCTGTTTTGCAAAAGCGAAAGCTCCGCGACTGCTTGCTGCACTTCGCGCTTGTGCTCCGAGCGCGGAAAACGCTTCAGAAAATCCTGATATGTTTTCATCGCGGACGCGGTGTCGCCCAATTTTTCCTGCTGCAATTTCGCGGTTCGCAGAAAAATATCCTGCGAGAATTTGCTCTTCGGATATTCGCGCAGCAAAAATTGATACGACTCCACCGCCGACTGGTAGTACGCGCGACCGAAACGATCACCCATTTCCGTGTACAACTCGCCGACGGCAAGTAAAGAATCCTGCACGTCCGCGGCGTGCGGCGAAATCACATAAACTTTCTTGTAGCTGGCGACTACGGATTTGTATTCCGCGAGAGTGCGCTTCTCCGAGGGCTTGGCGTTCAACGCAGAGCGCTGCTCTTCCGCGCGGTTGAATTGTGCTTCGGCGGCGTCGCGCTTTACGGTTGCTCTAGTTGGATCAGCGCTATTTCCGGAAGCAGAAAGCGAAATGGGCGCGAGGGAAAACGCGAGGATCGCCAGCGCGGCAGTCGCTTGCACAAAAACGGGCGAAACGCGGGCGAAGGCCCTGAGGGAAAAAAACGAAAAATTTTCAGCAATAGACTTCATGCCGGCCGCATCCCCAAACACTTTCAAACATCTATTATCGCACTAATCGTTGGTAAAAATCGTGCGGCCAGCGGGGTCGGTTTCCTTGCGGATGGAACGTGAACTGAAGAACACGCCATCAAGGCGACCCGAGCCAGGCGCAAAATAAAACCCCTGCACTCGTTGGACGTAGTTCCGGGTTTCCCGAAACGCCGGCATGCCGCGAGCACGGTCCACGGCTCCTTCTCCAGCATTGTACGCCGCCAGGGCCAGGTCCAGGTTGCCGTTGTATCGTTCCAGCAACGCCTTGAGATATCTAACCCCTGCGTCGACATTTTGTTTCGGGTTGAACAGGTCCTTTACTCCGTATCGTTGCGCCGTAGACGGAATCAGCTGCATGAGGCCGACGGCGCCCTTGCGGGAAACCGCGCCTGCATTCCACTTCGATTCCGTTTCAATCACCGCGCGGATCAAAGCCGGATCCATGCGGTGGCGTTCCGCGGCTTCCTTCACCAGGGCTTCGGCGCCGTCGCGATCGAGACTCATCGCTTCGTGCTTGCGCCCCAGAAAAGTTTGTTCCGCGGGAAGGTAGATGGAGCGCGGCGCTTTGGAAGTGCTGAGCTTCTGCTTTGCAGGAGGATCAGTATTCACAAACATTCTGCGGCCATCGAAATTCTCAACCAGAGAAATTTGCGGGCGAGCGGAGCTCGCTGCAAATCCCAGGGTTGCCAGGACGATGGCTGCCGAAATGGCCGAACGTTTACCCATCACCTTTTTTGAATACACGGCTGTACGGGTCCGAATCCCCGTCCAACCGACGCCATGGGGAAGGCGACAACGAACTTGAGTAAGCCTTGACCAATCAGCTGCGGGCAGATTGGTTTTTTGCGAAGCCCGCCCGTGGGTATTCACACACCCGCGGCCACGCTTCTGGCGCTCGGGAGGACTATAGCAAAGGCTCGAGCAGGGAGGGAACTGACTGCAAGGCCATTTCTAGGGCAGCTGTGCCTTCTACGCCACCTTCCGCCAAATCGGGCCTTCCGCCGCCTTTTCCGCCGACGGGCTTGACCATTGCCTGTAAAAGTTTGCCAGCATTGACTTTAGCGGTTAGGTCTTTCGTGACCCCTGCGATCAACGCGGCTTTCTCGCCGTCGGGCACACCGAGGACGACTACTCCTGAGCCGAGCTTTTGGCGGAGACTGTCGACGAGTTGGCGAAGGGCGTCGCGGTCGATGTTTTCGACCTGACTGACAACGGTTTTGACGCCTTTGATGCTTTGCGCAGAATTGGCCAGATCGTCGAGCTGCGAAAGAGCGCCTTTGCGCTTTTGGCCGGAGAGTTCTTTTTCGAGTTGCTTCACGGTTTGCGAGAGTTTTTCGACTTGGGCGAGAAGGGCGTCTTCGCCGACGTTAAGTTGCTGCTGAAGCTTGGAAAGAATCTCCGCCTGCTTTTGAAAATGTTCGAGCGCGCCGATGCCGGTGACGGCTTCGATGCGGCGGACTCCGGCGGCGACGGATTCTTCGCTAACGATTTTCAGGACGCCGATGTCGCCGATTTTGTGAACGTGCGTGCCGCCACAGAGTTCCTTGGAGTAAAAGCCGCGCGGGGCGCGTTCGTCGGGAATGGTGACGACGCGGACGTTGGCGTCGGGATATTTGTCGCCGAAGAAAGCGAGAGCGCCGGAAGCTAGGGCGTTATCGAGGGAGGTGATGTCGGTTTCGACTTGGGTGTTGTGGCGGACTTCGTCGTTCACTTGCTGCTCGATGTCGCGAAGTTCTTCGGCGTCCACGTGAGCAAAATGGGAAAAGTCGAAGCGCAGGCGGTCGGGCGCATTGAGCGAACCGGCCTGTTTCACATGCGTGCCGAGAATGTTGCGCAGCGCGGCGTGAACGAGGTGTGTGCCGGTGTGATTGCGGATGACGCGATTGCGGCGTTCCGCATCGGCAACAACGCTGACGCGATCGCAGACGCGCAACGTTTCTTTTGCGATGACTTTGTGCGCGACGAGTCCTGCGACCGGATAGTACGCGCCTGTCACTTCCGCGAGAAGTTGCGATTCGGAATTGTCATAGAACGCGCCGGTGTCGGAAACCTGTCCGCCGGATTCCGCGTAAATCACGGTGCGATCCAGAATGACTTCGCCGGATTCTCCCGCCTTCAATTCATTGACGGGGCCAGCCTTCATGACAATTGCTTCAATTCGCGCGTCCTTCGATTTTGTGTCTCTATAAAAATCTTTTTCCGTCTTGAATGTTTCCGCAATCTTCGCAAATGCTGGATTCGCCGCTTCTTTGTGCGCACCTTTCCACGACGCGCGAGCCTTCTTCCGTTGTTCCTCCATTGCCCGATCGAAGGCTTTTTCGTCCAGGCGTATTCCACGGTCTCTGACAGCCTCGGCGATTAAGTCTACGGGCACACCGAACGTGTCGTAGAGCTGAAAAGCAGCTTCTCCCGACATCTCCATTTTGGAGCCTGCATCTACGACCAGTTCTTCCAGCTTCTTGAGGCCAGTGTCGAGGGTCCGCAGGAATCTCGTTTCCTCTGCGGAAACGACCCTGTGAACGTGAGCTGCCGATTCCACTAACTCAGGGTAGGCGTTTTTCATTTCATTGCGGACCGCCGGTAGCATGTTCGCAAGGACGGGTCTTTTTGCGCCTAGGAATCGCCCATGAAGCATCGCTCTACGCATAATCTTGCGTAACACGTAGCCGCGTCCTTCATTGGACGGTTCGATGCCATCTGATATGAGGAAAGTCGTAGCGCGAGCATGATCCGCAATTACTCTTAGAGATGCTGCTCCACCTTTCCCTTGTTCTCGCCTCTTTTCTTCTTCAAGGTTAACGTCGCAAATATTTGCGGCCTGCTCCATCAATGGCAAGAACAAATCTGTGTCGTAGTTAGAGATAACACCTTGGAGGACGGCGGCGACACGTTCGAGGCCCATGCCGGTATCCACGCACGGTTTGGGAAGCGGGGTGAGTGTGCCGCTCGAGTCGCGGTTGAATTGCATGAAGACGAGGTTCCAGATTTCGACGTAGCGGCCGCAGTCGCACGGAAATTTACAGTCGGCGTGGCCTTCTTCGGATGCAGCGGGGCCCATGTCGTAGAAAATCTCGCTGCATGGGCCGCAAGGGCCGGTGTCGCCCATGGCCCAGAAATTGTCTTTAAGGCCGGGAATTTCAAAGACGCGATCGGCCGGAACGTTTTGCGCGAGCCAGAGATTTTCCGCTTCGTCATCGGGACCAAGTTTGTTGCCGGGCGAAACTTCCGCGCCGCCGAAAACTGTAACGTAAAGTCTTTCTTTCGGAATGCCGTACCACGCGGGCGACGTGATGAGCTCCCAGGCGTAGGCGATGGCGTCCTTCTTGAAATAATCGCCGAAAGAAAAATTGCCCATCATCTCGAAAAATGTGTGATGACGTTTGGTGAAGCCGACGTTTTCGAGGTCGTTGTGCTTGCCCCCGGCGCGGACACATTTTTGCGCGGTGGTGGCGCGCGTGTAGTCGCGTTTTTCGAGGCCGAGGAAAACGTCCTTGAACTGGTTCATTCCGGCGTTAGTGAAAAGCAGCGTGGGGTCGCCATGCGGAACGAGCGAGCTGCTGCGAACGCGGCGATGACCTTTCGACTCAAAGAATTTGAGAAAGGTCTCGCGAATTTCGTTCCCGGACCAACGTTTTGTCATAGTGCCCTCGCCGGGCACGTCGGTTTTGTCGCCTCGCCCGTCATTTTTCCTTTTACGCCCTAGCCGGGCGCGTAAGCCTCGAAGGTGGGATAAAAGCAAACCTAAGAGTATCGCAGAGGGGCACGAGAGCGGCAATTATGGCCGAAAGACGCTGGAGGCCGGCCCCTCGTGATAAGGCTGCTCGGGGTAAAGGAAGTAGGTATAGGGTTTTTTTGGATCTGCTGATTCTACAGGACATTAAGTGGCTCTGTTGACATGCTGGTCACAGATAGCGAGTAGGAGTGTGGACGAGATAGGGGGGAGGGTGTTTTCTGATGAGGCAGGAGGGGAAGATGGCCGAAATCGGCCTGGTGCCTTTTGCTCGGGTGGCGCGCGAAGTCGCGCAGCGGGTTTTGCCTTCCTACCGTAGCCGTTTCAGCAAACATCAATGCACCCAGCCG
>Ga0137403_10003465_pt1 | contig 18923 bp, 18 predicted proteins | sample CZOMad2_1_16fung_FD_122057 | JGI IMG/M metagenome (GOLD analysis project Ga0137403, IMG submission 122057) | Vadose zone soil fungal communities from Angelo Coast Range Reserve, California, USA - CZOMad2_1_16fungal (Hybrid Assembly) | ecosystem: Environmental > Terrestrial > Soil > Vadose zone...
AGTCTCTATAATACTTGCTAGAGCAATCCTCGCTCCGAGCCCCGCCCAATTTTGCAGCAGCAATATTCCAATTCGAGATCTTTGACGCCGGACACCGCTCCCGCTCCACTCATTGCCATCGTGGGTCGCCCCAACGTAGGGAAATCCACACTTTTCAACCGCTTGGTCGGCTCGCGACGCTCCATCGTCGGCGACGAGCCTGGTATCACCCGCGACCGCATCTACGGCGACCTCAGCTGGAACGGACGCAACCTCCGCATCGTCGACACCGGCGGCATTCTTCCGGAGGACAAAGAGCTGATTCCGGCGGAAATATTCCGCCAGGCCCGCGTCGCGCTCGACGAAGCCGCCGCGGTCGTCATGGTGATCGACGGACGCAGCGAACTTGCGGCCCCGGACCTCGAGCTAGCCCGGCTGCTGCTTCGCTCCGGCAAGCCGCTGTTTCTAGCAGTGAACAAGGTGGACTCACCCAAGCTTGAAGCCGAAGCCGAAAATTTTCGCCGCCTCGGGATCAAGAACCTGAAACCCATCTCGGCAGAACACGGCCTCGGCGTCGCGGAATTGCTGGAAGAGATCCTGCGAGTCGTCCCCGAATCAGAGGCTTCCCCTACGCCTCCTGAAGTTGAGCCACCGCAGGAGCGGGCCGAAGAGCCCGAGGTCGAGCGCGAGATCAAAGTCGCCATCATCGGACGCCCCAACGTCGGCAAGTCCACGCTGCTCAATCAACTCACCGGGACTTCGCGCGCCATCGTCTCGCCGGTAGCCGGAACCACGCGCGACGCCGTCGACGAGATCGTCGAGCGCAATGGCAAGGAGTTCCGCTTTATCGATACCGCCGGGATCCGCCGCAAGGGCAAGACGCACCTGATGGCGGAAAAGCTCTCCGTGGTCATGGCGCGCAAACATCTCGAGGCTGCCGACGTCGCGCTGATGGTGATCGATGCCACCGAGGGCGTCACCTCCAGCGACGCCACCATAGCCGGCTACGCGCACGAGAGCGGACGCTCCATCGTGATCGTCGTCAACAAGTGGGACTTGGTCACCCATGCGCGCACCGACGGCAAGCCGCCCGCCGAGCGCGGCATCTTCGAGGAGCAGGCGCGGCGCCATATAAAGTTTTTGAATTACGCGCCCATAGTCTTCGTTTCTGCAACTTCCGGTAAGGGCATGAAGGAGCTTTTTTCAACCTTGGAGCAGGTCGCCCAGGAGCGGCGCAAGCGCGTGAGCACCGGCGAGATGAACCGCTTCATGCAGAAAGTGGACTTCGAGCGTGCCTCGGTGCCATCAGCAAAGCGGGTGCGCATCAAGTACGTGACCCAGGCGGCGACGTCACCGCCAACCTTCATCATCTTCACCGACCGGGCGGTGAAGCTGCATTTTTCCTATCAGAGATTCTTGGAGAACGAGATCCGCAAGGCCTTCGGCTTCGAAGGCTCTCCCATCTGGATCAAGAACCGCGCCCCTGATCGGCACTAAGCGGGAACTGGTTGCGGAGGCGGGATATATGGCGGCGGCGGTGGCGGGTACAGATAAGGCATGAGCGGCTGGTAGCGCGCGCCGAAGAAATACATCCCATAACTCTGCCGGAAGACTACAGCCGGAACGTGGATCAGGCCGACAATGAGCACCAGCGCGGCGACGGCGATCAACGCCGCCACCACTGCTACTGCGATTGCCAACACGTTCCACCCGGTAGCTGCCAGGATCCCAAAGATCACGACGCCGATCACTACCGCCGGAATCGCCAGAATGATCAGGACGACGATTCCGATGATCCCGAAAACGATCGCAACCGCGATCGCAAGCAGGATGCACATTCCGTAGTAGCCGGCATAGCCACTCTTGTCTGCGGCGATCATTCGCTTTACCCGCTCCCACGCCTCGCCGATGGAAATGTCTTCAAATGCGAACATGGGAACCAGCATGTCGCGGCTGATGATGTGCACCGCTCCCGCCACCAGCAGGAAGGCCAGGAATAAAAAGAACATCACGAGCCCGCCTAGCACGAGTAAAAGAACGTGTTGTGAAGCATTGTGAAAGATTCCGGACGACCATGCGAACAGGAACGGCGTCCCGAAGAACACGATGGCGACCGAAAACGAGATCACCATCACGATCAGGGACCACTGAAAATACTTCCGTCCTTCGCGCTGCCGCCGCGACCAGTTTTCCCGGATGGAACAGTTGCCGGTGAGCACGGAATCGAACAGGATGAACCGGAAGATGCTCGCTATGTAAAGAAAGATGAGCATCACGGCGAATAATGCGAAGAATGCGACCGCTCCGATGATGATCCACTCGGTCACGCTGAAATGGCCCGGCAGATGCCAGGGCACCGAGTTCAGGAATTCCGACGAGCCGCCGCGGCGGCCCTTGTCGTTGGGGAAATTAGCAGGCAGGCGCAGGTTGAATCCGCCTCCCAGCTCGCCTGACAGGAATGCGACCACCGCCATCCGCCAATAAAAACTCCAGCGGAATGGCTTGAACAGCAGCCCGGTGGTGCGCTGGATCGCTGGATTGAACGAATCAACCGGCGAGAGTGAGGGGAATGGCATGGGACTAAACCACGATAATGCTGGGGCCGGAGTGGGTCAACCTATGAATGTGCGGGCGCGTGAACGCCAGCGCCAATTCCGGAGGCCGCAAGCCAGCCATCGAACGCCGCCAGCGCGCGCTCGCACTGAAGCCGATGGCGCTCCTGCTTGTCGCGCACGCGATGCTCCAGCGCCGGCAACAGGTCGAAGGTGATGTTGGCCGGTTGAAAATTTTTCGCTTCAGCATGGCTGAGGTAGTGAGTCAGGGAGCCGAATGCCGACACGCGTGGCGGCGCGATGATTTCCGCTCCGATTTCCAGCGAGGCCACAACTTGTCCCGCCAGTAATCCCATCGCGATCGACTCCACGTATCCTTCGACGCCGCAGATCTGTCCCGCAAAGATCACCTTCGGGTGCGATTTCATCTGCAACGTCTCACGCAGCAACGTCGGCGCATTGATGTAGGTATTGCGATGGATCTGTCCGAAGCGCAGGAAACTCGCGTTCTCGAGGCCTGGTATTAGCCTCAGCACCCGCGCCTGGTCGCCAAACTTCATGTGGTTCTGGAAGCCGACGATGTTGTAAGAATCGGCGCGCTGATTCTCCTGCCGCAACTGGACTACCGCATAGGGCCGACGTCCGGTGCGCGGGTCTTTGAGCCCCACCGGCTTCATCGGACCGAAGCGCAGCGTCTCGCGTCCTCGTCGCGCGATCTCCTCGATGGGCAAGCAGCCTTCAAAGTAATTCAGCTTTTCCCATTCCTTTGCTTCCACCGACTCCGCCGTGGTAAGCGCGTCAATGAATCGCTCGTACTCGTCCTTGGTAAACGGGCAGTTGATGTAGTCGGCCGTCCCTTTGTCGTAGCGCGCCGCCATGTACACGCGCGACATGTCGATGGAACCGGCATCAACGATAGGCGAGATGGAATCGTAGAAGTAAAGATGTTCGCTTCCGGAGAGCCGTGCGATTTCGGAGGACAATGCGTCCGAAGTCAGCGGGCCGGTAGCTACGATAGTCGGCGCGCCGTCCTCCTCGATGCGCGTTACCTCTTCGCGGCGAACGTGGATCAGCGGCTCGTGCGAGATCGCCTCCGTCACCCGCGCCGAAAATATCGTGCGATCTACCGCCAGCGCATGACCGGCGGGCACGGCACACGCCTCGGCGATCTCCAGCAGGAGCGAACCGGCGCGGCGCATCTCTTCCTTCAGCAGCCAGGGAGCGGTGTTGACCGAAGTGGATTTCAGCGAATTCGAGCAGACCAGTTCGGCAAACTCCTGGGTCTGGTGCGCCGGCGTCTGCCGCACCGGACGCATCTCGTAGAGTTCGACCTCGACGCCTCGACGCGCACACTGCCATGCCGCTTCCGATCCTGCGAGCCCGGCGCCAATGACCTTGATGCGCGCGCTCATGTCTTTGCCATCCCAGCGAGTTTCTTCAGGCCGTCACCCTCGACCCGCATGGTAAGCCACTCTTTCATGATCTCTGCACCCAGTGATTTGTAGAATTCGATGGCGGGCGTGTTCCAATCCAGCACCTGCCACTGGTAACGCCCACAGTTGTTCTCGACCGCGACCTTGGCCAGATGCAGCAGTAACGCCTTGCCGATGCCCTTGCCGCGGAACTCCGGCTTCACAAACAGGTCCTCGAGATACAGTCCCGGACGGCCCTGCCAGGTGGAATAGTTGTAGAAGAAGAGCGCGAAGCCGGCGGGACGGCCAGCCCACTCCGCGAACACCACCTTGAATTTCGGGTCCGCGCCAAAGCCATCGCGTAGGAAGTCTTCTTCAGTCGCAACCGCCGCCTTGGGATCGCGTTCGTATTCAGCAAGATCGCGCACGAACTGCACAATGAGGGCAGTATCTTTCGGGGTTGCAGGTCGGATGGAAAGCATTTTAGAGAGTTAACGAGCTACCGAAGCGGCTTGTTCGTGTGCGTGATAGCTGGAGCGTACCAACGCACCCGACTCCACGTGACGGAAGCCCATCTTCATGGCTTCGTCCTTGAGCATCTTGAACTCGTCGGGGGTGTAGTAGCGCGTCATCGGCAAGTGATCCTTCGAGGGCCGGAGATATTGCCCAATGGTCAGTATGTCAACTTTGCGTCCTGCAAGATCGCGGAAGACCTCGAGCAGTTCGTCGGTGGTCTCCCCGATTCCGACCATGACACCGGTCTTGCTGACCATGCCCGGCGAAAACTTCTTCACATTCTCCAGCAAGCGTAGAGTTCGCTCATAGCGCGCCCCTGACCGGACCGCTTTGTACAGTCGCGGCACCGACTCAGTGTTGTGGTTCAAAACGTTGGGCTTCGCGTCGAGAACGATCTGCAGGCACTCATCGATGCCCTGAAAATCGGGGATCAGTACCTCTACCGAGCAATCGGGAACACGATCTTTTATTTGCCGGATGGTATCGGCAAAGATGCGCGCGCCGCCCAAATTATCGTCGTCGCGGTTCACGCTGGTGACCACCGCGAATTTCAATCCCAGCGTGGCCACGGCCTCGGCCACGCGGCGCGGCTCATCAACGTCGATCGGCTCGGGCTTCCCTTTGGGGACGGCGCAAAATCCGCAGCGCCGGGTACACAGGTTGCCCAGCAGCATAAACGTCGCCGTTTTGTGGTTCCAGCACTCGCCGATGTTCGGGCATTGCGCCGACTCGCACACGGTATGCAGCTCGAGGGTGCGCGCCAGCTTCTTCAGGTCGTGATAGTTATCGCCCATGGGGGCGCGTGCCTTCAGCCACTCGGGCTTGGGCCCGCGCTGCGGCGGCGCAATGTCGATCTGGACGAGCTGGGAGCCGGCAGCCATGAACTCTTTATTGTAAATGAGCCTGCACTAGAGCGTGTGCAGGTACGCGATCAGGTCGTCGACCTGGTCGTCGCTGAAGAGATTGCGGAATCCGGGCATCTTGGCGCGCCCCAGCAGAATGTTCTCGCGGACCCGATCGTCGTTAGCGGGGATGCCGCTCGGCAACGACTGCTTCTTGAAGACCCCTTGCAATGACGGCCCGGCTTGGACAGCCGAAGAATATGCCTGATGGCATTGCGCGCAGCTCTGATCAAACAGTCGGCGTCCACGTGCCTGCTGCTCGGTCAGGTGCAGCTCAGCATTCGACTTCGGAGCCGGCGGTTCGGACTCGCATCCCGCCAGAAAGATCGCCGCTGCCACCGCGATCGCCATCACCCACAGATTCCTCAACCCATCACCTCGACTTCCAGATTACAAGAAGACGAAAAATTGTCTAATATGTACGCGACCGATCGGCCATGGCCATCAACGTAAAGCGCGCTTATGAAAAGCCTTCCACAAAAGATGGCGCGCGCGTTTTGGTGGATCGCTTGTGGCCCCGCGGGATCAAGAAATCAGAGGCGCGCATTCAGGCCTGGCTGCGCGACCTTGCTCCCTCCGACGCGCTGCGGCGGTGGTTCCACGAAAAAGATCTGCTGGAATTTTTCCCAGAATTCCGCAAGCGCTACCTACACGAGCTCAGCCGTCCCGCCGCCGCCTCTGCGCTAGATGATCTTTATGGATTGGCACGAAACCACAGCACCGTGACGCTCGTGTACGCCTCGAAGAACGCGCAGCAGAACAACGCCACCGTCTTGCGCGACCTGCTGAATGGAATGCGCAAGCCGCCCACCAGCTCCGGCCCGGCCCGCGCTGCCGCCACCGGCCGGAATCGCGCTCGCATGCCGAAATCTTAGCGCAAGCTACTGATTCCAAGCATCTTAGACATACTGTACTAAAGGACACTTGTGGCGTGCCCGCGTCTGGTGCTCCAATAGTGCCACTCCCCCTCCAAATCCATGATCCCAGACCGACGCAGGCCGAGCGTTCCTGAACGTGCTCTGCAGGAGTACTTCCAATCCATCGCCGAGAGCGTGGATTTTCCGTTGCCTAAAAAGACGCAGCATCTGCTGATGGCTCGTGCTGAGTTGGAATACCAGCTACGCGGCGGGTCGGTCTGCAGCATGTGCGAGACCGCGGTGCGCCACATCATTCCGGTGCTGGTCGAACGTCACGACGGGACGCGCGTGCAGCATCGCTGCCTGTGTCGCCGCTGCCTGGAAGCGGAAAAAGCAGTTTCGATGATGGTGACCTTGCGGCTGGGCGAAGCTTGCGTGATCTATACCAACGAACCGGAGGAGGCAATGAAAGAGATCACCTTCTCCGCTGCCGCCAGCTGATCACTTCTGTTTCTTCTCCGGCTTATCTTCCACGATCGCCTCGACGATCTTGTCGATCGTCTCCATGGCGCGCCTGCCTTCCAGCGTGTTGTTCGCCATGATGGAAAACGCCACGTTGGTTCCACTCGCCGTCTGCGCGTAGCCGGAGAGCGTTCGCACGTGTTCGTACAATCCCGTCTTGGCTCGGACATGTTCTTTGGCGTGATCGTGGTTCAGCCGCTCGCGTAGCGAACCATCGGCGGCGGATTTCGGCAGCGTGTCGAGATACTTGTCCGCCCACAGTTGCGAATAGACGTACCGCAGCAGCTTGGTGAAAGCGGCTGGCGTGACCAGAGTCTCGCGCGAGAGTCCGGATGCATCGCGGAAGAAATATTCGTCGGGTTGTATTCCGGCCTGCGCCAGGAAGCCCTTCAGCACCGATAAGCCGCCCGCGATGCTGCCGTTGTTCGCCTTCACTTTGCCCAACAGACGTAGTGCTAGCTCTGCGTGCAGGTTCTGGCTGACCTTGTTGATCACGCGTAGGTCTTCGAATAGCGCCCTGGACTCGTAAATCGCCAGCACCACGTGTGCAGGGGCGCCAATTGGCGATGGAGCAGGCGCGCAGTTTGGACCAGAGCAAGATTGCGCGGCTTGGGCGCCACCACCCGGCTCGGGAAATGCAGGTTCGTCGCTGGCGACGATGTGCCGCGCCCGTGCCCGTCCCAGCACTGAGATGCCGCGCTTCACCAGCAGCGTGCGAAAGATCTGCGCGGCGAATTCGGCCGGGTCTTCCACGGCCAGCTCTTCGCCCTCGGTCTTGGCGTCGATCGGGATCGATCCCCACAGCTCGATCAGCTTTGATCCCGGGTCGCGATGGATGCCGATCTCTGTCTTTGCGCCTGATGCGACCGTGAGCACGCGGTTGTTGATCTGAAAATAATCCGAGAATGGATCGAGCTTGATGGCGGCCTTGTCGCCGATCTTGTCACCCGGTGCGACGTCCAGGAAAATCGAATTATCGTTGACGGTCAGCGCAGAGACCGGAGCGCCGTAGTCCCACTGCAGATCGTCGCGCGTCCAACCGTCGGGATACTCCCAAAGATAGTAGGTGTCGTCACCGATGACGTCGCCGTCCACCTGCTTCACACCGCTTTTCACAACCTGATCGGCTAGGTCTTCGAGCGCCTGCGTGGTCGACCCCTGCAACTCCGTCTTGTCCTTGAAGGGCAGCACGCGAGCTGAGAGGTTGGGATCGCCACGCCCTACAAGGATCAGGTCATCTGCAATCCGCCCCTTCGAATCGGGAGCAGCTGCTGCTTCCACCGTGGTTTGGGATTTGTAGTCGGCGCCGATCAGCGCCAGAGCTGCCGCTGTGGTGAATAGTTTTGTGGTCGAGGCCGGCTGCATCAGCTTCTCGGCATTGCGCTGATACAGCACCTTGCCCTCGGGGAGCGATACGACTTGCATCCCCCAAAGATTCTTTTGCAGTTCGGGAGCAGCTAGAAGAGTCTCAACGCGGCGAGCGAGTGCCATCGAGTCAGCTTGCGAGCGGCTGGATTGCGCCGAGGCAGCGATCGCAAACAACAGCACTAGAACGGCGCAGAATCGCGTCATGGTAGCGCGATTCTAGCACTCGATGTAGGCTACGCCGCCTTCCGCTTTGGAACCTTATCGCCCTCGCGGCGCGCTTCGCTGATTCCGATCGCGACCGCCTGCTTCTGGCTGGTTACTTTCTTTCTGCTACGTCCCGAGCGCAGCTTGCCTTCGCCATATTCGTGCATCACTCGGCTGATCTTGCGTTGCGCCTTAGGGCCATACTTCCTGCCTGACGACTTCTTGCTGGATGAACGTTTCTTGGTAGCCATGCTTCCCCCTTGTGTAGATTTACTTCTTCTTCGGAACCTTCGCGCCCTTCTTGCGCGCCTTCGACAGGCCGATCGCGATCGCTTGTTTGCGGCTCTTGATCTTGTGTTTCCCGGAGCGCTTGTGGTGCATCTCGGTACGAACTTCCTGGCTGGCCTTTTTGCTGTATTTACGACGGCTGGACTTTTTCTTCGCTGGCATTCAATTCTCCCTTTCTCATTGAGACGCTGGTTCCGCGCGGGCGGGTTGCGTTCCGTAATGCGCCGGCCAGCAGCCCTCGGCGGGGCTTCTGAATCCTTTGCCTATACTTCAACATCAAAGTATTAAGCAAAGGGAGATTCCATGATCACTACTCGCAAGGCCTCCGAACGCGGCCACTTCGACTTCGGCTGGCTGGACACGTTTCATACTTTTTCATTCGGCGAATACCACGACCACAACAACATGGGGTTTCGCGCCCTGCGCGTGATCAACGAAGACCGCGTCGCCGGCGGCGAGGGCTTCCCCACCCATCCCCACCGCGACATGGAGATCATCACTTACGTTCTCGAGGGCGCGCTCGAGCACAAGGACTCGCTCGGCACCGGCTCGGTCATCCGTCCCGGCGATGGCCAGCGCATGAGCGCCGGCAGCGGCATCCGCCACAGCGAGGCCAACGAGTCGGAAACCGATCCGGTTCATCTGTTGCAGATATGGATCCTGCCGGAAAAGACCGGCATTAAGCCAGGATATGAGCAGAAGGCTTTTCCGCGCGAGGAGAAGCTGGGCAAGCTGCGCTTGATCGCGTCGCCAGACGGACGCGAGGGCTCCGTGTCCATCAACCAGGACGCCAGCTTGTACGTGGCTCTGCTCGAACCCAAACAGCAGGTCCAGCACACGCTCGCCAACGGCCGTTACGGATGGCTGCAGGTCGCACGTGGGTCGGTGAAGTTGAACGGCAAGGAGCTGAAACATGGCGACGGTGCCGCTATCAGCGACGAGAAGCTGGTCACCATCGAAGGCGTCGATAGCGCAGAGGTCCTGCTCTTCGACCTGGCGTAAGGAATTTAGGCCATACCCCCAAAGCGGAGGTCATCCCGAGCGAGCCCAGTCGTGCCGCAGCACGACTGGCGAGTCGAGGGACCTGCATTTGTATTTGGACCAGGCGCGGGCTTTCCAGCCTGCGCTTTTTCGCATCGACCGCCAGTCCATCGGAATCCAATACGCCTGCCTTAACCAGGAGGGTCGCCATGGCCACGTTAGAGATCAATTTCCTGCAGACTCAATTGGAAGATCGCAAGCGGCGTCTGGAAGATGCCATCGCGCTCGCCCCGGCAAACACCAGCCTGTCCGGCCTGCTGCGCGAGGTGGATTCGGCTCTGGAGCGCATGGATAAAGGCAGCTACGGCCTCTGCCAGGAATGCCACGACACGGTGGAGCAAGATCGTCTGCTGGCCGATCCTCTCGTGCGCTACTGTCTCGACCACCTGACGCAGGCGGAACGCGCCGCACTGCAGCGCGACCTTGATCTCGCCTCGCTGGTACAGCGCAAGATGTTACCCGAGGCAGGCCTTCGTGCCGGCGGCTGGGAGACCAGCTATCACTACGCCCCCGTCGGCCCCGTCAGCGGCGACTATTGCGACTTGATCCCATCCGATGGACACCTCTTCTTTGTGCTCGGCGACGTCTCGGGCAAAGGTGTGGCCGCGTCCATGCTGATGACCCAGCTGCACGCCTTGTTCCGGAGCCTGACTAGCACGTCGATGCCGCTCGGCCAGATGGTCAGCCAGGCCAACCGAGTCTTCTGTGAAAGCGTATTGGCCGGGCAATACGCCACGCTGGTGTGCGGGCAGGCTCGACCCAACGGCGAGGTTGAGATCCACAACGCCGGCCACTGGCCGGTGATCGTCGCCGGGCGCGGAGGCGTGCTGCGCATTGAATCCACCGGCCTGCCTCTAGGGATGTTCTGCGAAGGCGAGTTCTCCGGCACGCGGGTTCAGCTGGAAGTCGGCGACACGCTGTTTCTTTACACCGACGGTCTCTCCGAGGCGTCGAATGCCGTCGACGAATTCGGCGTCGACCGCATCACCAGCCTCGTCCGTCAGCAAGCCATGAAGTCGCCGGCTGAGATGATTGCCGCTGGTCTGGACCAACTGCGCGCCTTCGCGGGGCCCGAGCCACGTGTCGATGATTTGACGCTGTTGGCCATTCGGCGCAGCGCGTAAAAGGGCGAGTGGACGTGCCGATCTTCGATCGGTACAAAAACAATGAGTGTAGGCGCGGGCGCCCCCGCCCGCGCGCTGCCCTGACCTGCTGAAAGTCTTAGAGCGCGCGGCGATCTAGGGTGGGAGGTTTTACGAGGAGCAGTTTCTGGATGCTAAAGGAAAATCACCCCCACTCAGGTGTCGGCTATCTCATTTATTGCGACAGCAATGAGATCTGGGGTGTCATCTTTTCTTCGAGCGGGAATCAGGAGGAGCTCTTCTCAAAGGAGCAGGGGTGCCTAGCGGGGCTTTCGTCCAGGTCTGTCCAAGATCACGGGACTGATAGAGTTGGCTGTCATTATCGATCGTCATTAGGAGGTGCTTCGTCATCTTCATCGTCCCTAGAATTTTGGAGCCGTCATCTTCAACAGGTGGACCTGATATTCGCATCCAGTTGTGCCCATTTATTTTGCAGTAAATTGAATTGGTTTCACTGAAACCAGAGGCACATCCGTTCTCATCATCGGCGAACGAGATGTCTGAAAAGAAATGGACATCCTCCGCAACAAAAGTCGACAACCAATGCAATCCGAAATCGGTGCTTTCGTAGATTTCGTTTCCATCCACGAGATAACCATGACCCGAGGGGAACAGTTGGCCTCGTGTCAAGAAAAATTGGGTTCTTCCCAGAAGCACCCCTTCAGTTGCTTCAACCCGCTTCCAAGTCCTACCTTGATCATCGCTGACACCTATGAAGTCTCTCCCAAGCACTAGAAGATGCTGCGCCCCATCCCACAGAATGGAACTAAGTTGACCCTTACCCGTCAATTCAGGAACAATCCGAAAGGAATGCCCTCCATCTTTTGTTTGGAGCAACAGGCCATCATCTGCATCGTCAGAAAGCAGAAAACCACGTTCTTGGTTTATAAATAAAACATCTGCAATCGAGTAGCCGCCTTTCCCTCCACAGTTGGAAAAGCTTTTGTGCCACGAATATCCGCTATCTGAAGTATTGGAGAGCACAAAACAGTGATTGTCATCTTTTTGAACTAGGTATAGAGACCACCCGATTTTGGGAGAGAGGAAATACAAAGCGTGGAATCCCGCGACCGTAGAAATGCTCTTCCATGTCCTTCCACCATCTTTAGAAGCGAGAAGAAAATTTGCTGTATCACCTTTAAGCGAAACCCAAACGTTCTCGCTGCCTTGGTGGGCAATCGTGATTGCAGCATGCTCTGCATCAGCACAAACCACACAAGCAAGTAAAAAAAGAGTGACTCCGATCCGGTGTTTGAGTCGCATAACTGGGAGTGAGTATATGGTGGTGACCCAACCTTTCGCGGAGCGAAAAGTGGGACGAAGCACTCTGGGTGCCGATCCATGCGGGATTACGCCACCTCGCCGGGTGCCAACATCGCTTGGGGGAGAGTATACGAGGATGCTCCACCTTTTCGCGTAGCGAAAGGTGGGATGAAGTTCTCTGAGCAGCGGCGACTTACGCCACCTGCTGCGCTTCTTCCTTTTTCGCTTTGCGCGGGCCTTTGCGGTCGACCTTGAAGACGAGTTTCCGCTCCTTGACGTCTGCATCCGCAACAACGTGGTCTCCGGGCACCACCTCACCATCCAGGATCTTCAGTGCCAGCGGGTCCTGCACCAACCTTTGTATGGCACGCTTCAACGGACGCGCGCCGTAGTTCACGTCATAGCCTTCGGCAAAGATCAGCTCGCGAGCAGCCTCAGTCAACTCGAGTGTGATCTTGCGCTGCTCCAGCAGCTTGCGCACATCGGCCAGCCGCAGCTCCACGATCTTCTTCAGCTCTTCCTTGCCCAGCGGGTTGAAGATCACGATGTCGTCGATGCGGTTCAGGAACTCGGGCTTGAAATGCTGCCGCACCGCGTCCATCACCTTTTCCGTGGCTTCCAGGAACTCGATGCGATTGTCGAGGCGCGCGGCTTGCAGGTACGAAGCTCCGATATTCGAGGTCATGATCAGGACCGTGTTCTTGAAGTCCACAGTGCGGCCTTGGCCGTCGGTCAATCGCCCGTCGTCCATGATCTGCAAAAAGATGTTGAAGACATCGGGATGCGCCTTCTCGATCTCGTCGAACAGGATCACCGAATACGGACGCCTTCTCACTTGCTCGGTCAACTGGCCGCCCTCTTCATATCCCACATAGCCCGGAGGCGCGCCGATCAGCCGCGACACCGCGTGCTTCTCCATGTACTCCGACATGTCGATGCGCACCAGCGCATGCTCGTCGTCGAACATGAATTCGGCGAGCGCGCGAGCGAGTTCGGTCTTGCCGACACCGGTCGGCCCCAGGAAGATGAAGGACCCGATCGGCTTCCGCGGGTCGCTCAAGCCAGCACGTGATCTTCGAATGGCGTTGGCCACGCGCTCCAGTGCCTGATCTTGCCCGATCACGCGATTGCGCAAACGGCTTTCCATCTCCACCAGCTTGCGGACTTCGCCTTCGAGCATGCGGGATACCGGGATTCCCGTCCATTTGGAGACGATCTTCGCGATGTCTTCTTCGTCCACCTCTTCCTTCAGCATGCGGCTGGACTTGCCTTCCATCTGCACCGTGAGCTTTTTCAGTTCCTCTTCGGTCTGGCGGATCAACCCGTAACGGATTTGCGCCACACGTTCCAGATTTCCCTTGCGCTCCTCGGTCGCCTCGTCGGTCTTGAGCTGTTCGAGTTTCTCTTTCAGCTCACGGATGCGACCAATCAGGTCTTTCTCCTGTTTCCATTTCGCCTTGAGGGCGTTCGACTGCTCGCGGATTCCAGCCAGCTCTTTCTCGACGACCGCCAAGCGCTCTTTCGAATTCGCGTCGTCTTCTCTTTTCAACGCCTGCTTCTCGATTTCGAGTTGCGTGGCGCGGCGTTCGAGCTGATCGATCTCGGTCGGCAGGGAGTCGATCTGGATGCGCAGCGAGGCCGCGGCTTCATCCACCAGGTCGATCGCTTTGTCCGGCAGAAAACGGTCGGAGATGTAGCGATGCGAGAGGGTTGCCGCCGCCACGATGGCGGAATCTTTGATGCGCACGCCGTGATGCACTTCGTACTTTTCTTTCAGTCCGCGCAGGATGGCGATTGTGTCCTCGACGGTTGGTTCGCCCACGAATACGGGCTGGAAGCGGCGCTCGAGTGCTGCATCCTTCTCGATGTACTTGCGGAATTCGTTCAGCGTAGTGGCGCCGATGGCGCGCAGTTCGCCCCGCGCCAGCGCCGGCTTCAACATGTTCGAGGCGTCAATGGCGCCTTCGGATGCGCCCGCGCCCACTAGCGTGTGGAGTTCGTCGATGAACAGAACGATCTGCCCCTGCGAGTCTTCAATTTCTTTGAGCACTGCCTTCAGGCGGTCTTCAAATTCGCCGCGATATTTCGCGCCCGCCAGCATCGACCCCAGATCCAGAGAGACGACGCGCTTGTTCTTCAGCACCTCGGGCACGTCGCCGGAGACGATTCTCTGCGCGAGTCCTTCGACAATCGCGGTTTTGCCCACACCCGGTTCCCCGATCAGCACTGGATTGTTTTTCGTACGCCGCGACAACACCTGCACCACGCGACGGATTTCCTCGTTACGGCCAATCACTGGATCGAGCTTCCCACGGCGGGCCAGCTCCGTGAGGTCCTTTGCATAACGCTCCAGCGCCTGGTACTTCCCTTCCGGATTCTGGTCCGTCACTTTCTGCGATCCCCGCACCACCTGTAACGCCTTGAGAATCGCGTCATGGGTCGCGCCGTGCCGGGCCAGCAATTCCTGCGCCGGATCGCGCTTCAGAGCGGTCGCCGCCAACAGCAGATGCTCGGTGGAGACGTACTCGTCTTTGAAGTTGTCGGCTTCTTTGAAGGCCTTGTCCAGAAGCTGGTTGAGCTGCGACGACATGGCCGGCTGGGCGGCCGCTCCCGAAACTTTCGGCAGCTTCTCGATTTGCGCGTAGATGTCGGTCAGCACGCCCTGCGGCCCGATGCCGATTTTTTCCAACACCGGCGCGACGATGCCTTCCTTGTCCTCAATCAGGCCGGCCAGCAGATGGACCGGCAACAACTCTGGGTTCCCGTGCTCGGACGCGAGTTCGCTCGCGCGCCGCACCGCCTCCTGCGCCTTTACTGTAAATTTGTCCCAAGGAATCGCCATGATTCCTCGTTCCTCGCCAGATCTATGAGACTAGCTGCGATTTTGTAAGTTTGTAATCGGGTATTTCTGCAATTCGAAAACCCTTGCCGACCCGATGACTGAATTACAAAACAAAACGGGAGGCATAATCTTCCCGCCTCCCGTCAGAACTGGCAATAAGCCTCAAGTATTAGGCGGCCCTGCTTACCCCTTTGGCCTCAAGCGTTTTTTCGCTGCCGACGTTGACTTTAATCTGCTTCGGCTTGGCCTCCGCTTTCTTGGCCAATCGGACCTTCAGCACGCCCTTGTCGTAGTGGGCTTCGACCTTCTCCGGGTCCACGGTGCTGGGCAGCGTGAAGGTGCGGGTGAAGCTGCCGTACTGGCGCTCCACTCGGCGATAGTTCTCCTCTTTCTCTTCCTTTTCGAACTTGCGCTCGCCGTAGACAGTCAGGGTGTTGTTCTCGATCCGGACGTCAATGTCCTTCTCGTCAATCCCCGGTACTTCGATCTTGAGGGTAATGTTGTGCTCGTCCTCGTAAACGTCTACCGGCGGGGCAAAGGTCGAGGTGGTCAGGGCTTCTTCCCGGCCCTCAGTTCCTTGCGATTCGCGGAACAGACGGTTCAAGCGGTCCTGAATGGTGACGAACTCACGGAAAGGATCCCAACGGGTAATCAGCGTCATAGCAAAATCCTCCTGCTTTGAATGTTTGGTTTAGAGCTCCACAGCTAATTCGATGAGTGTTATTACGATAAGAAGCATAAAATATGAGTGTTTCATTGTCAACTATTAAATATGCATATTTATCAGTTACTTGCAAACGATAACAGCGCATTTCAGATAGCTGGTTTCGGGGACATTCAACAGTATCGGGTGATCCTTGGCCTGCCCCCGGCTCTCCAAAATACGCGCCGGGCGATGGGCATCGGCGGCTGCCGCCGAGACTGTTTCGAGAAAGTCCCGCGTTCCCACGTGAAACGAGCACGAGCAGGTGACGAGGATTCCTCCCGGCCGTAGCATCTTCAGCGCGCGAAGGTTCAGTTCCTTGTATCCGCGCAGGGCTTTTTCGAGGTCCCGCTTGGTCTTTGCGAAAGCTGGAGGGTCCAGAACAATCGTGTCGTAGTGGCGTTTGGCGGCCGCGTAGTCCTTGAGCAGATCAAAGGCGTTCCCTTCGATCCACTCCAGCTCGCGCCCGTTCAGCGCCGCATTCTTTTCCGCCATCTCAAGGGCTGGACGCGAGCTGTCTACTCCAGTCACGCTCGAACACTTCGCCGCCAGGTGCAGCGCAAATCCGCCCTGGTAACAAAAGTCGTCGAGCGCTTCTCCGTGCCCATATTGCGCGGCCGCCGCGTAGTTTTCCCGCTGATCCAGAAACGCGCCGGTCTTCTGACCTTCCAAACCGTCGTAGTGAAAGCGCACGCCGTCGACCGGCCCGCCGGTCGTCACTCCGGCATTCATGGTGATGATTGTGGAACTTTTCTCTCCCCACAACCGCCCGGATTTCCGCGGCGGTAGTTGTTCGAGGTCACGGATTCTTCCGTCGACACGTTCCACAATTCCTGCCGGCCCCAGTGCTTCGGCCAATATTTTCACCACCGCCGCCCTGACGGGATCCGAATCCATGGCCTGGGTCAGGATCTGCACCGACACGACGTCGTGGTAGCGATCGACGATCAGCCCGGGCAAGAAGTCAGCTTCGCTAAAGACCACGCGGTAGGTGTTGCTGTTCGCAACCACCCGCTCCCGGTAAGAAATCGCCGCGCGGATTCGTTCCGCGACCAGCGCCGGCAGGTCGGCGACGGGCTCGCGGGAAATCATGCGAATCGCGATCTGTGACGAACTGCTGTAGAGCGCGGTCCCCAGAAACTGCCCGCGTGGATCGGTCACGCTGACGAGCGCACCCGGGGGCACATCTTTATTTGCAGCAACGTCCGACCGATAGACCCAGGCGTGCCCCTCCTTCAATCGAGTCACGCCTCGCGGGGAAACTTTGATGGAGAACTGCGCGTCGGGGATGGGCGCGGCTGGCTTCTTGGGCATGAACCGATGTTAAACCGGATATGCGGATGCAGGAGGGTGCAAGTGTCGGGTGCCAGCGTCCGGTACTGCGGGAGCGCGAAGGAAACTACCGGATGTCAACGAACATAGTTGCCGGTACCTGGAAGTCCACACCGCGCGCATCGTTTGCCTTTCGGGTGGCGGGCAAGTCAAGATCGGCAAGCTGGATCTTGTGCGAGCGATTGTCGGCCAAGTCAAACAATGTGTCTCCGACAATGGCGTAGTTCTGGAGCTCTGTCTGATGGCCATCCCGGAAAACGAGCAGAGTGCTGGGCTGGGCTACAACCGGCTCGGGAGGCGCAGCTACTGCCGCTGGTTGGGAGGCAGGAGCCGGTTCTGGTTCAACGAACCGCGCGCGGGGCCGGTTGTAACGTGAGCCGCGACGATCGAAAATCGTGGGGCCGCCTTCATAATTTTCGTCCTCGTTGTCATAGGCATCTTCTTCCGGCTGGACGACCACTACCTGCGTGTAGGGAACGCCGTAACCTACCCCTGCAAACGGGAAGAAACCGCGGCGGGAACGGTGACCGCGGACGAACATTGGAGACTGGCCACGGCTCTGAAAGAATGGATTGAAGCAGCAGCTACCGAAGCGAGCATGGCCCCCGAAGCCATGGGGCCCAAGCGAAGTTACGCTGGCCGCGACGCCGGGCGTGAATGAATGGCTGCCGCCAAATCCGAAGGAAGTAACCGAGGCGGGAACGCCGTGAATCTGTGCATCAAGCCAGGGCGTACCAGCCACGACGAACAGAAAGCCAGCAAACAACAAATAGCGACGCATCCGGGCCAGCATGGGAGCCTCTCTGCCTGAATTAGATGCCCTGAGCCAGAAAAAAGCTGCGCCAATGCGGCTTGAACCGGCGCTTCAAGCCGCGCTGCGAGGCGGCCGGGAAGCTAGCTGGTTCAACTCCAGCATGCGATGACGGACGTAACCATCCTCGGTCAAATGGGCGGAGGCACCGTGTTTGCGATTGGAGCCCACCATCTGATCGAGCGGGTGGCGGTGGGAAAATTGTGGGTCCAACTTTTTACAGAATTCACAGAGTCTCCCCGATTGAACTTCGAATCGTTTGCTGACAACGGAATCGATATGCTCCATGAAGCTGGCTCCGTGCGAAGAGGGCAGGATTGGAGTCTGCCCGGTTGGGGTTTAAGGTTAGTCTTGCGGCGTTTCCTCAAGCATTGAAGTGCGCGGCAGTTTTACTACAGCGGGTGCTGGTCGTACAAGGCTCATGATGAGAAACTTTTCCACAGCTCTACCAATCCATTGAAAAGATTGAAAACGGCACCGCTGGGCGGAACTTTCTGGCAAGATAAGGGCCATTCTTTGTGGAGATTACGTGAAGGCCACCGAAATAAACGACAGGACAGTCTTTCTATTCGACGTAGACAACACCCTGATCGACAACGACCGAGTCGCGGCGGATCTGAAGCGACATCTCAAGGAAACCGTGGGCGAAGGCTGCGAGCAGCGCTATTGGGACATCTTCGAAAAACTGCGCGCGGAACTCGGATATGCCGACTATCTGGGTGCGCTCCAGCGCTATCGGATTGAGCAGCCGCGGGAACCGAAGCTGCTGGAGGTTTCCTACTTCATGATCAACTATCCATTCGCCAATCGTTTGTATCCCGAATCGCTCGATGCGGTGGAGCACGCCAAGCAGTTAGGACGGGCGGCGATTCTGAGCGATGGCGACGTGGTTTTCCAGCCGCGCAAGGTAGACCGGTCAGGGTTATACGACATGTTTGAAGGGCACGTCCTGATCTATGTCCACAAGGAAGCAGAACTCGCGGATGTGGAAGCGAAGTATCCGGCCGAGCACTATGTGATGGTGGACGACAAGGTGCGGCTGCTGGCGGCGATCAAAGAGTATTGGGGTGAGCGGGTCACGACGGTGTTTCCGCGCCAGGGGCACTATGCGCTCGATGAAAAGCTGGTGCGACAGTATCCGAAACCGGACATCACGTTGGAAAGAATTGGGGAGTTGCAAAACTATTCG
>Ga0137403_10003468_pt1 | contig 18913 bp, 23 predicted proteins | sample CZOMad2_1_16fung_FD_122057 | JGI IMG/M metagenome (GOLD analysis project Ga0137403, IMG submission 122057) | Vadose zone soil fungal communities from Angelo Coast Range Reserve, California, USA - CZOMad2_1_16fungal (Hybrid Assembly) | ecosystem: Environmental > Terrestrial > Soil > Vadose zone...
TCGCGTGACATCAACATTCGCAACATCAATCTGAACAGCCGATTTGGTTTCGAACTCGAAGGAGTCTTTCTCGACGACAGCACAGTTGGCGACAAACGCCAGGATGTTGTCCGCATGGCTTTGTTCAAGCCGCTCTGGCTGCAAATCTTTTCACCTGGTGTTGAGCGAGCCATTCAGTGAAGCTCGCCTTAACTCAGAGTTGCTGATGTTTGATTTGTTCCACTCCTGATTAGGGGTCGGTGATGGCGGTTGCGGCTCCTGGTCGGCTTATCGCCGTTCACCCGCGCCTTGTCATTCCGAACGAAGTCGAGGAATCTTTAGTCTTTAGACGATGTCTCGACTTCGCCCGATATGACAAAAACGCCTGAGAAAATTCAAAACTTCATCGACGGCCAGTTCGTCGAGCCGCTCGGTGGGCGATATTTAGACAATGTCGAGCCCGCAACCGGGAAGGCATATTCGCAGGTGGCGGACAGCGATGCGCGCGATGTTGATCTCGCTGTGGCTGCGGCAGAGAAAGCGTTTATAGAATGGTCGCGGATCTCCGGTGCGGACCGGTCGCGCATTCTCCTGCGCATTGCCGATTTTATTGAGCGTGATCTGGAGAAGCTCGCTCGCGCCGAGTCGATCGATACCGGCAAACCAATCTCGCTCGCGCGCACGCTGGACATACCGAGAGCCGCCAGCAATTTTCGTTTTTTCGCGACCGCAATTCTCCACACCGAATCGGAAGCACACATTACCGATAACGTCGCGTTCAATTACACGCTTCGTCAGCCGCGCGGCATTGCGGGATTAATTTCGCCATGGAACCTGCCGCTTTACTTGTTGAGTTGGAAAATCGCGCCCGCCATCGCGGTCGGAAACACCGCGATCGCGAAACCAAGCGAGCTAACCCCGATGACCGCGTTTTTGCTTTGCGAACTTTGCCGCGAAGCCGGTCTGCCGAACGGCGTGCTCAACGTCGTGCATGGCACCGGACCGAATGTCGGCGCGGCAATTACGGCCCATCCAAAGATCGGCACCATCTCGTTCACCGGCGGGACGGTGACAGGACGCAAGGTAGCCGAAGCGGGCGCGCCCTTATTTAAAAAAATTTCACTCGAGCTCGGTGGAAAAAATCCAAACATTATCTTCGCCGACGCCGATCTTGACACCGCCATCGCCGGCAGTGTGCGCTCGTCATTCGCAAATCAAGGCCAGGTTTGCCTGTGCGGCTCGCGTGTCTTCGTCGAACGATCGGCCTACGATGAGTTCGTTGATCGCTTTCTAGATAAAGCGTCAAAGCTTAAAGGGGGCGATCCGCTCGATGAGAAAACTGAGCAAGGCGCGATCGTGAGCAAGACGCAGCTTGATAAGGTGAAGTTCTATGTCGATCTCGCGCAAAAAGAAGGAGGCAAAATCGCGCTCGGCGGCAAAGTGCCGGAACCGATCAATGATCGTTGCCGCGAGGGATACTTTTTCACACCAACGGTTATCACCAATCTACCCGTCTCATGTCGAACGAACCGTGAAGAAATCTTCGGCCCGGTTGTTACAATCACGCCATTCGACAACGAAGAGCAAGTGATCGGTTACGCTAACGACACTGATTACGGCCTGGCATCGAGCGTTTGGACGCAAAACCTGAACCGCGCCCATCGCGTCGCGGAACGCATTCACACCGGCACTGTTTGGGTGAACTGCTGGCTCGTGCGCGACCTCCGCGTCCCCTTTGGCGGGATGAAACAAAGCGGTGTCGGCCGCGAAGGCGGTGAAGAAGCGTTGCGCTTTTTCACCGAACCAAAGAACGTCTGCATCGCAAAGTAATCCTGCTCGGGCGCCGTCTTAATTTGGAGGAACCCGGGTGTCATATGCGAAAAATTTTCTTGACGGTGCGAGGCGCCACCTGACAGCGTGGTCGTCGTCCGAATGGCAAGGTGTTCTGGCGCGAGTTTGATGCAGGACCGCGCTAAAATGACTTTCCCCTTTCGGTTCACGAAAGGAAAATTATGAAGAAAAATATTACAATAATGATGTGCCTGTTTGCGGCGCTGGCACTTTTTACCGTGCCAGCTGATGCGGCAAAACAGGTCAATGATGTGAGCGACATTAATTTGACAGTTTTCGTCCCATGCGCTGCGGGTGGAGCCGGAGAACTGGTGGATCTAATCGGCCCCTTGCACACCTTGATCACGCTAACCATCAACGGCAACAACGTTAGTGGAACGGCGCATTTTCAGCCCCAGGGTCTTTCGGGTACCGGCGAAACCACCGGCGACAAGTATCAGGCGACGGGAGTGACGAAGGATTCCAGCTTTAAAGCTTCTTTCCAAAACGGACAGGCTAATCAAACGTTCGTTAACAACTTCAGAATTATCGGCCAAGGTCCCGGAAACAACTACCTGGTGCATGAGGTCGCACACATTACCATCAATGCCAATGGAACCGTGAGCGTGTTCCATGATAATTTCAGCATCGATTGTAAGTAAGCGTTTCCTTGGGTTACAAGGGTAGAAAGGCTAAAGAGATTACGACCGGCGCGCTGCTTCCTTCCTAGAAGCAGCCGGTATTAGCGATCGGCCATCGCTAATCCCTTCAGACCGATCGTTTGTTCACAAAACGCCGCTCGTGATCGAGCAGCCATTTCTTCCGCCAAAGGCCGCCGCCGTAACCGCAAAGCGAACCGTCGGCGCGAATGACGCGATGACACGGGATGATGATGCACATCATGTTCTCGCCGTTGGCGCGCCCGACCGCGCGGCGCATCTCGACGTCGCCGAGTTTCTTCGCCATCCAGGAATAAGAGCGCGTTTCGCCGACTGGAATTGAACGCAACAGTTCCCAGGCACGAAGTTGAAACGGCGAACCAACCGGCGCCAGAGGAACATTGAACCGGAGATTCTTTCCCGAAAAATAATCGGCCAGTGCAGAACGAACGGCATCGAGATGCCGATGTTCTCCGGGAACGACATTGGTCCGAAGCCGGTGTCGCAAGATCGACAGCTCGCGCTCCATCGCACGTCGATCGACAAACTCGAGCAAACGAAGTCCCTCGTCGTCTGCAATCGCCAGCATCGCGCCAAGCGGCGTTTCGATGCGTTCGGCAAACAAACCGCCTTGCGCCTTTGCCGCGGTCGGTGGTTCGCCAAAAATCCGCGTGAAAGCGTCGCGAAAACCGCTTTCTGAGTCAAAACCACTTCCATTTCGCACATCACCCACGCGCTCACCTTTTCGCACTTCACGCAATGCCAGCCCCATCCGACGGGCGCGATGATAGGCTTGGAAAGTCATTCCATAATGACGTTTGAATTGCCGTCTCGCGGTTGACGGATCGATCGACATGGCAGCGAGTTCCTTATCCGTCAGGCGACCACCGGGCGCCCGATCCACTTCCGCGCGCAAACGCGCAATTAATTTCGGCGGCGCCTGATCCGGATCCATCGGATGACAGCGCAGACACGGACGATAACCGCTATGCAACGCTTCGCTCGGCGTCGCAAAAAAATCTACGTTCACACGCTCCGGTTTTTTTGCGCTACAAGTTGGCCGGCAAAAAATTCCGGTCGTTCGCACCCCGGCATAAAAGATTCCTTCAAAACTTGAATCGCGATTGAGCAAGGCGCGATACATCGTATCCGGCGGCGGAAGAAGCTCGGGCATTTTCATAGGCGTTGAATGCGAAAGGTGTAACAACCGTGAGTTACGCTGCGTGCGTCCACGAAAGCAGTCTCGGGTTTCTGCAAAAGCTTTTCAATGATCGCTTCCGGCGCGCTCCCATTCACCACTTCGGCATCGATCATATCGTAATTTATATTGTAAGCTCGCATGACGCGACCCTTGCGAAAGTCAGCCGGGTATTCGTCCGTGGCACCGTAGCGCTCGCAGGGTTCTGCATGCACAAAGATCGGTCCGCTTTCCCAATACGGGTGACCGGCGGGAATGGCGGCATAGGGAAAAAGAATCATGCGCTCGCCGGGACGGGCCCATCGCAGACAGTGGCGACATGGAAAACCATTCGGCGAGTTCGCGACAACAATCACGTGGTCGGGTGCGCCACTCACGGCCGTCCGCCGTGCCGTCAATGCGATCTCGGTCGCAAGAGGAACGATACGAAAATTTGAACTCTTCATGACAAAACCATAGGACGTCAGGGCTACTTCGCATCGACGGAATTCAGGCACTGAATTCAGCCGTAGCGACGGCCTATAACTGTTGAAGCCAAATTTGGAACAAATCCTTCCTTGATCCGCGTAATCCGCGGTTAAGAGTTTCAGCAAATGAGCGGAATACGAGTATTGGCTGGAACACGTAAGGGTGCGTTCATCCTGACATCGGACGGGAAGCGCAAAAACTGGAAAGTGGACGGGCCGCATTTTGCCGGCTGGGAAATTTATCACATGAAAGGATCGCCGGTTGATCAGAACCGAATTTACGCGTCACAAACCAGCGCATGGTTCGGACAAATCATTCAGCGCTCCGATGACGGCGGCAAAAGCTGGAGCACGCCGGGCGGCGGCCCGGCAACAAACCCGGAGGGAATGCCGATGGGTGAGAGCAACAAATTCGTTTACGACGGCGTGCCAGGCACGCATCAGTGGTATGACGGGACGCAGCACCCGTGGGAGTTCAAGCGCGTCTGGCACCTTGAGCCGTCATTGCAAGACCCTAATCACGTCTTTGCGGGCGTGGAAGATGCCGCGCTATTCCAATCGAAAGACGGAGGCGCGACCTGGCAGGAGTTATCGGGACTGCGCAAACACGATACCGGCCCAAAGTGGCAGCCAGGCGCAGGTGGAATGTGTTTGCACACGATTCTTCTCAATCAAAAGAATCCGGGACGAATATCCGTCGCAATCTCCGCCGCGGGCGTCTTTCGTAGTGATGACGGCGGCGAAACGTGGAAGCCAATCAATCGAGGTTTGCGCTCGCAATTCATGCCCGATCCAACGGCGGAGGTAGGGCACTGCGTGCACCGGATCGCGATGCATCCGTCCAAACCGGAGACGCTTTTCATGCAAAAACACTGGGACGTCATGCGGAGCGACGACGCAGGAGATTCGTGGCACGAAGTGAGCGGGAATTTGCCGAGCGATTTCGGATTTCCAATTGATGTGCATGCGCAAGAACCCGAAACCATCTACGTCGTCCCGATTAAGAGCGACTCCGAACATTTTCCGCCCGATGGCAAACTGCGAGTTTACCGCAGCCGCACTGGCGGGAACGAGTGGCAAGAACTCACCAACGGTCTGCCGCAACGCGATTGCTACGTGAACGTGCTACGCGACGCCATGTCCGTCGATACGCTTGATCCATGCGGTATTTACTTCGGGACAACCGGAGGCCAGGTTTATGCATCGGCCGATGGCGGTGACTCGTGGAGTCCAATCGTGCGCGATCTTCCCGCAGTTCTCTCGGTAGAAGTGCAGACGTTATCCTGAAGAAGTCAAATCCCAGGCACCAATCCCAAACAAGTTCCAGTGATCAAATCCCAAACCAGGCGAGAGCCTGTCTTGCCATTTTTTGATATTGTGATTTGGAATTTGTTTGGAACCTGGGTTTTGGTTATTGGGGTTTCGATTTCATGATTCGCGTCGTTCTTCCTCATCATCTTCGCACGCTCGCGCAGGTGGGTGATGAAATACACGTCGATCTCAACGGCTCGGCGACGGTGCGCGCGATAATCGACGCGATTGAAGAAAAATATCCAATGCTGCGCGGCACCATCCGCGATCACGAAACAAAAAAGCGCCGGCCGCTGGTGAGATTCTTTGCCTGCGGGGAAGACATCTCGCACGATCCACTTGATACTCCCCTGCCCGATCCGATTGCAAAAGGGACCGAGCCCTTCTTTATCATGGGCGCTATCGCAGGCGGATAAGTTATCGGGCGGTCGCTCGCGTGCTTCGCTCGTGAAATTCACGACGTTCCTGTTAGCGGCGGTAACGCAGATCGCAGCGGCTGCTCAACAGCCAACGGCCATCCCCCCTGAGATTGTCGTTGTTCCGAGCGGCGCGCTTCGGTTGAAAGCTTTACTTTGGCTACCAGACAATGGCGGCCCGTTTCCCGCGGTGCTCTTCAATCCGGCTCCGGCAGTTCTGACGCGATGCATACCGGTCCATTTGTGATCACCGAGGCAGCGGAAAGACTTGGTCCGATATTCGTCAAGCACGGCTACGCTTTCCTTTACCTTTTTCGACGCGGGCAAGGACTCTCTGCAGATCAGGGTGATTTCATGCAAAAACTTTTGCAGCGCGAGAAAATGGCGAACGGAGAAGAAGCTCGAAAGGGTCTGCAGCTTCGTTTGCTCACCACCGACCACCTGGATGACGTGATCGCCGGTTTGTCGTTCTTGAAAAAGCTGCCTCATGTCAACGCTAACCGCATCGCGATCGCTGGACATTCTTTTGGCGGTCAGCTGACCTTGCTCGCGGCCGAGCGCGATAGCAGCGTGCGCGCCGCCGTCACTTTTGGAGCAGCCGCCGGCTCATGGGAAGATTGGCCGGAGCTTCGCGAGCGCTTGTTAAGCGCGATCCGCAAGACGAGTGCTCCGTTGATGCTCATCCACGCGTCGAACGATTACTCGACCGCCCCCGGCAACGCGATGGCGGCAGAGCGCAAGCGGATGGGCAAGCCACGGGTCCTCAAAATTTATCCGGCAATCGGCAAGACATCGGAGGAAGGCCACAATTTTGTGTACTCGGCGGTGGATCGTTGGGAAACCGACGTCTTTAAATTCCTGGACGCGAATGTTCGTTGACTGTGACCGACGACTGCTAATCTGTATGCCAAAGGAAACAGAAAATCATGTGTCGAAACATCAAAACCCTTCATAACTTCGCGCCGCCGGCGACGGAGGAAGAGATCCGGGCATCTTCCCTTCAGTTCGTCCGAAAATTGAGCGGCTTCACTCGACCATCGAAAGCAAATGAGAACGCTTTTAGCCGCGCGGTCGAAAAAGTGACGCTGGCTGCACAGGAATTGCTCGATTCATTGGTCAGCAATGCGCCACCGCGCGATCGAGAAGTTGAAGCGTTGAAAGCGCGCACACGATCGGCGAAGCGTTTTGGCTCCTCTACCATTTCGGTTGTTGCCGGACATAGCCACGGTTGAAGTCGGGGAAAGCAGCAGCCCCAAAAAAGCTGCTGTCGTAATGGAACACGCAGGCATCAGCGGCAAAAAGTTTCGCGCCGCTTTTGTACTGATTTTGGTCGTGGCAGTCTCTGCCCTCTTCCTGGCGGTGACGTGGCCTTTTCTAAAACCGCTTCTTCTTGGAGCATTACTGGCAGGTCTGTTTCGCCCTCTTTACCAATGGATCACGCGGCGTCTTGGCGATCGAAGATCCCTCGGCGCTGTGGTCACCCTACTGATTCTTTTCATGCTCGTGGTTGGCCCCATCAGCGTATTTCTCGGAGTCGTCGTTCAACAAGCGCTCAACATAAGCGATCAAGCGATTCCGTGGGTCCGCCAGCACTTTGGCTCCGCCAGTACTTTTAATGCGCACGATTGGCTGGTGCAGAAATTTCCAGCGCTCGCCGATCATGTTCCGAGTCAGGAGGAGCTGGTGCAGAATGTGGGCGCGGCCGCCAAGGGCGCGGGTGCGTTGCTTGTAGCTGCTGCTTCCCGAATGACGGCGGGAACGGCTGCCTTTCTTCTCGATCTTTTCATTATGATCTACGCGATGTTTTTCTTCTTCAAGGATGGCGAGAAAATCCTGGAGCAGATTTTTTATTACATCCCGCTGAGTCATGAGGATGAACAGCTCATGCTACAGCGATTCAGTTCGATCACCCGCGCAACCGTGAAGGGAACGCTTGTCGTCGGGATAATCCAGGGGGCGCTAGCCGGGATCGCATTCTGGGTCGCGGGCATTGGCGGAGCCGCGTTTTGGGGAACGCTCATGGCCATCCTCTCGATTGTGCCAGGAATTGGAGCGGCCCTTATCTGGGTGCCGGCCGTGATTTATTTATTCATAACCGGCCAAGTTCTCGCCGGAACACTCCTGTTGGGATGGTGCGCTGCCGTCGTTGGAACGATTGATAACATCCTGCGTCCTATTCTAGTAGGAAAGGACGCCAGGATGCCGGATCTTCTCATCCTTGTCGGCACGCTGGGAGGCTTGTTTCTCTTCGGCCCGATCGGATTTATCGTGGGGCCGATCGTGTGCGGACTATTTCTAACTGTCTGGACAATCTACGGCGCGACCTTCAAAGATGTTTTGCCGCCGGTTAAAAGCTTGCGAACTACCGATGTAAATGAGCCTGAAGCACCTTGAAACATTAGCCGTGCGACGAAAGTTGAGCGTTCCGTGACTTCTAATTTCTAATTTCTTCAAATATGTCCAACTTTACCGGAGGATGCGTGTGCGGCGCGATTCGCTACGAAGTCAGTGCGAGGCCGATCACAATGTTCAATTGTCACTGTCGCGATTGCCAGCGCACTACCGGAGGCGCCTTTACACCTGTTGTCTACGTGCCGGCGAAAGCATTCAAAATCACGAAGGGTTCCCCGCGCTACTATTCCACGCCCAGTGAGATGGTTGGTCATAACAGGCGCGGCTTTTGCCCCGAGTGCGGTTCACGGCTTTTCGGTGGAGAGACTAAACACGGCCAGGGCATTACCGCTTCCAGCCTGGACGATCCCAGCTTGTTCAAACCGAAAGTTAATATGTGGATTTCCGACGCGCAGCCCTGGGATCACATGGATCCGAGCTTGCCAAAGTTCGAGAAGTATCCGCCGCAACGGTGAGCAAATCTTTCGAAAGCTCGCGCGCGCCCGAGCCGGTCGGCGCATTTCCGCATGCCAAGCGTGTCGGCAACTTGCTCTTCCTTTCCGGAATCGGACCGCGCGTGCGCGGCAGCAAGGAAATTCCCGGCGTCACGCTCGACGCCGCCGGTAATATCCTGAGTTACGAGATCGAAAAACAATGTCGCGCCGTATTTGAAAATGTGCGGCTCGTGTTGGAAGACGCCGGTGCGAACTGGAATGACATCGTAGATGTAACGGTTTTTCTAACGAACATGAAAAAGGATTTTCCCATCTACAACAAGCTCTACGCCGAACATTTCGCCGGCGAGGGCAAACCAAATCCGACGCGTACAACGATTCAAATCACGGCGCTGCCCACGCCTATCGCGATCGAATTGAAAGTAATCGCCGCGGTAGCGTGACTTCGGGGAGCGCAGGCTGCCAGCCTGCTGGTCTCGGCAGCTTGCCGAGACATCCGTTGCTATGGGTTCGCTGCGCGAAAATGTTGCCGTTGCCGGCAAGCTGCCGGCAACTGCAGGCTAGCAGCCTGCGCTCCCCAGAGTAAGATGCGCTCACTGCTTGGCCGCCACACTGTGAAGGTGGCCAAGGTTGCTTTCTAATGAGCAGAATGCCGTTTCACATCATCGCAACTGATCACACCGGCATTACGGTTTCAAATCTTGAGCGATCGCTCGCTTTCTGGCGTGACGTTCTTGGTTTCGAGCTCTCGCATCGCGTAGATCAAAAGGGGGAACTCGCCGCTGAAATCACCGGCGTGCCAGACGCCGAGATTTCTCTCGCGGTTTTGAAAGCACCCGGCGGCCACAAAATCGAATTGCTTCAGTACACCGCGCCGGCGGATCGAAAACAGCACGTCGATCTTCGGCCGTGCGACGTCGGATCGGTCCACGTCGCGCTAACGGTTGATGATCTGGATGCGGTTTTAGAAAAAATCGCCGCGTCTGGTTGGAAAGCTGGCCGCAAACCGCAAACGCTTACGACTGGCCCGAACGCCGGAAAACGGGTGATGTATGTTCGCGATCTAGATGGAACAACAATTGAATTCATGCAGCCGCCGGCTCAAAGCGGTTGATTCTTCCGAATTAAGCCTTGGACGTTCAGCGCGGTGCGTTGAATCTTTGGAAAGTAGAACGCATGCAGTTTTCAGATAACGAAGATTTTGCGAAACACCTCGATGCCCAGGATTCACTGCACGTTTCCCGCGAAAAATTTCATTTGCCAGCCAACAGGAGCGGCGAGCCGCTGATTTATTTCGCGGGCAATTCCCTTGGCTTGATGCCGAAAGCGGCGAAGCAAATCGTCGAACAAGAGCTGGAAGATTGGGCAAAACTCGGCGTGGACGCGCATCTCAAGGCGAAAACGCCGTGGTATTCGTATCACGAGACGTTGCGCGGGCCCGCGGCGCGACTCGTTGGCGCGCAGCCGATCGAAGTCATCTGTATGAACAGCCTGACGGTGAACTTGCATCTGATGATGGCCACATTTTATCACCCAACAAAATCACGTTTCAAAATCCTGATGGAAGATCCGGCGTTTCCTTCCGACACCTATGCGATCAAAACGCAGATAATTCATCACGGACTTGATCCAAAAGACGCGCTGATTCTGGCTCGGCCGCGCAGTGGCGAGTTTACCGTACGAACCGAAGAGATCCTCGATCTAATGGAAAAGCATGCCGATGAGCTTGCGGTAGTATTAATCGGCGGTGTGAATTTTTTTACGGGTCAGTTGTTCGACATTCCGACAATTACGGCGGCAGCCCGGAAGCATGGAATCACCGTTGGTGTTGATCTCGCCCACGCCATCGGCAACGTGCCGCTGTCATTGCACGATTGGAACATTGACTTCGCGGTTTGGTGTTCCTACAAATACCTCAATGCCGGTCCCGGCGCGGTCGCAGGCGCCTTTGTCCATGAGCGACATGCGACGAACACGAACTTGCCGCGTCTGGCCGGTTGGTTCGGCAACGATCCAAATACGCGTTTTCGCATGCACTTGGAGCCCGAATTCATCCCGGTTCCTTCAGCAGATGGATGGCAAATCAGCAATCCACCAATTCTATCAATGGCGCCGCTGCGCGCTTCCCTTGCCATTTTCGAAGAGGCTGGAATGGACGCGCTCCGACAAAAGTCGATTAAGCTAACGAATTATCTCCAATTCTTGTTAGAGTCCGAGCCGGACGGGCAGTCGAAGAAACAATACACAATTATCACGCCACGGCAGGCAGACCAGCGCGGCTGCCAACTGTCGATCCTGGTGCGCGAACATCCCAAAGAACTCTTTAGCAAACTCGAAGCCGCGGACGTGAAATGCGATTTCCGCGAACCGAACGTGATACGCGTGGCGCCGACGCCGCTTTATAACACTTTTCATGAAGTGTGGCGCTTCGCCAACATTCTACGTCGCAGTAACTGATATTACCGTTCGAAAAAATTCGCCGCAGCTCTGAGAAACATTGCTCATTGAGGCGTGCCAAGATAGCTGGCATGATTCAAAATGACGCGGGCGACGCGATTCTCCTATCTTTTCCTCGTCGCGGTCCTTGCGCTGGCGGCGGCAACCCATCTGGCCACGCCGCTGATAACCGTTCTCTTTTCCTATTTTGCTCTACGCAAACTTTACTTCGGCAAAAGGAAGTGGCTGTCCCTCCTGCTATTCTTCGTTGTCGTTTCCGCAACTCTCTACGGCTTGGGTTTTCTTATCAGGCAGGCGTTCGTTGCCTTTCCCAAGATCGCAGCGGAATCGATCCCGCCGTTTATTGCGTATGCACAAAACCACAGGATCGAACTCCCCTTTTCAGACCTGGACAGTCTAAAAGCGGCCATCGTTGACGTTGTGAAAAACGAATTCCTGTTTGTTGGCAATTTCGCGCGTGCGGCTACCACGCAACTTGCCTTCGTTTTAATAGGAATTGTAGTTGCGGTCAGCTTGTTTTTGAATCCGCGGATCGAAAAATCTTCCAAGTCGAAGAATCCGAGCCTGTTTACTGCGGTAACAGGAGAGATCAAAATCCGTTTTCAACTATTTTACCAAAGTTTTGAAACGGTCATGGGGGCTCAAATCCGGATTTCGGCCATAAACACGCTCTTGACGGCTGTATTCGTGCTCATTGTCTCACTCAAGTACGGGGCTTTTGTGGTCGGTCTAACCTTTCTTTGCGGACTGTTGCCCATAGTGGGAAACCTGATCAGTAACGCAATCATTGTCGGCATCGCCGTTACAATGTCGCCGCGGCTGGCGATTGTCGCTCTAATCTTTTTGGTTGCAGTTCATAAGCTGGAATATTTCCTGAACAGCAAAATCATCGGCGACCTGATCAAAAATCCTGTCTGGCTCACCTTGCTCGCGTTAATCATCGGCGAGCGATTCATGGGAATACCGGGAATGATCCTGGCACCAGTCGTTCTGAATTACATCAAGGTTGAAGCCTCCAAGTGGCCGCCACCGGATGCCGTTCCTTAACGTACGGACTTTTCCGTCAGCGTTGGAACTGGCTCTATTCTGTGGAACCCGTTGCGGCGGCGCTGTGCCACATTGAGCGGTTCGTTGCGCTCGGCGCGACCCTCGTCACCGACCGACCTTCGGGCCTTTCCAATTACGCGCTTCCAACGGAACAAATTTTAGCTCAGTCGAAATCGCTGAGGTCATTAAAATTTCGGAATAATTTTCCCTGTTCTTCGAGAACGTTAACGAGGCTTAATTTGCCTGCCTCGACGAGCTTCTTCGTTAGCGATTGAAGCGAAAAATCCGATCCCGAAAGCGCGGTGATGAAATCGGTCCCGGTGCCTTTCGGATAAATTGCAACCAGCGGCTCGGCGCGGTTCCCGATCATGGGGAGAACGCCACGGCCGGGCTCAACCAGATTGCAGATCAAACGCAAATAATTTCCGGTCATCAACGGCATGTCGATAGCGAGAGCGAGCAAATGATCTGTTGAAATTCGCGCCAGTGTCGCAGAAAGACCACTTAACGGACCGCGCGACGGTGGTTCGTCGGAAACGAATTGCACGCCCGATGGCCGCCACGGCGGATCAGTTCGTGCTGAGACGAAAATTTCTTCGGGTTGCAATGCGCGCAGAAGATCGAACTGAATTTGCCAGAGCGGTCGCCCGTGAAAGAGAAGCGTTGCCTTGTCCTTTCCCGTCCGACGCGATTCCCCGCCGGTGAGCAACACCGCGCTGATATTCATTAAAAATGACAGATTTCGACTGCCGCATGGTAACATCACGCTGAAAGCAGTGAAAGAAGACGGTATCTCTTCAGGCCAGATCATTCGGCGAAAGCAGGATGGCGCACTGGAGTATCATCGCGACGATCTCACCATTGAAGAGCCGCTCGAGATTCGCATCGGCCGCAAGACTGTTGCGACTACGATGCGAACACCCGGGAACGACGAAGAACTCGCTGCCGGTTTTCTCCTTTCCGAAGGAATTATTCGAGCTTCTGATGAGATTGATAAATTCTCCCGTCCGTCTGGCGCGCGTAATCGGGAAAACATTATAACCGTTACTCTGGCTGAAGGCATAAAACCTAAACTCAACTCAGCGCAGCGTTTCGGAACGATTTCATCAAGCTGCGGTATCTGCGGGAAAGAGAGTATCGCCGTGATCCGGCAGAATTTCCCGTCGATTGAGTCGGCCCCAGGCATCCGCATTCAGCTCGAAACATTGCTCTCGCTTCCAGCGCTCCTGCGTCGGAACCAGGGCGACTTCGCCCGCACTGGCGGAATTCACGCGGCTGGCATTTTTGGTCTCGACGGCAAACCACTCTTGGTTAGAGAAGATATCGGTCGGCATAACGCTGTCGATAAAGTTATTGGCCGGGCTTTTCTTGATCGCGAACTTCCGCTGGCTTCGTGCATACTTCTCGTTAGCGGGCGCGCATCCTTCGAGATCATGCAAAAGGCACTCTCTGCCAGAATTCCAATTGTCGCCTCGGTCTCAGCTCCTTCGACGCTGGCGATGGAATTCGCGCGCGAATGCAATCAGACCTTGATCGGATTCCTCCGCCCTCCGTCATTCAATATTTACGCGCACATCGAACGCGTCATTTTGGATTGATTCTTCTGTAGCGGCGGTCTATGACCGCAGGACAGGCCAGCGGGCCTGTCTTCCGAATCAGCAGAGCAATTGTTTGACGCAATTAATCAGCCCTTGGATTGCGAAAGGCTTAACCAAATATTTCACGTCGTGCTTGGTAAGGAAGAGTGCGATTTTTGCGTCCGTGGCAAAGCCGGTGATGAAAATGAAACGATCGGATAGCGATGGGCGCATTTCTTTCGCCTGCAGGTAAAACTCGTCACCGCGGAGGCGCGGCATCTTCAGGTCGCAGATCACGGCGTCGTACTCGTGCGCCTTCACCTTGAGAAGGGCTGCTTTTCCGTCAAAAGCGACATCGACCAGAAAATTTTCATCTGCCAGGATCCACTGTAAAGCAGAGGCGAGTTGCTGGTCGTCGTCGACCACCAGGATAGCCTTAAGGCGAAGAGTGTTGACGTGAGGCTGAAGGCCTTCCCAATGCGAGTCAGATTTCATCGAGGCGCGGCTTTGATTGAGCAGTCAGGGTGCCAAGTCGAAGGCCAGAGATCAGAGGCGCAGGATCAGGGTTACTGCTCGGTTTGCTTCTCGAGCTGATGTCGAAAATAGCCTTTCCAACTTTCTGGTAAGGCCTTGATTTGAGTAGCTTGCCCCAGCGATTTGACATCGTCCTTATCAAAAGCATAAAGACGCGTGATGTCGGCAACGCTAATGTCTTGTTGCTCGTGTCCAACTAATTCCACGGCATCTCCGGCACCAACCATTCCTTCCCGCATCACCGCAACATAGAAACCGGTGCGACGGCTGGCCAGAAAACGCTTGATGATATCGGCACGTCCAAACTTTATACCTAGTTTGTAGCAGGGCATTCGTGGTTCCGTGACCATGACTTCCGTTTCCCCGATTCGAAACCTGTCCCCGATGTGAACGGCATTCTCCAGTAATCCCTCGGTGGTAAAGTTTTCTCCAAACATTCCCCAGGGCAGATCCATTCCAGGCAGTTCGCTTCGCCAATAGCTGTAGTGTTCCGATGGGTAGAGATAAACCGCCTTATTCACGCCGCCGTGAACGGTCAGATCAGCTTGTTGATCTCCATCCAGGTTCAACCTGCGCATCATTACCCGCCCTTGGACCGGCTCCTTGAAAATTCCCGTGGTAACGAGCTTCCCTTGCCAGGTTACTTCCCTCGCCAATCCAACATTCACTGACAATATCTTCATGACACCTCAGTCATTCGATTATGCCGACGATTCCAACCGCAAATCCACGCATTAAATGCAGACTGCGAATAACTCTGACAGTCGCGGATTCGAGCCGATCCTAATCTTATCTTATAATTTCGCATGAAAAAGCCGATCCGTGGCAGCTGCCTGTGTGGCGGCGTACGTTTTGAAGTCGAGCCCCCTTTTCTGCAGGCGAGTCATTGTCATTGCGACCGCTGCCGCAAGCATTCTGGAACGGCCGTGTGCACGCAAACGCGGGTATTGAGGGAACAGTTCCGTCTCCTCCAAGGCGAAAAGTTGATCATGGTTTACGGAAAAGGCGAAGGCGCTGTGAAAGCGTTCTGTATAAACTGCGGTTCCAGCCTTTTCGGTGGCGATTGGCCAGAGGGTCCTCAGGTGTCGATTCGCATGGGGGCGTTCGATGACGACCCCGGCATTCGGCCACAGTTTCATACCTTTGTCGATTGCCGCGCGCCATGGGACACGATCACCGACGATCTTCCGCAGTACTCCGAACGGCGAACTTAACTGCTGCCGCTATAATTAACGAGTTACCTGACCCGGATTACACAGATTTGATTATCCGTGATATCCGCGTAATCCGCGGTTAACCATTCAATTGGAATGGCGACAAAGTTTGTTCTCATCGGTAGCGGCCTCGCCGGCGGTCTGCTCGCTGCTTATTTGGGGCGCCGCGGTTACGATGTGGATCTTTACGAACGACGCGCTGATCCGCGCGAGGGAAACATCGTCGGCGGGCGCTCAATCAATCTCGCGCTCTCGACCCGCGGAATTTACGCGCTCGAACAGCTCGGCATCGCCGATGAAGTGTTGCGGCACGCCATTCCTATGCGCGGTCGCATGATTCACGACAAATCTGGCGCGCTCCATTTTTCGCCCTACGACCGCGATCCGAACAAATTCATCAATTCGATTGGTCGCGCTGCGCTGAACACTACAGTGATCGAAGCGGCACAGCGTTATCCGAGCGTGCGCGTTCATTTCAATCATCGTTGCACCGACGTCGATCTTGATTCCGCTACCGCGAAACTCGTCTCGTCCGGTGCAGAACGGGCCGTGTCGGCCGCAGATTCTGACCGTCAAATAATTAAAGCTCGGGCCGACGCTATCGTCGGCGTCGATGGCGCTTTCTCTGCGGTCCGCCAATCAATGCAGAAGAAAATATCGGGCTTTGAATACGACGAGAGTTATCTCGCGCACGGTTACAAGGAGCTTACCATTCCGCCGGCGCCGGATGGTTCGTGGCGAATGGAAAAGGAAGCGCTCCATATCTGGCCACGCAAAAGTTTCATGATGATCGCCCTCCCGAACCCGGATGGCTCCTTCACCTGCACGCTTTTTTGGGAATTCGAAGGGCCGCGCAGCTTCGCCTCGACCAAGACCGACGACCAAATCCGCCCCTTTTTCGAGGAAGAATTTCCCGATGCGGTGCCGCTGATGCCGTCATTGCTCGATGAATTCAAAACCAATCCAACCGGTTCGCTCGTGACCATTCGTTGTGCACCGTGGTTTTACAAAGACAAAATCGCACTCGTGGGCGACGCTGCCCACGCCGTGGTGCCCTTCTACGGTCAGGGTATGAACGCCGCATTCGAAGATTGCGTCGTGCTCGACAAATGCCTGGCCGAATTCCCCGAGGATCGACAGCGCGCTTTCGCTGATTATTTCGCACGGCGAAAAGAAAATACCGATGCTCTCGCCAATCTCGCGGTGCAAAATTTCATTGAAATGCGCGACAAAACCGCGTCGAAGGCATTTCGGGCAAAAAAGAAGCTCGATCATCTGCTCGAAGGTGTGTTGCCCGGAATTTATCTTCCGCTCTACACCATGGTCACCTTCACGCGCATCCCCTATTCCGCCGGGGCGAGACGCGCGCGGCTGCAAAATCGAATTGTCTACGCCGGCCTGGCGGTTCTTTTGCTGCTGACCGCCTTCGCTGCGATACGGCTTATTTCTCGTTAAGAGAATTCTCCGAGCCTATGCATTCCACGTTGGATGTTGAGCGTTGGGCGTTTTCTCTTACTCTTGACCGTCTAGACTCCACCACATGAACGTAGATCTAGCGCAACTAGCCTGTGATCGGTACGAGATTGCCGACACGCTGCATCGCTTCGCGTTCGGCCTCGACCACGGTGACGCCGATTCATTGGCATCGGCATTTACAGAAGATTGCATTTTCGATTTCCGGCCGGCGGGGAGGAAACTTAAGATTGATTTTCCGAAACTGAATGGCCGGGAAGCGATCGTGAATGCTCTTATTCCGTTCCTCGGGCCACTCGACACCAGTCACACCGTCAGCAATCTGCAAATCGAGGTCAGTGATGATTCCGCAACATTGTATGCCTACGTGATGTCTCAACATTTCATGCCGCGAGAAGGTTGCCGGCCTGGATCAGAAAATGCGCTGCTAATGAACCGCTACGATTGCGAGCTGGTACGCGACGGCCAGAAATGGCGCTTTAAGCGGGTGACGATTGATAATGCCTGGGCACAAGGCAATCCGGAAATTCTTAACGCCCTCGCGATTCGCCGCGCTTTAGCCGCAAAATCGAGGCAGTCGAAATAGCGCTAAAATCAGCAACCGAGGATTGCCTTCACACCTCGAGCGGGTGTAAAAAGGATCAACATCAACCATCAATCCTATTATGAGTGATACCTATGTCCCATTAATCAGCTCCGGCGTAGCCGGACCACTTGGTGTTCTGCATTTGCCCCGCATGTGGCAAAAAGTCTCGCTGGAAGCGACGGGCAAACTTGCTTCCGGTTATCCCGGCATCGGCCGAGGGTTCGACGCCATGACCTGCGCCGACCTTGGGCTCGAGGAACAGGCGGTGAAGGATTATATTAAGAAGAACAAGCCGACCTATCCGCAGTTCGAAGCGTGGGTGAAAGCGAATGCGAAGTCGCTCACCCCGCAGGCGATCGACAAACACAACACCGCGGTGCGCGGGTACAATCACGACGATGAGACGCGCCAGGAAATCCTGGGCAATTGCAGGATGGCGGCTGACTCTTCTGCACCGAAGGACGCGGTGAACCTGAATAATCTCGACGATTGGCACGAGTTCCACAAAGCCGTTTTGCAATAAGCTTTGCCGCGTCAAAGTCGTTAAAGCCGAGATCGTTTTAAGCCCAAGCACAGACTCGAGGGCAGCCGACACGCCTGCTACTACAGTCTCCTCTTGACAGTCTAGGGAAAAGATTGAACAATCCGTCACCAAGACTGTCTAGGCTAAGCGTAAATAATTAAACCTATGAAAAACATTCTCTCGTTTCTATGTCCTTCCTTTGTTGTTCTATTTAGCCTTGGTTCTGGCATCGCCGCGACCTCGGATAATCCACTGGCTGAAAAACTCGTCGGTAAATGGAAGCAGGAAATGATCGGCGCACGCACCGGTGGCGCGATCATCAGCATCACGGCGGTCGATGCAATGGGACGGATCAGCGGAAAATATATTCCGCCCTCGGGACCGGCGGGCGGACAAGAATTCGACGTTATCGGTTGGATCAGTTCCGCAGCAGCGCAAGAAAAAGCGGACAACGTCATCACCGTTTCGTTTACCGTCAGTCTCTCGACCTACGGAAGTATCTCCAGCGAGACCGGCTATCTGAGGGACAATAAGATTTTCGCGATGTGGCACAATGTCCGGCCGAACACCGCCTACGACTGGGCCCACATCGCGACCGGCGAGGATGTCTGGACAAGGGTTCCCTAACGACCCACGTGCGTCAGCATGAACAAGTCGAACTTCGTCACTGCGAAGGCGGCAATTCTTGGATTAGCGATTTTTGCTGCGCTTACGATTGTCCTGGAAAGCATCAACGCGCGGATTGCTGGCAAACCAAGCATTGAGAGTGCGGTCGGCCTAACCGTCGAGCAGGCCG
>Ga0137403_10003469_pt1 | contig 18913 bp, 14 predicted proteins | sample CZOMad2_1_16fung_FD_122057 | JGI IMG/M metagenome (GOLD analysis project Ga0137403, IMG submission 122057) | Vadose zone soil fungal communities from Angelo Coast Range Reserve, California, USA - CZOMad2_1_16fungal (Hybrid Assembly) | ecosystem: Environmental > Terrestrial > Soil > Vadose zone...
CTGGTAAAAGCCATAGGCCTGCGGCCTCGTGTCAGCGGCCTTGACCAACCCTCAAACAGAACGAGGAATCATCGATCATTTTGAGTCTCGGCGATTACGTGTCTTTGTTTTGCCACCATTTGGATGGCACAGCCGGATTCACAGATAAAACTTCAATTTCAGAGCACCCGAATGTTACACCCGCACCAAACCCTTGGATAATCTCAACGTTAAAGATTTCCTGATTTAGACGTTCCGACCACTTGCTCAACACGACGAGGCCGTTTATGGCGTTTTGATGATTAAATCCTTCTAACTTTACATTATCCAGTCCCCCAAACTGTAACGTCAGCAAACAGTTGTTGCGATTTGGACTTTCCGGACCGACATCCAAACGAAAGCCGAAAAACTGGATGGTAAGAATAGGCCAAGGCTCTTCTCCATCATGGCTTCGCTCAAATAGCATTGATACAATCTCAAAATCATGGAACGAGGGCCATCCTTGCAAAAAACTAATAACCGTTTCGTAATTTTTAATTCGAGAGTAGTTAGGATTCATTGTAGTTAAAATACTTTATGCTCCAGAAGATTTTGGTGGGACTAGTTTTTCGCTTCGCGATGCAAGCACAGGGTGGGTACTTACCATTTGTAGTTTCCAAACCCTCAACGCCTCCGTGACTCCCCAAGCCTGCGCATCGCATCCCCGCTGTGCATGAGGCGCGTCGCCATCGAGAATTTCTGGAATCTGCCCGAGGCAGCCTTCGCTCATCAAATGTTCCGCGCTGCCCAAATAAGCTCGCGCCGCCGCCACTGCCTCAGGCGAAAAATCCCACGCTCTCGCCAGCGCCTCACAAAACACCGGAAACGTCCACGTCCAGGCCGTGCCGTTGTGATAAGCCGGTTTCCGCCGCGTGTCTTCATCACCTTCGTAGCGCGACCAATAAGGATTCGGCGGATCATTCAACAACCCGCCGCCGTTCGCATAGACCGGCAGCGGCACCGACACCGCCAAGGGTGCCAGCGAACGTAGCCCGCCCGGCACCACCAGGTAACGCAATGCCGCGTCCACACAGCGCTTCGCCCGCTCGCCCTTCACCAAACCAAGGCTTATCAGGAACAGGCAATTACTCCGCAACGCATCGCTCGCCGTCGCATCGCGCGCAATAACCCGTTGCCCGGCGAGCAATACATCCGCATACCACCCTTTATTTTCCAGCCAGAAAAGTGTTTCCACCGATTTCAGCGCGCGAGCCGCCAGTTCATTCCATTTTTCACGCTCGACCGGTCCACTGATGCTGGCGAGTTGCCACAACAATCGAATCCATAAAGCCTGTATCTCCACGGGATAACCCTCGCGCGGCGTGGCCGCCGGAAAATTCGTGTCCATCCACGTGAAATGGCTCGGGCTCCAGATCAGCGCTGAGTCCGCGTCCATGTGAATGCCGTTAGGTGTGCCGCGAACGTAATTTTCCGCAATGCTTTGCAACACCTGCCGAATCGTCCGCCCCGACTCATCAACGGCCGTCGCATAAAGCGCGTCGGGCATCTTGCCCGGCTCTTTTGCTAAAGCAGCCAGTTCCTCGCAAACCACCCCAAACCACAATGGCGCATCGGAAGTATCCCGATTGGAAGCATCACTGCCAAAAATCGTGTTGGGCAACGTGCCGTCCTTTTCGAACCGCGCAAAAATGAGGAGAATTTGTTTTACCTCCTCAACCATTCCCACAGCCAGAAGCCCGCGCGCCGCAATAAACGTGTCGCGGCCCCAATCCAGGAACCACGGATAACCCGCAATTACACTCTTGCCCGTCTCGCGCCGCACCACAAATGCGTGCGCCGCCCGGAGCAGTTGCGTTTCGAAATTCTCCTCCACGCGCGGGCTCTCCAGCTTCCAATGCGATTCGAGCGTTTGATCCAGTTCCGCCGTCAACGTCAACGTCACGGCTGCGCCTTTCGGCAAAGGCAATTCAAACCAGCCCGGACTGTAAGCATCACCACTCGCCGTTTGCCCGCGCGTGGCCTCGACCGGGTGCGCGATGTTCACACACCATTCCGGCTGGGGATGGTATTCACCCGCGTCGGCAAAAACACGGAGTTGGCGGTCACTGGCCGGCGTAAAGGCGAAACCGGTTTGACCGGGCGCGTCACTCCGTGCGCGCCGTTCATCCGCCAGGGAGTGAACATTCGAGGAAAAATGATAATCCGCGCCCCCATTGCGCTTCGTCTCCGAATGAAAACTTCGATCCTCAATGTCCACCCGCACCGTCAGGCGCACGTCCGCGTCAGCGGACAATTGTTTGCCGGTGGCGCGCGCGGCTGTCGGACGGCTGAATCGATAAAGCGTCGTATTGCGCTCGTCAACCATCTCCGCGCGCAATTCGATTTCCACCGTACGGCCATCGCCGGCGTTGGCGACGAAATTCCAAACTGCTGGCGGCCCGGCCTCGAACGACGCAAGATTCTGAAAATCGAGCGGCGTAATAAAACCATCCGCATTCACCCAAACGCGAATTCGCTTGGCGAAAATATGGCGATCCACCGGCAGCGTCGGGTGCAAATTTGCCCCCAGCACACAATCGTATTTCGAATTCACCCGCCCCAAATCCACACACAGCCGCGCCATGCCGCCGCGGCCATTGGTCAACAGCACGAGATCTGTGGGCGCCGGGGTGCGGGGTGCGGGGTGCGGGGTGTCAGGTATGGGCGACAGAAAGCGAATGGAGCCTTCCACCTGTTGGTCCCTTTCCGCATAACGCTCCAAGGACAACCTCGCGTCCCCGACAAATCCATCCGGCGCGAAACACGCTACATGCGAACTCCCCACGGCCACCGACTCAACACGTCGCGCCCTTCTCCCTTCTCCCTTCTCCCCTCTCACCTCAATTAGCGCCGCCCGGAACGGCGCGGAGTCTTCGATTAAAAGCCAATGACCCGGCGGCGCGAGTGCTATGCGCCGGCGATCAACCAGGCTCCAACGAACCACCCGCGGAAAACCATCCTGTTGCAGCGCTGTCTCCAACGCGGCAAGCAAATCCATTTCCGCCATCTTCGGATCAACACGCCGGATGGCCGCGAGAAAATTGATTGGCGACCGGCCCGCGATTTCCGCAAGTTTCCGCCAATCGCCGGCGCCGATTTCACTGATGGAAAATTCCTCACTCAGCGCCTGCATCGCCCACGCCGCCAACCCGCGCGCGTGGCGGTAAGCCTCACCGCTCAGTCCCATCGGCTGCGCCGTCGGTGAAAGGCAGCACGCAGCGCCGGCAGCCAGCTTGATTTGTGTCTCGCCCGTGGCGGCTGCCTTGATACCCGGCAACGGCTGTCCGAGCAGATCGAATTTCAAATCTGAAATTTTGAAATTTAAATCCGCAGCCGAAAACGTCAGCACTTGCTCGCGCTCAATATCATTATTCACGAGCACCAACATCGTGTCTTTGGCTTCGGCGGATTCGCGAAGCAATGCATAAATCGGCGAATCCGATTTGCTCAGGCGCGTGAGTTTCGCGCCGTCAAAAAAACAGGGATGCTCACACAATAGCCGATTCAATTGCGCGAGTTCCGGCACCAGGTTCTCCGGATTGTTCCACGCCAGTCCCGGGCTTCCGTGCACCAGGACTTTTTCCGTGGCCAGCCATTCGACGCCGCAAGTGAAACCAAACCCGCCGTTCGCGCTCGTCAGCGCACAAAGCGAATTCCGGAGCCGCGACCACGCCCGGCCTTTCTTCGCCAGCCGATCGTTATCATGCGTCTCGCTGTAATTGACATACACGCCCACGCGCTCATTTTGGCGCAATGCGTAATCCAGATACCAGGCGACCTCCTTGCCTGAGTAATTTTGAAATAACTCCGAATACGCCCATTGCATCCCGCCCTCGGTGAGCAGCGCTTCCGTCGTTTCCCACGGCCCGCCCAGTCCTTCGAGCAGGAAAATCGTTTCGGGGAATTCCTGCTGCACTCGCGCGATGATATATTGCCATGCCGGCGTGGGAACCTTGTAACCAGCATCGCAGCGAAATCCATCCACGCCTCGCCGGCACCACGCCAAAAACATCTCCGCCAGTTCATCCCAGAGTGCGGCATTGATGTGATTGAGTTCCACCAAATCCTCCCAGACTGTGCCCCACGCCCCGGGACTCGCGAATTCACCATCCGGCTTGCGCAAAAACCACTCCGGATGTTCCTCCTCCAACTTCGATCCCCAACCCGTGTGATTGATGACGATATCTATAATGACGCGCCCGCCCCGCAGATGCGTCGCGTACGTCAACTCGCGGAACTGGTCGATACCCGTCGTGCGTTTGTCAAAAACCACCAGTGAAGGATCCACCGCCATGAAATCCAGCGTGGCATATGGACTCCCAAAACGGCCGAACCGCGCGAAAGTTGTCGGCGTGGGATGAATCGGCAACAAATGCAAAATGCGGCAACCAAGGACGTCGATGATATGCGGCAGACATTGCACGAGGTCGCGCAGTTTCCCGGATGGCGGTATGATCGCGAACCCGAATTGCTCGATCTGCTGGATCTGAGTTTCCAACTTCGGATTCTGCGTACTAAGAGAATTTTTCGTCGGGCCGAACAGCCGCGGGAAGGCGCAATAAATCGTGTTGGCCGTCCGATAGGCATTCGGATGAACCGATATCCCCAGGTCCACCCCCTCCGGCCAATGCTGCCAGCCCTTCTCATCGATCAAATACGCTTTCGATTTGAAAAAACCAACTTCAGCCAAAGGTAACTCCAGCGACCAGCCATCCCCATCCTCGCGCATCGGCAAATCGCACCACGATGCGCCCGCCAACGGCACACCGTTGGCGTGGGCCTGGATAATTTCCCGGCGAAGAACTTCCGCGCGACCCAAATTGGTCCGCAGCCGCGCGCACCAGCCTTTGGGCGGCCGCCGGCCGTCTTGGATTTTCAGAGTGAAGCGCACCCGGTCACCGACGAAACGCAGCAAGCGTTCGCCAGGCGCGGGCGACATCACTGGAACAATATTTTCCATGAACTCCGAACCGCGCTAAAATCAGCAACTTCGCCCGCGAATGCAATGTTTCAATATTGGCGCGAACAGGCCACGGGAGGAGGTTCGAAGCAGTCGCTCCAAAAATCCGTTAGCTGGTCGCCCGACATGAGCGCCGAAACAGGATTCTTGCCCGGTGGCAAATTCCTCGCGCCCGAGGCCAAAAACAGGACACAAGTGTAGGCAAATGTGACGGCAAAAATTTTAAGAAAGTTGCCATCCTAAAACATGAGTCGTTTTAAAAGAATGGCGGATATTTTGCTACAACCAAGCAACGCAATGTCGAGCACAACGTTAACTCCGGGCGAAGAAGCACAATTGGCGCAGACGATCGAGATGTTTGAAGTCATCACCGAGTCGCAGCCAAGTGACTATCAATCGCTGGAAATCCTTAAAGAGGCCTATTCAAAACTGGGCCGCGATCAGGACGTCGTCAAAACGTCCAAAAGGATTGCACAGGCGTATGTGCAAATGGGACAGCTTTCGTCCGCCATCCTCGAATATGAGACGATCCTACAGCGGTTTCCCGATGACCCGGATGTGCAGCAGGCGCTGAAACAGATCGAGAGCAAGGCGAACAATTTTTCCGAGCAATTTCCCGCCGCTGAAGCCCCGGCCGCCAAACCCGCGACCAATGGGAACGGCAAACCCCATAAAAGCTCCGGGAAAGCCGCCGCCGACAAGGTTGACGATGGCCGGCAGGCGATGCACAAAATTTTTGTCGATGGCAAAATTATTACAGCCGGCGACTTCGACCTGTGTTGGGTCGCCCCGGACCTGTCCCGCACCCCGGAAGCCATCAGTGATCCGTTCGTTCTCATCCTGGCCCAAAAGGGCATCGTTTCAGCCGAAAAGGCCTTGAAGATCCTTTCAGACAAATCCCGCGTCGGATATTTGTCCCTCGATAAATACGAGATGGACATTGAACTTGCGCGGAGTTTCCCCGCGGACGTGTGCAAACGCTGGTGCGTCCTGCCCTTTGATCGCATGAGCAAATCGATCCTGGTGGCCACCGCCAATCCTTTCAATCAACAGGCCGCCAAGGAATTGTCCGAGGCGACGCAGAATCGCTTGCTCTGGTACCTGGTGGAGCCGGGGGAATTGATAAAAAATCTCCGCAAAGTATTTCGTTAAGCCATGCCTCCCGTAAAATCATTTGGTGAACGGATCGCTGACGCCCTCGTCGAGGACGGGTTGTTGACGCCCCGGCAGATCGAAGAACTCGTCGAGCAACAAAAGCAAGGCGGCACACGGCTCCTCAAGCTGATCCTGGAAAAAGCCTACGTCAGCGAACAGGACATGGCGGTTTGCATGGGCCGCGTGCTCAACACCCCGCCCATCAATCTTTCGCGCATCACCATTTCAATGGAACTCACGGATTTATTGCCCCGTGAAATTTCCCAGAACCACAAGGTCGTCCCCGTCTCCCGCCTGGACAACAAGTTGTTCCTCGCGATGGCCGACCCGCTCAACGTCCTCGCCCTCGATGACGTCAAACGCATCACCCGCCTGGAAGTCGCCCCGCTCATCGCCTCGGAAAAGGCGATCATCGAAAAACTGAATCAAATCGAGGCCGCCAAAAGCGGGAGCATGGAAGACATCATCGAGGACGCGAAGAAAAAGCAAACCGAGGAAAAAAACGCCGGGGATGACGACAGCATTGAAATTTCGAAGGAGTCGCTCGAGGAAGTCAATCTCGACCAACTCGCTGCTTCGAGCGAGGAAGCCCCCGTCATCAAACTCGCGAACCTCATTCTCGTCCAGGCGATCAAAGACCGCGCGAGCGATATTCATATTGAGCCGTTCGAAAAAGGCATGAAGCTTCGCTATCGCGTGGACGGCGTCCTCGCGGAAGCCACGCCGCCGCCCAAGCAAATGCAGCTCGCGCTCGCCTCACGGTTCAAAATCATGAGCTGCCTGGATATCGCGGAGCGGCGCCTGCCCCAGGACGGACGCATGAGATTGCGCGTCGGCGGCAAAGACTACGATTTACGTGTCTCCATTCTCCCCACCGTTCACGGCGAGAAAATCGTGCTGCGCGTTCTCGATAAGGGAAATCTTTCCGCGAGCCTGGATAAACTCGGCCTCGATGTTGACACTTTCCACCAGGTGAAAGCGGCAGTGGACGCGCCGCACGGGTTGCTGCTCGTCACCGGTCCCACCGGCTCCGGCAAGACCACCACGCTTTATTCCGCGCTCAACGAACTCAATAATCCCACCTACAACATCGTCACCGTTGAGGACCCCGTCGAATTCCAAATCCCCGGCATCAACCAGGTGCCGGTGAAAAAAGAAATTGGCCTCAGTTTTGCCGCCGCCCTGCGCTCCATTCTCCGCCAGGACCCGGACATCGTCATGATCGGCGAAATTCGCGATACCGAGACCGCCGAAATCGCGGTCGAAGCCGCGCTGACCGGCCATCAGGTGTTGAGCACCATGCATTGTAATGACGCCCCCGGCGCCATCGCCCGTATGGACGACATGGGCATCGCGCCCTTCTTGATTTCCTCCGCGGTGATTCTCGCCTGCGCGCAGCGCCTCATGCGGCGCGTCTGTTCGCACTGCAAAGAGCCGGTGGATTACCCGGAAAAGATGTTCCAGGATTTGAATATCGACGCGGCCGTGTTCGAGGGCGTGACCTTCTATCGCGGACGCGGCTGCGACCGCTGCAAAAATTCGGGCTATGCCGGCCGTCTCGCCATCATCGAAGCGATGACTGTGACCGATGAAATCCGCAAGCTCGTCATCGGCCGCGCCAACACCCGCGAATTGAGCAAAGTCGCCATCGGTCAAGGCATGAAAACCCTGCGCATGGTCGCCCTCGACCGCGTGCGCGACGGCGTTTCCACACTCGAACAAGTGCTCATGCTGACCTCCGCCCATTAAGTCGGGCGCCGTCCCTTCAGTCTCGACACCCGGCACTCAACCCTCGACACTCCGCACATGCTCGAGCTCGAAAAGGCCCAGGAAACAATCCTTGCCTCGATTCCAGCGCCGAAAAATGAAACCGTTCCGCTGGCTGAGGCGTACCGGCGCATCGTCACTGAAAAAATTTCGGCCTCAACCGACCTTCCGCCCTTCGATAATTCCGCCGTTGACGGCTACGCCGTTCGCTCTCGCGAAATCACCTCCGCAACCACGCAAAATCCAGTTTTACTTCAACTCGCCGGAAAAATTGCCGCGGGAGAAAATTTTCGCGGCGAGCTGTCCCCAGGTCAATGCATCCGCATCTTCACCGGTTCAACCTTGCCTCCGGGCGCCGATGCCGTCGTCATGCAGGAAGACACCCAGGTTGACACCAATAAGCCGCGCGAGGTGCTGTTTCTCGACTCAGCCAAACCCTGGGAAAATATCAGGTTCCGCGGCGAAGATATTAAACGCGGCGCAACCATATCAACCGCCGGCGCAAAATTGGGCGCAACGCAAATCGCACTGCTCGCCGCCAGCGGCGTGGCCCAGGTCTCCTCGGGGCGCCGTCCGTCCGTCGCTTTGCTCGCCACCGGCTCCGAACTGAGAGAATCCGCGAACGCATCCGAACTTGCGCCGGGACAGATCTACGAATCCAATCGCGCAGCGCTGGCGCCACTGATCGTCGCCGCCGGCGGCATTCCTTCCATTTTCCCCATCGTGCCCGATGATGCGGAGGTGACGCGCATGGCGCTTTCACGCGCCTTTGCCGAATGCGACATCGTGGTGACCTGTGGCGGAGTCTCGGTCGGTGAAATGGATTTTGTGAAAAGCGGGTTCGAAGAACTCGGCGGCCATTTGCAGTTCTGGAAAGTGGCAATCAAACCCGGCCGCCCGTTTGTCTTTGGCCGCCACCGGGATAAGCTGCTGTTCGGTTTGCCCGGCAATCCGGTCTCAGCCTTCGTCACTTTTCTGTTGCTGGTGAGGCCGGCATTGTTGCGCTGGCAAGGGGCGACCGCCGTTGGCCTTCCCGCATCGGCCGGCGTTCTGACCGAGCCATTTTCCAACCCGGACAGCCGGCGGCATTTCATACGGGTTTTGCAGGACACGAAAGGCAAAGTCCGTTCCGCCGGAACTCAGGCGTCGCACATGCTTAGTTCCCTCGCGCTGGCGGACGGATTGGTGGATATGCCGCCGAAGACCAACTTTGAAACAGGGAAAACCGTGCAGGTCTTGCGTTGGGAATAGTGAATGAACCCTAAACGCGCGTTCAGCTCAAAAGGGTCTTTGAGGCGGGGCGAAGTCTGCACGCGGCGGCGAAGGGCTGCGACCCGAAGTCACAGTTGGCTGGACGGGCCCAGACTGGCCGCGAGAAGAGACGCTTTGCGGCAAACCGACCGCGCTGAATGCAGGCTGCGCGCCTTGCGGTAATCCGAACACCGGACTGGAACCACTGGACGACGGAGCGGACGCAGAGACTGAAGCAGCCGGCGGCTGGCCGATATTCCAAAGCTCCTTGAAGTCGTCCATGTGCGTCTTTTGTTCCGCCTTCAACCGCACGCTCTCCGGGCTCGGCGTGCCGGTATCGGTGTCCGAACCGAAGATGTCAGAAAAAACATTCGGCCGGGCGGATCGAAACACTTCAGCATCCGGAACCGTGTTGAACGGACTGGTCACAAAACCGGCGCCGCTACTATTTTGCAACCCAAGTCCCGCCGAATTTGTTCCCGCGTTCCACCTGTCTTTATCGACCTTGTTGAATTGATTCGTCGCCGTCGCCCGCTCCGCATCATACAAATGCTGATAATACCGCTCCATGGCGGAAGTCGGCCTGTTTCCGTTCGCATCCTTGTCATCTCCGGTGATGCTAATATTCTTTTCTGAGCTTTCCCCGGAAAAGTCTTCCGGCGTCATGAACACCCAGTTCTTGCGGCGGTCGAGCATCTCCCTTTCACGCGCGCTCGGTGCCACTGTCTGTTGACGCGGCGGCGGTTCGCCCGCCGCGGCGGGTTGTTCGAAGGAATGCGTTACACGCGGAAAAAAGGGTGTCAAATTCTGTGTATCGGCGGGCTGAAACTGATTTACATTTGTGTTCATCTTCGTGCCGCGCAACGGCACAATTTCAATGGACCGCTTGGCTCCGTCTTCGGCACGTGAGACTCCCACACACGCTAGGAAAACGAACAGCGCAAGGCCACCGCGGCTGACATCCAAACTGAAGGGCCTGAAACTCATCGTCGCTCACAATCATACCCGAAATAACCGCTCCGTCAAAGCGCATTTTGTATCCGTTGCAACGGGTGCTCCCTTGCAATTTCTTGAACCCCAAGGCACGTTGTGTCGCCGCGGCTCCAAGTGGACCAGGTGCGGCATCACAAACACAACTGGAAACTAAATCGACTATGGCTATTCAATCACCTGACCTGACCAAACAACCTCCCCGCAGCACGCGCACGCGGTTGGGTGGTTACGCAATTTTGGCGCGCTGCCTGGATAAGGGCCGCGCCACCATCAATGGGAAAAACGGAGAGTATCATTTTGCCTGCCCGCTCGACCAACGTGTCCTTGAGTTTGCGGGCGTTGACGCAGAGGCTTTGAAAAAGGAGCTCGCCGCAGGGAAGGGTGATGGCGAAATCCTGGAATGGATCCAGGCGAATGCCAAAATCAAGCGTACGCCTTCGGAAATCTTTGCCTGGACCGCTTACGAAAATGAGCGGGCCCCGTCGGTGATTGAAGGTCGCGAGTATTTGCATGGCATTCATGCCAAGATCGCGCCCAAGCGCGAAGATATCTCGACCTGGTTCGACCTGCTCGATGTGGACGACTACGTCAGCTTCGGCGGAAAGGCCTGACTTAAGAACGGCGAATCCGCCCTGCGCGGATTCGCCTTTATGAATGCGCGTGTGGCGTGGCAGTCGCCTGTTCGGGCGACGCCGCAGGCGCGGCTTTATAGGCATCGATGCTCTCAATGCGATGCCGGTGTTTCGCGCCATGGATTTCGAATTCCACTTCGTCGCCGATTTTACGATTCAAAAGCGCCTGCGCCATGGGCGATAGATAGCTCACCACCCCTTTGTCCGGATCGGAATCCCACGCGCCGAGAATGGTAAATGTCTCGTGCTGGCTGGTCGCAATATTCGTAGTGCGAACGATGGTCCCGATGCTCGCGACGTCGGTGCGCGCATTGGAAAAGTCCGTTCCCCGCGCGCGCACGAGTTGGTTTTCCATCTCGCCCTTGGCGCGCACCAATTGCTTCTGCATTTCCTTGGCCGCTTTGTATTCGTGATTCTCGCGCAAATCGCCGTAACTGCGCGCGATGGCGATTTCCTCGCGATTGGCGGGCATTTTTTTATGCACAAGCTCGGCATATTCCTCGCGGCGCCGCTCCAAACTGTCCCAGGAAACAACCAGCGTGGTATCCTGCTTGGTCTCACCGCCGCTGATGAGCGACTGCACGGCCGGATGGCTTTTAACGATACGCGCCAGCAAAGAGCGTTTGTCCATGTCGTCAAACACGGGCGAGAGTTGCAATGCGCGCGTCAAATCCTTGATCACTTCCAGCTCGGCTGCGGCGGTTAATTCCGGCAACAATTCCTGGTCGTCCAGGATGAATTCGCGCAATCGGTTCGAACGTTTTTCGTTGAATTGGTCCCGCTCCATCGCCGTTAACATGGCTCGAAAAACTTCCGGGCCCAGGATGTCCGCGAAGGTGTCCGTGCGCTCCTTGGCCAGCCAGAGCAACAATTCGCTGCTCGCCAGGTGTTGGGAGATCAATCGCGCCAGCGTCTCCTTCAGCTCGTTGAATTTCCCTTGTTCCACCAGCAACCCCACAAATTCCTTGCACAACTTGGCGTTCACCGAATTCAACGTCGTCCGCAGCACATCCGCCCACCGTTCCGGGTTGGCGTCTTTGAAGGATTCAATCGCGCGGCGATGTTTCACGGCCGGCAACGCCTCCATCAAGGGCGCCAGTTTCGAGTCCTGGGCCCAAATCGCCTTGGCCGTCACCTCGCCCTCGCCCGCGGGAATGGCCGCCATCTCGCGAATGTCATCGCGAATAAAAATTCCTTCGAGCGCCACGGGGGTCTGGGTGCGCTGATAGCTGCCGATTTCGCCGTTCAGCGTGCTGATAATTTCCTTGGCCGCGGCTTGTTTGTCACTGAGGTCGCCGGCGTTCTTCAAAATCTCGGTGGCGACCGTCACGTGCGCCTTCAAACCCTTGGCCGCGCGGAACTCGCCGATCAGCCGTTCCTGCAACGAAACTTCCTTGACCTGGTAAATCACCGGTTCGGTCTTTTTGAGCGGCACCTGGAAATGCCCGTCCTTCTTCAGTTCGCGCTTGGCGGCTTCCCACCATTTCTTCCAATCATCGCGAATCACGTCCGGCACGAGGGCCTGTTGGATCTGGTCCACCGTCGCATGGGCTCCGAAACTGTTCAGCACCACTTTGACCAATTCGAGATGGTTCGTGGCGGCGAGTTGCCGCAAGCCTTCGAGATCCGCTGCTTTGCGCGCGAGGATGTGGTCCTTCGGAATCGGCTTCAGCGATTCCGCGGCGAACGCCAGGTCCATGGTGTGGCCCGGCTTGCCCGGGAAATCAATGGTGAACCGCGCGAAGACCGTATCCACCGTTTTAATTCTGCCGAAGCCCCAGCTTCGGTGCATGCAGAAGCCGCTGTTGGTGAGCTGCACGAGTGCGTCAATATGACGGCCCTCGATTTTGCCCGCTGCTGCCAGTTTCTCAAATTCCTCTCGCATAATTTACCTTAACGCTCGCGTCTTTTTAATGAACTGCCATTATTAAATGGATTGACCGAGCAAAAACCAAGACAAATTGCGGCCCAGATTTTGCAACGCCGGGATGCCGGGATTGACTTCGTGGAGGAAATTCTCGAATCCACCCTCGCCCGCGCGCATCTTTCCAGCCCGGATCGAGGCCTCTGCCAGGAGCTGGTCTATGGCGTGGTTCGCTGGCAAGCGGCCCTGGATTGGCTCATCACCCAAAAAACACCGGGACGCACCCAAAAGCCCGCGCTGCAACAGTTGCTGCGACTCGGCCTGTATCAAATCTTCTGGCTGGATCGCATCCCCAACCACGCCGCCGTCAACGAAACCGTCGAGCAAGCCAAGCAAAGCGGCTTCGGACCGCAAGCCGGTTTTGTGAATGCCATCTTGCGCAGCTATTTGCGCGAGTTCGACGCCACCAAACTTCTGCTCGCCGACCTCAAAACCAGCCAGCCGCACATTGGCTTTTCCCATCCCGAATGGCTCGTCACCCGCTGGCAAAAACGTTGGGGCGCCGAAAAGGCAGCCCGGTTGATGGAATGGAACAATACTCCGCCCAAAACGCTCGCGCGAGTGAACTCACTTAAATTCCGGCAGGACGATTTCCGCGAGTCCCAAACTTCCGCCGACGATGGTACGGCGCGTCACTCCGTGCGCGCCGAGGGTTTCTCCGCCGGAAGCGGCGCGCACGGAGTGACGCGCCCTACCTTTCTCAAAGACGCCGGTGACCTGCTCACCCAATGGCGTGATGAAAATGTTGATTACGACTTTGTCCGCCGCGATTGGTTCGAGGAAAACCTGATGTTCGAACTGAAATCGCATCCAGCGCTCGCCAAATTGCCCAGTTTCCAGCAGGGTTTCTTTTATATCCAGGACCCAAGCACGCTGCTGGCCGTGCGCGAGTTGAACCCGCAACCCGGCGAGACGATCCTCGACCTCTGCGCCGCTCCCGGCGGGAAGCTGACTTATATCGCCCAACTGATGAATAACCAGGGCGCCATCATCGCCCACGACACCTCACCCGAGCGTCAGAAATGGGTTGAAGAGAATTGCCAGCGCCTGGGTGTGACGATGGCGAAAACTGTTCTTCCCGCTGATCTCGGCCAAACTATCGCGGATCGCATTCTTGTTGATGCGCCTTGTTCCAACACCGGTGTCATGCGGCGACGAGTGGATTTGCGTTGGCGGATTCGCCCGGAAGAAATTGATCGCCTCCGCGCCACTCAACTCGATCTCCTACACCAGGCCGCTGGAAAACTCAAACCCGGCGGGACCCTCGTTTACAGCACCTGCAGTCTTGAACCGGAGGAAAATGAAAATGTGGTTCAGGAGTTTCTCGCCACTGATGCAAGTTTCCAATTGGAAACCCAGCGCGAACTTCTTCCCTTCGCCGATGCCACCGACGGCGCCTTCGTCGCCCGGCTCAATAAGAAAATTTGATTTCGTCCGCAGACTTGAAAGCGCTAGGCGGCCAACATCCGGCGTGGGAGCAGTCAATGGCTTTGATATGTTCAAAAAAACGGCGCCCACTGAGCGCCGCTAAAATCCAACCTTAAATCCAATTCTCAGCAAATTCCTTACGGTGCGATCCCGGTTTTATCGGTAACAAACTGCTGCCCCCAACGTGCGTGCCAGGTAAAAGTCCAGAGTTTGGGTAGTTTTGCAAGCTCGGCATGTCCGTCAAAAAATCCAACATTGATTGCTCCCGGCAGTTGGCTCATTTTACCGCTGAAAGTTCCCGCTCTTCCCGCGCCATGCCGCACTATGGCAAAACGGCCCATCTCATTATCGCGATGCCCCAAAAGTCTGCCTTGGTGCGTGTCGTTGCAAGGGGCATCCGCTTCCAGCGGCCAGCAATCAGCCCAATTTTCATCAAAAAAGATCGGTGTGTCAGTGCTCCTTTTTACGTTCGTTTCCCTTTCAAAGTATCCGCCGCTGTCCCCCGAGGTTCCGTCACCCAAAGTAAACCCGCTTCCATCGCCCCTATGCCTCCCGGTATTCGGATCCTTGTCCGTGAAAGACCAGCCGTTAATTCCATAAGCCGCGGTAAAGACCTGGTTGTTATCGAGCGTTTTCCGCCACGTTTCGTCGGCGCTTCCCTGGTTATTGGCACCGGGCGGTTTGACCGTGGTAGGGCAAACAATCAGGTTGGTAGCCTTTGAATAGTAGTCAATCAGGTTCTGTATCCAACCTCCGCTGTTATTCCCGGGCGTGTTGTCGGAAATCCCTTTTCCAAAGTCGGTGACGTACAGCAAATTCGCGGTGGTTAACTGTTTAATGTTGTTGAGGCATTTTGTTTGGTTTGCCTTGGCTTTCGCCTTGGCCAGAGCGGGCAAAAGCATCGCCGCCAGAATGGCGATAATGGCGATGACCACAAGCAACTCGATGAGCGTGAAGGCGCGACCACGGGATGGGTTAGTTCCTGAGACCGTTTGAGTCCTGACCCATTTTAGGGGTCTTATGTTTTTCATAAGCGGTCAAGGCAACAGCGGACACAGGACCGTAAAACAGTCCCTTACTGCGCAGTCAATCCACCCGGAACCAAGGCAGGGTTCCATTTGGCATGCCAATAAAGACTCCACAGGCCGCGCAAAGGCATATTTTCGGCATGACCATCCATGAATCCCATTTCGATGGAGCCCGGCAATTGCGAGACCGGAAGTCCAGTGGCGCTCGTGGGCGCTTTGGCCCCGCCGCCAGAACCGTGGCGAGACTTGGTAATGCGCTTCATGCTGTTTGCACCGCCCGATGGGAGGGTAGGTCCGACGTTGCCATGGAGGTTGGCATCTGCGGGACTCGTTTCGATCGGCCAGGCGTCGGTCCAGGTTTGGTCGTAAAAAATCGGCGTCTGGGAGGGACGTTTAACACCGGTATCTTTCACGAAATAGCCCGTCGGTCCCCCGGTGCCGTCGGGAAGCGTCATGCCTTTCCCGTCACCCAGACCATCGGAAAATCCCCAGCCATTATAACCGTAGCTGCCGAGATAAGCTTTGGTGCCATTGCGCGGAAGGACGGAAATCCAGGGAGTGACGACATCTCCCGCGATCGTATTCCCGCCAGTAGCAACTGCCGGTTGGGTGGTGACTGGACAAATGAACAAGTTCGTCGCTTTACCGTAAAAATTGATCAGGTTAATGATCCACGAGCCCGTGTTGGCAGTATCATAGGCAATATCCTGCTCAATATCGGGAACCAGAAATCCACTGTAATCCGATGTGTACATCGTGATGGTCAGCGTCATTTGTTTGACGTTATTCAAACATCTCGCTTGCTGGGCCTTCGCCTTGGCCTTGGCCAATGCCGGCAACAGCATGGCGGCCAGAATCGCAATAATGGCGATGACCACTAAAAGTTCGATGAGGGTGAATCCGTACAGGCGCGAGGATTTTGCAGGGGTGCTAACACTTACATTTTTCATACATAGGGGTTCTAACAACCGCGGCGTCTCCCCAGTGACTTATGGGGAGGAGACAACGCGAAAGCCGGTCACCATACTAGGTTCAGGGGTGCCTAAGCTCAATATACAATTCCTGCACGCACACATGAAAAATGTGCAGCAGATGGCCTTATGACGCAGGTTTTTCACCGTTGGTTACAAAGGCTAAAAACCTGACCAGATTCAGAACTCTCCAGGGAGAGAATTCCAAACCGCCCGGCCAGAGGTTCAGCAGGGTGAACCGGCTTCGCGTTTCTCGAATGATTCGCAATTAGGGGGATTGCTTTCATCTGCGGCACCTTATGCCTCGCCGTGAGTCGATTCAATAACCAGACTGCCGAAAATGGGTGTGTCTTTACCCGCACACCCTGCCAGAGCCCCAACCGGCGCGCCCGGCGTTTTCGTTTGGCTGCGCTGATCACGGGCGCCTCTGCGGCACAGACAGAGCATGCCAGTACCATTTCACCCACAGGTAATCCAGCCTGGTGTATTCCACATGGCCATCGGCCAAGGCGACATTGATCCCGCCGGGAAACGGCGAGGTTGATGGCACAGCGGTCGGCGCGCGTGAGGGGTTCATCCCGTGCCGCGCGATGCACACGCGCCCCATCATGCCGGCGCCATTGGGCGTGCCTTTAAACAAGTCCGCGGGTGAGCCTCCAGGGTCTCCGAGGCCGAGCGTGGATCCTCCATCCGGCCAGCCATCCTCCCATACGGCGTCCCCGAGCATGACGGTGTCTGCAGGATGCGTGATGTTACTTTGCTTTTTAAACAAGCCCCTGGTGCCAGGCGTCGTGCCGCCAACATATCCGGTAACAGCCGCATCGGGGTCATAGATCCATCCGTTGAGGATATAACTGCCGCTGTTGGTCGGCGAACCGCCGGATCCCCACCAGGCTCGCGTGGCTGTGCCCATTCCCGGCGCAAATAAAGGATCGTTGGTCGTCGCCATGGGACAATAACCGCATTTCAGCACACCGGCGTCAACGGAAGCGAGATATGGCACCCAGTTGCCGCTGGCGCCATCGCGGAGAATGGATTTGTTATCACTCAGATACATGTACAGGGCCATGTCAAACTGCTTGAGATTGCTCTTGCACTTGACCTCCAAAGCCTTGCGTTTGGCGGAAGCCAGGGCCGGCAGAAGCATCGCCGCAAGAATGGCAATGATGGCGATTACCACGAGCAATTCGATGAGCGTGAAGCCTCTTTGATATCGCCGTGAAGGGGTGTTCATAATGGTAATCGTATCTATAAGCGTCAGAAATAACTGCATTATGACAGTGATATTTCTGCATACCTGCATGAAAAAAGCGCCCCTCAAAAGGAGGTGAAACGGGTGAGGGACGAGGGGAGAACGGGACTGATGTGCGCGTAAGGATCAGTTTCCCGAGAGCGGATTTGCGGGATGTCGCCGTTTTGCTTCGCGCTACATTCCCATTATCTGATATCCGCAATCCACGTAGATTACCTGGCCGGTAATTGCCGCCGCGCCGTCGCTGGCGAGGAACGCACCCGTGGCGCCCAGTTCGTCCGGCACGACATTTCGTTTCAACGGCGAATGCGCTTCGTAATGCTTAAGCATCTCACTGAAACCGCTAATGCCCCGCGCGGCGAGAGTATTCATCGGGCCGGCGCTGATGCAGTTGACGCGGATTTTTTTCGGGCCCAGATCGTAAGCCAGATAACGCGTGCTCGCTTCCAGGGATGCCTTCGCCACGCCCATGACGTTGTAATGCGGCACAACTTTTTTCGCGCCGTAATAGCTCATCGCAATGATGCTCCCGCCGTCCGTCATCAGGGCCGATGCGCCACGTGAAAGTGCCACCAGCGAATACGCGCTGACATCGTGCGCGATGCGAAATGCCTCGCGGGTCGTGTTCACAAATTGACCTTCCAACGCTTCCCTCGGGGCAAACGCAACCGAGTGCAACATCAAGTGCAGCTTGCCAAATTTTTCACCAACGGTTTTGAAAACGGACGCGATGTCCTCGTCCTTCGTCACGTCGCACGGCAGGATGACCGTATCCGCGCCAAACGTGCCCGCGAGTTCCTCCACATTTTCCTTGAGACGTTCGCCCTGGTAGGTGAACGCGAGTTTGGCGCCCTCACGCGCCCACGTCTGGGCAATCGCCCACGCGATGGACCGTTTGTTTGCCACGCCGAAGACGACTCCAATTTTGCCAGCGAGTAAGGACATGTGTGTTGGTTAAATCGTTAAATGGTTAAACCGTGAACCGGGGAGGAAGATGGCGGCAAACCGGTTTTATATCAAGTTTTCTGCGCGAAACAAAACCAGCGGAAAATTCCGAGCACCAAGCTCCAACATCCAGAGAAATTCCAAGAACCAAGTACCAAACCTGCCTGCTGGTTTGAATGTTGGAATTTGAAGTTTCTCTGGATGTTGGAGCTTGGATTTTGGAGCTTTTATTTCTTCAACCTCAATCCAATCAATCCCGCCAATCCGCACAATAGCAAAATGCTCACGGCATACACACCGCCGTTCGCATGCGCGGGGAAAAATTGCAACGCAGCCGCGCCGACCGCGGGGCCCGCGAAAACTCCGGTGCCAATCGCCGCTTCGTGCAGGCCGCCGTGCTCCGCTTGCGATTCGCCGCCGACGTCCATCGAATAAAATAACGATGAATAATAAATCAACCCCGCGGCAAATCCAAAAAACAATTGCGCCAGCACGACGAGCCAAAGTTGAGTGGCCAGCAGCAACAACATAAAACCAGCGATCAACATGACGAACGCCGCCACCAGCCAGCGAAACCGATAGTGCCAGC
>Ga0137403_10003470_pt1 | contig 18911 bp, 19 predicted proteins | sample CZOMad2_1_16fung_FD_122057 | JGI IMG/M metagenome (GOLD analysis project Ga0137403, IMG submission 122057) | Vadose zone soil fungal communities from Angelo Coast Range Reserve, California, USA - CZOMad2_1_16fungal (Hybrid Assembly) | ecosystem: Environmental > Terrestrial > Soil > Vadose zone...
GTAGGACGCTGCACGACCTGGGCAATCTCGATCTGTGGTGTCCGCGTGATCTCGTGATCACCTATTCGCAGCATGACTGCACCAAGTGTCGCAAGTATTTCAATGCAGACCTGTCCGATCTGGCGCCACCGGGCAGTCACTCTACCCACCGTGTGATTGATTTGGCGGTACGGCTCGTCGTCGAGGACGGTTTGCCCTACCGCCCGGCGAGTTGGCACCTGTGGCGAGATCACCGCGTCTTCGTCCCCTTTGCCACGATGCAGAACTGGGTCGAGGCGGGGGGAAAAAAAGGCGCAGGCGCGCATGGACACGGACTTCTTGGACTGGGCCTTGGCGGATTTTTCGGGGTATGTGGCCGCCGATGAACTCTATGATGGCCCCTTCTGTATGCTCTCTGCGGTCGATAATCGCTGCGACAAGCGCCTCCTCTCTGAGGTGTTGGATCACGATCCCACCCACGACGACATCCGGACATTTCTGAGGCGTTTAAAGACGGCGTTGGCGGCACGCGACTTGACCCTCTTCGGGGTCACAACCGATGGCTCGGCGCTCTATCCCGCGCCCCTCAGAGAGGTGTTCGGAGATGTCCCGCATCAAATCTGCACGTTTCACCTCGTCGCCGAGGTGGTGAAAGCCGTGTTGGGTGCCGTGGCCAGCGCACGCAAGGGCCTGGCAGCCACGCAACCCAAACGGCCCAAAGGACGGCCGAGCACGCAGGCCGCGCAGGCGGCGGCCCGCAAGAAAAAGCGGCTGGACGCGCAACGCGCTGCTTTGTTCACCCATCGGTATCTGTTTGTCCAACGGCACTTCAGCAAACGGGAACGTAAGACGTGGTGGCGCATCACCCGTGGTCTGCCACAGTTGCGTAAGCTACGCGAGATCATGGAGCAGGTCTACACCTTGTTCGACCGACGATGTCGGACCCAGACAGCCCTCGACAAGCTGGCCAAGCTGCGGCGTCGCCTGCAACGGTTCCCACAGGTGGGCGAAACGCTCAAGAAGCTCTTTTCCCCCACCTTGGAAAAGGCCCTGACGTTTCTCGATGACAAGTTGCTGCCCTCCACCTCGAATGCCGTAGAGCGGGGCAACCGGCGCTATCGCAAGATGCAGAAGCACGTCTACCGCGTACGCACGCAAGGACAGATCCGTGCCCGCTTGGCGCTGGATATGTGGCGTGAAGCCCAAGCCGAAGGCCGTCAACAAACGCTCGCCTCACTCCATCATGCACGGGCTGGATAAACCCGGTGTCTTTACTACAGTCTCTTTCTTGGCGGTGTTTTTATGGGTAATATGGGTCTATATGGTCTCGAAAAATCGCTAGAATGAGGCCTAATAGACCTTATTGACCTGCGCGTCAGATTTCCGACCGGACTTTTTGTGCAAAGCCGCCATACCTGAAAGGGTCAACGGTCCCTACTCTACTCAAAGACCGGATCCGCCTGTGGAAGGAGGGCATCCGTGATCTCGTGATGGAGATCTGTTGCGCCCTGCACAATTTCCGGGTGCGCCTGAACCCTTGGTTACCCATGATTTAATCGGGATAAACTCAGATAGTGGTCAAATCGCGCAACGCGTTGCGCGTTAATTGGCGGTGCGCTGGCCGACCCATGGAGAGCCTGCGGAACGTCCACAACACCGCCATCAACAGCACGCGCAGCCCGTCGTGCACGGACGGCAGCGTCACGACCAGCATCCACGGCTGACCCACGGGGTTGCACCACTCACGCACCACCCAGCGATGCGGGACAACCATGGGATCGCACACGTGCGGAGACACGACCCCATCGCTGCATAGTTCCTCGTGATGCGAGGCCCACATGGCGGTCCTCTTTTCGCCTCCTCGTTCTGGCCTCGCCACACTGGGTTCTCGTTGGAAACTATTGATATGACAGTACTCTAGAGGAATCTCTAGAGAGCATACAGTAGGTATACAGTCATCTCGATCAATACTTCGGACATTTTTTGAGTGAAAGGGGTTAACAAAGGAGGCCACGAACTGGTTAAATGTGGTGATCGAATCCCACTTCAACCGGTGAATGGCCTATGACAATTGGCAACGACATTCTGAAGCAGATACCTGCGCTCGGTCAACCGCAGCGGAAGTTCCTGGCCACGTTGTTCTTCACGATCCTCGTGCTGCGCGGCCGTGTCAACTTCCGCAACTTGAGTCGCTACTGCGACTATGCTGAACGCACCATCGCTCGGCAGTTCCGGGAGCCGTTTGACTGGCCGGACTTTCATCAGCGCGTGCTGATGACGGCGCTCGACTCGCGCTCGGAACTGGTCTCAGCTCATGACGCTTCTTTCATCCCGAAGAGTGGCAAGCAGACGTTCGGTCTCGGGCACTTCTTCAACGGCTGCGCTCAGCGTGCCGAACGCGGGCTGGAGATTTCCACGCTCGCCGTGGTGGATGTCACACGCCGGTGTGCTTTCACTCTGGCTGTCGCGCAGACGCCGCCGGGAGAGGATGCCGCGAAGGCCGAGCGGGAAGAAACCCGGGTAGACTTCTACACGCAGCAACTGCGCGAGCATCGGCATCGCTTGCCACCGGGCGTCACCTATCATTGCGTGGACGGCTACTATGCGAAGAAGAAGTATATTGATGAAGTCGTCAGCCTCGATCTGCACGCGATCACCAAGCTGCGGAGCGACGCCGACTGCTTGTTTCTCTATGCCGGTCCGCACCCGAAGCGCCGTGGGGCCAGGCGCAAATATGATGGCAAGGTCAACTTCCAGGCCTTGAGCCGTTTCGAGTACCTCGGAACAAGGGAAGATGACCCGCATCTGCACCTGTATACCGCTGTGGTTTGGCACAAGACGCTTCAGCATCGCTTAGCTCCTTCTCCCTTGAAATGTGGCAGCGTGGAATGTCCAAGTGATCTCCGTGGCACAAGAGATTCTCTGTCATAGCTCCATCCTATTGTGAGATCCGCACGAGTCACTATGTCTGGCGCAGCGGCCCGAGTATAGGGCAACGAGGGGGTGTGGTCAAGCAACATAGACGAGGGGTAGTGTCCTAATTTGAAATACCTGCCTAAAAGAATCTCTCGAAAACTTTTTTCCAGCGCCTAAATCCTGTCCGGAAGAATTTGCTTGACTCATGCTTGACTGTCAGGCATAATCATTTCAATGCATATCAGTCAAGCAATAATTCTCGATAGGAGGCTAGTTTATGGAACTTTCGAAAAAAGAAAAGAAAGCGGCGCAAGCCTTCGCAAGAATGGGTGGTTTGAAGGGAGGTAAAGCTAGAGCTGAAGCACTGACGCCAGAAGAGCGGCGCGATATTGCGCGAGAAGCAGCGAAAGCGCGTTGGTCAAAAGGTAAGGCGCCTCTTGGCCCACAAAATATTCCTCAGGCAACATATGGTTCGCCCGATCGACCGCTGCGTATTGGGAGTATGGAAATTCCCTGTTATGTCTTAGAAGATGGTAGGCGAGTTGTAGTACAAAGTGGAATGATCCGAGCCCTAGGAATGTCTCATGGGGGGAGTGGAAATTCAGGTGGGGACCGACTCGCAAAATTTGTGGCTGGAAAACTAATAAATCCTTATATTTCCAAAGAGTTAATCGATAGGACCCAAAGTCCATTTCTCTTTAAGACAATTCCATCGACATCTATTGCTTATGGATATGAGGCAACGGTACTAGCAGATATCTGCGATGCTGTATTAGAGGCACGGAAAGCCGGTGTACTTCAAGCGCAGCAGCAACATATTGCTGTACGATGTGAGATTTTACTCAGAGGATTTGCTCGCGTTGGTATTATTGCTCTAATTGACGAAGCAACAGGATACCAGGGAATAAGACCACAAGATGCGTTGGAAGCCTATCTTGCTCTTATAATTCGGAAAGAGCTAGCAGCTTGGGTCAAGAAATTCCCAGATGAGTTCTACGAAAACATTTATAAGCTTAAAGGGTGGATTTGGCCTGGAATGCAGAAGAATCGTTTTAGCATTGTGGGACATTACACACGAGATCTTGTATTTGAAAGGCTTGCTCCTGGTTTACTAGAAGAACTTGAACGGAAGAGTCCTAAGAATGAGAAAGGGTATAGGAAAAATAAACTACATGATTGGCTAACCGACGACGTAGGAAACCCTTTATTGGCGCAGCACCTCCATACACTTGTGAAGTTTCAAGAGCTAGCGATAAAGAATGGCTACACTTGGACTAAATACGTCAAGATGGTTGATCAGGTCATGCCGAAGCGAGGAGGAAATCTTGAGCTACCTTTATTAGACCAAACTTCCGAATTAGGATAGTTTTATAGGGAGATGATGGCCTCGCCGGTGCTGGTAACACCAGCGAGGCCCAACCCCGGAACCCCGCGAAGAGTACACCGGGATTGAGGCCGCTAGGCCCGGTAGAAAGTATGCCTCTTTTCGGGGTCTCCGTCAAGGAGACCATTTTGACGACCGCAACACGGAAGGATATCCAGAAAGAATTGTTTGAGCGGGAACAACGCGGACTACGCATTGCTGCCACCTGCAAGCTCACCAAGAAAGGGCAAGTATGGCTCGTCCCCTCACAATCCGGGCACGGTCGTTACACCGTCAGCCCTGACCCTGAATCACCCCATTGTTCCTGTCCCGACCATGAAACGCGGGGGTTGAAGTGCAAGCATCTCTTCGCCGTCGAATTTGCCATGAAGCGCGAGGAACACAGCGACGGCAGCACAACCGTGACCCAGACCGTCACCGTCACGGAAACGGTCACTAAGCCAAGGTACCCCCAAGAATGGCCCGCCTATAATGCAGCGTAGACAAACGAAAAGGACAAATTCTTGAGCCTGTTGCACGACCTGTGCTCAGGCATTCCTGAGCCGCCTGCTACTAGAGGCCGGCCGAAGATTCCCATGGCTGATGCTCTCTTTGCAGCGTGCTTCAAGGTCTACTCCACGTTCTCAGGCCGACGCTTCATGAGCGATCTCCGCGACGCGCATCAGAAGGAATACATCCGGGCGGTGCCCCATTACAACTCGATCTTCAACTACTTGGAGAATCCTATCCTGACGCCCATTCTTCGCGGTCTAATTGAGGCGTGGTCATAAATCATAAGGCCGCGTTCAGGCTTGACCCGAACGCGGCCACCTCCGTACCATAGAAGTTACCCCTAACCCCTAAAACGGAGGTAGCTTCGATGATAATGCGCGACTCGCTCCTTGTCATCTTGGTCAAGCTCATGGACCGGGTGCAGATGCCCCCCTCCGCCCCGCAGCGCGGCAGGGGCCGGCCGCAGGTCTATTCAGACCGTCTGTTTTTAAAGGCGTTGGTCATCATGATTGTCCGGCATCTGCACCGCGTGCATGAATTACTGAGCGTGCTCCACGAGCCGACGGCCGAGATGCACCTCATGCGCGCTCTGCTGACGGAGGCTGGCCGCTTTCCAACCCGGCGGACTTGGGAGCGGCGCTTGAAAGCCCTGCCTGACACGCTGCCGGCACACATCGGCTGTTTAGGGCGCTGTCTGGTCACCCTGATCGACCCATGGGCCACGTATGGCCGGGCGGTCGCGATCGACAGCACGATCCTGCGGGCCAAGGGTGGCGTGTGGCACAAAAAGCATCGGGAACAAGGCGTCGTACCCCATACCTCTATCGATCCCGAGGCCCACTGGACCAAGTCGGGCTGGCACGGGTGGGTCTACGGCTGGAAGCTGCACCTGGTCACCGTGGTGGCTGCGGTGTGGATTCCCGTCGCTGCGGAACTGACTGCTGCCAACCAAGCTGACAACGCGATCGCGCCACGGCTGTTGTCGGAGCTGCCGCCCGAGGCGCACTTCGTCTTAGGCGACACCGCCTATGCCGATCCAGAGCTGTCTCAAGGCTGCGCTGCCGTAGGCCGCATCTTGATCACGCCTCGCCGGGGGGCTTACCCCCACGGCGATGAGGGGGTGGAGGTGCGCCGCATCTTTCACCAGCTGCGCTCTCTGGCGATCGAGAACTTCAACGAACAGTTTAAGGGCATCTTCGATAGTCATGGCCAAGTGCCGACCAAGGGCTTGAGCAACACTCGCCGGTTCGCCCTCGGGGCCATCTTTGTCTATCAACTCGCGCTGTGGTATCGCTTTGAGCATGGCCTGGATCTGCGAGTTGGTTTGAAAGCCTTTCTGAAGGCTGCCTGACGAATTATGACCAGGCCTCGTCTAATTACTGAGAGCAGCCTGCCGCTTAAAGTCGTCGAAGCGGATTTCGCCGTGGATTCCTCGGGCTTCACCACCTCGCGCTTTATCCGTTGGTTCGATCATAAGTATGGCGTGGTGCGACAACAGCACGAATGGGTCAAGGTCCATCTGATGTGCGGCGTCAAAACGAACATCGTCACGGCGGTTGAGATCCGGGAGAAAGATGCGAGTGATACGAAGCTGCTCCCTGACCTCGTGCATACGACGGCGGCGCACTTCGATATGCGTGAAGTGTCGGCTGACAAGGGGTACTCTAGCGTCAACAACACGAACGTCATTGCTGAGCATGGGGCAACCCCCTACATTGCGTTCAAGAGTATCCACAGCGGGGCTGCTGGTGGGCTCTGGGAGAAGATGTTTCATTATTTCGCCTTCAACCGCCAGGAGTTCCTGGGGCACTATCACAAGCGGTCCAACGTCGAGAGCACCTTCAGCATGATCAAGGCGAAATTTCGCGATCATGTGCGGAGTAAGACGGACGTAGCGATGACAAACGAAGTGCTCTGTAAGATTTTGTGCCATAATATTTGCTGCCTGATCCAGGCCATGTATGAGCTGGGGATTGAGCCGACGTTTTGGCGGGCGTAAGATAGGCGGCTGGCATGGTACGGCCTTGCTTATCTCTTGGAACCAAATGCAGATGAATAGACATTTTTTGATCTAGGCATCGCTAATACCGTCAAGACCCTGTATAAGTTCGGAGACGAATCACCCCTCGTTAGAGTTGAGATTCTCCTAGAAAAAAAATACGAAGGATCTTCAGAGGATCACCAAAGAGGATGAGGCTCATGCTGATATGGACGAGCACAACTGCCAAGACCAAGACGCCAATGCCGAACGTGCACCAGAGAGGAGCGAAACTGTCCAAAGCTCCCAACCCCCTCACGAAGAACACATAGGACACGAGCAGCAACGCGAGACCTTCGGCAATCGAGAGAGAATGACGAGCTATGAACGGTCGTCGCGGAGGATTCAAGGCTTCATCGCCTTGGTGACGACGATATATGTCATCGTTGCTAGCCTGCAATGGTGTAGCATGCACGAAACTTTGAAAGTTAGTAGGGATAGTGTAGACTTGGCCCGACAATCCCTGCTTATCACCAACCGTCCGTGGGTTTCGACTGATGTTGAGATCGCAGGCCCTATGGTTCTTGAAAAGTAACCGTTCACGTAGGTGAAGCAAAAACTTCTTGTCCCGAAAGCTTCTGGGTGGTAGTGTCATGCCCCTATGACTCCATCACCCTTGTCACCAGAGATATGGGAGCAGACACCGCCAGCGGCCCAGGAGATGATTCTGCGGCAAGCAGCCGAGCTCGCGCAGCTGCGGGGTGAAGTGGCCCAGTTGAAGGCGACGGTCGAAGAGTTGGCACGGAGGTTGGCGCGCAACTCGCAGAACTCTTCGCAGCCCCCGTCGGCCGATCCACCCCAAGCCCGGAGCCAACGGGTGCGCCGCGAGGCAAGTGGCCGTCGGCCTGGCGGGCAACCCGGCCATGAGGGGCAGACGCGGGCATTGGTCCCGGTCGAAGCGGTAGACGTGGTCATTCCGCTCAAGCCTGTGCGGTGCGCGCACTGTCAGCACCTATTGTTGGGAGAGGATCCCCAGCCCGAGCGGCATCAGGTGACGGAGATCCCACCCGTGCGACCGGTGATCACTGAGTATCAGGTGCATCGGGTGGTCTGCCCGGCATGTGGCGAAGCGACCCGGGCGGTATTGCCTGTGGGCATTCCCACGGGCGGATTCGGCCCGCGGGTGCAGGCGATCACTGCACTGTGCACGGGGGCGTATCATCTCTCCAAACGCACCACCCAGACGATGCTGGCAGACCTCTTTGGCGTCTCGATCGGCCTGGGCACGGTCGCGAACCTGGAGCAGGCGACGGTCCAGGCCTTGGCGGAGCCGGTGGCTGAAGCGCGGGCCTCTGTCCAAGCGCAGCCGGCGGCCTATCTGGACGAGACAGGGTGGCGGGAAGGACGGCAGCGGGCCTGGCTGTGGACGGCCGTCACGGCGTGGGTCACCGTCTTTGTCGTCCGGCGGTCGCGCCGTGCCAAGGTCGCCCAGGAACTCGTGGGCGAGCGGTTCTGGGGGTGGTTGGTGACGGATCGCTGGAGCGCCTATACGTGGTACCCGACCTGGCGACGGCAGGTGTGTTGGGCGCATCTGCTGCGGGACATTGAAGCCATGATCGAACGGGGCGGGTACTCCCAGGAGATTGGAGAAGCCTTGCGTGCCCAGGTGCGCCTGATGTTCCAGTGGTGGCATCGAGTCCGCGCGGGGACGCTGGCCCATACGAGTTTTGCCAGCTATATGTGGCCGATCCGGCAGGAGGTGGAACGGCTGCTGGAGGCGGGCCAAACCTGTGGAGTCCCGAAGACCGAAGGAACCTGCCGAGAGATCCTCAAACTGCGCCAGGCGTTGTGGACATTTGTGCGTCACCCCGAGGTCGAGCCGACGAACAACGCCGCGGAGCGGGCGATCCGGCCCGGGGTGCTCTGGCGCAAAGGCAGCTTTGGCACCCAGAGTCCCGAAGGCTCCCGCTTTGTGGAAACGATGATGACGGTCGTGGCGACGCTTAAGCAGCAACACCGGAACGTCCTTGACTATGTGATAGACGCGTGCGAGGCGGCGCTGCGCCGCCAGCCCGCGCCTTCCCTGCTGCCAACCGCTGCGGCCATCGAGCAGCTTATGCACCCTGCTGCATAACTCGACCACCCAGGTGAACGATTACCTTGAAAATAACAGCCCTGGCCTGAGGCTCAAAATTAGCTTGAAAAACACGGGACATTCGCCTGCTACCAGCATCATCCCTTTCCCAATTATGAGCAGGCCGGACCAGCAGCCGATGAATATGCTCGACATTCAAAAACGACGATGTAGCACGATCCACCAACCCCCAAGTCCTGGTGGAGGCCCTGGTTACACCTTGTTCCCAGGTGACATTATCACAGAATACAATTCGCCGAGCATGGCACGAGAGGAGATTGAAAGCGGTGGTTTCGTCGTCGTTCCATTTATTATTATCTGTATTAATTATAAATTCACATTCACTGGTGAAAGTCACCAAACGTCCACTATCTATCTGCTGGGGCAACGGAACCCGGTATCTCCGGGTCAAGCCCTCGCTATAGATCTGCGGACCAGCCCTATTCCAGCCGGAAGCTTGCAACTCATTCCAATGGGCAGTTATGCAGATTAAAAACACCACCATACCGACAGCAGCCCGTCTCTGCCAAGAGAGCCACTTATTGAGGACAGACTTTTTGTGTAGACATTGTACTTGCACAAAAAGTCTATGAACTGCCCAAAAAGTCGTTGAAAACAAGAGATTTTTGGGCAAAGCCGGCGCGGGAGGAGGAACCGGTCTTCGTCTCTGGACGCAGCTACGTATTGCACAAGGGTTTTATTGGGAGGCGGAGAGAATTGCATGCATTGCGTCGTGACCTGCACCGGGGGCAGAATGTGCATGTCGCGCAGGGATTGGGTGGGCTCGGCAAAACGGCATTCTGCTATGAAGCCTTGAAACTCTACAAGCGGCAGGGAAGAGACGTGCTCGCCCTGTGGTGTGCCGAGGTGGAGCAGGAAGGCGACCCAGTCAGTGCCCTCATGAGACAGGTGTCCGAGCAAGCCATCGCACTCATTGGAGAGGCGTGGGAGGCTATCCTTGATGATGTAGACCATCTGGCGACGCAGCAGCCGGCTGTGCAACGGCCGGCGATACGCCTGATCACCATCCTGAGAGCCCTGCTACGACGGCAAGGACAACCACCCCTGGAGCTCTATCTCGATAATCTCGAGTCATTGTTGAACAGGCCGGATAACGGTGATGGGGACGTGCTCCGTGCGTGGCGAGATCCCGAGGCCGAAACGTTGTGGCGTGAGCTGGTACGGATGGCGCAGACTTCAGGGGGACGCCTGGCACTGCTGGCCTCATGCCGCTATCGCCACTCAGATTTTGGCTCCGGACTCATACCCTTTAGCCGGCTGCCGGACGACGCGGTATGGCGTATGCTTGGCTGGTTCCCAAGTCTTCGACGACTCTCAGCAGTCAGTCGTGCACGATTGGTCACCCAGTTGGCAGGCCATCCGCGCGCGGTGACATGGCTCGATGCACTGGTCAGCTATGCCATCTTGCAGTGGGAAGAGCAGCACGGCCCGCTGCCCGAAGCGCCTACTACGGAACAAGGGCGGGCGGAGTGGGATGCGCTTGTGGCTCCTGTCTTGCCATCATTAACGCAGCGGATGTCTGAAGACCTGCTTTTTAAGGCACTGTGGGAACGGGTACTAGATGCACCGGCCCGCTGTCTGCTGGTGCGGGCGAGTGTGCTGCAGCGTCCTGCGGACTGGCTCTTGTTAAGGGCTCTCACGGCGGAAGAGGAAGAACCGATGGCCGATACCGCCATTCGCCGCGTGCGCAACGCCTCTCTTTTCACAGAGGTTCAAGAATACCGGGCTTCTGATGGTGTAGGACGTCGCTTCGAGGTACATCCTACCGTTGGCCATCTGGCGCGCCAGCATGCTCCCAATGTCGACGAGCTCCTGCATGAGGGGCATCGCGATGCTGGTAACTTTCTCGCCGAGCGTGCCAGGCGCTCCACAGACTGGAGTGACGATCTTGAGGCGGCCTATCACCTGGGTGAAATTGGCGAGACAGACCGGGCATTTGATATGCTGCTGTCATTTGTCGAATGGTTAGCGCCCCGTGGCAGAATCCTGGATAGGCTTGCAGTGCTTGACTCATTGCAGCACCCTGAGCTCCTGAACCTCCAGAATCGAGGACGGTTTTTGATTCTGCGAGGTCAGGCATATGCAGACCTCGGCGATCTTTCGCAGGCGCTGACGGATCTCCGGCAGACCATTGAGATAGGTGAGCGGCTGGCGCAGCAAGACCCCAATAATGCGGAGTGGCAGCGCGACCTAACGGTCAGTCAGAACAGGATCGGTGACATGTTGGCGGCGCAGGGCGAGGGCGCAGCGGCCTTGACCGCTTATCGGGCCAGCCTGGCGATTGCGGAGCGGCTGGCGCAGCAAGACCCCAATAATGCGGAGTGGCAGACTGATGTGGTCGTCTCATGTTGGAAACTGGCGCAGAGCATTGCCGAGATTGCTGAAGATGAGATCGACAGACGAGCATTGCTAGAACGGGGATTGGCGATCTTGCACCGCCTGCATGATGAGTCACGTTTGACCAGGACTCAGGAAGACTGGATTATTCAGTTTGAACGTGCTTTACAGGTTCCCCCTCCACCACGAGGGATGAGACGTTTGCTGTCTTATGGTCGTGCCTGGCTAGACAGACTAATCTCCAGGTAGCATCTGCGGCAGTGAACGGTTTGGCCTCAACCCCCAGAGGCAGGTGCTTATGATCATGGTTCCTGTTTCACAGCAACAAGCCAGGAGCAGAGGCGATAGCCCGGAATCTCTGAAGGAAGATTATCTATGAGCATGATCTTCCCCGGAATGGATCCATATTTGGAAGAGCCGCTGGTGTGGCCAGATGTTCACGCGAGCTTCATTGTGTACCTGCGTGAGCATCTTCGCCCCCTTCTCCGGCCGCGCTATGTGATCGCTGTCGAGTCGCGTGTGTTTGTGGAGGGGCCTGACACCGACCATCCGATCATCCCTGATGCGTGGGTGCGACCTACTCGGCCTGAGATGCCTCGTGATACTGGTGTTGTGCTGGAAGCTGATCCGGCAGTCGAAGTCCAAGTCACGCCCCTGGAGATCGAGGAGACGTATGTCACGATTCGTGAGCGTCAGTCCGGCCAACGGATTGTGACGGTGATCGAGCTTGTCAGTCCTACAAACAAATATGCTGGCCCAGGTCGTCTATCGTATGTGGCCAAGCAAACCGAGGTGCGGCAGAACACCGCGCACCTCGTCGAAATCGACCTGCTGAGAACTGGCCCCCATGTGGTGGCTGTTCCTGAATGGGCAGCCCGCCCGCATGGGCCATATGACTACCTTGTGTGTGTCAATCAGGCGGTCGGCCTGCGCGATCGGTTTCAACTGTATCCACGCCGCTGGCGCGAACGCTTGCCGCGCATCCGGTTGCCGCTGGCTGCTCCCGATCCAGATATTGTGCTCGACATTCAGGCCGTGCTGTCTCATACCTATGAAGCCGGAGGCTATGCTGAGAGCCTGAACTATGCGATCCCGTGTGTTCCGCCCCTGTCCCCAGAGGACCAGACCTGGGCTGATGCCCTCATCCGCCAGGTTATGGGCAGATAGAGTGTCCGCGCCAGGAGTAGAGGAACCGCTCAACCCAATGATCACCCACTTCCGTCGGGATGCCTTGCATCATTCTAAAAAGACTCCAGCCCATAAACAGCTGGATGGGCTGGTGAGGCAGGGCAGGGGTTTTCGATCACAGAAGGAGACGACCCCATGGTAGAGCGCAAGATGGATGGAGGCGAGATTTTTGTCGAGATTCTCAAGCAGCACGGCGTGGAATACATCATCGGCTCGCCTGGTTCCGAATGGCCGCCTCTGTGGGAGGCGCTGTCGCGCCGTCGCGCCGAAGGAGAGCCGGCCCCGACCTATATCAACTGCCGCCACGAGGGCCTGGCGGTAGGGATTGCGGCGGGATACCACCGCGCCACAAGGAAGCTGCCGGCGGTGATACTGCACACGACCTCGGGTGGCCTCAACTGCGCTACCAATCTCCGAGGTGCGCTGCACAACGGCACACCGATGCTGGTGGTCGCCGGTGAGAGCATCAGCTATGGGGATGGAGATGCCCCCGACCCGGGCGCCCAGTGGTTGGCTGGATTGTCGGAAATCGGCGGGCCGACCCGTCTGCTGGCCCCTGTGATGAAGTGGGCCATCACCGTGCGTACGGCCTACAACCTGGCAGATACCTTCCATCGGGCCTGCCAGATTGCCATGCGCCCTCCGATGGGGCCGGTATTTGTCAATGCGCCGCTGGAATTGATGCTGGAACAAATTGCCCTGGAGCGTCTTCCTCACCCCCCTGAAATCGCGGCCGTCCCTCAGGTCGATATGGCGGCGTTAGAGCAGGTCGCTGGCCTTCTCATGGGGGCGCGCCACCCGGTGATCTTTACCGAAGCAGCGGGGAAGGAACCGGACGCGGTCGATGCTCTGGTGGAATTAGTGGAGCTGTTGGCCCTGCCGGTTGTGGAGGCGGCGGCGCCGGCGTGTACCAACTTCCCCACGGATCATCCCGCCCATCAAGGATACTCCCCTCAGCCTTTCCTGAATGAAGCCGACGTCATCCTGCTGGTGGAGTCAGCCACGCCCTGGCATCCTCCCTCCAAGGGACCAGGTCCCAGCTGCAAGGTCATCTCCATCAGCCAGGACCCAGACCTGGCCCTCCGACCCTACTCTGGCTATCCGTGTGATATCCAGATCCACGGTCCAGCCGCCACAAATCTGAAAGCTCTGATGCAGATCGTGCGCGACCTGAAAGGGCGCCAGAGCGGTAGGTCCGCACTCTACGAGGAGAGGGCCGCCAGGTTGCAGGAAAATCACCTGCGCTTACGGGAAGCGGCGCGACAGGAAGCGCTGGCCACCAAGGACGCCACCCCCATTGATCCCCGATGGCTGTGCCATGCCTTCAACGAGATTGTCCCTGCTGATGCGGTCGTCGTCAACGAGCTGATTGTCCATCGAGCCGTGCTGGACAGATACCTGGAGCGTTCGCGGGGCAGGAGCTACATGCGGAGCTTTGGCGGCTTGGGCCAAGGGCTGCCGAACGCCCTTGGGATGAAGTTAGCCATGCCCGACCAGCTCGTCATGGCCGTGGTAGGGGACGGGAGTTTTAACTATAATCCTGTCGTCGCCTGCTTTGGCCTGTGCCAGGAGCGCCGCATGCCCATTCTCACCGTGATCTTCAACAACCATGGATACGCATCCATGCAGGGAGGGCTGGCGCACCATTATCCCGATGGGTATGGCGTCAGGGGCGGTGGCCGCGAGTTGGCAACCTCGATCATGCCGCGGCCCGACTATCCCAAGCTGGTCGAAGCCTTTGGGGGATGGGGGCAAGCCGTGGACCACCCAGCAGAGATCGTGCCCGCTCTCCAGCGTGGGATCAAAGCTGTGCAAGAGGGCATGCCGGCGCTGGTTGACGTCTCCTTGGCGTGGTAATCTTGGCACGGGTGACTTTTGCCATCCTTGTCGAGGGCCCGCCATGCGGCTACTACGGGAGGTTACTATGACTCATGGGCCCGCAGGAGATCCCATGGATGCCATCTCGACCAGACAAAAACCGATCCACTACCCGGAGACAGACGGAAAGCCGGTGGCCTATACGGACGTGCATATCGATGTGCTGATCTATCTGCGAGAGGTGCTGCGAGATCACTTCTGGGATGCACCACAGGTGTATGTTGAGGCTGACTGAGTGATCGACTACCGACGTGCCACGTCAGCCTACTGGTTCGCGGCTGGAGTTGTGCTCTCCCCCACCTTGAAAATTTTTGCTCCCACGGCCTCTTCCACATGGGCCTGGCGCACCCGAAAGAGGCTGACGCCGTACGCTTTATCGCTGTGCATACCGGCCTCAAAAACGCCGCGCACCTTATAGACCCGCAACGGATCGTAAAAGATTTTCACCCCTTTCGCCGTAAACACGTAGACTGTTTCGTCCTGCCCGACCGGCACCTCACAGCAGTAGTTGCCCATGGCAGAAACGCGACTCAGCAAAAAGAACGACAGATCGGGCGGGCCGGCGGGAATGATGAAGCCCTGGATCTCTACTTCTTTGCCATTGTAGGACTTGATCTTTTGGGTCAGCTCGAGCTCCGCTTTGATCGAGTCCACCAACTGCGCAAATGTCAGCCTCGGGATCTCCTCTCCGTATGCCAGGAGACCGAGAGGCACGCATGCCATACAGAAACCTACAACAAAAAGAGTCCGAAATCTTCGCATAACCAGTCACCCTACGAAAATGGCGCGAGGTTCTCCGCCACCTCCGTCCTATACGCCAGCACCGCCGGGAGCAGTCCTGCCAGCGTGCCCAAAAGTATGACACTCCCGAGTACCAAGGGTTGCAGAGCACTGATGAGGAAAGGATGCGTGACCAATCCGCCCCTGGCGGCGAGTATGTATGCGCCGAAGTAAGCAACGCCGTGCCCGCCCAGGAGCCCGACGATGCCCCCGATAGCCGTTATGGCACAGGACTCCAGCAGGACGATGCTCAGAATGGTCGTCCGTCTGGCACCTAGGGCGCGCATAGTGGCGATCTCACGTTTGCGCTCCAGCGTGGCGCTGTACATTGAGACAAACAGGTACAGCAGCACAACAATGGCAACAATCCCCAGGATCATGGTGAGTACTTCTTCCGCCAGGCCGAGCAGGTTAAAGATGTTGAGCAGGACCACACTGGGAAAGACCGCCTGGGTCTCCGCCACTATATTGAACTCCCGATGCAGACTCGGCAAGTCTGACATGCGCTTTGGCCGGACGAGCACGGCAGTGAGCGGTTTGACCTCCATCTTCCTGGCGATTTCATTCATCCCCCAGAAACTCGCCAGGGAGAGAAAGATCGCCCGATCATCGGCGCTCTGGGTCGGCCGCAGAATCCCGACCACTGTCAGCGGATACTCGGCCATCTCCTCTCCCTCGTAGAACTGATCGCCGACCCGCAAGCCTGTCCGGCGCGCCGTTGCGGCGCCTAGAACCGCCTCATAGGTCGGCTGCTCGGGGGCATCATCACGGAAGAACCGCCCCACTGCTAGCGTGAAGCTCTTGCGCCGCCATGGAAAGGCTGCGAAGTAGGCGTCGGTCGTCGCCACATAGCGTAACCCTTGATACGCGTCCCCCAAGGCGACGGGCACGGCGACCTCGACCCTGGCATCGTCCTGCAACTGGGCATAGGTTATGTAGAGGATATTTGGCGTTGCCACGTCCATGCGAAAGAGGACATTTAGCACGAGCTGCGTCGGACTGCCCTTGGCGCCAACGACCAGACTGTAGTCGGTCGTGCCCTCGATGAAGCCGTCTTTGATGCCCCGCGTCAGGAGAAAGCTAGCGATGACCAGACTGACTCCCAAGGCGATGGAGAAGGCCGTCAAGGCACTGGCGACAAAGCGCCCCTGGAGGTATTTCAAGGCCACCGTGAAGACTGTCATGTCTGCTCCACAGTGCTCACGTCACATTGTGCCGGTTCCCGGCACGATTGATGTCGGTCATGTCGAGAATCTGATCGGCCGCGTCTAACACGGTCGCATCGTGCGAGACAATACACAAGGTCTTGCGCTCCTCCCGGCAGACGCTCAGAAAGGCGGCCAGCACCTCCCGCGCAGTGTTGGCATCGAGGCTGGCACATGGCTCATCCGCCAGGATCAGAGGGGGGTTATTCGCCAAAGCGCGCGCAATCGCGACCCGTTGCTGCTCACCCCGCGACAGGTGCTGCGGCTTGTGGGAAAGACGCATGCTCAGGCCAAGCCGAGATAGGAGCTCACCAGCACGCTGACGCTGCTGGCGCTTAGGGATGGCATGCGTGAACAGCATGGCGAGCATAACGTTCTCGAGCGCGCTGAAGGCCGCGAGCAGGTTAAACGTCTGGAAGACATAGCCAATATGCTGCGCCCGGAAGCGATCGCGCTGCGGCTCCGGCAAGGCAAAAATCTCCGTGTCATAGACCCGGATAGTCCCTGCCGTCGGCACTGCAACACCAGCGATAAGATTAAGCAGCGTTGTTTTGCCCGAACCGCTTGGTCCCTTCAGAACGGTATAGCTACCTGCTGGCAGCGCCAGCTGCCCGATGTTGAGCACCTCCAGGTTACTGCCATTACCCAGAGGAAACGACTTTTTCACTCCGTGCAGAGTCACTGCTAGCCGTGCATGTGTCATGGCGCTGTCCAGGCGGAGCGCTGCGGCAGGGACGTCACACTGTACAGCCCTCCCACACCACATCGCGCTTTACCGAATGGCGATGGGATTGATCGGCACCCCAATGCCACCCCGCAGAAGCAGCGGACCGAGGACAAAGAGGAATTCGTAGGCCTGGTCCTTCGCCAACTCGTCCAGGTTGAGGATCTCCATGATGTAGGCACCTCTGCTCCAGAGGAAATCGGGGTGGAGCGGCCCGCTGGCATAGCCCCCAAAGGCCTTGCGGGTATATTGTGGGTTGCCGAACCCCCATTCTAGCGCCGCGTTATCCGCACCGACGGCCACAATCTCCATCTCGTTGAAGAAGGCCAAGGAATCCGGACCCACGCCTGGTTGTGCTTGATGCCACTTGGTATGTGCGGGGTCAACTCGCCCGTCTGGGCCTAGCTCGTCCCACGTCTTCCGCCAACCCGTCCGCACCAGCAGAATATCGCCCTTATTCGTATATACAGCGACACGAGGGGTTCAGGCAGATCTGGCATCGTTGTTGCCTGGCAATGGCAGATCACGACGCATAGACCAGTTTGGTTGTCCTAGCCATGTATGGTCGTGCTCGTCAAACTCCACAACAGCTTCAACTTCCATCTCTTCGTCGTACAGCGTCACGACCAGGCCTGGATGGAGTTCCTGCGTCAGAACTGGCTGCATATGCGGATTGATGGAGACCCTTGCCTTGGGATCCATGGCCATCGTATTGAAATCGACGTAGAGCCGCACTGCCATAAGGCTCTCCTCCGTTTAGGGGCCCAGGAAACGGGCAGGATTTTCCTCTTGTGTGAACACGGCACTCAAGGCCACTGCTAAATCCAACGGCAGGGGCAAGGGGACCTGCACCGTGTGGTGATATCCTGCACCTGGACTTTTCACAATGCTTACAGCGTATCCTGCCGCTACGCCTGCGGCAACCAGTGCCGCATCCGTGGTGACGCTAATTTGGGGATTGCGAAACTTTCCTGCGGCAGCGAGCTCTTGGATAGTCTTCCCAGGTTGATATTGCACTGAGAATCCGTACAGGCCCGGTGGGTCTGGAACACCACGATGCTTCGCTGTACCTGCCTGGAGCTGTTTGGAAGTTGCTACCCCACCACGGACAACCCAGGGGCGTTCGTTTGCTGTAGATTGACTGAAATCGGTGGCCCACTGCCGTTCGTGTGCGGCATCGAGTTGTAGGACCTGAGAGCCGGGCTGGTCGCCGAGCGCATCGTAGCCTTTGAGGTCGAAACTATTCGGGTAGGCGAGATGAAGACCTATGGGATCGAGGAAACCCGGGCCACCGTCAATCCAGATCGGCTTGCGCGACCAGCCACTAATGTCAGGCGGAAAAAACATGGACTTGAAGCCAATTTTCGCCGCCCAGTACGACGCTTGCGTCACCACTGGGTCGCCCCACACAGCGAAACGCCGAGTGATGCTGTCGGGTAGTCTAAGCTGATTCATGATGGGAGAGCCGAAGGCGATCACCCTTACCGTTTTCCATCGTTGGTTGTAGCCAAGCTCGGACAGCACGGGCAGATTCTGCGCGACCATCCCGCCTTGCGACAATCCGATGACGCAGATGCCGGTGAGGTCGAGCGCATCGGCAAGCGCCGCGGTGTCGCGCGCGAACATCGCCATGTCGTAGGGCCCGTCCGGCTTGTCGGTCGCGCCATGGCCGCGGGTGTCGGCCGCGATCGCGCGGTAATGCTTAGCGAGCCGTTCGACCGTCGGGTTCCAGAGCGAATGATCCCAGCCCAGCCCGTGAAGGAGCAGCACCGGCGGTCCGCTGCCGGCCTCGACGATATTCATCGTCAAACGAGCCGTTGCGACACGCCGCTCCGTCGCCGCGGCCGGCGCGGGAAACCAGCCACTCATGCGCGGCCCCAGGTTGGCACGACCTG
>Ga0137403_10003472_pt1 | contig 18906 bp, 18 predicted proteins | sample CZOMad2_1_16fung_FD_122057 | JGI IMG/M metagenome (GOLD analysis project Ga0137403, IMG submission 122057) | Vadose zone soil fungal communities from Angelo Coast Range Reserve, California, USA - CZOMad2_1_16fungal (Hybrid Assembly) | ecosystem: Environmental > Terrestrial > Soil > Vadose zone...
GGGTATGGCTGACGCTCCGGCACTGGCAATCGTCATCGCCCGATGAACCCAGCGGCGCACCGGGTTCGGAGCAATCCGGATGATGGCGCCCGACAAGAGCGGCTCGCCGATGGCCGCAGAGTGCTCGCGCGCCGGCACCGATTCCGACCATACCGGGCGCTCCATTTCACGGAGAGCCGCTTCGACGAGCGAGAACAGCGGACGCCACTCGGCATGCTCGGCATCGAGCGTGGAAAGGAGAGCTCCGCCGGATTTCTCGCCCGCCATGCTATCGCCCTCGCGTCGGAACGGTGTCGCCGATGTCGGCGTGACGGCCAATCCCCTGGCCGTGGGTCGGCGTCTCGTAGTACATGCTCGCGCCCGCGTGGATCTGGACCGGGCCAGCCGGATGATTGCCGACGTCGGCTCCCCGACCCCCGCCACGAGTCCGCTCGGCCTCCGGGCTGGAGCAGCCGAAGATGGCCGCCGTCGCGAGGGCAATGGAGATCGAGCGCCGCCAGGACTTTATCACAGCCGATCCACGGAGAACACGATGACCACGCGGAAGAGTAGCCCGCCGAGAAGGACCAGCACCGGCCCTATCCATCCCTGGCGTTCCGGAACCGGCCGGCGCCACGCGAGCACCAGGGGCAGCGCGATTCCGCCCAGGACCATGGCGGCCAGGAGAAGACCCCAACCATTCAGCCACACGGTGGCGACCCGCCCGAGCGATGCGATCAACGCGGCAAGCGCGAGAACCTCGAGGATCAGGACCGATCGGTCGAAGCGCTCGAGCGAATGCACGCTGCGTGGCGACACCCCGACCCAAGAGCCGAGGAGGAGGAGAAGCGCCGCCGAGGTGGACGCCCCGGAGACAAGGAAGGTCAATCCAAGGAAGGAGGTATCCGCCCAGATGGGACGATTGGTGACGGAGAGCAGCACGCCGGTGTAGCCCGCCAGATAAAGGCCGAGCAGGGCTCCGATCACCGTGAGCAGCCGACCCGCGCGTGCGGTCGGGTCCAGCCGCCGAAGGATCGGCCAGTCCGGCCGGCCCTGCTCGGCGAGGGCGGCGAGGAAGGAGAGCAACGCGCAGCCGCTGAAGAGCAGGAGCACCCACGCGCCACTCGACATCGGAGAGTACGTCTTGATCATCGGCCGGAAGGTCTCGGACTGGACCAGCATGTGCCAGAAGCGCTCCGATCGTCCGAGGTCCACGGTGAGCACGAGCCCGCAAAGGCAGACCAGTGGGAAGGCGACCAGATAGCCGAGACGGACCATCCGGCGATCCGGATTCTTCGCGAGCAGATGCATCATGGTGGCGACGAAATAGCTGCCGCCGGCCAGGCCGCCCAAGAAGAAGTAGGCGGTGATCAGCCATCGCCAGTGAGGCGACGCGGTGAAGAACGTGCTAGACATCCCGGGCTCCGCGTTCGCGGAAGCTGAAGACGCCGAGGATCGCCAGCGCGACCGCCCCCAGCGTGGACCAGAGGGCGGAGGATTTGAGATTCCGCGAAGGCAGCCTCGGATCGGGCGGCAGCCCGTACACCTCGGGCTTGTCTACCAGCAGATAGAAGGAGTTGAGCCCGCCCAGCATCGTCTCGTCGGCGCCGTAGAGGTGAGCTCGCCTCTCGCCGCCTTGCTCGAGCTGGCCCAGCCGGGCCTGCGCCAGCTTCTTCAGGTCGGCGATCGGACCGAAGTTGATGGACTGGGTCGGACAGGCCTTGGCGCACGCCGGCTCGAGCCCCACCTTCATCCGGTCATAGCAGAGGGTGCACTTCTGGGCGGTCCCCGAGACCGGATTGATATCGATCACGCCGAAGGGGCAGGCCGCGATGCAGTCGCGGCAGCCGTTGCAGGCGTCGGACTGGATGACCACGGTGTCGAACTCGGTCCGGATGATGGCGCCGGTCGGGCAGACCTCCATGCAGCCGGCTCGCACACAATGCTTGCAGACGTCGCTCATCATGAGCCAGCGACCATCACGACGGTCGGGGCTGAACTGCTCGATGAACTTGACGTGCCGCCAGTGGATGCCGTCCAAGTGGCGCGTGTTGTCGTAGCTGTCGCCGCTGAGCGTACCGATGCCACCGTTCCGCGCGGGAAGCTGGTTCCACTCCTTGCAGGCCACCTCACAGGCCTTGCACCCGATGCACACCGTGGTGTCGGTGAAGAAGCCCATCGGCTGTGCCATCAGGTCTTCTCCACGTTGCACACGAAGGCCTTCCCCTCGTGGATCGAGACGTTGGGATCGCCGACCAGCGCTGTGAGCTCGTTCCCGGCATCGCCCGTGATGAGCCCCTGATAGCCCCAGTGGAATGGCATGCCGACCTGGTGGACGGTGCGGCCGGCGATCGTGAACGGGCGCATCCGCCGCGTCACCAGCGCCTTGCCGCGGATGCGGCCCCGCGGGGTCGAGACCGTGATCCAGTCGGTGTTGCCGATGCCCTTCTCGGCGGCCAGCTCCGGGCTGATCTCGACGAAAAACTCCGGCTGGAGCTCGGTGAGCCACGGGTTCCAGCGGCTCATGGCGCCGGCCAGGTAGTGCTCCGTCAGGCGGTATGTCGTGATGATGTACGGAAAGCGGGGGTCGCCCCGGGGCGCGAGCTGGTTGCCGTCCAGCGCCCAATACTTCAGGACCGGGCTCGACTGCTGGCGATACAGCGGGTTCGCCACCGGCGACTCCGCGGGCTCGTAGTGTGCCGGGAGCGGTCCGTCCACGAGGCCGGTCGGCACATAGAGCCAGCCGACGCCATCGGGCTTCATGATGAAGGGATCGCTGCCCGAGAGGGCGTCGAGCCCGATGGCATTCGGCGCCGCCTTCGAGAGAGGCGCCTTCGTCGGCGCGAAGTCCGGGACGTCGTGGCCCGTCCACTTGACGCCATCCCACCACACCCACTTCTTCCGCTCGCTCCACGGCCGGCCGCGCAGGTCGGCGGAGGCGCGGTTATACAGGATGCGGCGGTTGGCGGGCCAGGCCCAGCCCCACTCGAGCTGCGCTCCCGGAGTATTCGGCGCGTCCGGCTGCCTACGGGCGGCCAGGTTGCGGTCCGGCGATGGGAACACGCCGCAGTAGATCCAGGAGGCGCAGGTCGTGGACCCGTCGTCCTTGAGGTCGCCGAAACCGGCCAGATGCCGGTCCGGCTGGTCGGTGTAGTACCCGTTGATCTCCTTGAGGATCTTGTGGGCGTCGGGCTCGCCGCGCTCGCGCTCGTGCGGATCGTCCGAGTCGTATTCCCAGACCAGGTGCTTGAATCCCTCGTCGCGCGGCAGCGTCGAATGCGCGTACATCTGCTTGAGCCGCCGGGCGAGCTGATGCGTGAACCAGAGGTCCGTGCGACAGTCACCGGGCGGGTTGGCCGCCTTGAAGTGCCACTGCAGCATCCGCTGAGTGTTCGTGAAACTGCCGTCGTACTCCGCGACCTGCGCCGCCGGAAAAAAGAAGACCTCCGTCCGGATGTCCTGGCTCCGAAGCTGACCGCTCTTGATCTCCGGGCTGTTCTGCCAGAACGTCGCCGTCTCCGTGAGCCAGTTGTCCTTGACGACGAGCCACTCGAGCCTGGCGAGCCCCTTGCGCTCCACGCTGGCGTTGAGCGAGGTCGCCGGGTTCTGGCCAATGCACAAGAGCCCCTTCACCCGCCCCTCGTTCATCGCCACGAACATCGGCAGGTGGGAGTGATCGCCGATGATCCGTGGGTGCCAGTCGTAGCCGAAGTCGTTTTCCTTCGTCGCCGCCGCCCCGTACATTGACTTGAGGTACGAGACCATGAACTTCGGGGTGTTGGCCCAGTACCCCCGCGGGGTCGTCTCCGTGAGGAGCCAGTCCCGCAGCGAGTCGTGTCGCTTCAGGGCCGAGGGGTGATTCATGTACCCGTGAATCGAGTGGTAGAGCGTGGGAACGTCGGTCGAGCCCTGGATCGAGGCATGCCCGCGGAGGGCCATCACGCCGGCGCCGGGGCGGCCGATGTTCCCGAGCAGCAGCTGGAGCAGCGCGCAGCATCCGATGGTCTGGGGGCCGTTGGTGTGCTGGGTCCAGGCCACGGCGTACGCGAACGAGGTGGTGCGGTCGCGGCCCGAATTGGCGAGGATCGTCTCCGCTACCTGGAGGAAGGTTTCCTTCGGACAACCCGTGACCCGCTCGACCATCTCGGGCGTGTATCGGCTGAAGTGCCGCTTCACGATCTGGAAAACAGTGCGCGTGTGCTGGAGCGTCTCGTCGCGGCGCGGCGGAGGCGTGAGCAGCGAGCGCACGAGCGGGTCGAACGGTGGCCCGGCCGGCGGAGGCGTCGCGCGGGGGCGGGCCGGCGACTCGGCGTATTGCCACGTCCGCGTGTCGTACTGACCGACGAACCCGTCGAGCGGCCACTCTTTGATGCCCGGCGCATACTGCATGAGGCCGGAGAAGACACCATCGGCGTCTTCCGTATCCTTGAGGGCGTCGCCCACGATCATCGCGGCATTGGTGTAGTTGACGACGAACTCCTTGAAGAACGGGTCCCCCTTCCACCGCTCGCTCTCGAGGACGTAGTGGATCAGTCCGCCGAGGAACGCCACATCGGAGCCCGCCCGGATCGGCGCGTGGATGTCGGCCACTGCGCTCGTGCGGGTGAAGCGCGGATCGACGTGGATCAGCTTCGCGCCCTTGAGCTTGGCCTGCATCGGCCACCGGAACGCCACCGGGTGGCACTCGGCCATGTTCGATCCCTGAATCACGATGCAGTCGGAATCGGCCATGCTGCGCGGATACATCGTCGCCGCCCCGCGCCCGAACCGTGTCCCCAAACCGGGGACGCTGGAGCTGTGTCAGATACGGGCCTGGTTCTCGATCGCAACGATCCCCATCCCCCGCATGAGCTTCTGCTGGATGTGGTTCCACTCGTTGTCGAGGGTGGCGCCGCCCAGAGAGAAGATGGCGGTGGTGACGTTGGCGAGCTTGCCGCTCTCGAGCCGCTCGACGAACGTCTCGTCGCGCGCCCTCTTCATCAGAGCCGCCACGCGGTCGATCGCGCGATCGAGGTCCCACACCTCCCACTCGGTCGCGCCCGGAGCGCGGTGGAGCACCTTGGTCGGGCGGTTCGGGTTCACGTGAAGCTGGTAGATCGCCGCACCCTTGGGACACAGCGCGCCCTCGTTGTGGGGGCTGCGCGGATCGCCCTCGATGTTGACGATCTTGCCCTCGACCGTATGGACCAGCGTGGCGCAACCGACCGAGCAATACGGACAGACGCTCGGGGTCGCCTTCGCGTGCTTGATCCGTAGCTCCTGCGCCTGTGCCAGAGTTGGCGCCAGGCTCGCGCCGACGCTCGCGAGACCCCCCAACGCGGTCCCGGTGAAGGCGCTGCCGGAGGTCTTGAGGAAGTCCCGCCGTGACAGGTCCATGACAATCTCCTGCGGCAACCGCCGGATTCATCTCACGATCGACCTTTCGGATAGCCTCTTCGAACCGCCGGTTACGACGCCTGGGGCTTTCTCGCAAGAATGCGCAAGTCAGCGCTTCACTCCACCGAGGCAATCACGTCTCGACCATCGACGCCAGCTGGCGGACTCTCCAGCGGCTGCTGCTATCGCGAGACGTTACGCGGCGTTCGCAAGGGTTCCCTGCATCGATGAACGGGTCGACCGCATCCCAAGCAGGGGTTGAAGAAATGAAGACCGTGGAAGTCACACACCTACTGAAGACGTACCGGGATGTCGTCGCGCGCCTACAGAACGAGTCCGCGGTGCCGACGGCCGATGTCGCGAGTGGCGATTTCCTCGATCTCGCGCAGAGTGTCGAGCATCAAGAGCTGGCGCGTCTCACCACGACGCGGTTGGCTGAGCGGGCGAGACGTCTGCACGCCGCGTTGACGCGGGTGACGGATGGCGAGTACGGAGTCTGCTCCGAGTGTGGGACCTCCATTCCACAGAAACGCCTTCTCGCCATTCCCGACGCCACCGCATGCGTAGAGTGTCAGGAGCAGCTCGAACACGCCCGATCCTGATCGAAGCGGGCACGGCTCGTGATTGTCGCGCTCCTGAGTTCGTTCCTGCTCGTCGCGCTGGCGGAGATGGGCGACAAAACCCAGCTGGTGGCGTTATCGATGGCTTCCCGATATCGGCGGCCCTGGGCTGTCCTGCTCGGCATTCTCATTGCCACCACCGTCAACCACGCTCTCGCCTCATCGGTCGGGGTGTGGGCGTCGACCCGTGTGCCCGCGACCGTCGTTCAATGGGCTCTCGTTCTCGGCTTCATCGGGTTCGGGGTCTGGACACGGTAGCGTCCCAATTCGTGTGGAAATTCGGATCGGGCTCTTCCGGTCCTCCTTGCCGATACCCTGTGGAGACGGACAACAATCGTGGACCCGTGTCATTCTGGCTAATGAACGTTCATTCGCGGATCGCTCTGGCTTGGTCGAAATACATGTAACTCGGGTTACCTCGGGTGAGGATCTTCGTCGTCAGCTCGACGGAGTACGTCGTCAGGTTAGGATCAATGCTGCGGCCGTCGAGGTCGGTGGGGAGCTTCATCTTCAAGCCGCTCTTTTTTGAGGACCGGTAGATCTTTCCCAAGACCGCGTATTCCGTGACCCGTGGCCCGCCCTTCAACGCCTCCTCAAGCGCTCGTCCCTGACTGCCCGGCATGTTAAGCGCGAGAATGCGCGCGACCGTCGGCGCGATATCGACGTTCGCCGTGGGAAGCGTGTCATACATGCCCGATTTGAAGTCGGGCCCATGGGCCATCATCGAAATATGCGTGTCGGTGCGTGAGAAGCTGCCGTGGTCGCCCCTGCGGTTGACCGAGCTCGCGTAGCTGATTCCAGGCCGGCCTGCCACGGCGACGTTTTCGTCGAAGCTGAAGCTGACGATGATGTCTGGGCCGCGGCCGCTCGCCGGGCTTTCCGTGTTGATGAGCCCCATGCGCAGGGTTCCCGCGATGTCCCCGTACTTGTCACTCACGAAAACGGCGCCGAATTGCAAGCGACTCTGGAGACTCACCACAGCGGCCTTGACCGTGTTCGCGTCACCATCGGGGACGAACAAGTAGTCGCTCCCCGCGTTCGCAGCCACAACGATGCCGCCGGCGGGAACGGGCTTCGGCACCACGTACCTCGGCGAGGTGTATGTTTGCGCTTTGCCACACACGGTTCCATCCGCGTCGTTCTTGGTGGGATGAAGGTGGGTATCGTCGAACAGGATGCCTGACAAGGTGGGGATATTTCGACAGCCCGCGCCATCGTAGGCCTTGAGACCATCGAGGGTGAGCAACGCGGCCGTCCGCACGAAGCCCGAGACGGAGTACCCATACGGATCATGCGAGCCGACGCGGCCATCCGCAATCCCTCGCAACGGGTAATGAGCGACATCACCGGAGACGGTGCTGTGATTGTGGTCCTGCGTGATGATGATGTCGGTGGTCTGCTCCCAGCCGAGCTGACGAATTTTGTCCACGACGCGACCCAAGATCTCATCGTTCATCTTCGTGGCGTCGATCGAGTTATATGTCCCCGGGCCGTACGCGTGGTTCGTTGCGTCTGGCTCCTTCGACCAGAAGATCGTGAGGTCCGGCTTTTTCGTCGGGAGGATGTAATTCACGAATACGTCGGTCAGATACGTGAACCCACGCCGGGAGAGAGCCCCGGTGCGGTCGAGCGGATTCGCGGTCTCCCGATCGTTGAGCCTCTGAATCGGAATCGGAGCTGTTGGATCGCCATTGTTACCAGCGAGTACCAAGGCTGCCGCGCTGTAGGCGTTGACGGTGTTCTTCGGAAGGGCGTACCCAGCGTTCTGGAGCTCCTTCGCGAAACTCAGCGGGATCGCGGCGTCCTCGTCGAGGATGATGCCCCCTCGGTGGTAATCCTGAATGAAGGCGGCGCCGAATTTACCGACGGCTGCGGTCGTCAGCCCTTTGGCTTGTGCCGCCTGAAGCATCGTCGAAACAAGCGTGAGCCTGCCTTGGTACGCATCTCGCACCGCTTCCACCACACCGAAGTCCTCGATGAACGCTGGGGCCAAAAAATCGATCGCGACTCCCTTGGCGTTCTTCCCGTTGGCATTCGGTGCGTACACTACGTTGCCATAGAACCCGTGCATCCCCGGATACGTCCCGGTTGCAATGGACGCGGAGTTCATCATAGTGAAGGTTGGATAGACGGCGTGGTTATCCGCGAAGACGACCCCTGATCGCGCGAGGGCGAAGTAGTTCGGCATGTTTTCCGGAGTGACATCGTCCGCGCGCAGCCCGTCCCAAACGAAGATGATGACCCTTCGCGTAGCCGGCCCGCCCTGCTGTGGGGCTGCGGGACCACCTGCGAGTCCGAGCACAACGCACGACAAGGCGATCAAGAAAATGACTCTCCTCATTTTCATGGTTGTCCTCGTGTCTGAATTCGAGGCCGGTCGTTTCCCGCGGCGCTCGTCATCGTCCATGACCTCGACCACTGCGCACCGCATCGCGGGTCGTCGCCTTCCAGGCCGCGGTAATCATGCCGCCACCGCCGCATGCTGGCTGAGCACCGCGGCGATCTTCCGCCAGCCGTCGATCCTGCGCAACCTAATCTGCCCGCTCGCCACGAGGCTGAAGAGGAGGACCAGGGCTGCGTCTTCGCTTGGCAGCGAGCCTTGCGTCTTCACGCGGCGCCGGAATTCCTCGTGGAGTCGCTCGATCACGTTCGTGGTCCGTAGGGTCTTCCACTGCGCCTTGGGGAAACGGAAGAACGTGAGAAGTTCGTCACCGCCTTCGCGCAGGCTCGTCACCACGCCCGGGCAGCGCTTGGCCCACGTCCGCTCGAAGGCCGCATACGCGCTGCGCGCGGCGTCGGCGCTTGTCGCGTAGACGATGCGATGGAAGTCGTCTCGGATCTCGGCCAACGCATGCTTCGGCGCTTTCCGCTCAAGGTTGCGGAGCTTGTGAACACAGCAGCGTTGCACCGCCGCCCGCGGCCAGACCTCCCCGACGGCGCGACGCAGCCCGGGATTGCCGTCGATGATGCAGAGCATCGGAGCACGCAGACCCCGCGCCACCAGGTCGTCGAGGCACCCTTTCCACGCTGCCGCTGACTCGCCGCCGCACAGCTCCAAGGCCAGCAGGTGTTTGCTCCCGTCGGACCGCACTCCGACCACGCCGAGGATCGGTACGCTCACCACCTTCCCGCCACTGCGCACCCGCAGCGCGAAGGCGTCGAGGTAGAGGTAGACGGCGTCCACGTCGGCCAGCGAGCGCGTCTGCCACGCCTCCAGCCCGTCCTTCAGCGTCGCGACGACGCGCGAGACCGCGCTCTTCGAGAGCGGCGCGTCCTTGAGCAGCGGCTGGAGCGCGCCGCGAATCCGACGCGTGTTGCCCCCGGCCAAGTAGGTAGCCACGATCGCTTCATTCACCGCGCGTAGGCGCCGCTGATAGCGCGGCAGGATCGTCGAGCTCCATTCTGTCGCGCCGAACAGCGTGGCGCGAGGCACGGTCAGGGCCACCGGCCCGCTGGGACCGGTCAGCGTGCGCGTCTTGGTGCCGTTGCGGTACCCGCGCCGTACGTCGCTGCGCTCATACGACCGCGCCCCCAGCGCGGCGCGCAGCTCCTCGTGGACGGCCGTCTCGATGGCGAGCCGAACGTGCTGGTGGATCAGCTCGCCCAGTGTGATCCGCTCGGACTCATGCGAAGCTCCTGGCTTCCTGACACCCTTGCCCATGGCGCGTTCCTCCGGTGCCGCCCTGCCAGGCGGTCGGCTGGTTATGCACTTCATCAACCCGGAAGAATGCGCCATTCCTCTTTTTCCACATGACTCGGGACGCCACCCTGGACACTTTTCCCGGATAGTTCTGTCGAGCTCGGGAGGCGGCCCGCCTGGGGACCCCTCGTAACCGCGGCGGTGGTGTTCTTCCTCGCGGAGATGGGCGACTAGACGCAGCTTGCGACGGTGGCGCTCGCCGCGCGGTTCGGCTCCCCCGCGGTCGTGACGGCAGGGACGACGCTCGGGATGCTCGCGGCCGACGCGCTCGCGGTATTCGCCGGGAGCTACCTCGCGACGCGACTGCCGATGGTCTGGATACGCCGCGCCGCAGCCGCGCTGTTTTTCGTGTTCGGCCTGGCGACCATCCTCCAGCTCCTGGTCAGTCGCTGACTTCGTCTTCGCCCGCTCCGATGCTTAATAGGGGTCCCCCACCGGCCGACGAAGACCTCCATGGACGAGCACGATTGCGTGAGAGCGCAGAAGCACTTCAGCAAGAACGTGTAGCACCGGCCCGCGCGCGGCCACCCTCTCAAGAAATGAAGAGAAAGGAGGGATAACAGATGAAGCGAGCGTCGCCCACACGGACTTGAAGAGCGACGAAGCCATCCCGCAGTCCCCGTAACGTTGCGAATCGGGACGGACCCGATGCGCGACACAACAACCAAGTTCCGAGGAACTCGGACGAAAGAGGAGAAAAATATGCGTTATCCAATGCTGCTCGCAACAATGGCGTTCGGCGTGGCGATGTCCTTCGGACACGCCGTCGCTGACGGGCCGGACAGTGGGTCCGGCGCCCGGGAAGTGGGCACGGTCCGCTTCATCGATCGCGCCCTCAATCTGATCCAGCTCCAGGATGGCACCGAGCTACGCACCACCGACGCCCGGATGCTCCAAAACATCAAGGAAGGCATGAGGGTAGTGGTCGACTTCACGAAGGACGGAGCGCGAAACGAGCTCAACAGCATCGCGCCTGTCGCAGCCGATTCGCAGGCGGACGTCAGCCCGACCGCGGGAATCTGATTGCATCCCACACCAGGCCCGGCTCGTGGGCGGCTCGGCGCCGCTCAGGGCCGGAATCTGGCGGGGCGTCTTCGATGCTGCCGTTCCACGTGAGAGGTCGAAGAATGATGACTCGCAATGCCCTGCTTGTCGTGACGGTCGCGCTCCTGGCCGCGACGCTCTCCCTGGCTTTGCCGAACCTGGACGTTAAAATCTCTGGGGCCGAGGAGTTGGCCCAGACTCAGACGCTCACGTTACCACCGAAGGACTCCAGACAATGAGGCGCCTTTCTCGGAGATCTCTGCTCGCGTGGCTGGGCTCGGGTGCCGCCGGTCTCGCATTCAGTGGGAAGGCTCGCGCCCAGGTCGTGCCGCAAGCCGCAATGCCGTTACCGAGCTTCACCGGCCCGGGTCCCAATCCATACTGGAACGGCGTCAATCCGTTCGTCAGCTATCCGCAGAAGCTGCCGCTCCTTCGTATGACCGACCGGGGAATTCAACTCGAGACGCCGCGCCCCTACTTTCTGACGCCGTTCACCCCGAATGCAGCGTTCTACGTGCGCTATCACCTGGATCTCATCCCGAATGCCGTCGACTTGAGCACGTGGCGACTCAGCGTGGAGGGCAACGTCGAGCGACCGCTTCAGGTCGGCTTCGAGGAGCTGGTGAAGAGTTTCAAGGCAGCCTCTGTCGCGGCCGTCAATCAGTGTTCGGGGAACAGTCGGAGTCGATTCCAGCCGCGGGTCCCTGGTGCCCAATGGGGTAACGGTGGTATGGGGAACGCCCGCTGGACCGGCGTACGCCTGAGGGAGCTGCTCGCTTCCGCCGGGATCAAATCCGGGACGGTTCAGCTGCAGTTCCAGGGTCTCGACCGCGGGCCCGGGCCGGAGGGCAAGGGCGCCGACGCCGTGATGAAGGCGCTGGATCTGACGGAGCCGGCGCTGGATGACGCCCTCGTGGCCTACCTGATGAACGACGAGCCTCTGCCGATGCTGAACGGGTTCCCCGTTCGGCTTGTCGTGCCGGGAAAGTTCGGCGTGTACTGGATCAAGCACCTCACCTGGATCCGCGCGCTCACGAGCAAGGACACGAACTACTGGATGGCCACCGCCTACCGCATTCCCGACACTCCGAAGGGCAATACCACGCCAGGGGAAGCGGCCAGCGGCACTCTCAAGACGGTTCCCATCGGCCACGTGCGCATGCCTGTGCGGTCCTTCATCGTTGTGCCCGACGGGAGCAGCAAGCTGCCATCCGGATTACCGGTGCGGGTGCAGGGTATCGCTTTCAGTGGTGATGGCCCAGTCATGAAGGTGGAGTTCTCCGAGGACGACGGCCGCAGCTGGGTCGAAGCAACACTGGGCGCGGATCATGGCCCATATTCCTTCCGAACCTGGGAGCACGTCTGGAGGCCGTCCCGGGCCGGCAAGTATGTGATCGCCGTGAGGGCGACTGACGCAAAGGGCAACGTGCAGGCCGATGCGCCGGTGTGGAACCCGGGCGGCTACCTGTGGAACAGAGTCGAGCGCCAGGCACTGATCGTCGGCGCCGCGGGTTAAGAGGAACACCCATGACCGGCAATCGATGCCTAGGGATCGTCCTTCTGGCGTCGGCGGGTGCGCTGGCCCAGGGCTCGACGGCGCTGAGTCAGGCGACGAAGGTCCCCGGCCTCGTCCAGGAGGGCAGCTATGACCCGGGGAACCTTGGGATGCAGATGCAGCAGGCCCCCCAGAATGATGATACGGGCGCTGTCTACGCCGTGGGGCCGTGGCCGACGTACACGCCCCCACTCGCTGACGGAGAAGGAAGGGAGCTAGTGCAAAGCTTCTGCAGTATCTGTCACAGCACGACGTACATCACGATGCAGCCCCCACTCACGAGTGCCACGTGGGAGGCGGAGGTGAACAAGATGATCGGCACGTTCGGCGCACCGATCCCCGAACCCTCGGCCCGGGCCATCATCTCGTATCTGAAGCGCCACTACACTCCCGAGACGCGGAAGGAGTAGGCCCAGCTCGCGTGCCACCCGACCCCGGTCGGTCCCGACGGCTGAGGCGACGTCGGGCGAACGCGTCCGCGTCGTCTAATGGCGCATTCGCGAGCACCTCGACGTGACCGCGCTCAACCCGCACACCGGCTACGAGAAGGCGGCGCAGGTCTCCTTGAAGGCGTACCGCGAGGACGGTCGACGCATGGGTTCGGCCGCAGGATGCGGCATGACGACGAGGAAACAGATCGTCAGGCGGAAATCCCCTCATACCTGAACTCCGTCATCATGCCGGTCACCATATGGTAGAGGTTGTGGCAGTGGAACGCCCATCGTCCCGGATTGTCGGCGTCGAAAGCGAAGCGGACACGGCCCATCGGCGTGACGAGAACAGTGTCCCGGACGGCTCCTTGGATCGGCCGGCCGTCGATGGCGATCACCTGGAACGCATGGCCGTGCAGATGGATCGGATGCGCCATCATCGAACGGTTGACCAGATCGATCTCGACGCGTTGTCCCTTACCTAGCATGAGCGGCGTGACCTGGGGCCAGTACTCGCCGTTCATAGACCATGCATAAGGCTTCATTCCACCGCCGAGAGCGATCGTCCGGGCAATGTCCGCGGGGCGTGGCGGCAGAGGTTCCACGGCCGTAAGCCGGGCCTCCAGCGAATTGTCGACCGGCGGCGCGGCTCGCGCGCTATCTGCTATCCGCGGAATTCGCGCACCTGCCGTAGCGAGGACGATTCCGGTCTGCCGACCAGGGCCTTCCAGTCGGGCAAGAATCGGAAACGCGCCGGGCCTTGGCAGATCGATCAGGATGTCGAGGCGCTGGGCCATCGCGATCGGAAAGCGACTGCCCGCAACTGGATGTACGGGGTGGCCGTCCGTCGCGACCACGCGGCCGACGAGGTCGCCGAGATCGACCCAAAACTGACTGGAGGACGCGCCGTTGATGATGCGGAGGCGGACCCGGCCGCCGCGCTCGACGCGCACGATCTCCGGATCGGCGAGCGTTCGATCGTTGGCAAGGAAGGCGTCGTATTGAACATCATTCAGATCCATTCGCATGCCATCGGGTCCCGCCATGGCCATTCCCGGCATGGGCGTGTCGGCAGCCATGCCGCCCATGCGTGGTTCCGGCGCATTGCTGCCGCCTTTGCGACCTGAGGCCTCCTCGGCCGTTTGCGCCTGGGCTCGCGCTGCGGCTACACTCGTGCCGGTGAGGCCGGCGAGGACCTCGTCCGGCGTTCGGAAGGTGAAGTCGTGCAACATCAGAACGACCTCTTGCCGGTCTTCGCGAAGCTCAGCGCCATCATGCACGATGAGCGGCGCGGTCATCAGGCTCTGCTCCTGCATGTCCTGATGCGAATGCATCCAGTACGTGCCGGGAATCGGAGCATAGTCATAGGCTTGAACCGCGCCGTTGCCGATCGGTGGGGTCTGCGGCCATGGGAAGCCGTCCTGCGTCCAGGGCGGAAGCTGCCCATGCCAATGGACGATGGTGCGTGTGCCAGCTTGATTGACGAGGTCCACGCGGAACCGCTCGCCGGGGGCGAGGCGAATGCCCGGACGTCCATCCGGACCTATAAGGCCGAAGACCTTGGCTGGCCGGCCATTCACCTCGAGCACGCGTGCTCCGGCGACGAGCCGCTTCGGAACAGGGGATGCCGCGCGGACCGAACCGGGCAAGATGGGCAGCACGCCAGCAGCGAGCGCGGCGCCAAGAAAGTCACGGCGAGAGTGGGGCTTGCTCACGGCTCTGACGTCTGAATGTTGGCAAACAGCGCGTTGAGACCTTCGGCCATCGTGGGATGCGTGAGGATTGCGTCGCGCAAGACCGTATACGGCACATCGGCCAACATCGCCGTCTGTACCGCCGCAATGACGTCACCCGCCTCGGGCCCGAGCATCGTGAAGCCGACGATCCGGTCGTGGTGCGCGCCGACGAGTGCCTTCATGAAGCCGCGCGATTCGGAGATCGTCCGCGTCCGGAGCACCGCGCTCATCGGCAACTTCGCGACACGGACGTCGACGCCGCGGCGTTGCGCGTCCTCTTCACCGAGGCCGACTCGCGCGAGCGGCGGATCGGTAAACACGCAGAACGGAACGAGCCTGTCGCGGGTGGTGCGATGTCGGCCGGCAAGATTGTCTCGGATGACGCGGAAATCATCGAACGACACATGGGTGAACTGCGGGCTGCCGGCGCATTCGCCGATCGCCCAGACATCGGGGGCGCTCGTCTCGAGCCGATCGTTGACGGCGACGTAGCCGCGCGCGTCGAGCTCGACGCCGGCGACGTCCAGTCCGATCCCGGCAGTGTTGGGCGTGCGACCCGTCGCGACCAGGATGTGGCTCCCGTCGATCGTTCGTTCACCGTCGGGCATGCGCACGTCGATACGGACGCCTTCACCCGAGCGCCCCTTGACACGCAGTGTCTCAGCGGCAACGAGTACGTCGATACCTTCGTCACGGAACATTCGCGCGATCGCGTCGCAGACGTCGGCATCCTCGCGGCCGGCGAGCTGAGCGGCTCGCTCCACGAGCGTGACGCGGCTCCCGAAGCGCCGGTACGCCTGGGCGAGCTCGAGCCCGACATACCCGCCACCCAGCACGATGAGATGGGGCGGGACGCGATCGAGCTCGAGCGCCTCGATATGCGTGAGAGGAACGGCCGCGGCGAGATCGAGGATGTCCGGGATCGTCGCGTGAGTCCCCACGTCGAGGAACACCCGATCTCCGGCCAGCACGCGCATGCCGCCCTCATTCAACCGCACTTCGAGCGTTTTCGGCGCCACGAAGCGCCCCGTCCCCATGATCAGCTCGGCGCCGCTGGCCTTGTACCGCTCCAGATGCATGGCGATCAGGCCGTCGACCATGTCCCGCTTGCGCTGTCGCACGCGTGCCATGTCGATCGCAGCGGAGCCCGCTTGGGTCCCGAACTCCGCTGCATGCTTCACCAGCGCGGCGACCTTTGCGCTCCAGATCTCGTTCTTGCTGGGCAGACAGTTGATATTCGGGCAGGAGCCGCCGATCCAACGTCGTTCCACGACGGCGGTGCGGTGTCCGGATCGCGCCATGTGCCAGGCCAGGTACTTGCCGCCCTCTCCACTGCCCAGGACGAGGATGTCGACGTGTTCCACTCGCCCGGCGCTCATCGGCAAGGACCTTCAGACGCGGCGCCGGTAGTCCTCGTCCGCCCGAAAGAAGTGGCAAAGCCATTGATGTTGAGTCTGGTCATATGGGTCCCCTCGTTCATCGTGGGCCCTCCAATTCACCTGTTTCGACGTTGTCGCCGCGGGCGCTGTCAGCAGCCCGGGAGATTGCCGCAAGAATATGCAAAGCCGGCCACCGGGCTCGGCATCGACCCGCCCCGTCGACGATCGTCAGCGCTCAAGCGAGTAGCCCGGCGATGATGCCCGTGAGAAACACGCCGTCGAACGTGCCGGCCCCTCCGATCGAGACAACGGGAGCGCCCAGCTCCCCGATCCGCTGAAGGTTCGAGAGGTCGGCGCCGATCAACGCGCCCATCGAGCCTGAGACATACGCGACCGGAGGCGCCCGACGAAAGGCCAGCACGAGGCTCACGGCGGCCGCGGCAAGCGGCGGAACGACCATCGGGACCGCGATACCGACGCCGGGCACGACCTGCGCGAGGCTGTGGACGATCGCGGCAACGACCGCGATGCCGAGAAGCATGCGCCAACCCGCGCTCGAGCGAAGAAAAAGGTAGAGGGACAGTATCAGCGGCAGAAGGGCGCCGCCCACGTTGATCGCGATAATCGTCACGCCGTCCTCCTGGAGAGGCGGCGCGACGTAGGCGCGCCCGAACACGACGACATTCTGGGCCGGCAGCAGGCGCTCGACGGGCATCGCGTACAACGGGATGTTCACGTGGCTGCCGAGCAGGGACAGCAGCATGACAACGAACATGTAGCGGGCAGGCACGCCGATCTTCCGATAGGCGTAGCCGAGGATCCCCAGCTCGACCACGAACACCAGGATCACGAGCACGAGCAAGAGGAGGCTGAGCACGAGCGGAAATGCCAGCGGGAAGATCATCGACATTGGGACATGGCGTGTCTTGCCGTCGCCGCACTGTGACCTACTCCTATCGGCAGCTGTTCTCTTCTTTCGCAAGATCACGACAGCGGAAGGGAAGCGGCCGGACGATTCCGGAGCGTCGCAAGACAGGACGACAGAGAGCCGCATGCCGACCAGTCTTGTCGAGCCGAGCGACCGCACACCGCCTCGTCAGACTCTCAGGGAGAGGATCCCGTTGGCCCGAGTCTGGCGACTGCTCGGCCTTACTGGTTCTCCGAAGACCGCTGGCCAGGGGAGGGCTGCTGGTCCTGGTCATCGCCCTCACCCTCGGAGGCGTCTGGATCACCGTGCTCCTCGCCCGGTGGAACCGGCTGTTCTTCGACGCGCTGCAAGAGAAGAACTACGCTGCATTCGTCAGCTTGCTGGGTCGGTTCGGGGCGCTGGCGGCGTTGTACATCGCGACGCGCTCTACTGCAGCCAGATGCTACAGATTTCGCTGGCGACGGTGGCTCACCGAACGGTATTCTCGCGACCGGCTCGCGGGCCGCGCCTACTACTTGCTCCAGGTCGAGCCATCGCGCATGGAGAACCCCGAACAGCGCATCCAGGACGACATCGGTATCGTCACCAGCCTGACCCTGGATCTGCTGACCGGCGTCATCAATACCCTGGCGACCCTGGGATCTTTCGCGGTGATGCTCTGGCTCCTGTCCGGCACGCTGCCCCTGCGCCTTCCAGGCGTTTCGGTCGTGACCCCAGGCTACATGGTGTGGGTGGCCATCCTCTACGCGGCGCCGGGTCCGTCGCGACCCACCTCGTTGGCCGGGCGCTGATCGGGATCAACTTCGACCTTCAACGCTACGACGCGGAGTCCCGGTTTCGTATGATCCGCATACGCGAAAACGCGGAAGGCGTCGCGCTCTCTGGCGGGGAAGCGGACGAAGAACTCCAACTGAAGGCGGCGTTCGGGAACATCCGGCGGACCTGGTGGCGGTTGATGAAGGCGCAGCGCCGGCTCACCTTCTTCTCGGCTGGATATGGCCAGGCGGCAACGATATTCCCGATCATCGTGGCGGCGCCGCGCTACTTCGCGGGCGTACTTACCCTCGGAGGACTGACGCAGACCGCGCTGGCGTTCGGTCAGGTCCAATCGTCGTTGAGCTGGTTCGTCGACGCCTATCCCCGAATCGCCCAGTGGACGGCGAGCGTCAATCGCCTGACCGGGTTCGACGAGGCGCTCGGCCGGGTCCAGCAGCTTTCGAAATCCCCGGCGGCGCTCGGGGTGACGCCGTCGCCAACCTCGACCTTGATCGTCAAGGACATGCAGCTATCCCTGCCCGACCGGCGGAGCATCCTGGACCACGTCTCGGTTTGTATCGATGCGGGCGATCGCGTCGTGGTGAGCGGTCCGTCGGGCTCCGGAAAGAGCACGCTGTTCCGCGCGCTCGCCGGCATCTGGCCGTATGGGTCGGGGACGGTGTCGATGCCGAACGGCAAGCGCATGCTGTTCCTGCCGCAGCGGCCGTACCTGCCGATCGCTACCCTCCGCGAAGTGCTGAGTTATCCCGACAGTCCGGACGGGCACAGCGACCCGACGTTCGAGGGGGCGCTCCATGATGCCCGGCTGCCACACTTGATCGGCCATCTGGACGAGCAGGCGAACTGGTCACTCGAGCTGTCGGGCGGCGAACAGCAGCGGATCGGCTTTGCGCGCGCCTTCGTCTACCGACCCGACTGGTTGTTCCTGGACGAGGCCACTTCGGCCGTGGACGAGGCAACGGAGGAGGCGCTCTACGTCCTGCTCCAGGAGCGGCTGCCGGGACTCACCATGATCTCGGTCGCCCACCGCCCCACCGTGGCGAAGTTTCATCACCGACGACTAACGCTGCATCCCGAGACCCGCTCGATCGAGGACGGCGTGGTGTCACCTGCCCGCTAACCGTGAGATCCGTCGACAAAATCGCTCGAAAGACGATGGGGATCTCCGCGCTCATCGCACACCCGGCAACGCGAGGTGGAAAGTCGCGCCATGCTCCGGGTTCGCCGCGGCCCAGAGTCGACCCCTGTGGCTGTCAACGATCGAGCGACTGATCGATAGCCCCATGCCCAGCCCACCCGGCTTTGTCGTGTAGAACGCCTCGAACAGGCGCGGCGCCTCGGCCTTGCCGAAGCCGACGCCGGCATCCTCGACGGCGACGAT
>Ga0137403_10003473_pt1 | contig 18905 bp, 16 predicted proteins | sample CZOMad2_1_16fung_FD_122057 | JGI IMG/M metagenome (GOLD analysis project Ga0137403, IMG submission 122057) | Vadose zone soil fungal communities from Angelo Coast Range Reserve, California, USA - CZOMad2_1_16fungal (Hybrid Assembly) | ecosystem: Environmental > Terrestrial > Soil > Vadose zone...
TCTTCCGTTGTGCCCGGCAGCAATACCTTCTTACACCGCGCGATTCCCGGGAACAACTTCTACGGAATCTACGGAAGCTTCAAAAACATCATTCCCCGATCCACCTTCGAACCGTATGTTCTCTGGCGCCTTGCGCCAGGGAACTTTGGTCTTCCAGAAACGGTTGGCCGCGGGCATCTCAACGAAGTCACCATCGGCCTACACGTGAAGGGTACACTCCCCGCGGACTTCGACTACGACACCGAGTTTGATGGACAGAAAGGTTCTCTTGGCCCATCTTCGATCGGCGCATGGGCGGGCTATGCCGGCGTGGGCAAGACGTTTCCCAAGGTTGCTGCAGCGCCGCGGGTCTTTATCGAGGGCAACTACGCCTCGGGAACGAAAAATCCGGCGGGCCGAGACTGGAATACCTTTGACCAGCTCTATCCTTCTAATCACGACAAGTACGGTTTCACCGATCAGGTGGGCCGCAGAAATCTTGTGCAGTTCCGGGTCGGCATGGAGGAAAACGTCGGTAAGAAATGGAAATTCAAGCAAGCCTTTGAGGGCTACTGGCTGGCCACTTCAAATGACAATTTTTACGCTAGCAGCGGAGCGATTTCGGTTCCGGCCCACCCAGGTGCCGGCCGCCACATTGGGAACGAACTCGATCTGGTTGCCGAATACTCGTTGAATAAAGGACTGAACTTTGGTTTTGGTTACGCCCGACTCTTCGCGGGACAATTCCTCGAGACCACCACGCCCGGACATGATTACAGCTACCCGTTCGCTTACGTTGAATATAATTTTTCCAAGTCGGGCTTTCACTTTCCGATCACTCCGAACAAACCGGACTAGTAGCCGCTGGGCCTGGAGGTTCGAGCAAAATGAGTTCTGGTCATTGGTCGCCGAATGGCTCTGCTCGCAGACGTCAGTTGCTTGCCGGACCGGCGAACCCTGCCAAGCGGATTGGCTAATACGAGTTCACCGCTGCTCGCCAATCCGTCACCTAACCACCTGGGTAGCGGTCTATCAGATCGTCGCTGCTTTTGAGAATGATCGAGGAAGAACTAGAAACGAGACCAGCAAATGAGAAGCTTAGCAATTTTGCCGGGATGCATTGTTCTCTTCGCTGTCCTGTGGGATGCGTTCGAGACAATTATTCTGCCTAGGCGGATCTCTCGTAAATTTCGCCTGACCCGCCTCTTTTACCGCAGTACATGGCCGCCGTGGCGGGCGTTGTCACGCCTGTTTCGACACGCAAATCGGCGCGAACTATTTCTGAGCCTTTTTGGGCCTCTCTCTCTGCTTTTTCTGCTCATCGTTTGGGCCGCTGGTTTAATCATTGGTTTCGCCCTTCTACACTGGGTCGACGGCTCAGCGTTTCAAACCGCGAACGGACAAGTGAGCCTAACGACCGACCTATATCTGAGTGGTAGTACATTTTTCTCGCTCGGGTTGGGTGGCGTGGCTCCGCGCGGCGCCTTCGCCAGGGCTCTCGTGGTGGTTGAAGCGGGAATCGGCTTCGGTTTTCTAGCCATGGTGATCAGCTACTTGCCGGTGATCTATCAGGTTTTCTCTCGGCGGGAAATAACGATCTCGCTTCTGGATGCGAGGGCGGGTTCGCCTCCCACGGCCGCGGAATTGTTGCGCCGCTTAAGACAGGATCACAGGGTGGAAGCGCTACAACAGCTTCTCCAGGAGTGGGAGCGATGGTCTGCGGAGCTGCTTGAGAGTCATCTTTCTTATCCCATGCTTGCCCACTTTCGCTCCCAACATGACAATCAATCTTGGTTGGGAGCTCTTACGGCAATTCTGGATACCAGCGCCTTTCTCATAGCTGCCTTGGACGGCCCCGACCGGTATCAAGCCAAGCTGACCTTTGCGATTTCCCGTCACGCGGCCGTCGATCTCGCTCGGATGTTCCCTATTCCGCCGCGGAAGCTGGCCGGAACAAGGCTTTCCTCGAACGAGCTCACGCAGCTGCGAATTCATTTGGCAACAGTTGGACTGACCCTTCGCGAGGATAGCGGCGCCGACGAAAGATTGACCCGTCTTCGGCAAATGTACGAACCATATCTCTTGGCGCTTTCCAGGTATTTCTCGTTCGCCCTTCCACCCTGGCTGCCTGTGCAGCAAGCCAGTGACAACTGGCGCACCAGCGCATGGGACAGGGTCGTCGCCCCACGAGGGGATAACAATGAAGTCGGGTCGACGGATAGTTTTGAGCACGAGCTGTTCGGGCGAGGCGCGCGATGAGCGGAGCAGACGGGGTTACGCACTAGCTTGGAAAAGACAATTGTAAGGATTTCAGCCAAAGAGTGACCTAATCCCCCAGTGAGCAGAGACCCACGGTTGATCAGACCCATCCGCCGCGGTTCTCACGACAGCGGTGTCACCAGACTGTCAGCAGGGCTGACGCTGTGTCCAGTTCTCCGACACATGGATTCGGCCCTGCTTTAGGGTCTTCCTTCTTAATCAACTACTTGTGGTAATCGAACGCGCATCGGTCTTGGTACGAAGGGTGCTTTTACCCCTTGGTGGGAAAAGGAAGTGCAGTCTGGTCGGCGTCGCGGCCCGAATTGAATCCATGGAAGGGAGGGTGTGCGCGCCAAGTCCGTTTCCTTTTTTCCGGGCCGCGTCCGAATAAATAAGACGTTTCCCGAGGTTGCTGCGGCAAGTCCACTCGCCCCGAAGTAGGGCCGCGTGGGAGCTTTGTGGCGCGGTCGTTGGGTTTAGGGAGGAGCTGATTGGCACGCTCTTGGGTGAATTGCGAAGAGGTAGAGGAAATGCGAAATAGAAGCTCCAGCAATTGGCGCATGCGGTTTGCGGTGCAGGCGATTGTTCTCCTTTGTTTTCCGGTAGCCGCTCTAGCGGATTCTTCGCGCCGCTCTCTCAGCCCAACAAATATTTTTTCGCCCGTCTCCACACCCGCCCATTCGATCTTTGGACTCTCCCTCTTTGTGCTCGCGGTTACCGCAGCCATATTCGTAATCGTGTTCAGCTTGCTGGTGTACTGTGTCGTGAGATTTGGGAAGCGGGCAGACGATGACGGCCGCGAGCCTCCCCAAGTCTATGGCAGCAATCAGGTGGAACTGGCATGGACCGTCATTCCGGTTCTCATCATTGTGGTTTTGTTCATGGCGACGGCGCGGGTGATCGCCAGCATCCAGAAGGCTGCACGGCCGGGCAACGCGATTCAAGTGATCGCCATCGGCCATCAGTTCTGGTGGGAGTATCGCTATCCGGGACTGAACGTCGTGACCGCGAATGAACTGCACGTGCCGGTGAGTGACCCGGTCCACCCGACCTCGACTTTCATCACTCTACTCTCCGCAGATACAGATCACAGCTTCTGGGTTCCCCGTCTGGCGGGCAAGACCGATCTGATTCCCAACCACCCCAATAGTATGTGGTTTGACCCGCAACAGACCGGGCTCTACCTGGGCCAGTGCGCACAATATTGCGGAACGCAACATGCCAAGATGCTTCTCCGCGTCTATGTGCAATCAGGCCCGGAGTTCGAGCGCTGGATTGAAGAGCAAAGCCGGCCGGCGCAAGCGAGTGCAGCAGTTTCTGAAGGGCAGCGCATTTTCGAGACAACTGCTTGCATCAACTGTCATGCCGTGAACGGCACGGTGTCAGACGGGCGCTTCGGCCCGGACCTGACGCACCTAATGAGCCGCGAAACGATTGCTGCCGGAGCAGCGCCGAACACACTCGAAAATCTACGGTTCTGGATTAAAAATCCCGACGCTATCAAACCTGGATCCAAAATGCCGGCCATGGGATTGAGCGATCACGAACTGGACGCGGTGACGGCTTATTTGGCGACGCTGCGCTGAGCGCGTTGAGGAGAACACTTGATGTCAACGGATTCAATCTCAACGCTTAGGGCCGATATGCCGTCTCGTCCTCTGGTCGCTAAGGTTCACGAATGGGTGACCACCGTCGATCACAAGCGGCTGGGCATCCTGTACATCGCTTATGCCTTGGTGTTTCTTGTCATTGGCGGGATCGAAGCGACGATCATGCGCATCCAGCTCATCCGTCCACATAATAATTTCGTCTCGCCCGAAGTGTTCAATCGAATGTTCACGATGCATGGGACCACGATGATTTTCTTCGTGGTCATGCCCCTATTGTTTGGATTTGCGAATTACCTCATCCCGCTCATGATCGGTGCGCGGGACATGGCCTTCCCGCGTCTCAATGCCTTCAGTTTCTGGCTGACGGCATTCGGAGGCATTCTTCTTTATTTTAGTTTCCTCGGTGCCAATGGTCTGTACGGTGCCGGAAGTGCCCCAGATGTCGGATGGTTTGCCTACGCGCCGCTCACCTCGCAGACGTTTTCGCCAGGACACAGCACGGATTTCTGGACCTTGAGCTTACTGGTCTCGGGGCTCGGCAGCATCGGCACAGCCATCAATATTATCGCCACGATCCTGTGCATGCGCTGTCCGGGAATGACGTTGGGGAAGATGCCGCTGTTGGCATGGCTCAATCTGGTCATGGCGGTGCTGGTGATACTTGCCATCAGCCCGCTTTCCGCGGCGCAGATCATGTTGCTTGTCGACCGGTACCTCGGGGGACATTTCTTCGATACGCAAGCCGGAGGCTCGGCAGTGATCTGGATGCACTTCTTCTGGATTTTCGGCCATCCGGAAGTCTATGTGCTGGTTATTCCCGCGTTCGCTTTTGCTTCCGAGATCATCCCTGTTTTTTCCCGCAAGGCGATTTTCGGCTACCCCGTAATGGTCGCGGCAACGGTTTGCATTGCATTCATCGCCATGAGCGTGTGGGCCCATCACATGTTCACGGTCGGCATGAACTCCAACGCCAACACCTTTTTCGTACTCACGACGATGGCCATCGCTGTTCCGACCGGCATCAAGATCTTCAACTGGCTGGCGACGATGTGGGGTGGAAAGATCCACTTCAAGACGCCCATGCTGTTCTCGATTGGCTTTCTCTTTCAATTCTTGATTGCTGGTCTTACGGGAATCATGTTGAGCGCAGCGCCGTTCACCTGGCACCTTGGGAATTCCTACTTCGTCGTCGCCCACTTTCATTACGTCATCGTAGGCGGGATTCTTTTCACGACTTTTGGCGCCTTCTATTATTGGTTTCCGAAGATGTCCGGAAAGATGTACAACGAGGCGCTCGGTAAACTGCACTTCTGGCTCTTCCTCATCGGATTCCATCTGACGTTTGATTTCATGCATATTCCCGGCCTTCTCGGAATGCCGCGCCGAATCTATACCTATGAGCCGGGCCGTGGCTGGGACACCTTGAATCTCATCGTGACGATCGGCGTGTTCTTCCAGGCGGCGGGCATTTTGGTTTTCCTTGTCAACCTGCTCTGGTCGTATTTCCATGGCGAGACTGCAGGAAGCGATCCCTGGGATGCATGGACTCTCGAGTGGTCCACCAGTTCGCCCCCGCCTGCTTACAACTTCGCGACCATTCCAGAGGTCTCTAGCCGCCGCCCCCTGTGGGATCTCAAGCACCCTGAAGATCCCGACTGGAAATACGAATGAAAGGAACTCTCATGAGTGCGCCGCCAGCAGCAATTTCTGACGCTAATATCACGTGGGAACTTCCTTCACGCGGCCGCGTCGGCATGTATTGCTTGATTTCGGCCGAGTCTGCGATTTTTACCATTTTTGTCGTGGCCTATCTTTTTTACATCGGCAGGAGCCTCGCGGGGCCCATGCCCAAAGACGTGCTGCATGCCCCGATCTTTTTCACGGTTTGTTTGCTTTCGAGCAGCCTGACGATTCACTTTGCCGTGAAGTCGCTGAACAGCGCAAAGGTTGGTGCCTTCGCACGGTGGTGGTTTCTGACACTCACACTCGGAGCGATTTTTCTCGCCGGCACGGCTCGTGAGTGGCGCCACTTGATCTACGACGAAGGTCTTACCATCCAGACCAACCTGTTCGGAACAACCTACTATTCGCTCGTCGGTCTGCATGCCTTCCACGTGACGGCAGGCCTCCTGGCCATAACAACGGTATTGCTGTTCGCGTTGCTTGGATATGTAAGACCGGAGCACGCCGAGCGCGTTGATGTTCTGGCCCTTTATTGGCATTTTGTAGACGCCGTGTGGGTGGTGGTTTTCACGGTGGTCTACGTCATCGGGCGCTGAAGATCAGGAAGAGTATGGCCTCGGAATCACCAATGGAAACGAGACAAACCACACCGGCAACCATGCAACTACCCGCGCCCACCGCCTGGCCGATCGTTCTCGCGTTTGGTCTCACGTTGATTTTCGCGGGATTGGTGACGAGCATATCCGTGAGCCTTCTTGGTGCGGTGCTCGCGCTTGCCGGGACGGTTGGCTGGTTTCGTGACATTCTGCCTCACGAAGCGCACGAGACAGTTCCGGTTGCGGACAAAGCGGAGCCTGTCGTCACAACTCGCCGCGAAGTGGCTCGCGTGGGATGGATCACGCACGAATTGCACCGGTCCCGGCTACCGCTCGAGATTTATCCAGTTTCCGCGGGAATCAAGGGCGGGTTGGCGGGCAGCGTAGCTATGGCCATCCTGGCCATGATTTACGGAATCGCCAGCAGGCACGGCATCTGGTATCCGATAAACCTTTTGGCTGCCGGCTTCTTCCCGACAAGAAACACGGCGGCGCAAATCGCAGCATTTCATCTCGATGCTTTCCTCATCGCCGTGGCCGTCCACCTGTTCACCTCTTTGATCGTCGGGCTTCTCTACGGCGCAATGCTTCCCATGTTTCCGCGTCGGCCGATTCTCCTTGGAGGCCTGGTCGCGCCCCTCTTGTGGTCTGGTCTGCTTCACAGCATTCTTGGAATTGTCGATCCACTGCTCAATCAGCGCATCGACTGGTTCTGGTTTGTCCTCTCGCAGGTCGGATTCGGTATCGTTGCTGGCATCGTGGTTTCCAGGCAGGTGCGCGTGCGCACTTGGCAACACCTTCCCTTTGCCGTTCGGGCTGGGGTGGAGGCGACCGGAGTCATCGACGACAGACGCAGAAAGGACCGGCGGCAATGAAACGCCAGTGCCATCTTCTTGCTCTATCGGCCTTTGCCGTTTTGGCCTGCGCCGCCTGTAACGGTTCACCGGGCCGCCCGGCACCAGGCTCCGAGATCCCCCCGCCTGATCAGATTGTGGAGTTCAATCTCCTCTACGGACAGAACTGCGCGGGATGCCACGGCACCAGCGGAAACGGGGGAGCGACGATCGCTCTGCGAGATCCCGTTTTTCTCGCGATCGCTGACGATGCCGCGATTCGCCGCGTCACAGCCAGCGGAGTACGTGACACGGCGATGCCCGCCTTCGCGCAAAGCGCTGGCGGAATGCTCACCGACAAACAGATCGATGTCCTGGTTAGCGGAATCCGGTTCTGGGCCCAGTCTGGTCTTCTCCGCGGCGCTACCCCTCCACCCTATGCAGCGAAAACTTCCGGCGACCTGCAACGCGGCGCCGAAGTGTATCAAACGTTCTGCTCCTCTTGTCACGGCCCCGATGGGACAGGAGGAAAGAAGGCCAGTTCGATTGTAGATGGGGCATATCTGGCGCTAGTGAGTGATCAACATCTTCGAACGACTGTGATCACAGGGCGGCCGGAACTGGGCGCGCCGGACTGGCGTGAGAATGTGCCTGGCAGGCCCATGTCCGACCAGGAAGTGACCGATGTAGTTTCCTGGCTCTCCTCGCGGCGCGCCCATAACCCCGGCCAGCCTGATCCAGACTCGAAGAACGTGCGGCATTAGGAGCATTACAATGTTAACTGATAACACATTTACCCGGCGCGGATTGTTCATGAAAATGGGAATTCTTTTCAACGGTTTGGTCGTGACCGCACTTGCTGTCCCGATTGTCCGATTCCTCCTATCCTCGGTTACGCGTGGACGCGCGAATCGTTATCTGTCATGGGTATCGCTGGGAACCGTCAGCCAATTCCCGGAAGGAGAGACGCGTCTCGCCATGTTTCGGAATCCGTATGTGATGCCAACGGACGGCAAGACGGCAGACACGGCATGTTGGGTAAGGCGCATCGCAGGAGAGCAATTCCAGGTTTTCGCCATCAATTGCGCACATCTCGGCTGTCCTGTGCGCTGGTTCCCGCAGTCTGGGCTGTTCATGTGCCCCTGCCACGGAGGCGCGTATTACCAAGATGGGTCACGTGCTTCGGGCCCGCCGGAGCGTGGATTGTTCGAATACCCTTACAAAATACAGGACGGCTTGGTCTCGATCCAAGCGGGCGAGTTACCCACGCCCGGTGCGAGCGCAGCCCTCCTCGGAAAGAAACGGCCATGCGCCTGATCGCGCAGATCGGGGAGTGGTTCGACCGGCGATTGCAACTTGCCGCGCCCATCCGCGAAGTTGTAGAGCATCCCGTGCCGAAGAGCACCGCCAGTTGGTGGTACGTGTTTGGAAGCGCCGCCCTCGTCGTGTTCCTTCTGCAACTCGTCACCGGAATCATGCTGGCATTCATTTATGTTCCCTCCGCTAGCGAAGCGTGGAACAGTTTGCAAAGCTTGAATCACGACGTGACTTTAGGGTGGTTCATCCGGGCGTTGCATGGCTGGGGCTCGAACTTCATGGTGGCCATCGTCCTCATTCATATGGCGCAAGTCTTCCTTTTCGGCGCTTATAAGTTTCCACGTGAGCTCACGTGGGTGGTGGGAATATTTCTCCTTTTAATGACCATGGGCATGGCCTTCACCGGACAGGTTCTTCGTTTCGATCAAGACGCGTATTGGGGACTCGGGATCGGAGCATCCATTGCAAGCCGTGTCCCGGTCCTAGGGCCGGCCATTGTGAAATTGATGCTAGGTGGGCCAATCATCGCCGGTGCGACCCTGTCACGATTTTTCGCCCTGCACGTGTTCGTGATACCGGGAATGCTGATAGCGTTTGTGGGTTTGCATCTCTTGATGGTGCTCAAACTCGGGATCAATGAATGGCCAATGCCGGGCAGGCTTGTGAAGAGGGCAACCTACGAAAACGAGTATCACGAATTGACACGGAAGGATGGCGCTCCTTTCGTCCCCTATGCGGTCTGGAAAGATCTATTCTTCGCCGCGTTTATCGTATTGGCGGTTGCCGCGTGCGCGGCGTACTTCGGCCCGTTCGGACCAACCGGTCAGCCGGATCCGACGATCATCCAAACGGCACCAAGACCCGATTACTTCTTTTTGTGGCTTTACGCGGTGCTTTCGTTTCTGCCTCCATCGATGGAGACGCCAGCTCTGCTCATCGGCCCGGTCATCGTGATCGGCGCATTGCTCCTTCTCCCATTTCTGTCCGGCGAGGGAGAGAAAAGTTGGCGTCGGCGCCCGATTGCTGTTCTCACGATCCTGCTTGTCGCCGTTACACTGGCAACCTTCACTCATCTCGCAGGATATACTCCGTGGAGCCCGCACATGAACGCATGGAGCAGTGATCCCATCCCAGCCCGATTCCTACAGCATAGGAATGCACTCGAGAGGCAAGGCGCTCTCGTTTTCCAGGCGAAGCAATGTCATAACTGCCACGCCCTTGAAGGGGAGGGAGGTCAGCGGGGTCCGGCGCTGGACAGCGTTGCTGTTCAACTTACCGAAGACCAACTGATACGCCAAGTAATCCAAGGTGGGGGAAACATGCCTGCTTACGGCAAAAATCTTAGTCCGGCCGAGACGACTGCTCTCGTGGCATTTCTTCAAACGCTGCATCCGGCGGGACAGGCGCCGGCTCGGGACGCTTCCCGAGCTGTGGCATTCGGAGGAAGCGGGGAGAATTCCTCCGCGGTCCGTCCTTCAGGTCAGCCATGACACCTGAAGTCCAATCCGCGTTCGCACTGTCGTCCATCTCCGTCCCAGTTACCTTTGCACTGTCTCTAGCAGCATGCGTCTACTTACGAGGTTGGTTGCGTCTCCGCAGTACGGTTCCGAACGTGATTTCGGATTGGCAGCTTGTCTCTTTCATGACTGGGATGGTTGCACTGTGGATTGCCTTGGGTTCGCCGCTGCGGGCATTTCACCAGGAACTGCTCACCATCCATATGGTGGACCACGTTCTACTGATGGCAGTGGCTGCACCCCTGATTCTGCTCGGAGGCCCGTTCCGATCATTCGCGCACGGCTTACCGCAGAGGTTCGTTCGTGAGGGGCCGGCGCGGTATCTGTGTTGGTCCCCCGTGCAACGGCTGGGACGCGTTCTGGGTCATCCGATGTTTTGCTGGCTTGCCGCCACAGTCGCCCTCATTGGATGGCACGTTCCGGTGGCGTTCGAATTGGGCATGCGGTCCGATGGGTGGCACGAAGTCGAGTACGCTTGCTTTTTCCTGACCGGACTTCTCTTCTGGTGGCCTGTTATCCGGCCTTGGCCGAACGTCGCGCGGGGGCCGCGCTGGTCCATTGTTTTGTACCTTTTCTTTGCCACCCTGCCGTGCGACGTGCTTTCCGCGTTTCTTACGTTTTGTGACCGCGTGGTCTATCCGTGCTACCTGTCCGGGAATCGGCATTTCAGTATTTCACCTCTTCAAGACCAGGAGAGTGCGGGCGCCCTGATGTGGGTTTCTGTGACGTTTGTTTATCTGGTCGCTGCGGTCGTGATTACAACGCAATTGCTCTTCAGTCCCAGCGCCCACACTCCGAATCCAGTGCCAGGTGACTTGTCCCACGTCACGTCACGGCCACTGGCTGGGCCCGGCGTAGAGGTCGTCTGAAGATGGCAACGGAATCCTCCATTGCGGCGCTGGAAGTTGCGGCGGCGCAGCGGGGGCGCCTCGTGCACTCAAAAGTTTTGGCCGATTACTGGGCGCTTACCAAGCCAGAAGTGAACTTTCTGATTGTAATCACAACCTTCGCTGGTTTCTGCCTGGCTCGTCCCGTGGAATCCCATCCCTTCCCGTTCCTCATGCTGATGTCATGGCCATAGCATGGATGTATCGCGAGGACTATGATCGGGCGGGTTACCTCGTTCTTCCTCGCTTGCTCCCGGCCCTTGCTTTGATTCCTCTCGGTCTGATTCCAGGGTTCCTAGGCCGTGCCGGTTCTGTCTACACGATGGGAACTGCACTACTGGGCTCCTACCTTTCCTATTGCAGCGCTCAATTGGTCTTTCGCCAGTCGAACCGTGTAGCACGACGACTCCTTCTTGCGTCGATCATCTACCTTCCATTCGAGTTCGTTCTGATGGTGCTCGATAAGGCCTAGGTAGCGGAGGGGCACGTGCGGCGATCAAGTGATTCTCTTCTAGAGACCTGAAATCGGTGGCCTCGGGCGCTGTTCGATTGACGAGCGGGACACCGGGCGCTTGGCTCAAGTGGATCGGCTGCCTGGGGACGCGAGCCGGCTCAACGATACGTTTGTTGATGCCAGATCTTTCTCACGCGCCCGTCCGCATTCTGACAGGACTGTCAGACAGCAGTCTTCTTTGCGCTGCGGGAATGGCCCCCTCTCGTCCATTGCACCCCTAACCCCTTTCGATTGAAGCGAGAATGCGATCTGTTAGTGGCTGGACGTTGGAATGACGCATGCCTTCTTTTGTCTGGCGCGGAATGGCAGAACAGTTTGTGACCTTCTGGGAGGTTCACACGATGACACCGCAAACTTTTACGTTTGCTAATTCGCCGTTTTGGCCCATCGCGATCGGCTTTTTCGGTCTCGGCACGGGCTACTTCATCTGGGGTGGGCAGGCTCTTTTCGGCTATCCCGAGACCGGTCCTGAAGTCGATCGCACCATGGGGATGTGGGGCTTCTGGATGCCCGGCTTTTGTCAATTTCTCACCGGCGTATATCTCATCGTGGGGCTGACTTGGTTCAACGTTTTCGGAAGCGCGGCACCGCTTTACATGGCGGGCGTGGCCTTCACTGTGTACGGAATCCACTGGTTTGCGATGGCGCATCGCCGCTACACCGCGTCGAGCGCGGTGCCGGACGGCTGGATGGCGATTCCCTATCTCTTCGTTTCCGTCCTCGGAGCGTATGTGTTTGGAAAAGCTGGAGACGTTCCGGTGATGATCATCTTCATCGGTCTCGCCTTGATCTATCTTGTGGAAGTTCCAACGCGGCTGGCGGGGTGGAACGGCGGCGCACGGCTGGTGGCGCTGCTTCAATGCCTGACCGGAATTTGGTTAATGTATTGCACGTGGGCAGTTACCGTGAATCTTGCGCTGGGTTACAAGCTCTGGATCTAAGCTCAGTCGAGGGACAATTCCGATGATAAGGGTAACAATCGATGGTGTAGGCCAGGAAGCGATGAGCGGAGAACGCTTGATCGATGTCATCAATCGAGCTGGCGTGAAGATTTCTCAGGTCTGCTATCACCCACAGCTTGGTCCTATCCAGACGTGTGACACATGCATGGTGGAGGTCAACGGGCAACTCGTGCGAGCGTGCGCGACCACCGCGTCGGCCGCGATGGGGATACTCACAAAATCAGAGAAGGCCGCTGCTGCGCAGCGAGAGGCGTTTGATCGGATTCTCAGCAATCACGTTCTCTACTGCACCGTATGCGACAACAACAACGGAAACTGCACCATTCACAACACGGAAAGATTGCTGGGCATCGAACATCAGCCGATTCCGTATCATTCCAAGCCCTACGAAGAGGATCATACGAACCCCTTCTACCGCTACGACCCGCAACAATGCATTCTTTGCGGCCGATGTGTCGAAGCCTGCCAGAACGTGCAGGTGAATGAAACCCTTTCGATCAACTGGGAGGATCCTCATCCCCGCGTGCTGTGGGATGGCGGCTCCACAATTGGAGAGTCGAGTTGTGTCTCCTGCGGACACTGCATTTCTGTCTGTCCCTGCAATGCTCTGATGGAAAAATCCATGCTGGGGCATGCGGGGTTTCTCTCGGCCCTGCCAAAGACGACGTTGAGCGGCATGATCGATGTGGTAAAGGGCATCGAGCCGGAGACGGGCTATGGAGCGATTCTGAAGCTCTCGGACGCCGAGTCGCATATGCGGGAATCAAGAACCCGCCGCACGAAGACAGTCTGCACGTATTGCGGTGTCGGATGCAGCTTCAACATTTGGACGAAAGATCGCCACATTCTAAAGGTTGAGCCTTTGGATGGGCCAACGAATGGCATCTCCACATGCGTCAAAGGGAAATTTGGCTGGGACTTCGTGAACAGTGCGGACCGGCTGACGAAACCCCTGATCCGCGAAGGCGGCAAGTTCCGCGAAGCCTCGTGGGACGAGGCTCTCGATGTGGTGGCTCGCAAGTTTAGAGAGATCAAGGCCAAGAACGGACCGGATTCGCTGGCGTTTGTCTCTTCTTCCAAATGCACCAATGAGGAAAGCTATCTCATGCAGAAGCTGGCGCGCGTCGTCATCGGCACCAACAACATGGACAACTGTTCACGCTACTGCCAGGCGCCCGCGACCCAAGGTCTGTTTCGAACCGTAGGTTATGGAGGAGACTCTGGCTCCATCCGGGACATTGAGAACGCGGGACTCGTGCTCATCATTGGCAGCAACACGGCAGAGAGTCACCCTGTCCTAGCTACTCGCGTAAAACGTGCTCACAAGCTGCGCCGGCAAAAGCTCATCGTTTCGGATTTGCGCGAACACGAAATGGCAAAGCGCGCGGACCTCTTCCTTCATCCGAAACCAGGAACCGACATCGTTTGGCTCTCCGCGGTCAGCCGCTATTTGCTGGAGAATGGCATGGCCAGTACTGAATTTCTGGCTAAATGGGTGAATGGACTTGAGGATTACAAAAAGAGTCTCGGCCCGTTCACCATGGAGTTTGCCTCTCGAACTTGCGGCCTTTCCCAGGACATCCTGAAAGAGGTGGCGCACATGATCGCCGAGGCAAACGGTGTCTGCATTTTGTGGGCGATGGGTGTGACCCAGCACAGTATGGGGTCTGACACCTCGACCGCCATATCCAACCTGCTGCTCATCACTGGCAATTACATGAAGACAGGTAGCGGTGCGTACCCGTTGCGTGGGCACAACAACGTTCAGGGCGCCAGCGATCACGGGGCGATGCCCAATTTTCTTCCCGGCTACCAATCCGTCGATGACCCTGAAGTCCGATCTCGTTTTGAAGCAGGCTGGAACGTCCAACTACCTTCGACAAAGGGACTCGATAACCACGAAATGATCGAGGCGATCCATGAAGGCAAGCTCAAGGCGATGTACTTGTTTGGCGAAGAGATGAGCCTTGTCGATTCTAACGCAAACTTTGTGGGCGAGGGGCTCTCGAAGTTGGACTTTTTCGTCGTGCAGGACATCTTCTTCAGCGCCACGTGCCGTTTTGCCGACGTGGTGCTGCCAGCTAGTCCAAGTCTTGAAAAAGAGGGTACGTTCACGAGCACAGAAAGGCGAATCCAGCGGCTCTACCAGGTGTTCGAGCCTTTCGAAGGCAGCCGCCCGGATTGGCAAATCATTCAGGAGATCGCCAACCGTCTCGGCGCAACGTGGCAGTATCGGCATCCCTCCGAAATTTATCGTGAAATCGCTTCGCTGACGCCCTTGTTCGCAGGCGTGACCTACGAGAGGCTCGAGGGATTCAAGTCTCTGCAGTGGCCCGTTGCAGCGGATGGAACGGATCAGCCGCTGCTTTATACAAACGACTTTGCCTTCCCGGATGGCAAAGCGCAGCTGTTCCCGCTTTCGCTTACAGAACCGACGGACCAGCCCAACGCCGAGTTCGATCTGCATCTGAACAACGGGCGCTTGCTCGAACATTTCCACGAAGGCAATATGACGTACCGAAATGAAGGAATTCGCGAGAAGACTCCCGATACCTTTGTCGAAGTCTCACCGGAGCTCGCAGAAGAGCGCGGGATACGGAGCGGCACTTGGGTGCAACTAACCTCACGCTACGGACAGGTCCGGGTTCGCGCGCTCGTCACCGATCGAGTGCGGGGCAAAGAACTTTACATGCCCATGAATTCGGTCGAGAGCCCTGTAAACCGGCTGACAAGCAGCCACACGGACTCAGCGACGCACACGCCCGCGTACAAAGAGGCTTCCGTTCATCTCCGCGTCCTGCCAGAAGTCGGCGAAAGTCCGCTGCCGCGCATTAACCATCGCTTCGGACATCCAACGCCCCAGCATGGCGTCGAGGTCGAGCGGAAGTGGAAGCGCCCGGATTATCGCATGCCGGGTAACGGACTCGTGCAGATTCAAACCAACTAAACACAAGGAGCGAGAACTATGGCTAGACCGATTCCTCTCGAGTTGCCCAATCGCGACCCGCGAGAAGAACTGCTTTCTCGCCTGGAGAAGGCGCCGACTGAGCATGCCGAAGCGATCCTTGCCGGGTTAGAAGTGCTGCAAGGTCTGCACGACCGCGGCGTTCTCGAATTGCTGCGAGGCGTGCTTGACGGCGGTAACAAGATTCTCGAAATCGTCGTAGAGGCGACCAAGAGTCCAGAAGCGATTCGCGGCATCCGCAATCTCTTGATTATGACCAAGGTTGTTGGATCGATCGATCCAGAAGTGCTAAAGAAATTTGCCGTGGCCGTTCCCGACGCAATTGCGGGCGCAGCGACGGCGCAGGAAAAGGAGCCGCCAGGTTTCTGGGAGGCCTTGCGCCTATTGAGCAGTGGGAACCTACGTCGCGGCCTTGCCCTGATGAACAACGTCCTTGAAGCGTGCGGGAAAAGTTTCTCGATTTAAAAAGCCTGAGCGCTTGGCGCCTAAATATTTGTGAATGGTGCGGCCCAGTCGTTGAGCAACGATCGTCGAGGGAATTACGTGCGCATCTGAGGTAACACTTACAGGTAGAAGGCTAAAAGCTCACGGGCGTTATTATGATAGCGGTCGTTCTCGGATTGGCGGATTGCACAATAGTCCAGACGGTTTGTCGGCTCCCTCCTGGTCGACTGTGCCGATGAACTTCCCGAACCCAAACGTATCTCCACGACTTGCTAGGAAAACGTTTGTTCAAGATGCGACTGGAGCGGCTGCTGAACTCGCGCCCGCCCCGACCTTGGCTGGCAGAACAAACGGAAAGCATGTACCCGGCCCGGAGTCGGAGATGGCCCATAGCAAAACCTGTTGCAATTGCACACGGTCGGCCATGATTTTGGGAAGATCGTTCCCAAGTTCGCGATGGATCGAAATCGAATTCCCGCTGGCCTCATTGCGAAGCAGGACAATCATCTCTTGAAAGACTTCATTCACATCAAGCAACTTCTGTTGCGGAGTCTCCTTCTTGAATCGCGATCCGATCCGGCTGATGATGTCAGACTTACGGATTATGACTTTGGTGATTCTCGAGGTTGCTTCGCGCGCCTCTAGCACCTCGGGCCGATCGCGACTAAGCCAGCGCAAGCAGGTGTTCGCATGTTACCGCGGCTGCGATCGGCTGCTTGATTTTATGCGCCAGGGGCGGTCAGCTCTCCCATCGTGGCCACGCGGCTTCCTGGCCCGCACTCGCCGCTCACGCAAAAAGGATTCTGACACGCTCTCCGGATCTCTCGAACTTACTGGCGCGTCGGCTGTGGCTACTCTCGCACTCGCAGAAGCATGCCGGCACCACCCGGCAGCTTGAGTTGGCCCTTCTCGGAGACGAAGACAATGACGCCGACAGGCTGGGTTTTTCCGGCATGCGCGATGCGAATCTCGGACAGACCGTAGGTGCCACACGCGTCTGAGGAAAAGACCCACATGGCCTGCGGACTGTTGTTGTCGTCAACCGCGCCTCGGCACTCTCTGCCTTGCCGGCTACCGGCGTGCACCTGATCCAGTACGCCATCGTTCACGGATTTTCCGACCACCTCGGTATTCCTTGTGGTCACATCCCCTCCCCCAGTGTAGGCGGTGTCGCCACCCACCTGCGTTGTCGCAACCGGGATGGACACGGGACCGTCGGTGGGCGTTTCTGCTTCCATGACAGCCATGAACCCCGCAACCGTCCTTAGATTGGTTCGGATGGGAATTGTTCGGCCTGAAGAAATCAGTTTGTCGAATTGCAACGAAACGGTGTCGCCATTACCGTCTGCCGGAGACGATACACCCACCACGTGGCCAATCACTTTGCTTCCTTCACGAATCTTTCCGCCAGTCGCCAGAGGCACATCTTGCATGATCCTGGCGGTGATCATCTGGCCGGGCCGGCTCTTCGACGATGAAAGAGATTCATTCAGCCGGACGGGCAATATGGTTCCGCGTGGGATGTCCGCAGTTCCCGTCGTTTTATCTTGTGCCCGGGCGCCCGGGAAGGTGAGCAGCACTGCCAGCATTGCTGTGCTTGCGATCAAGCCAGAGACTACGCTCACTCGACGAAATTTTTCCTGTTTCACGATTTTCTCCTTAACCTGTTTGTCCACGTTCAGTGAAGACGGCGTTTTTTCTCGTCAGATGTATCGTCAAGGACGGCTTCGGCGTCTTGAACGACACAACTGGAATATGCAACAGGGCTGCCAATCATATTGAGTTTGCAAGTGATGGAAAATAGGCGCCGACCCGACGTGATCGAGCAGTGCGAGGTGCCAAGCCGTTAGACACCATGTCTCAATGCCGGCACGCGTTACCGAGAGAATCTAATACCGCGCGGAAGGAGTTGCGGAGGTTATGCGTGCGCCGCGACCGTGACGGGCAGGGTGAATTGAAAGGTTGCACCGCACCCGGAGGCGCCAGCGACCCACAGGTGCCCACCATGCGACTCAATGATTGACCGACTGATGGGCAGCCCCATACCGGTCCCCTTATCCTTGGTCGTAAAGAATGCCCTGAAGATCTGGTCAGCCTGCTCCGGGGGCAATCCCACACCGGTATCACGGACCGAGATCAGCAGTTGAGCATCCGCGGCTTCCGACTTGATGGTAAGCTCACCTCCGCCAGTCGTTTCCTTCATAGCATCGATGCCGTTGAGCATGAGGTTCATGAAAACCTGCTGCAGTTGCACACGGTCTGCCATCACCTTGGGAAGGTCCTCGGCAAGCTCGCTGCGGATGGAGATCGAGTAACGGTTCGCCTCGCTGCGCAGCAGGACAATCATTTCTCGAATGAGCTCATTTACATCAACCAGCTCCCGCTGCAGAGCTCCCTTCTTGAACAGCAAGCTGATGCTGCTAATGATGTCAGACGCACGGGTCACGTCTTTGATGTTTCTCGCGGCTGCTTCGCGTGCCTCTGCCACATCGGGCTGATCGCGTCCAAGCCACCGCAAGCAGGTCTTGGCGTTGGTGACCGCCGCGGCAATCGGTTGCTTGATCTCGTGCGCCAGGGAGGCAGTCAGCTCTCCCATGGTGGTCACCCGGCTGACGCGGGCTAGATTCGCCTGCGCCTCGCAGAGCGCTTCATCGGCATGCTTGCGTTCGGTCACGTCCTTCACCGCTCCAACAAACTCAATTCTCCCCGATTTATCGCGCAACGCATGAGCCACAACATGAACATATTTGACTGAATGATCCGGCATCACCAAGCGATATTCATGTTCAAAGTCCTTCCCATTCATCGACGCACTCTCGATCGTTTGCTTCACGTGGACCGCGTCTTCCGGATGAACGCGTTTGAGAATAAGTTCCACGGTCGGTTCTGTTGTTCGGTCATATTCGAAGATCCGAAAGGTTTCCTCGGACCAGCGGATCCCACCGCTCGAAACGCTCCAGCCGAAGCTGCCGGTCTTGCTTAATCGCTGCGCTTCGGCTAAGTAGGCCTCACTCCGCCGTAAGGCATCTTCAGCTCGGTGGCGTTCCTCGATGTCGATGGCGGTTCCATACCAATTCACAATGTTTCCCAACTCATCGCGCAGGGGCACGTTGCGGGTCAGCCACCAGCGATATTTCCCGTCCGCCCGGCGCAGCCGCACTTCACTCTCCGTCGGTTCCCCAGCGGCAAGGGCAGCGCGCCACTCGTCGACGTACCTGGCGAGATCATCAGGATGTACTACGGAGCCCCAATCCCAGCCCAATGCGTCCTCCATGGTCAGGCCCGTAGTTTCCAGCCAACGTCGATTGACGAAATCAACGGAGCCGTCAGGCCGCGTGC
>Ga0137403_10003474_pt1 | contig 18904 bp, 12 predicted proteins | sample CZOMad2_1_16fung_FD_122057 | JGI IMG/M metagenome (GOLD analysis project Ga0137403, IMG submission 122057) | Vadose zone soil fungal communities from Angelo Coast Range Reserve, California, USA - CZOMad2_1_16fungal (Hybrid Assembly) | ecosystem: Environmental > Terrestrial > Soil > Vadose zone...
AAGCTAGTTTACGATGCTCCCACCGCCCACGGCGGCAGCGGCGGCCCGGTCTTCGATTCCCACGGCCACGTAATCGGGATCAACACCGCCTACATGGATGGCTTCTCGGGGGGCACGCTAGGCATCTCCGTAGGCGCCCTAAAACCGCTAATCACCGTAGCCCAAGAAGCGCACTAGAAGTGGAGCGCAGGATTGTGTGGCGCGATTGTGTAGCGTAGGCGTCCTCGCCCGCGAGGTGTTGCTCAGGCCTCACCCTGCCGCAGCCTTCCCTCTCGCCACCGGCCTCAACGCCCTCCGCACCCCCGCCGACAACCGCGCCGCCCCCTCCTCCAACTCCCACAAATGATGCTCCCCCAACTCCACCAAAACCCTCGACCCCTTCGCCGTCAACACCAGCAACACCTCGCGCCGGTCTCCACTCTCATGCTCTCTGCGCACATACCCGGCCGCAGCCATCCGGTTCACCAACTCCACCGCGCTGTGATGCTCAATCTGCAACCGCTCGGCGACCTCTCCCACATTCGGACGCACACCGGCCGGCATCCCCTGAATGGCCAGAAGCATCTGATGCTGTCGTGGTTCCAAACCCAGCATGCGCGCTGCCACTTCGCCCGCATGCAAGTATCGGCGTATTTGATGGCGAATCTCAGCCAAACTCTGATATTCACCCAGGGTGAGTAGTCGGCGCCTCATCAGCGCGATTATAGCGCCACACTCGTTCCATTTCCCCTACCCCAAAGTTCCATTCCCGGGGCACCTTTGGGGTGTTTGGTGTTCCAAACAATCACCCACAGCTCGATAATCCACGCTCCCGTGCCATTGATAAGACCAAACGTGCCATTGCTTTTTGCAATCGAGGCGCGAGCGTCCTGGCCCGTGCGCGTCAGAGACCAGCCCCAGTTTTCCCAAATCTCTCCCGCGACAAGCAGAAAAATGGGCCGCCATCTCTGGCGACCCAAGCTCCGCAGAACCAGTCTTCCCCCGTATATGATTTCTGAATCCTGCGGAATTCCGCGGCGCCTCGGCGCGCAGAACCGATTCGTCGCAGTTCCCACCGACCGCTGAAACTCTTGTGGCCCGCCGGGCCCCTCACGAAGGGGTGTGAAGGAACCCGCACGGGCACAACTGTCCGTAAACATGAAAGTCGCGTTGGCGACTCCATTCGAAGCAGAAAGTCTGTTGAGAGCAAAGACGCCCCTGACAGCTTCTCAAAATGACTCGCACCCAAGAGGCCAAAATAAAATACCCTGGTGCCTCCGAAACGATATCGGTAAAATATTGCTGCATATAGACTTAGTCTCAGCATCCGGCGTTGACCCGAGCCCGAAATCAGCCCCAGGCCACTATCCAAAGAATTAGCTCCTATCCGTTCAGATAGACTTTCCCGCCGACGAGTTACAACCCACTGTCCCCAAACCCCGCACGTGTGTTAAACAAGAAGACTCCCCCGAATCATGAATCCACGACTACGTGTAATCGCTGGCCCGCTCAAGGACAAAGTCATCGACCTCCCGTCCGGGGAAATCTCAATCGGCCGCGTCGCCGCGAATCAGGTGGCCATTAGCGACCCCGCCCTTTCCCGCCGGCACTGCCTCATCGTCCACGACGGCGGCCGCGTCAAGATCCAGGACCTCCAGAGCCGCAACGGCACCCTAGTCAACGGGAGCGTCATCACCGAACATTCGTTGCGCCACGGTGACCGCATCGGCGTGGGCGATTCCCTCTTGCTCTTCCTCACCCAGGACGAAGCCCCGGAACCCGCTGGAACCATCGAGTTCGAAGACGACAACCTACCCATGCAAGCCACGGTCCATCTCCGCCCCGAGGACGCCGTCTACTTGCATCCGCAGATCGCCGCAGAGGAGGATTCCGTCTCCGCGCTCAGCCGCAATCTCAATGCACTCTTAAAGGTCAGCCAGTCTGTCCACTCCATTCAGGACCCGCGCGAACTGCAAGAACAGGTCCTGCAATCGATTTTCGAAGTCGCCCCCGCCGAAGATGGCGCCATCCTCCTCGACCGCCACGGCGAATTCACTTCCACCGTAGCCCGCGATCGCCAAGGCTCGGAAGCCGCCGTCCGCGTCAGTCGCACCATCGTGCAGCAGGTCATGAAGCATGGCGTGGCCCTCCTCCTCAACGACGTGCCGCATCAGAGCGAATACGGTGGCGTCAAGAGCCTGATCGCCTTTCAGATCCGCTCGCTACTATGCGTTCCGCTCAACGTCATGGACCGGGTCACGGGCTGCGTCTACCTCAGTACTCGTAAGGCAGACGTTCCGTTTACGGAAGATCATCTCCAAATGGTCACCGCCCTCGCTGCCATCGCCTCGGTTGCCTTGGAGAATGTCAACCAACTCGACTGGCTGCGCCAGGAAAACCGCCGCCTCATCACTGAAATCAACCTCGACCACAACATGGTCGGCGACAGCCCCGCCATCCGCGAGGTCTTGCAAGTCCTCTCCCGCGTCGCACCCACCGAAACCACGGTCCTAATCCGCGGCGAAAGTGGCACTGGCAAAGAACTAGCCGCCCGTGCCATTCACAACAATAGCCGCCGGGCGGAAAAGCCCTTCGTCGCCATCAACTGCGCCGCCATCACCGAAACCCTGCTCGAAAGCGAACTTTTCGGCCATGAAAAGGGAGCCTTCACCGGCTCCTACGCCCAAAAGAAAGGCAAGCTCGAGTGCGCCAACGGCGGAACGGTATTTCTCGACGAAATCGGTGAACTCCCGCCCGGGCTGCAAGCCAAACTCCTCCGCGTCCTTCAGGAACGCGAACTGGAGCGCGTCGGCGGCACTCGTCCCATTCCCGTCGACATTCGCGTCTTAGCCGCCACCAACCGCAACCTCGAAGAGGCCATGAAATCAGGCCAGTTCCGCCAGGACCTCTATTTCCGCCTCAATGTCGTTGCCCTCACAATGCCCCCGTTGCGCGACCACAAACAAGACATCCCGCAACTCGCCGCCTATTTTGTCGAGAAGCACAGCGCCCGTTCCAGCCACCCCGTAAAGCCCATCGCCGACCGCGCTCGAGCCTGCCTCATGAGCTACGACTGGCCCGGCAACGTTCGCGAACTGGAAAATGCCATCGAACGCGCCGTAGTCCTGAGCGTCAGCGATATCCTCCTTCTCGAAGACCTCCCCGAGCAGATTCTCGACCTCAACCCATCCCCGGACTACTCCTCGGCGAAATACCACGCCGCCGTGCAAGACCTCAAAAAGAAGCTAATCCTAGGCGCCGTCAAAGAATCCAACGGGAACTACACCGATGCGGCCAAAGCCCTGGGCCTCCACCCAAACTACCTTCATCGGCTGATCCGGAACCTGAACCTGAAAAGCAGCATCTAGGAAAGCCGACGACAATTTATGTCGGCTGTCGCGCGTCGGGCTGTCGTATTTGCGGCTGTGGAATTTGGGGCTGTGGTATGTGAGGTCGTTTTATGTCTGTCATCCTGAGCGGAGTTTGGCGTGCGCAAAGCGCACGCCAAACACAGTCGAAGGACCCCTGCCCGATCAATACTTCAGAAATCTCCCGACGATTTCTCACCGTGCGCAGTCCGAGAAGAAGTTTTGCCGTTCTGCCTGGTTTCCTCCTCTTGCTGGCCACTGCGGAACAGCGGCATATTTCGGCAATCCCAAAGGCCGACCGCGTCCTGGTTCTGAAGCGCGAGCACATCCTTCGACTCTTACGGGATGGACGAATGGTCAAGGAATACAAAGTAGCTCTAAGCGGCTCCCCGCTTGGACCCAAAACGCAACAGGGCGACCACAAGACACCGGAAGGCATTTACGCCTTGGATTCTCGCAACGCCAAGAGCCAGTTCTATAAGTCGCTACACATTTCGTACCCCACTCCCGCGCAGCGAACGGCAGCTCGCAAACGCGGCGTATCTCCGGGAGGCGAAGTCTTCGTCCACGGCCTTCCCGCCTACTATCGCTCAGTCGGCGCAGCTCACCGTCTCTACGATTGGACCGACGGCTGCATTGCCGTCACCGACGAAGAAATGGACGAAATCTGGCTCGCCGTAGCGGATGGCACTCCGATTGAAATCCGCCCTTAACGGGTCGAATGGAAGCCTAGCGTTCCACCGGAGGTGCCGAAAGGCTACTCTTCACTGCCGGTTCAGCCGACGGTGGATAGGGAATATCGAGGGATCCAAGCCGGCCGCTGACAGCGTCGCGAACCACCAAACGAACAGTGGCCGTCTCAGACTTCGGCAGAAATTGGACTATGTGTGTAACCCCGTGAGATGCCACGGAGGGATATTCCTTATCGCTGAGTTCCTGGCGCACGTGATCCTGAAGAAATTGCAAGGGTTTGCGATTGCGGTCGAGTGTACAGACGGCTAGATCCAGGTTGAGCTGATGAGCGCCGCTATCCGTGGGCGGGAAAGTAAGCATTTTGGAATCGATCACCATGAAGTACTTGACCTGTCCGGGCTGGTCCGGGGGATAAGCCCTGGCGACAACGAGAACAGAAGTGGCGGTCAGCAAATCGCCGCACGCTGCTTCTTCCAGCTGCGGATCGTTGCCATGCTTGTCCTCCGTCTTCGCGCTCACTTCTCCGTTGCGTGCGTAATATCCCTGGCGGAACGCAAGCTGAGCCCCCGGAGCCGACGCCTTGATCACAATCTTGTGAAACTCTCCATGCCAGTCCGAGGCGTCAGGATGATACGCAAGTTCATAGTAGGAAGACCCTTCGGTGACGGCAGTCTTAACGCAGTCGGCGAGGTCGTTGTTGTCGACGCACACTTTCCCTCCAGTTTGTTCGGCAACTTCCTTCATAGATTGTTCGGCAGAAAAGCGCGCTTCATTTTCGCGGTTGAGCGAGTTTTTCTGCTGGTTCGGAGTCGGCCCGTAATTGCTGCTGGTAACGCGGTTGGCTGCGCCGAAGAAAGCCTGCGTTTGCACACCCGAAGGATTGACGGGATACACGGCAACCTTGGCATCGGCAAGGGCGTTGGTGACGGAGGCGACGGCATCTGTATAGTTGGCCGTCCCTTCGAAGCCCAGGTTATGGTGCGCGGTGGCATCGGTGGTGATGGAAATGGGAAAGGACGAGGAAATCCAGATAAGGTTCTTGCGGCCACCGTACCCACTGAGATGGCGCGCAATAGCTCGAAGAGCGTCGAGTGTAGTTTGCACACGCATGTTAGTGGTCGCAGCGATCGTTTCTTTTTCGAAACGCTCAATGGCCGCCAGCTGAAGTTCGCCTCCAGGCGGTCCGCTAGGAGCCGCCCCCGGAGCCGAGGTGGCCTGCGGCGCGGGTTGTGCCTGCGCGGCATCCTCCGAGCCCCCGCCGCCGAACATGTCCAGCGTCATGGAGGAAAGACTGCCGGGGTCATCGCGGGCATCCATCGTTGCATTCCCCGCGTTCTCCAGGGACAGGGCCCTTGTCGCTGCAATTTTCAGCAAGTTTGGGTCTTTCGTGAAACCCTGCAATAGGGTCAAGCCTCTGCCCAGTAGAAACACAGCCACGGGCGTATCCGGTGGAATCTGAGCTAGCATCTTCACCATCTGGCGCCGCGCCTGCATGCTTGTATCCATGTCGGTATTCAGGCCGTCTACCAGCAAGACCGTGGCCGGGACGGGCAGCTTGCGGGTGGTAATCAGATTTGTATAAACGCCGGCTGGAATCTTGGGCTCAGCCTTCGGGGTGGCCGACGGCGGCGGTTGCGTCACAAATTCGAACTGAGAGATTTTCTGTTCCTGCTGACCCTTCCTGCCGGGCACTTGCTCGAATACCGTAAAATCTTGTGCCGTGAGCCCGGGGATGATCTTTCCGTGGTGATCGGTGACCACGACGTCCAGGGTAACCAGGTGGGTGTTCGCGCGCAGCACGGGAACCGGGGCAGAAGCTTGTGCCGATGCTGGGGCAGAGCTGGAAGGCTTGTCACTCTGACCTCCGAGCGGACTCAAGAGTAGCGGCACGAGGGCGAGTTCCAGAGCGAGTGAATGAAACGCGGAGCGAACCAGGTTCATTGCCGATAGGGATCTCACAGAAAACCTCTTTCCGCCCGGCTGGCGCTCGGAGCAGTCACATCTTACCCACGACTATACAATACTGAAACGGGCGTGTAGAAAACGGTTAACTACGCTTCGACAACAAGCTTGGGTTATATGAGTTACCGATCGACTTTCGCGACGCGGTTCTCAGTCCTTCTGTGGCTAGTCTCGACGTGCACGTGCGTCATTGCTTCACCCCAGAACGAGCCACGCGACACGTTGAAGCTGCACTTGGACGCCGCGGGCCGATACCAAAATGTTGGCGACGCCGGCCACGCTGCCCTCGAGTACAAAGCATTTCTGAGCGAGGCACTTCATCGGGTTGCGAACGGAGAGGCTGGGGTAGGGCAATTTGAACCCGCGATGGCGCTTCTGGAAGAAGCTCGAAAACTGGTTCCAGCGACCAAAGACTTACAGCTCGACTACGCCCGAGTAGCGCTCGATGCGGAAAAACTCGCTCGCGCGAAAGATATTGCCGGGGAGGCTGTTCGCGCCAACCCAGGCGACCCACAGGCGCGCTATCTGTTGGGGCGTGTGCTGTTTCACTTGCAAGACTACAAGGGCGCTCGGCAGCAACTCGAGCTGGCAGTTGCGGCCAATCCAGACTTCGATACAGGGTACCTGCTGGGTCGCGTCTATCTGATTCTGCATGAGGAAAGGCTGGCCCGAACTCTATTTGACGAAATGATTGCAGGCTTGGGAGATACTGCGCTGCTGCACATCTATTTCGGGCGCGCTTACAGTCTGCTGGATTATCCGGAGCAGGCAGTCAAGGAATTCCATCAAGCGATGGCGAAAGACGGTCATGCGGTGGACGCGCACTACTACCTGGCTCTTGCCTATCTGAGGCACGATGAGAGCGCCGGGTACGCCAAAGCCATGCCCGAGTTTGAGGCCGAGCTGAAGATCAATCCCAACGATGTCCGCAGCCATTACATGCTGGGCTACATCGCACTGAAAGAAAGTCGCTTTGCCGAGGCGGAAAACGAGCTGTCGCGAGCGGCGGCTCTGCAACCGCAAGACTTGAATACGCTAGTGAATCTGGCTGAGGTATACATCGCGCAAGATCGCTCGACCGAAGCTGAGGTAATGCTGCGGAAGGAGATCGGCCTGGCGCAGGATGCTGGCGATCAGCGCAGAAATGGCCGCGCGCACTATCTGCTTGGGCGATTGCTGGTGAAGGCGGGCAAAATGCAAGAAGCGAAGCAGGAAATGGCGATCGCGGCGCAACAAGATGACACGCGGGGCATGAGTTCAGGGCCGACTGCGGAGGCGCGCGTGATTGGATCGAGCAGCCTTGCGCAGCAGGAAACACCGGATCGCTCGGACCATCCAGCCTCTGCAAGCGCTGCTCCCGAGGAACTTCGCAAGCTGGAACAATTCAAAGTACAGATGAGTCCTGCAATCGCCGAGGCTTATAACAATCTGGGAGCATTCGCCGCGACTGGGCACGCTTATATGGAGGCCGTGGACTGGTTCGAAAGAGCCGGCGCCTGGAATCCACAATTCGAAGGGTTGGATCGCAACCTAGGCATGGCGGCCTTCCATGCAAGAGAGTGGGGCAAGGCTGTGAATCCCTTGCAGCAATATGTCGCGGCACATCCGGGTGATGCGACCGCCAGGACGGCGCTAGAGGAGGCGAGAAAGCGCATGGAGACCCGAAAACCATAACAAATGTAGATTCGGAACTTAAGGCCTTTTCGCGGGTTTCAGGACAGAATATCGGTGAGTATGGTTTGGAACCCGCAAAAGGAATCCTCTTCTCAATGCCGCGGTCTTCGACAACGGTGTAGATGACATCTGCGGGCAGGTCGTGAAACGACTCCTTCTTCCCGCTGGGCCACGCAATTTCGACCAAGTTCATCGTCGCGTTGGTTCCTAGCCCAAAATGCAGCCGTAGATCATTCTGTGATGCATAGCTGCCGCCGCCGCGGACTTCGTCGAACTGTGCCAGATCTCCAACAGTCACGGTGACACGGGCGCCAATCGCCGCCCGGTTGCTTTTGGTGCCGACCAGCCTAAACAGGACGGCGTGGTTCGAACTTTCGGTCCGGTTGAGGAGAAGTGTTGGGGGTTCCCCAATATTGAGCAGCAGAATGTCGACCTTGCCATCGTTGTTCACATCACCGAAGGCAGCGCCACGGCGGGAAGCGCGAGGTCCCTTGTCCAGCCCCGAGAGGGCAGTCATGTTCTCGAAAGTCCGGTCTCGTTTGTTCCGAAATAGAAGCAGCGGCTCCCGGTAGGGCACACCTCCTTTCACCCCTTCCATCTGCGGATAGGCGTGACCGTTGGCAACAAAAATATCGGGCCAACCGTCGTTGTCCATATCAAAAAACGCCGTGCCCCAGCCAACGTAGGGAAAAGTTGGGAGCAACAGCCCGGCTTTCGCGCTGATATCGTCAAACCCCTCCGCGCCGCGATTGTAAAAAAGCGACGCGCCTTCCTGGCTGAAGTTGGTAACAATGATGCTGTAGCGTCCGCTGTGGTCGAAGTCCGCGACATCCACTCCCATCGAAGCATGCAGTCGCCCTTCGCCGGTCAAGGCAGATCCTGACAAGAGACCGATGTCTTCAAATGTTCCGTCATGCTTGTTGCGATAAAGATAGTTGGCGCCGGTGTCATTCGCGACGTACAGATCGGGCCAGCCGTCGTTTTCGAAATCCGCCCACAGCGCTTGCATGCCGAATCGGTGCCCAGGATCGTCGACTCCCGCTTTCTTCGAAACCTCTTCAAAAGTACCGCCGCCGCGATTATGGAACAGCAAGTCGGACTCACCAGGAAGCCCATCCGGCCCGCACAGAACGCGGACAGCAAGATAGTTGCAGGGCGCGCCGTTGTCGTGCGTTTCCGGCAGCGCGCTCATATCCTCGTGCACATAGCGCGGAACAAAAAGATCGACGTGCCCATCGCGATCGTAATCTCCCCATGCGGCGCCGGTGCTAAACCCGCCTCCGTGAACACCAGCCGTTTCCGTCACATCTTTAAACTTACAGTTCCCCACATTGCGGTAGAGAACATTCCCGCCGTAGCCTGTAACGTAAATGTCTTGCCAGCCGTCGTTGTCGAAATCGGCGACGGCAACGCCCATTCCCCAACCCTTGCGTGTAAGCCCGGCGGAGCGGGTGATGTCGGAGAATTTGAGACCAGCGTCCTGATGATAGAGGGTAATCATGGGATCGCCACCGCGGCGGAAGCGGGCTACCGAAGAACCGTTGACGGTGACGACGTCGAGCTTGCCATCATTGTCGCAGTCGATGAAACCGACCCCGCCGCTGGTCGACTCCATGATGTAAAGGGCATCGGATGAAGAAATGTGAGAAACCGAGAGTCCCGCGCGCCGCGAGATGTCTTCAAACTGAGGCGTCGGAGCGCCAGAAGCGGAAGGGCTTTGAGGGGCAGCTGCCGCCGCGGACAGCAAGAGGAAGAGTAAAACTTTCCGCATTCGAGCAGAGTGTAGCATGCTAGATGCTGCGTTAGTCTGAGCGGGATCTGAAGCTGATCATAGCGAGGTTGGTCATCGGAGTGAAGCTCGTGATGTCGATAGCCACGGTATGGGCTGTTACGGCGGCCCTGATGGCGCAGGCTCCGTTGCCTGCCGCTTCGCCGACAGCCGTGCCGCTGCGCATTCTCATTGTGGAATCTGCTGCGGAGGCTGAGCAGCTGCACGAGCGCTTGAAGAAGGGCGAAGACTTCGCGGTGCTGGCAAAAGAGAAGTCCACCGATCCAACTGCGGAATCCGGCGGCTACATGGGCCCCACGGATCCCTCGACGTTGCGGCCAGAGCTGCGCGATTCTCTGTCTGGTGTGAAGCCGGGAGGCATTTCGTCGGTGGCTCACATCTCTTCCGGCTACGCGATTCTGCAGGTGTTGCCGCCTGACTCGGTCGCGCAACTGGAACAGGCAAACCGGGACCGCGCCGCGGCGATTTCTGCCATCGGCAGCGTCAAGTACACACCCAACGTATCTGGCATCGGCGAAGCCGAGTCGGCGCTGTTTCGCTATCCGAAACCAGCGGGATGGGCTCAGGACCTGCGGCAAATTTGCGAATCACGCAAGCAGACCTTGGCCAACGCCACACAGAAAATGGAAGCCCAGCTCGACCCCGCAAATGCAGCCGCGCTGGCCGGTCTCCCGCCGGTGGATCTCACGCAGGAGTATTACGCTTTGGGGGAGCTTTACGCTTACCCCGGAGAAATGGACAAAGCGATTGCGCAATACAAGAAATCCCTCGATGTCGCCAATGCCAAGGCCCCCGCAGTGGTTCCGCAAATTGAAGAGGAACTCGGCATCGCATACTTGCACAAATCGGAAATGGACAATGGCATCTATCAAGGTCACGGTGATCGTTGCCTGCTTCCACTGCGTCCAGAAGCAGCTTTCGCCACGAAAGAATCCTCACGCGAAGCCATCGGTTACTTTCGCAAATTCCTGGCAAAAGTTCCGGACGACCTCTCGGCGCGCTGGCTGATGAACTACGCCTACATGACCGTGGGCGAGTATCCTTCCGGCGTGCCCCAGCAATTTCTAATTCCTCCGTCGACGTTTGCTTCGAAAGAAGCCGCTCCGCATTTCACCGATGTCGCAGCCGCCGCAGGTTTGAATGCGTTTTCCATGGCGGGCGGAGTCATCGTCGACGACTTTGAGAACAATGGTTTACTCGACGTAGTGAAGTCCAGTATGAACATGTGCGAGCATCTGCAGTATTTCCACAATAATGGAGACGGCACATTCACAGATCGCAGCGAGCAGGCTGGCCTCATCGACCAGCTTGGCGGGCTGAACATTCTGCAAGCCGACTACAACAATGATGGCTGCATGGATATCCTGGTGCTGCGCGGCGGGTGGGAGGTTCCCATGCGCAAGTCCCTGCTGCGCAACAACTGCAACGGCACGTTCACCGACGTTACGCGTGAAGCGGGCCTTGCGGAACCGGCTACAGCCACGCAAACCGCTGCCTGGGCGGACATTAACAACGATGGCTTGCTCGACCTATTTGTTGGCAGCGAGAACGGCCCGCCGCAGCTTTTTCTAAACAATGGCGACGGCACCTTCCAAGACATCGCCCATGCTGCTGGAGTGGATCGAGTCGCCTTCATCAAAGCTGTGGCCGCCGCCGATTATGACAACGACGGTTTCCCGGATTTCTATGTTTCGAACTACGCTGGTAATAACTTTCTTTACCACAACAACCACAACAACACTTTTACCGATGTGGCTCAACAAGCAGGAGCGCTCGGCCCCTGGATCAGTTTCCCGACCTGGTTTTTTGATTACGACAATGACGGGTGGCCTGATCTGTTCACAGGCAGCTATTTCATCTCCATGGATGAAAGCGTGCGAACCTATCTAGGGCTGTCCCACAACGCGATCGGAGAAAAGCTCTACAAGAATCTAGGCAACGGCACGTTCAAGGACGTAACTGCGGAAACCGGATTGGACAAGGTCTTCATGCCCATGGGGTCGAACTTCGGAGACATGGATAACGACGGCTTCTTGGATATTTATCTCGGCAATGGAAATCCAAACTACGCGTCGCTGGTTCCCCACGTTCTCCTGCGCAATCACGATGGCAAGTACTTTTCGGATGTGACTGCGGCTTCTGGAACTGGCGAACTTCACAAAGGACATGGCGTGGCTTTTGCGGACATCGCTCGCAACGGATATGAAGATATTCTCACCGTCACTGGCGGTGCGGTGCCGGGAGACAGTCACGCGTTTCGGTTGTTCGAAAACCCCGGCAACGGCAACGACTGGATTAATCTGAAGCTAGTCGGAGTAAAGACAAACCGCGCGGCTTTCGGGGCGCGCATCAAAATCACCGTCGAGAACGAGGGTCGTCCGGCTCGCTCGATTTTTCGTACCGTGGGCAGCGTAAGTTCGTTCGGCGCGTCTCCAATGGAACAACACGTCGGGCTGGGGAAATCGGCGCGGATCGTCAGCCTGGAAGTTTCGTGGCCTACCAGCGGCACCAAGCAGGAGTTCTCGAAAGTCGCCAAGAACCAGTTTCTTGAGATCAAGGAATTTGCAAGAGAACCTATGCCCTTGGGCCGCCATGCGGTTCAATTGGGTGGCGGGGCGAAACAGACGTCGCCTTCGGCAAGCAAGACAGCACCTATGGAGCTCGCTACCCCACCATGATGGAGAGCGTCTTTAGCTCGACAAAGAAAATGGTCCCCTTCGCGCAGTTCTCCGTCTTGTTCGTCCTTTGCACAACTGCATGGGCCGACAGCCAGCAGTACTCCGTCAAAGGGATGGTAATGAAAGTGGATGCGGCTCACGACACCGTGATCGTCTCGTGCTCCGCAATTGCCGGCTACATGGACGCGATGGTAATGCCATTTAAGGTTCGCGACACAAAGGAACTGGAAAATCTCTTGCCCGGAGTGACAGTGGGTTTCACACTCGTAGTGGAAAACGACGCCTCTCACGTCGAAAACATCCAGGTGCTGCCCTATGAGGGCCTCGAAGTGGATCCGTTGACCGCGCGCCGTCTCCGCCTCATGAACCAGACAATCGAGCACACCTCCGCGACCACTAGCGTCAAATCGCTGGCAATTGGGGATCGGGTGCCCGATTTCAAACTGCTCGACCAGACAGGCCGCCGCGTGGCACTTTCAAAATTCGCTGGTAGAGTCGTGGCTCTCAATTTCATTTATACCCGCTGCGCCTTGCCCGATTTCTGCTTTCGCTCCTCCAACCACTTTCGGCAACTGCAAAAGCGGTTCCAAAAACAGCTCGGCTCCGACCTCGTGTTGCTCACGGTATCTTTTGATCCCACCCACGACCGCCCTGACGTTCTTCTGAAGTACGCCGCCATCTGGAAGGCCGACCCTCGCTCCTGGCACTTCCTCACAGGTTCGACATCCGATGTGCAGCGTGTGTGCAGTTTGTTTAGCCTGGATGCTTTTCAGGATGAGGGTTTGCTGAATCATTCCCTGCACACCGCGATCATCGACCGGAGCGGGAAGCTTGTGGCAAACATTGAGGGCAACCAGTTCTCTGCAGAACAACTGGGTGACCTGGTGCAAACATTTGTGGATCGGCATTAGGAATTGACCAACGTAAAGAAATGTCAGCGAGCTCTGGATTCCCGCCGCCAAGTCTCCAGAGGTTTCCACAAGTTTCTCCTCATCGATTCCCGTATCCCTGACACGAGCCGGAAGAAGTTTGTGCTAAACTCTCTCGTCAGAAGCCCGCCTCCTCTGCAAAGTTAACGCTGAATGCCAGTGTTTTGAGCCTCGAGTTGCGATCATGAAACTGCCTTCCCTGGCCTGCTTGTCTCTAATCAGGATGTATGGGCGCACCGCGACATCCCAACGTCGCGGACTCATCCTCGCTGCGTTGATGGTCCTTCTCATTCCAGCAGCGCGAGTAAGGGGACAGAATTCGGCCCAAAATCAGAATATCATTGACCTCTCGCGTGTCGGATTCCATCCTCTCTCCGCCTCAGCGCGTCTCGAGGCCCAAGCCAACATGTCGATGGATTTCCTCGACGACCATCACGTGCTCCTCACCTTCAATCCAAAGAAGATGTTCATGCGGCTACCCGATTGTCCTCCCAGTCACGATGACCGTCTCATCCACGCGGTGATTTTCGACGTCTCCAGCGGCCGCGTCGTGAGGGAGGCCGACTGGTATATGCACGATCACCAGCGCTATCTGTGGAGTCTTGGGTCGGGCCGGTTAATGCTGCGCAGGGAAAACAGCCTCTATCAACTTGATTCCGCGCTCAACGAGAAACTTCTTCTGAAATCCCCGACGCCATTTCTTTGGATTTCGGTCACGCCGGACGGCAAGCAAATCATCGTGGAGAGGAAGCAAGACGAAACCGCCGACAGCAAAGCCAAGGAACAGGGCAAGCCAGGCAAACCCCAGGCCAAACCGAAAGTGCAAATCGAATTCCTCGATAGCGAAAGTCTCGCCGTCCAAAGAGTCATCAAGTCCGAAGGCGTTGTGAATCTGGAAGCTCTAAGCACAGGTTTTGCCGATGTCATTCATGGGCTCAGCGGCAAAGTTTGGCTGGTTCGATTTGGCCCCTCCGGAACGCAACGGCAAAACATCATGCGGGTTCGTTCGCACTGTGTTCCAGATATCCTGTACTCGAGCTCTAACACCCTCATGGTCGGGCGCTGCGCCATGAACAGCCCCGACTATAGCGTAAGCGCGTTCACAGTGACTGGACATTTTCTCTGGCGCCAGCACTGGAGCGAGCACCGCTATACGCCAAAGATTCAGCGGAGCGACGATGGCAGCCGCGTTGCCGTGAGTTCCATCGCCCGTGTGATTGTTCCGGCGCCTGCGGCTGCATCCTCAGAGGGCGCCGAACTGGAAGCCGCAGACGATCCCGACGCCGGATTGCAACAACACGTTCAAATTCTCGATACAGCAACCGGAAAAGAAGTCCTCGCGCTGACGGTCAACCCGGCAGCGATCATGGCGCGAAACATTTCACTTTCTCCCGATGGCCGGACCCTGGTGGTGATGCAAGGCACTAATCTTGAAGTCCACGCTCTGCCGGAAATGGCTCAGGAAGATCACGCCAAATACATGGCTGCGAAAGCAGATGTACCAGGACTCGATGCACCGGTCTCCCAACTGCCTTCGGGCGAGTCCCCGGAAGAAACTACATTTGCGTCGGTCGATGCGGCCGAAGAATCGGCGCGCGAGGCACAGGCGTCAACCGCAAGCGTGGCGGCGGCTGCCCCATCTCCAGACGCCTCTGGCCCTGCTTCCTCAGCTATCCGGCACCTCTCGCCCCAGGGCCCGGCGGTGTCGGATGCGGACGCTCCTCCAATCACTTTGCGTCGTTCCACCCACATCGTAGTCGAAGACGTTGTGGTGACGGATTCCAAGGGCCACTCCGTAAAGGGTCTGAGCCAGCAAGATTTCCATGTGACGGAAGACGGCAAACCGCAATCCGTTCGCTCCTTCGAAGAGTTCCCACAACCAGGCGCAGTACCCGCAGCGTCGCCGTCCTCAAATGCCGTTCCATCCCAACCTGCCCAGCCGGCGTCAAAACTGCCGCCTAACATCTACACCAATAACAAACCATCAGGCCCCGAAACTGGCTCGGCTACCATGGTCGTTCTCGATCTGCTCAACACTCCTATCCCCGACCAGCAACGCGCCCGCGAACAGTTGATCGCCTTCATCAAGAAAAACCCAGCCGCCTCCGAAATGGCTCTCTGCACTCTGGCCTCCAATCTGCGGCTCATTCAGGGGTTTACGCATGATGAAAATGCACTCATTTCAGCCGTCAACGGGAAAAAGGGCGGCGTCAAGGCTCCGCCCTGGCAGTCTGACTCGGGCATGGAGCGCTCCGTTCAATTCACTCGCGATGCTGTCGCCGTCGGTGCTGGAACCGTCGAGCAATTGCAGCGTACGCAACTTACCCTGGACGCGCAAAACGCCGCCGATCTCGACGTGCGCATGCGCTTCACCCTGGATGCCTTTACCCAGCTCGCCCGCTACCTGTCCGGAATTCCCGGGCGAAAGAATCTCGTCTGGCTCTCTGGTTCGTTTCCACTCAATATCTTCCCCAATCCCGAAGTGACGGATTTTCAGCCCGTCACTCGCAACTATGAGTTCCAGGTTAAGAAGGCCACCAATCTTCTGGCTGACGCTCATGTCGCCGTCTACCCGGTGGGCCTCTCGGGGGTGCAAACGCAAAGCATGTTCGATGTTGGGAACACTGGCCCATACAACCAAAGACTGTTGCCCGGCTCCGAGGGTCCCGCTGCCGCTGCTCCTGGCGCCTCCGCCACCAATCTCGCGAACACTAGTGCGAATCTTCCGATATCCTCGCAGATGGAGCGCGACACCCGCACGTTCCGGGAAACGGTCAGCAGCCAGCAGGCAACCATGGAACAGGTCGCCGTTGACACGGGAGGCAGAGCCTTTCTCAATTCCAACGGCCTTGAGGACGCCATCAAGACCGCGGTTGATGAAGGCTCCCACTACTACACGTTCTCTTACGCTCCCACCAACAGAAAGTATGACGGAGCTTTCCGGAAGATCAAAGTCAACCTGGAAGCCAAGGGTTATCGCCTTGCCTATCGCCGCGGATATTACGCCGTCGACCCGGATGCGGGCGCGAAGGATACGCGCGCCCCACAGCAAAGGGTCGGCGTTGCCGCCATGCAGCAAGGATCGCCCGAATCGCGGCAGATTGTGTTCTCAACCCGGGTCGTACCCGTCGGCAAGCCGCACAAGGTCGACGCCGCGACCGCTGGTATGGCCTCGACAAAGAAAAAGGGAACTCCTGCTGGGCCGATCGCGATGCAGCATTACGGCATCGATTACGCGGTCGATCCTTCCGACCTGCGTTTCGGCATAACGTCGTCGAACACTTACCACGCAGTATTGAGCTTCATGGTAACCGGCTTCAACGACGATGGCCGTCTTGTGGCGAGCCTGGTGAGCACGGCCACGAGCGACCTCAAACCCGCCAACTACAAAGACGTTCTCACCGGAGGGTTTCGCCTTCATCAGGAACTGGATGTGCCCACCGAAGCCGTCATCTTGCGACTCGGCGTCGAAGACGCCATCAGCAGCCACGTCGGCACGATGGAAATTCCTTTGCCCGTTCCCACTCCCCCCGACGCCCCCCAGATCGCGACACACACCTTGCCGCCGATCGAGCCAGACTAGTGTTTCTCGGCCGGAACTAACCCCTTGCCCTCTACGATCCGAATGTAAGTATCAACCGCTGGGTTCTCCACACGATCCACCTTGCCCGACGGCCAGCGCACCTGGATGCTGTCCATCCGCGTCGCCGTACCCATGCCCAAAATCTCCCGCGGATCGTGGGACGACATAAAACTCCCGCCCCCCGTCTTCAACCGCCTCTTCGTAACGCCTCCAGCCGTCCATGTGAGAACGGCGCCAACGCTGCCGGGATTGCTGGCATTCGCGATCAACTGCACTCCCACCCAATGGTTCGTGTGGTTGCCTTCATTGTGCAGCAACACCGGTGCTTCTCCGTTGTTGCAAACCAGCACGTCGAGATATCCATCATTGTCGTAATCGCCGATCGCGAGGCCCCGCGCCGGAAACTTCTTCTGGAAGACCGGCCCCGACTCCGGGCTGACGTTGTGAAACACTCCTCCGCGATTCTTGAACATCAGCAGCGGCTCACGGTACGTCGTCCGCGAACTCACGAGGCCCACCATGTCGTCCGGATACCCATTGGCCAGAATCAAGTCCGGCTCTCCATCGTCGTCATAGTCGAAAAACTTCAATCCCCATCCGCTCAGGTTGCGGGTGTATTTCGCAATCTCGCCCGGAGTTTCCCCAAACGTCAGATTTTTCTGGTTGTGGTACAAACTGAAAAGTTCAATGTCGATATTGGCAACAAACAGGTCCTGCCACCCGTCGCCGTCAAAGTCCGCCGCGTCTACGCCCATGCCGGAACGCGCCTTGCCGGTGTCGCTATAAGCCACCCCCGCCTCCAGACCAATCTCCTCGAATTTCCCATTCCCCAGATTATGGAACAGGAAATTTGGAACCGTATCGTTCGCGACAAACAGATCCATGCGCCCGTCGTTGTCGATATCCGTAGCGACCGCTCCAAAAGCCTTCCCCAGCGACTTAGCAATCCCCGATTCCCGGCTCACATCCGTGAAGGTGCCGTCGCCATTGTTGTGCAGCAGATGGCTGGACGTCGGCTTGAAGATGCGCGGAATGCAGTAGTACTTCCGCCCGAGGGAATTATTCCCGCAGCTGATGTTCTTGTTGTATTCGACGTGGCTGGCCACGAACAGATCGAGTTTGCCGTCGTTATCGTAGTCAAACCACACCGCGCCCGTGAACCATCCCGAAAGCCCAGCCTTCGATTTTTCGCTGACGTCGGTAAACGTCCCGTCGCCGTTGTTGCGGTAGAGCGTGTTGTGTCCGTAACCGGTGATGTAAATATCCGGCCATCCGTCGCCGTCATAATCTCCAACCGCAACACCCATGCCGAAAGACTTTGTTTCGGCCAACCCCGCCTTCTCGGTCACGTCCGTGAATGTCCCGTTATGATTATTGTGGTACAGCGCGTTGCGGAGAGGCTTCTGCGGCGTGAAAAAATCCGAGGGCCCGCTGTTTACCAAAAAGATGTCCACCCACCCGTCGTTGTCGTAATCCAAAAACGCGCACCCAGGCCCGATCGTCTCAGGAAGATAGTGCGGAGGCGAAGCCGCGTTGTCGTGAACCCAGGTAATACCGCTGGTTTTGGGAGACACTTCTTGGAACACGATGGGACCAGCGCTAGGGCCGATTGCAGGCTGCCCCTGCTGCGCTAACGCCATTCCAGCCGCAATCAGGCAGCCCCATGAAAATCCAAAGAAGCTTCTCGTGCGACGCGCGCCAGGCTTCATGGGCGAAGGAGAGCGGGACCCGTTCGAAAACCGGGCCTGCTTTTCGGATTGTATCTTGATTGTCGAATCTCCCTGGCGGCCCCGTTAGTGGCTCTCTAGTGGTGGCTGCGGAACAGCCGTCAACTGCTTCTCCAGCGCCCGCCGTGCCTGCGCCTGGCTCGCACGCACCGAGTCGCTCGCAGGACCGGTGGGATCCAGCTTCAGGTAAGCGTCGAAGTTCTCCACCACAGCCTGATACTTCCTCTCCTGAATGTGAATATTCCCTAGTATCAAAAAAGTCTTGGCATTCCCAGGATTCAGCTCGCTCGCCTTAGCGGCAGCGGCCTCGGCCTCAGCTGGACGCTTCAGCCCAGCCAGCGCGCGCGCCAGTTCCAAGTCGCAACTCCACAGAGAGTCGTCCTGCTGAACACATTGCCTCGCGAAACCCTCACTCTCCGCGAAGCGCCCGCCATCATTCAACATTTCCGCCAACAGGAACAGCGCATCGGGGTAACGGCTGGCGCTCATCTCCACCGACTTCCGCAAGGCCGTCTCCGCCTC
>Ga0137403_10003476_pt1 | contig 18900 bp, 20 predicted proteins | sample CZOMad2_1_16fung_FD_122057 | JGI IMG/M metagenome (GOLD analysis project Ga0137403, IMG submission 122057) | Vadose zone soil fungal communities from Angelo Coast Range Reserve, California, USA - CZOMad2_1_16fungal (Hybrid Assembly) | ecosystem: Environmental > Terrestrial > Soil > Vadose zone...
CCCCGTCGTCTAGCCCGGCCTAGGACATCGCCCTTTCACGGCGGTAACACGGGTTCAAATCCCGTCGGGGACGCCAAATCTTTTCAGCGACTTACACCGATTCGATCAAAAGCTCGCGGTACATCGACGGTACAAGTTGATTTTGGGCGAATCATGCTCACCACTTTGCTCTGCGCTGCCCGTTTGGCTGGGGTAAGTGCTTGAGAGTAGGTGTCGAGAGTCATCTTTGCGGAAGCGTGCCGCAATAGTTCCTGGACCACTTTCACGTCCTCACCGTTGGCCTTCAACAGAGTAGAAAAGGTGTGACGGAATGTGTGCCAGGAGACCCTTTTCCTGATTCCCAGTTCCAGGGTTTGGGTTGGATGTAGTAATGCATAATGGTGCTCAGCCAGAGAGGCTGTTTGCCCCGGTTTGCGCCAGCCCGCAGGCTGTCAGTGGCAAACACCCAGTCGGACGGATTCCGGTATGGCGTTTGCTCACGCCAAGCCAGCAGGTCTTTAGCCAGGTAGTCGTCTATCGGGACAGGCTTTCTTGAAATCTCAGTTTTTGTGTTGCCAATCTGCTGGTCAACAACAGATCGGGTTACATTGAGGTAGAGCTTCTCAAAATGGACGTCTTCCCACTTAAGCCCTGCCAACTCGCCACGACGAAGACCGAGAGCCATGTCCAGGAATACCACTGCTCTCTCTCGAACTCCGAGTGCCCCCAAAGCAGCCGCATCTCTTCCACTTCCAAGATATCGGGAGTTCGTTCACGCTTGGCCGAGACGCGGCCCCGAACCCTTGATCGGGCCGGTAATGGGATTCCTGTCCGTGAACTCCCAACGTATCGCGTGATTGAATACGCTGCTCATCGCATCGCGAATCTTCTCCTTAGTGCCTCCCGCCAGGGGCTTGGACTCAAGAAATCTTGTCGTCACCAAGGTCTTCAGCCATTTCTCTACAGCAACGGTTTTGATGGCTCGCAAATCCAATTTCCCCCAGTTCGAGAGAATCCATTGATTCAACACCAGGGTCTTCTTCTGGCGAGTTGAATAGGCCTTTCCACCATCGCCGCAGTCAGCCAGTTCGTGTTCTTTGTAATGCTCAACCGCAGATGCCATGGTCACTGAGGTCAATTCTCGGTGTTAATGTTGAGCCGCAGTCCAGCCAACAAATCCTGCAGCTTCTTGCACAGTCGCTAAAGCCACAAGCGCTGAAGTTGAACGATTGCAATGTTTTTGAAGGAATCAACGAAGAAAAAGCCATCGGCAGATTCGACGAAGGCTTGCAGCGGCTCGCGGTTGAGCTACGTTCGACTCGGCTCCAAAGCCATCAGCGCTCCATCTAGCATCACGTCAATTCGTCGAGTTTTTTCTCGAGCCTAAACATGAAATCCAAAACTCTCGAGCAGGTCCGTCGGGACGTATTTATGATCTTTGTTTTGTCGTACCCACTCTCTTAACCGGGCTGACCTTTTGTATTGTTCGGGCGAGATCTTTAGTCGCCTTACGAACTCCTCAAACGAACAAGCAGAAATTACCATTGGCCCAATGGCTTCCGGCCTTGTGAAATTGCGATTGCCGTGGCGGGGCATGGAGGACCTCCAATTCATGCTTACTAAAAGGTATATGGATCGACGCTTACGAAGGATCCCGTTGACGGGGAGAAAACGAAATGCCGTTGGACCGATGGGGGGCTGACTTTAGCTATTTTTCCCATCCCACCAACCCAGGCAACTCCGCTGCGGCAGGTCTACTCCGCAGCGATCACCGAAAATCTGAAAGCCCGAATTCAGTCCGGGAAAAAATCGGGGCCCTTTCGAGCCCCACAGGATGAAACGTTGCTACCAAATCAATTTTACCCCTAGCTGCATCTCGCGATGTCCGCCGGTGAACTGGCCTTCATTCAAGAACAGGTTAGAGGCGATGTTCGAGTAGGTTGTGCTCAAAGCATTGTTGACCGTACCAATCAGCACACCGGTCTGGAAGACCGTCGGCTGGGCCAATGAGAAATTCCGATGGTTAAATATGTTGAAAGCATCCACGCGGAACTGCAGCGAGCTGCCTTCCGTCAGCTTATTGCTTTTAACCAGCCCCATATTCCAGACGTTGACTCCGGGAGATACGAAGCTGTTGCGTCCGAGGGTAGATAAAGCACCAAGCTCGGCCTGGATGTAGCGCGCGTTCGGATTGTCAGCAACGTAACCCACTGCGCTGCTGCTTCCGCCGTCGCAACCGGTTGCAAACGGGGCAACACTGGTTGCGCCGCCCGGTCCCGCGCAGACGAAGTTGACTGCCGATCCTACTCGCTCAAGCCCTCCAGGGTTCAGAATGCCGCGATCACCTGCAGCATCGCCATTAGCGTTTGCGTCCGAACCCGAGAGCAGGGAGACTGGCTGGCCGGACTGGACCAGGTAGGTCCCGCTCACCTGCCATCCATCCGCCACCGTTTTCAGGAGCGCGCTTTCGGTGGGCAGTTTGGGGAACTCGTAGATCCATGACATCGCGAACTTATGCCGGATGTCCAGTGTTGAGTTGCCGCGGTCCAGTGCCAAGTTCTGCCAGTCCTCCGGACGGCGCGGATTCACCACACTGCTGAAGAGTTCGTTGGTAGCGTCATCAGTCGTGTGAGAATAGGTGTAATTGGCGCGGAACAAGATCCCGGCCGTAAAACGGCGGTTCAGATCGACCGATCCTGCGTGATAGATGCTGCCGCCAAAGGGCGGAAACGACGTTACGGTGCTGAACTCGGGGTGGATGAATGGATCAAAGTTCTCGAAGTCAGAAAGCCGGGAGCCGCCAACAATCGTCGCGGGAATCTCGCTGGCCGCGAAGAAGGTAGGCAACGGTGCCAGCCCGGCCGAGAAGGCGCTTCTGGTATTGATACGGGCCTGGACAGGCAATTGTGTTGCTCGCGTGCCCAGATACCGCAGTTCAATGCTGGTGTCCTTCATGATCTCCCGCTGCACTCCCAGCGTCCAAGTCAGGACCTTAGGCTGGACCTGGTCCAGAATGAGGCCCTGGGTTGCAATCTGTGCTTCGGCTTGCGTCGCAGGAGGAACGTTCACCTGCAATAATCCGCCTCCGGCCAGGAAGCCCGTGCCTGGGCCGCCTGCCAGGAAGTTGGCGCACCATGCAGGAGGGCCCGGCAGGGCACAGGTAATATCCGGGTTCTGCTCCGTCTGCAGCTGTGGAGGCAGTTGCAGCAGAGGGAAGTTCTGCGGGGTAACGTCGTAGGAAACGCCGAAACCTCCGCGCACCGCCCACTTACCATCGCCTGAGGGATCCCAGGCAAAGCCAATTCGCGGCATAAAGTTATTGAGATCTGTCGTGGGCTCGCGGAATTCGAACACTCCCGGCAGGGTTGAGATTGCATTCAGCGTTTGCAGGCGAACGTCAGCGGGATTGTTGGTCCATTCATAGCGCACGCCGAGGTTCAACGTGAGCCGGGGCGTGATCTTCCAGTCATCTTGTACAAAGCCGTAGAGAGCAGTCTGGTTGCCATTAAAGCTTCCCGATCCCGCGCCGCGTAGCGCCTGGTTGAAACCGTTCGGCACTTCGTCATTGACTAGCCTTTGCAGGTCCGCATAGTCCCATTCGCCACGTTCACGCGGTAAGAAATTCGAGGGAGCAATCCATCTACGGTACTCTGCCCCGAACTTGAGGGTGTGTGCGCCCTTCACAATGCTGACGTTGTCCAGCACCTGGTAGTTGTTCTGCACATAGCTCTGCGGAGAGTTGCCTTCCGGACCAATGTTCAGGCCCAATACGTCAACCTTGGCGTTGGGGAAATTAGCAAACTGTTCGGGGACGGTGAATCCCTGTACAAACCGCGAGTAAGCAACACGAAAATCGTTGATCACATGATCGCTGACTGCCCACGCATCGGTCAGGATGATTTTGCGGTTGTCCGCTTGGATTGCGCCTGTGAACTGTGACTGGGGCGTGTCAGGGTTGACATTGGGTGAACGCTGACGATCAAACAGGAATCGCCCGCGTACCTGGTGACTGCCTGCATGCAGATCACCGTTGATGTTGAAATCGTGCTGGTTCAGGTAGCTGGGCGCCGCCGGCTGGAATGTGCCAATGGGAATCGTGACGCCATTCACTACCTGGGGAGCTGCATCAGCCGCGGCCGCCGCAGGGAATTGGCTCAGGATGTCGCGCACCTGCTGGTTGGAAGCAAGAGTGTTCAGCAGCGCCAGTCCATCCGCTGTCGGCGCAAGCTGCTGTACCGAAGCTGCGGCCAGGCCGATGTTCGAGAATTGATATGCGCCGTAAAGAAAGAGCTTGTCTTTGATGATCGGGCCGCCGATGTCGGCCCCGGCGCGGTTGCGGTCAACCCTGCGAGGTTCAGTCAAGCCAGAGCTCTTCTCGAGGTTGTCCATGGCGTTGAAGTTGCGGTTATTGTTGAATTCCCAGGCTGATCCATGCCATTTGTTGGTTCCGGACTTGGTCACGATATTGAACTGGCCTCCGGCAGAGTGGCCCAGTTCAGCACTGAACATATTTGTAACCAGGTTGAAGTCGGACACTGCCTCAGGGATTACTTCCGACGTGTGGCCGGTAACGTCAACGCGGTTATCGTCAACACCATCGATGTTGAAGCTGTTCAGGCGCGGACGCGCGCCGCCAATCGAACCGCCTTCACCAAGCACTCCTGCTCCCTGGCTCGTGGTGTTGGGTACCAGCAAGGCCAGGTTCAGAGGGCCGCCGCCCAGACCGGGACTGGGCAGGTCCGTGACAGCTTTCGCACCGAAATCGTTTGAGAGTTGTGAAGTAGTGGTCTGCACCGTTTCGGCTCCGGTGGTTACTTCCACTGTGGTGGTTGCGCCGGCAACCCTCAGACTGGCGTCTGCCGTTACCACTTGGTTCGGCAGGACCTGAACATCCTTCCGGTTGAACCCGGAAAAACTTCTCGCTGCCACCTTGACTGTGTACATCCCCACCTGCAAGTTGGGGAAAACATATTCTCCTGTGGAAGTTGTTTGCGTGGTCTGTTGCACCCCAGTCTCCTGGTTGCTGGCCGTGACTTCTGCTCCCGCAATCAGGGCGCCTGACGGGTCAACTACTTTGCCGCGCAAGGTTCCGTCTAACCGTTGCGCATAGGCTGAAATGGAGAATAGAACGGCAATGCATACTGATATTGCGTAGTAACGTCTGCGTTTCACTTGACCTCCGGTGAAAGGCGCCATGGGATTCCCAGTGGCTGGAAAGCGCTGGCGAACCGGGTGGGATCACTCCCTCGTTCGTCAACTGGTCAGCGGTTTTTAAATGGCTAACGGGCGATGATGAATGACACGGATGGGTCTAGCAGAGGCGGGTGCAATTCAGATCGATCAGGCGGACTGTGGAGTCGCCGGAGCTGGGAAACACCGCTTGCACCGGCGCACCTTTGAAGCTCTGGGGTAGCAAGTTAATGCTGGCAGGGATGATTGCAGTGAACGCCGTGAGGGAAGCTTTCTGGCTGGCTGTTGAGAACCGTGCCAGTGTGGGGGGCAGGTCAAAGTATGGCGCGATCACAATAATCAGCGTTACCACGATCAACAGCAATCCAACGAACTTGGCCCAATGTTTCACAGCAACAACTCTAAACATTCTATGCCACGCAGCATTTCGTTTGTCAAATACAGAGAAGCTGACCAGCTTGGCTTTATACGGTTGGAATGAGCGGACGGCAATCGAACCGGGCGAGAGAATAACAGGATGTTCACCACTCCTGGGTAGAGGGTCGGACCGCATTCCCGAAGAACTGGTGAACTGCCATCGATGCCTGAGCCCCCACGCATCGAGTGATTGTCGTCACGGCTTCGTCAGGATTGCAGCACCGTGTTATCTGTGTGCTCACCACCTCGCTGAGGCAGCGAGAACTTTCCCGGAGTTGCAACCTCAATCGGCTTAGGGTTGCCGTTGGGGGCAGATGTGAGCCTTCTCTGCGATCTTCAGCACTTTAGTTCTCGTTGGCCGCAACAAATTCCTTACAGAGCAAAGGCCTGCGTTACGTTATAAGATGAACCGCTTCAGTTCTCGAAATAGTACGGCTGAATCGATGGGCTTCGCGATATAACCATTGAACCCGGCTCCAAGCACTCGCTCACGATCTTCTTTCATAGCGTAGGCAGTGACTGCCAGGACAGGCACCTGGTAAAATTTCGGGTGTTCTCTTATGCGCCGTATGGCGGCAAACCCATCCAGAACCGGCATGTTGATGTCGAGTAAGATCAAATCTGGGTTAACCTCCTCCATCTTAGCCAGCGCTTCTGTTCCGTCACAGGCTTCAGCAACCTGGTAGTGGCGGGCTTCCAGCATTTCTCGCAGAAGCTCGCGATTTACGAGGTTGTCCTCAGCAATCAGAATTGTGTTCATGATGTCCCCGCTGGGTTCGCCGCTTTCCGCTCAACGATGACTTTCCCGAGGGTAGCCATGAGATCCTGTTTCCATGAACCGTCTTTTTGAAAGAGAGCTTGGGCTTCACGCTTCAGAAATGCGACATCTTCTTCGGTGAGGCTCTTTGCCGTAAGGATGATGACGGGTATTTCCTTGAGCGCGGCATCGTGTTTCACATGCTTAAGTAGTTCGAAGCCATCCATTTCTGGCATTATCAAATCCAGCAATATGCCGTTAACAGGTGTACGAGCCAATATGGCCAGCGCTGCCTTGCCGCTGCGGGCAGTTTGAGTTTGATACCCAGCGGAATGGAGCGTCGTTTCCAACAGATCGAGAGCCAAAGGGTCATCATCCACAATCAGAATGAGGCTTTTTTCAGCTTTCAACGGATGCGTATACTTGCGGATAGTCTGCACAAGCAGTGTCTTATCCACCGGCTTGATAAGGTAGTCCGCCGCACCCAGAGCAAATCCCATTTTTTGTTGGTCGAGTATGGACACTACTATGATTGGAATATTTGCAGTTTCGGGCGCGCTTTTCAGGTGCAAAAGGGCTTCGAACCCGGTCGAATTGGGCATCAGGATGTCTAACGTGATCGCGTCCGGCTGCAACTGGCGTGCTTTTTCCAGAGCTTCTGCTGCTGAACTCGCAATCTCAACTCTATACCCCTCCGGTTCCAGATAACTCGTCAGAAGTTCTCGCGCCGGAGCCTCATCGTCCACGATCAAGATCAAGGGCACCTTACCAGAGCCTCGACTTGCCGACGCCTGCGTGGTTGGACCAACGGCAGGAGCCGCATAGGAGTCGGCTGATCCTGCGGGAAGAGTGAAGGTGAAACGAGATCCCTTGCCAAATTCGCTCTCCAACGAAATCCGACCGCCATGCTGCTCGACTAGCCGTTTCGTTATGGCCAAGCCCAGGCCGGTCCCCTCGTGTACTCCCTCACCATCAATTTGACGGAATTCCTCGAAAACGACTTGCTGATCCTCGGCGCGAATGCCGACTCCCGTATCTGCCACAGAAATGGAGATGAAATCATCCTGTTCCACACAATCAATGGTTACTTGACCACCGTTCGGGGTGAACTTGACTGCATTGCTTAAGAGGTTGTACAGGATTTGCTTGAAGCGCACTCGGTCCGCGTAGATGGATCGGGATGCAACCAGGTTGTGATCTACATGAATGCTTTTGGCCATTGCCAGAGGCCGAATGGTGGACAGAACCTCCGGCAAAGCATCTTTCACCTGAAAATCCTCGCACCGTATTTCGAGTTGCCCTGCTTCGATCTTGGAAAGATCGAGTATGTCATTGATCAGTTGCAAGAGGTGATAAGCGCCATCTTTAGTGTGGGCGACGAAACGCTTTTGCTTATCGTTCAGTTCGCCTGCGGTTCCATCAGCCAGAAGTCCGGAAAAGCCCACGATGGCGTTTAAGGGGGTCCGCAATTCATGGCTCATACTGGCCAGGAACTTGCTCTTGAGCTTTGTGGCTTGCTCAACCTCGCGGTTGCGAAGCTCCAATTGCCGATTGGCCAAGGCCAGGCTGTCTATGAATTTGGCTTTTTCAGCTTCGTCATGTTTCTTCTGAGTGATGTCAACGGCAACAATGACTTCAGCCGGGCGACCGGAAAAGTTTAGCGGGTAAGAGGTGATCTCAACGTCGATTATTGAACCATCCTTGCGGCGGTGTCTCCAATCGCTAACTTTCTCGCTTCCCTCTGTCACATGACTCACACTTTCCAACAGGGCGGGAATATCCTCGGCTGGGCGAATGTCCTTGATGGTCCTTACCAGAAACTCGTCCGTCGAGTAGCCATATTTACGAACCGCAGCATTGTTCACCGCAAGGAATTGCAACGTCTCGCGGTCATAGACCCAAGTGGGATGCGGGTTGTTGTTAAACAGTTTGCGGTGCCGCTCTTCACTCTCATGCAACAGTTCTTCTGTGCGCCTGCGCTGTGTGATGTCCTTACGGATGGTGTAGTAAATCAGCACGAGCATCAGAATTTCGAACACGACGACCGTGAAAAATGCAATTGCAGATAGACGGCTGCTGGTTTGAACCTTCCTCTCCCTCATCCCTAGCAGTTGTTCCTCTTCGGCCCTCATGTCCGCAATCGTTGCCCGCATCGCAGCAGTTTCTAGCCTGCCTCTGCCGACCAACAGATCCTGCCGTGCCGTTTCAAATCCTCTCTCGCGCCGGGAGTTGACGGTTTGATCGAGCACATTAAACATTGCCATTAACTGCGTCCGCAGAGCGAAGGCATGCGTTTGTTGGGAAGTATTGTCTGCCGTCAATGCCTTCAGCCGGTCAACGTGATCTAGTACCAGCGAAAACGAATCCCGATATGGCCTTAGATACGAACTCTCGCCGGTAAGGAGATACTCGCGCACTGAGGTCTGCCAATCGTCAGCTGCCGACTGAGTGGCATTCAATTCGGCAATTACCTCACGTGTGTGTGCGACCCACTTACTGTTTTCCAGTGACTCTCGGGAATTGCGATAAGCCATTATCGAAACCAGCAACAGGAACAAGCCGACTAAAGCAAGTCCCGCCCCGGTTTTGCGCTCGATTGACAAGTTCATAAAATGACTCCACGCCCCGGCGAAGTGCGGGCCAGACCTCAGAAAACACTCGGGAGGAGGACCTCAAGGGTGATTGTTTCGAATGTATGATCACCGTTATTCTCAATAAGTGTCGCACTATATCCAAGACCGCCGCTATGTTACGGCAGTTACATGTTGCCTTCAGCAGCCAACTCTTAAGTACTACGTACGAATGAACGATGACGTTAAGAAAACGCTAATCTTCCCACTGCGTGGTTCAGCTCTCGCAATCTAGAGCGAATGTAAGATGACAAGTTCTGATTACAGCTTCGCACGCGTACGCAATTTAGAGGTCGAATCGTGCAAACGTTCCACTTTCGGAACAACTCTGCCATGAACAGCTTTATTTACCGAGCCCCACATTGTTGAATTGATCTCAGATGCCCTCAGCAAGAGGGCTGGAAATCGTCACGGCCGTGACTGAAGTGGACTTAGAGCAATTTCTGTATGACTCTTGGATTATGTGCAGATTTCGAACAGTTGGGATCAGCCCTCGCGATTCAACAGGGCACCTAACACACTGAAAACACTGCCGTTTTGTGCTGCTCGGACGGCTCGGTCTACTGGTTCATAACGTGCAATTCCACAGGGTATGAATTGGTTTAGATCAGTCCGGTGTCTCGCGGTGGTGCTCGCCCTTGTGGGCCTATTTCAGGAAACGGCATCAGCGCAGAACGGGCGGGCGGGCAGCAACGCAAGCCAGGCTGTTCTCAATATTCAAGTCCAAGTGGTGCCTACCACGATGCTGACGAAGCAAATTGCAAACCCGAGTAACTCGGCGGTTTCGTATGACATACCTGTTGCTCGTCAGAGGTTGAGAGTTACTGAAAAGAACGAAGTCGTGAATGTTTCCGACAGCGGAAAGGTTGAACGCCATATTGTAAATATCGTTACCGTCGTGGCTGAGTAAACAAAGGAATGTTTGTGCAAAAGTTAAATATACTCATAGCAGACGATGATCTGCTCGCTCGCATGGTGCTTGAACGGTTGGTGGTGACTTGGGGGCATACCGTTATATCCGCCGCCGACGGTGAGACTGCCAGAGAATTGCTCAAGACCCAGCGAGTCGATGTCTGCATTATTGACTGGGAAATGCCCCGTCTCTCCGGCCTGGCACTCTGTAAGTGGATAAGATCGACTGGCGGCAATAGAGCAACTCACGTCATCATCACTACTTCGAAAGGTCGACCTGAAGACATTCAGGAAGGATATGAGGCGGGTGCAAATAACTATCTTACCAAGCCCACCGACTTGAAATATCTGCGGCGGCAACTCACCAGACTCGCCGAAAATGTCGGCATGGTTGAAGCCACCGAGCGGTCTAAGGAAAAGCTGGGAACGATGGAGTATTTCGGGCGAGACCTTCTGTTTTCGCAGACGTAAGCTGTCCTGCCGGAAGATTAGCAGCAGCCTCCAGTTGATTTGAAAACAGTCATGCCCGAAGGGTCGATCTAGAGAGCGTTCTTCCCGGCCTTTTTCGCTTTTACCCAACGTGCTTTAGCTGCCAGCGACAGCTTTCTCTTGGCTTCTGCACTCAGCGTGCGCTTGCTGTGCACGGTGCGGGTCGAGATCCGATTTGCATGGTTCGTTCCTTTGAGAGCTTTAATTGCGGTAACAACGCGGTCCCGCTGCTGGGTCAATTCATCAATGATGTGGTTCGTATCCATAGGCTCTGAATTATACATACGTCGTTACTATGATCCGCTCAAGCCTAACCGGGCAACTCTGGCTGTTCCATTTCGGGAAATTTGAACGCTCTAATGACTTGTGTTCCTGGCGTATCAATACAGCCGTAACTTGTGGCGACTATCTAAAGAGCGCAAACTTCGCCCTGTCTAGCAAGAAAGGACGGCAATTATGGACGGACCTACTCTTCGCAGCACCTACGATTATCCACTGGTAGCGCTATCAGTGCTGATAGCCATCGCGGCCTCTTACGCTGCGCTCACGCTAGCAGAACGTGTGAGCATGGCGAGAAATCAGGCACGCACGGCCTGGTTGTTCGGCGGCGCTGTCGCCATGGGCACTGGAATCTGGTCCATGCACTATACCGGGATGATCGCTTATCGCCTGCCCGTACAGGTTTACTGTCATGTCCCGACCGTACTGTTATCGTTGCTGGCTGCCATTGGTGCCTCCTTCGTCGCGCTCTTCGCGGTCAGCCGACCGAAAATGAATGCGCTGCACGTCGTGGTAGGCAGTCTGCTTATGGCTGCAGGTATCTCCGCCATGCATTACATCGGTATGGCCGCGATGCGCTTGCCCGCCATGCACCACTATGACAATGATGTGGTCATCGGCTCAGTCGTTATCGCTTGGGTCGTTTCGTTGGTTGCCCTAGGCCTGATCAAGATGAACCTAGTACTCGACTCGGCAAACGACGGGCAGCCGGACACATCGTCGCAAGTGCCCGTGGAAAAGTCGAGCAAACTGCTCAAGGCAGTTGCTTCCGTGACGATGGGCATCGCAATCCCGATCATGCATTACACCGCGATGGCAGCCGTAAGCTATCAATCCATGCCTGGATCGCCCGACCTGTCTTTCTCCATGGAAATCTCCGCGCTCGGCTACATTGCCATCATCGTCATTGCAGTAGTCGTGGTCACGTCCATGAGTTTGCTTCGTTGGTGGCCAACATTGGTTGAGGTGCAGCCGCAGCTTCATGTCAAGGACGGCGGCGCGGTTAAGTGAACCAGTGAATGCAAACCAGCCTTCGGGGCTTAGAGTTGTCCGCCGACAGTCTGATCGCGAAAGCGCTCTCGCGCTCGTCTCAGACAGCGTCCGCGATCTTCTCTAGCTGCTCCGAGTAGTGCTCAACGAGCGGCATCGGCGCCGTGACGTGCTCGGTCCCGCGTAGTGACTGTCCTAATCGCGGCTGGTCGATATTGCAAAAGCCCACGCCCTCTTCGGCCAGGCGAGCAAGTCGAAACAAGCCCGCGCCACTGCCAAATGCTTTTCATTGCGGAAATAGCGTTGTAGCCATTCGCGAAGTTGAAGTCGGGCACGCCATGACCTGGCCTTGACCGCAGCCACAGTAAGACCGAGAGTTTCGGCAGTGTCTTCCATGGAGAATCCTTCCACGTCGTGCAACAGGAACACGGTCCGCAAATTAGGGTTGAGTCGGCACAGGTTCGACTCGAGAATATTGCGAAGTTCTTTTACGGTATAAAGCATCTCGGGATTTGGAGCCCAATCCGCAATTTCCTGCGACAGCGGCCCAGCCTCATCTGGGCAGTTGTGTCCGATCGAATTCCGGCGAACCGGGTCTCTTCGCAGCTTTGTGAGCGCCTCATTAAAGGTGATGCGTCCCAACCAGGTCGAGAACTTTGCCTTTGCTTGAAATTGGAGGAGCTTTTGAAAAGCCTTAAGCAACGCCACCTGGACGGCATCTTCAGCGTCTTCGCGATTGTGGAGAAGGTTATGCGCGATTCGGAACATCTGGCGCTCATGCGGCTTTACGAGTTCTCCGAACGCCGTGAGGCTGCCCTCCTTTGCATTCTGTACTAATGCCAAGTCATTGTCGGGCGGTATGAGAGCAGAATCATTGTGCGTGATTGTTGAGGTCGACACCGTTTCATCCCGTGGGGATGCGGGCGTCACCTCTGTGTTTTTCGTAGCGTGACAACCACGTTGCTGCTGTTCCTGACGAGGCATAACTAGCACCGCACTCGTTTTATTCCATCGGAAATATAGGTCTGCGCGCCATTTAAATAACGCGGTGTCTCGCCGAGTTCAGGAATAAACCCAAGCCGGAATGGTTACTGTGAGGTAGTAAGAAAGGAAACACATGAAGTACCTAAAACACATGAAGTACCTATTTGCACTCTTCCTCACTTTGGCAAGTTTCGGTTCGGCCCTGGCCGATTCCCGCGACTCGACAGTGACTACCGTTCCATTTGATTTTGTTGTAGGGAACACGACTTTTCCCGCTGGAACATATACCATCAGCCGGATTTCGGATGACCCAAAGCAGGGCCTCCGCATACAGAGCTCGGACGGAAAAACAAACGCATTTGTCCTTCCCACAACATTGGAATCCGCAGCGCCAAATGATCAACCCAAGCTACAGTTCCGCCATGAAGGCGACAAGTATTTCCTCTCATCCATTTCCGGTGGATTGGATATTTATACGGTAACTCCAAGCCGCCATCATCAAAAAATGGCTAACCCGGATGAGACCATCGTCACAGACGTTAGTCCGTAGCGCTTAAGCCTACTTGCACGAAGCGCTTTGCCGCTGCTGCGGCAAAGCGCTCTGTGCAAAATAACTCTACATTGGTTCCGCCCTTAACTTTCATCACGGGAGACCGATTCGGTGCAGCAGGTCTTGCAACCGCTTGTCAGAACGCAGAGGATCGAAGCCCGGGCGCAGCAGGACGCCCGGGTTAAATCGCTCTTCATAGCCTTTTTCGAGCCAATTCATGGCTTGATCCGTATCGCCGAGAGACGCATAGCAGCATTCGAATAACTAGTGGTTGAGCGCTTCTTCAGATCGCTCAGCAATTTTACGGCTTCGCTCCTTTTGCCGGATGCGACGTAGACGCGAGCAAGATTAGCTATGAATGCCGGGCTATCTGGAGAAAGCTTGACCGCCGCTTTTTCAGTTCTGCGACAGCTTCATCGTACATGTGTTTTTGAAGGTATGCCTGGGCGGGTTGATTATGCGCCAGAGCAAAATTGGGATCCATCTCGATCGTCTTGTGGCTCTGTTGGATGGATTCGTCATAAGAGTGCGCAAAAACAAGGAGCTCTGCCAAATCGGCATTAATGATAAGAGATAGCGAGTCTAGGCTTTCCTCTTTTCTCATTTCTGCAAGAGCTTCATCAAACCGACCCAATAGACTCAAGTGCCAAGCATACCAATGGTGAGCGGTTGCGTAGTCTGGATTCAATTCAATGGCTCGGCGGAATTCCTTCCCGCCAGCATCCAAATCCCAGTCGAAGCCATCCAAGACGAACGCCAGCGAGTTGTGCGCTTCACCGAGAGTGCTGTCCGACTCCAGAGCTTTGATCGCCGCCGCCTTAGCTTTGGGGAACGCCTCCTTGGGGCTCATCGCTGCGTACTGCCAGTCTCCTAGCAAGGTGTAGGAATCGGCCAATCCGGAGTATGCCGGTGCGTAGTTTGGATCTTGCTCAATGGCCTGGTGAAAATAAGCGACGGCGGTTTTCAAACCCTTTGCGGTCCTTCCAAAAATATCTTCCCTTGAGAAACGCCTCGTAGGCTTTCGGATCTACTGCCTTTTTGTTCTTCAGCGCAGCCTGTTCCCGAGGATTGAGGCTGACGCGAATCTGTCAGCAATGGCGTGAGCCACCTGACTTTGAAGCGTCAGGGCATCGCGCACGTCGCCCTCGTGGCTTTGGGCCCACAGGTGTCTTTCGGCGGGCACTTGAATCAACTGCGCCGTGATTCTCACCCGATTGCCGGAACGCAACACCGTGCCTTCCACCACAGCATCAACGTTCAACTCGCGTGCGATCTCTGGTAAAGGCCTGCGCACGCGTTTGTACGGCATCACCGATGTTCGGGAGATCACCCTCAGCGCGCTGATTTGGCTCAGATCAGTGATTAACTCATCGGTCATGCCATCCGCGAAATAATCTTGTGGAGGCATCAACGGAGAGGCTTTCGAGAGGCAGCACTGCCAAAGACCGGATTTCCGGAGATGGACCTCTCCTCGGATAGAGTATCCAAGTCGTAAGAACTACTAGGACGACAACTAGGGTCAGGCCGGTTATTTTCCAGCCGAGCGGCAATCCCAGGCGTTTATCTACTGGGGGCTTCTCGTTGACTTGGGTGACTGGTCTTACTGTATCAACAATTGCGACCTCCGCGATAAAGCGATACCCACGCCGCGGGAAGCGTCTCAATATAGCGCGGATTCTCGGCGGAGTCTCCGAGAGCGCCTCTTAGCTTTGCGATAGCAACATTGACGGTTTGGTCGAAATCGCCAAAACTTTCTTGAGGCCAAATTCGTGAGCGCAGATCTTCTCTGGTGATGATTTCTCCTGGATGCTCCAACAATAGTTCCAGGAGCTTCAGCGGCTGCTGCTGCACCTTGATCTTGACTCTGCCTTTGCGCAGCTCTCCCGATTGGAAAGAAATTTCGTAAATGCCAAAACGTACGATCGACCTCGGCCGGGGTGGCTCCATAACTGCTTGGGCTCCGGACGAAGTCTAGCACGGTCGGCGCGCCGGCGGACGAACGCATCTTAAGGCAATAGGCTATCCGGATTCATACATTACCAAGCCGTATTTCAATCTGATCTCAAGGGAACGGGTCGACCTGGATAGTAGTTGCAGCTCAGGTGAACTCTGAGACATCCCCCACAAGTCCATCAGATCTAATCAGTATCAAGCACCACAAATTGGAGGATTCCCGACCTTTCAATCTGTATGACCAGCGCGGAACCGCCGCTTAGCGACTCGAGACTGGCCTTGAGGGAAGTAACGTCTTTGATTTCTTTCCCGTTCACTGCGTGGATGACATCTCCGGCAGCAAATTCATCTCCAAAATAAGGGCCGGCGATTCCCATTTTTGCCGCCACCAATACTCCGCCATTCACCCGCAGAGGTGGTAAAAGTGAGGAAATCTTCTCGTCGACGCTGATACCTAGAATTCCCAGCTTCGAGAACGAATTGTCCTGCTCCGTAACGAGATCTTCGAAGCGTTGTGGATCATCTCCTTTTTCAACCACAGGCACGGCAAATGAAAGCCCTTTGTCTCCTCGCAATACACCGATTTCAGCTTTGTCCCCTACGGCATACGAATACATATTCAAAGCAAGCTGACGAACATTCGGAATTGGTTTTGCATGGACCGCAATAATAACGTCTCCCACCTTCAGGCCGGCCGCGTCTGCCGAGCTTTGCGGGGTCACGTCTTCGATCAATACTCCATCCTCCCTGGGCAAATTCAGTGCTTGAGCCAGAGCAGGTGTGATTGCGCGCACAAAAATTCCAACCTGATGGTGATGCACATGATGTTCTGTCCGGATCTGACGGCAGATCGAGCTCACCAGGTTGCTGGGAATGGCGAAGCCCACTCCTTCACTGCCACCGGATTTAGTAAGAATGAAGGTATTCAGACCGACGACCTTTCCCGCAGTGTCCACCAACGGGCCTCCGCTGTTGCCTGGATTAATCGCCGCGTCGGTTTGGACAAACGCCAAAGGACTGTCAGCATTAAGTTGCCGATCGATCGCACTGATCACACCCATGCTGACTGAATTCTCCAGCCCCAGGGGGCTGCCGAAAGCGAGCACGATTTGCCCCTGATTTAGGCTACTGGAATCTGCAAAAGTCAAAAATGGGAGTCCGGTCAAATCAACCTTAATGACTGCCAGGTCCGTTTGCCGGTCCATACCGATCAGCTTGGCATCCACTAGATGGCTGCCAGCCTTTGACACTCTGTTGTTCAACCTTACCCGAAGGCGACGCGCACCCTGAACCACATGGGCATTAGTAGCGATGTAACCATCGGAAGAGATCAGAATGCCCGACCCCGAGCTTCGTTGTTGGGAAACAACCGCACCTCCACTATGGTCATCTTCATTTTCAATCGCATAGGCAGAATTTAGAATTCGGACTACTGAAGGTTCAACTCGTCTCGCGACATCCTGCAAAGAGGAGCTGAGTTGTTCAAGCGAATTGCCAGTCGAGGATTTGGTCGATCCTAATATCTCCGCTCGGGCCTTCCTCGGAGATGCCTGAAGACCAAGTTGCATGCACCAGATCGTCAATAGCAATATGCCGAACCTCTTGGTCACTTCGATCGTGGATAAGGCACGGAGGCGCATCCTATTGCTCCTTGGCCGCTGACTCGGTTCGATCCGGCTGCGGTGCTTGCCGCAAAGCGTCCTTGAAACCGCGAATACCCTCTCCCATTCCTTTGCCCAAGCCAGCTAACTTTGATGGCCCGAAAAATAAGAGGGCGATAAAAAGGATCACGAGTAGATGCATTGGTTGCGCGAGACCTTCGAACATAGTGCCTCCTGCTCAGATAAATACGAGCGGGACTGCTTTATTCCGCTCTGGGGTGGAGTTTGCTTCCCGGAATGCTCAGCCCCACGCGATCCCGCACTTTGCCACGGTTTGCGTGTGATGCAGTCGCCTCTGATTTAGCCGTAAATTCCCTGTAGCACCTTATCGAACTCGCGATCCTGATCTGTAGGGGCCGGCTTTGCATTGTGCTTGTTTTTCTTATTGTCCTTAGCCGATACACAAGGACCGCCTCCCTCTTGCTGCACATTGTCAGAGGCGGCAGTTCGCGTGGTCTCTGTCTTGGCTTTGTCTGCAGATGTTGTAGGCTTGTTTTTATCACCGGCGAACGCGAGCGAACTGGCCAGACTTGCCATGATTGCGAAAGTTGAAAGTTTTCTGGTCATAACGAAACTCCTCTATTCGGTCGTTGGTTTCCTGACTTGCTTCACAGACCTAAACCAGAAATTGCCGCGTTTATTCCCATTTGTGGGAGCGCGGCATGAAGCAGGATTTCCCCAGATAGAAGCGAACAGGAGTCGTTTAGGGGTTAGGGATGTTCGAGGGGAGTCTCTTTGCGGCGGCTAGGTCAGCAGTCCTGGAGCACCAGGAGTGGCCGCAAGCCAACACAGATAGTTTCTGTAACTACAACTCGCGAAGCACACGCTGCATTTCCAACTTGGCGCCTGAGAAATCACGGCAATTCGCAAAGTCCTGACATTGCTGACAGTCCTGCCATGCATTTACGTCAATGGCCAGCTTGCGATCTCGGTGCCCTGGTCCCTGGCTGTCAACACAGATTTGAAAGACCTTTCCAGCGAGCGGCTTCCCGAATTTGAGCTTTTCCAGGTCGGGATAGATAGTGCCAAAGCAACTTTTCATGTTGTACCGTCTCTATACTCTTGCCGCACCGTCGCGGCCTAATCGGCCGCGACTTCCTTGCGATTCGGACCGCTGATGCCTTTGATATCCCAGCCGAGCCCCTGCGCCACGCCGGCTCCATATGCCGGGTCTGCCTGCTTGAAGTGCCAGAGTTGCCGCTTCTGAATTTCTGCCGGCACGCCCTTCAGGCTGGCGACAATATTTCCGATCAGCCGTTCCTGCTCGTCCGGCCGCATCAGGCGAAAGAGATTGCCCGGCTGCGAATAGTAGTCACCGTCCAACCGGTGATTGTGGCGGTCGACGGAGCCGGAGATCTGGCGCGGGCGCTCGCGGAAAGAAGCATCCTCGACGGGGCCATTGAAGCTGTTGGGCTCATAGTTTGGCGCGGATCCAGCGTTGCCATCAAAGCGCATGGCACCATCGCGCTGATAGTTATGCATCGGACACTGTGGCCGGTTGACCGGCAATGAATCATAGTTGACACCCAGCCTGTAGCGATGAGCGTCAGGGTAAGAGATCAGCCTTGCCTGGAGCATTTTGTCTGGTGAATACCCCATGCCCGGAACAACGTTTTTCGGCTCGAACGCTGCCTGTTCCACCTCTGCGAAGTAGTTTTCAGGATTACGATCGAGGACCAGGTCGCCGACGCCGATAAGAGGATAGTCTTTATGAGGCCAGACCTTGGTCAGATCGAAAGGGTTGATGTGATAAGTTTCCGCTTCTTTTTCCGGCATTACCTGCACGCTCGCGCGCCAGGCGGGAAAGTTGCCGTGATGAATCGCATTAAACAGGTCGCGTTGCGCGTAATCCGGGTCCGAACCTCGCATGATCTCGGCCTGCCCGCGGGTGAAGTTCTTGATGCCTTGCTTGGTCTTGAAGTGCCATTTCACGTAGGAGAGCTCGTTCTTGCTATTGATGAGGCTGAACGTATGGCTGCTGAAGCCGTCCATGTGCCGATAGCCATCGGGCGTGCCGCGATCGGAGAAGAGGATCGTGACCTGGTGCAGCGATTCCGGCGAAAGCGACCAGAAGTCCCACATCATGGTGGGCGACTTGAGATTTGTCTC
>Ga0137403_10003477_pt1 | contig 18893 bp, 16 predicted proteins | sample CZOMad2_1_16fung_FD_122057 | JGI IMG/M metagenome (GOLD analysis project Ga0137403, IMG submission 122057) | Vadose zone soil fungal communities from Angelo Coast Range Reserve, California, USA - CZOMad2_1_16fungal (Hybrid Assembly) | ecosystem: Environmental > Terrestrial > Soil > Vadose zone...
CTGTCGTGGCTGTTCCGGGCGCTTTTGTTCCTCGCGATATTCGCCTTCGCGCTCATGAACACCGACACGGTCAGGCTGCGCCTCTTCCTCGGCCAGGCCTGGGAGACACCGATGATCGTGGTCTTGCTCCTGTTTTTCGCGCTCGGCGCCGCCGCCGGGGCTCTCGCCTGCGTGTCGCGCCTTCTCGGGCAGCGCCGCGAGATCCAGAAGCTCCAGCGCGCTTTGCGCGCCGGCGGCGATCGCGAGCCCCCGCAGCCCTAGGCGCCCGATGGATTTCGAGCTCTGGTGGCTCTTCGGATTCGCGCTCTTCTTCGGCCTGGGCTGGCTCGCGGCGCGCGTCGACATCAAGCAACTCCTCTCGGAGTCGCGGCAACTGCCGCGTTCCTACTTCAAGGGCCTCAACTTCCTGCTCAACGAGCAGCCCGACAAGGCGATCGAGGCGTTCATCGAGGTCGTCAAGGTCGATCCCGAGACTGTCGAGCTGCATTTCGCCCTGGGGAGCCTGTTCCGGCGCCGCGGCGAAACCGAGCGGGCGATCCGCATGCATCGCAATCTCCTGGAGCGCTCCGACCTCGGAGCGGAGCAGCGCCTGCACGCCATGGTCGAGCTGGGGGAGGATTACCTCAAGGCGGGGCTGCTCGACCGCGCGGAAGAGATGTTCGCGAAGCTCAAGGATTCGCCGCACCGGACCGGGGCCCTGAAATCCCTGATCGAGATCTATCAGCAGGAGAAGGACTGGATGAAGGCGGTCGAAACCGCCGGCGCGCTGGAAAAGGATTCCGGGCAGTCGTCGCAGAAGGAGATCGCCAACTACTACTGCGAGCTCGCCCTGACCGAGGCGACCCACTCGCGGCCCGACGGCGCGAAGCGCCATCTGGAGTCGGCCCTGAGCGCCCACCGCAAGTGCGTGCGCGCCAACATCATCCTGGGAGACATCCTCGCGGCGGCGGGCGACCATGCGGGCGCGATCGAGGCGTGGAAGCAGATCGAACAGCAGAACCCGGCCTATCTCGCCCTGGTGGCGCAGCGGCTGCTCGAGAGCCACCGCACGCTCGGGCGCGCGCCGGAAGGGCTCACGCTCCTGCGCGGCTATCTCTCGAGCTTTCCTTCGCTCGATCTGCTCGACGTCGCTTTTCAGTCGACCCTGGACTCCGAGGGCGCCGAATCGGCCTACAAGCTGGTCAAGGACGAGCTGCGCCGCAGCCAGACTCTGCTCGGCCTGGACAAGATGCTCGAGGCGCAGCTCCTGGTCACGCCGGCCGAGCGGCGCCCGGAGCTGGAGCTCGTGCGCAACCTGGTCCACAGCCACACGCGCCGGCTCGCGCGCTATCTCTGCGAGAATTGCGGGTTCAAGGCCCGCCAGTTCTACTGGCACTGCCCGGCGTGCGGCGGATGGGAAACCTACCCGCCCCGCCGGACCGAGGAATTCGAGCAGGCACCGTGAAGGAGAGATGAATTGAAGCTCGCGATGGTGGGAACCGGCTACGTCGGCCTGGTGACGGGTGCGTGCTTCGCCGAGGTCGGAAACGACGTGCTCTGCCTGGATCTCGACGAGAAGAAGATCCGCACGCTCGAATCGGGCGGCATTCCGATCTACGAGCCGGGGCTCGTCGAGGTGGTCAAGCGCAACGTCGCCGCCGGGCGTCTGCACTTCACCACCGACGTCGCGCTCGCGGTGAGTTTTGGAACGGTGCAATGCATCGCCGTGGGGACCCCGCCCGGTGAAGACGGCTCCGCCGACCTGCAGCACGTGGTCGCCGCCGCGCGCAATATCGGCCGGTACATGAACGAGTACAAGGTGGTGGTGGACAAGTCGACCGTGCCGGTGGGCACCGCGGACAAGGTGCGCGGCGCGATCGCCGAGGAGCTCGCAAAGAGGGGCATGAAGACACCGTTCGCGGTGGTCTCGAACCCGGAGTTCCTGAAGGAGGGCGCCGCGGTCGAGGACTTCATGCGCCCGGACCGGGTCGTGGTGGGCTCCGACGACCCGCAGGCGACGCAGACCATGCGCACGCTTTACGCGCCGTTCCAGCGCAACCACGAGCGGCTCCTGGTGATGGACCTGCGCTCCGCCGAGCTCACCAAGTACGCGGCGAACGCGATGCTCGCGACGCGCATTTCCTTCATGAACGAGCTCGCCAATCTCGCCGAGCGGCTCGGCGCCGACATCGAAGAGGTGCGCAAGGGCATAGGATCGGACCCGCGCATCGGCTATCAATTCCTCTACGCGGGGCTCGGCTACGGCGGCTCGTGCTTTCCCAAGGACGTGAAGGCGCTGATCCGCACCGCGGAGGACGCCGGGGGCACGCTGCCCATGCTGGAAGCCGTGGAGCAGGTGAACGCCGAGCAGAAACGCGTGCTCGCGCGCAAGATCCTCAAGCGCTTCGGCAAGCTCTCGGGCCGCCGGATCGCGGTCTGGGGCCTCGCGTTCAAGCCCAACACCGACGACGTGCGGGAGGCGCCCAGCCGCGTCCTGATCGAAGAGCTGCTCTCCAACGGCGCGGCGGTCAGCGCCTACGACCCGGTGGCGATGCCTGCTGCGAAGAGCGCGTTCGCCGATCTGAAGGGCGTCACCTACGCGGATTCTCCGCTCGCGGCGCTCGACGGCGCGGACGCGCTCGCGGTGGTCACCGAGTGGAAGGAGTTCCGCAGCCCGGATTTTCAGGCGATCCGGGCGCGCCTCAAGACTCCGGCGGTCTTCGACGGGCGCAATCTCTACGATCCCGAGGAGATGAAGCGCGCCGGCCTGGAGTACTATCCGATCGGAAGGGCTGTTGCGAGGTCGAGCGGGTGAAGGTCGAAGAGCGTTTCTTTTCCGAGCTGCACAAGGCGAAAATCCTCGTCGTCGGGGACGTGATGCTCGACCGGTACTGGTACGGCGACGTCAACAGAATTTCGCCCGAGGCTCCGGTCCCCATCGTGAGGATCCTTGCCGAGCGGAGCAAGGAAACCCCCGGCGGGGCGGCGAACGTCGCGATGAATGCCGCCGCGCTGAAGGCGAACGTCGGTCTGCTCTCGGTGATCGGCGACGACGAGCCGGGCCGCAAGCTCACCGAGCTCCTGGAGAAGGGCGGGGTCAGCCCTTATCTGCACCGCGACGCCGAAGTCTCGACCACGGTGAAGCTGCGCGTGATCGGAGGGCACCAGCAGATGCTGCGCGTCGACTTCGAGACCGCGCCCAGCCACGAGGTCCTCCTCGACAAGCTCGCGGACTTCGGGCACATGATCGCCGACCGCAACGTCATCATCCTGTCGGACTACGGCAAGGGCGGGCTCACGCATATCGCGCAGATGATCGAAGTCGCGCGGGCGCGGGGCAAGACGGTGCTGGTGGATCCGAAAGGCGACGATTATTCGCGCTATCGCGGGGCGACCGTCGTGACCCCCAACCGTTCCGAGCTGCAGAAAGTCGTGGGCCCCTGGAAAAGCGAGGAAGAGCTCGCCGCGAAAGCAAAGGAGCTGCGCGAAAAGCTCGGCATCGGCGCGCTGCTCCTGACGCGCAGCGAAGAAGGCATGACGCTGTTCGAGGAAAGCGGGAAGACGCACGAGCCCGCACGAGCCCGCGAGGTCTTCGACGTGAGCGGCGCGGGCGACACCGTCATCGCGACGCTCGGTGTGATGCTGGGCGCGGGGATGCCCCTGCGCGACGCGGTCGCGGTCGCCAACCTGGCCGGCGGGATCGTGGTCGGCAAGGCCGGCACGGCGGTCGTCCACCCGGACGAGCTGCTCGACGCCCTCGCGCAAGGCTGAAAGGACGGAACGACATGCTCATCGTGGTCACCGGCGCGGCCGGCTTCATCGGCTCGAACCTGGTCAAGGCGCTCAACGCGCGCGGCGAAACGCGGATTCTCGCCGTGGACCATCTGAAGCGTGGCGACAAGTTCCGCAACCTCGCGGCGTGCGAGATCGCCGACTATCTTGACAAGGACGATTTCCGGATACGCCTCGAGGAGGGAGACTTCGCGGGCTCGATCGACGCCGTTTTCCACCAGGGCGCCTGCTCCGACACCATGGAGAGCGACGGCCAGTACATGATGGAGAACAACTACCGCTACTCCCTGGCGCTGCTCGACTTCTGCCTCGAGGACGAAGTCCCTTTCATCTACGCCTCCTCGGCGGCGGTCTACGGGGCGAGCTCGACCTTCCGCGAGGAGCGCAAGTTCGAGGCGCCGCTCAACGTCTACGGGTACTCGAAATTCCTCTTCGACCAGGTGGTGCGCCGGCGGCTCGGCGAGGCCGCCTCGCAGGTCGCGGGCTTCCGCTATTTCAACGTCTACGGCCCCAACGAATGGCACAAGGGCCGCATGGCATCGGTGGCGTGGCACTTCTTCAACCAGTACCAGGCCGAGGGGCGCGTGCGTCCCTTCGTCGGGTCCGGGGGCTACGCCGACGGCGAGCAGCGCCGCGATTTCGTTTCGGTGGAGGACGTGAGCCGCATCAACCTGCACTTTCTCGACCACCCCGAGGTCTCGGGTATCTTCAACTGCGGAAGCGGACGCGCGCAGAGCTTCAACGACGTGGCGCTGGCCACGATCAACTGCTGCCGCAAGGCGAAGGGCGAGGGGGCGGTGACCCTCGAGCAGGCGCGCGCGCAGCACCTCATCGAGTACGCGCCGTTTCCCGATGCGCTGAGGGGGAAATACCAGAATTTCACGCAGGCCGATGTCGGCGCGCTGCGCCGCGCGGGCTATGTTGCGCCCCTGCTCACGGTGGAGGAGGGTGTCGGCCGCTACGTCGGCTCGCTCCTCGATGAAAGAAAGACCGCCGGCGGCTGATCTTTCGGTCTCATCGGAATATCATAGGAACATGGATCGTAATCCCCAGCTCACCTACAAGACCATCGAGGACACGGTCGGCGACACGCCGCTGGTGCGGCTCAAGCGCCTGCCGGGCAAGACCTCGAACATCGTGCTGCTCAAGCTCGAGGGCGACAATCCGGCGGGCTCGGTGAAGGATCGCCCGGCGATGTCGATGATCGTGCGCGCCGAGAAGCGCGGAACCATCAAGCCGGGGGACGCGCTCATCGAAGCGACCAGCGGCAACACGGGGATCGCGCTCGCGATGGCGGCGGCGATCCGCGGATACCGGATGATATTGATCATGCCCGAGCATCTTTCCGCGGAGCGGAGGCAGACGATGCGCGCCTTCGGCGCCGAGATCATCCTCACGCCCAAGTCGGGCGGCATGGAGGCGGCGCGTGATCTCGCGGAGAACATGCAGCGCGAGGGCAAGGGGCGCATCCTCGACCAGTTCGCCAACCCCGACAACCCGCTCTCGCACTATGAAGGCACGGGTCCGGAGATCTGGCGCGACACCAAGGGCACGCTCACGCATTTCGTCAGCAGCATGGGCACGACCGGCACCATCATGGGGTGCTCGCGCTTCTTCAAGGAGAAGAACCCGAAGGTCCAGATCATCGGCTGCCAGCCCGAGGAGGGCTCGCAGATCCCCGGCATCCGCAAGTGGCCCGAAGCCTACCTGCCCAAGGTCTACGACAAGTCGCGCGTCGACCGGCTGGAATACGTGAGCCAGGCCGACGCCGAGGACATGGCGCGGCGCATGGCGCGCGAGGAGGGCATCTTCGCCGGCATCTCCTCCGGCGGCGCGCTCGCGGTCGCGCTGCGGGTCTCGCGCGAAGTCCAGAACGCGACCATCGTCACGATCGTCTGCGACCGCGGCGATCGCTACCTCTCCACGGGCGTGTTTCCGGACTGAAAATCGCGGCGCGAGCCGCTCCGAATGACGCCTATCCTCGCATTCGACATCGAGACGGTGCCGGACATCGCCGGGCTGCGCCTGCTGCACGGCATCGACCCGCGGGTGCCCGACCGCGACGTCGCCGAATTCGCCTTCCGCGAGCGGCGCGCGAGAACGGGGCACGACTTTCTTCCCCTGCATCAGCACCGCGTGGTCGCCATTGCCTGCGCGCTGCGCGACGAGGATTCGTTCCGCTGCTGGTCGCTCGGGAGCGCCGACGAGGGCGAGGCCGGGCTCGTCCGCAGGTTTTTCGACGGCGTCGAGAAATACACCCCGCAGCTGGTGTCGTGGAACGGCGGAGGGTTCGATCTTCCGGTGCTGCACTACCGCAGCCTCATCCACGGGGTGAGCGCTCCGCGCTACTGGGAGCAGGGCGACGAGGACCGGGACTTCCGCTACAACAACTACATCGCCCGCTACCACATGCGGCACGTGGACCTGATGGACCTCCTTTCGCTCTACCAGAACCGCGGCCAGGCCCCGCTCGACGAGATGGCGCGCCTGCTGGGGTTTCCCGGCAAGCTCGGCATGGATGGCTCGAAAGTGTGGGAGGCGTACCAGGCCGGGGAAATCGAGAGCATCCGCAACTACTGTGCGACCGACGCCGCCAACACCTATCTCGTGTTTCAGCGCTTTCAGCTGATCCGCGGCCAGTGCGACGAGGCGCAGTACCGGAGCGAGCTCGAGCTCGTGCGCGACACGCTCGAAAAAACAGGCGAGGAGCACTGGCGCGAGTTCGTCGGGCGCTGGAGCCGGTAGCTCAGGCAGCGGCATGCCGACCGCCCGCATCGAATCCCTCGACCGGGAAGGGCGGGGCGTCGCTCACTCCGACGGGAAAACGATCTTCGTCGACGGGGCCGTGCCCGGCGAGGACGTCGAGTACGCCGCTTACCGCAAGAAGCCCTCCTGGGAGCTCGCCCAGACCCTGCGGATCGAGAGGGAAGGCCCTTCCCGGGTTCCCCCGCGCTGCGCCTTCTTCGGCACCTGCGGCGGGTGCTCGATGCAGCACGTCGAGGAGCGCGCGCAGGTGGCCGCCAAGCAGCGCGTGCTCGAGGACGCGCTGTGGCACCTCGGCCGCGTGCGTCCCGAGACCATGCTGCGCCCGCTGCACGGTCTCAGCTGGGGATACCGGCACCGGGCGCGGCTGTCGGTCCGCTGGGTGGAAAAGAAGGGCGGGTCCCTGGTCGGATTCCGCGAGCGCAAGTCGAGCTTCGTCACCGACATGACGAGCTGCGAGGTCCTGCCTCCCGAAGTCTCCGCGCTCATCCGGCCGCTTCGCGCGCTGGTCGACACGCTGTCGATACAAGGGCGGCTGCCCCAGATCGAGGTCGCCGTGGGCGACGAGACGATCGTGCTCGTGCTACGTGTGCTGGACTCTCCCAGCGCGGACGACCAGGATCGCCTCAAGCGCTTCGCCGATCAGCACGGTATCCAACTCTGGCTCCAGCCGGCGGGGCCGGACTCGGCCCGGGCGTTCTGGCCGCTCGATGCGCCTTCGCTCTTCTACGCTCTGCCCGAATTCCAGGTGCGCATCGCCTTCGGGCCGACCGACTTCACCCAGGTGAATCACGCGGTCAACCGGCTCCTGGTGAGCCGGGCGATGTCCTTGCTCGAGCCGCGGCCGGGCGAGCGCATCACCGATTTCTTCTGCGGCCTGGGCAATTTCACGCTGCCGATCGCGAGGAGCGGCGCCGACGTGCTCGGTGTGGAGGGCAGCGCCGGGCTGCTCGCGCGTGCGGAGGACAACGCCAAGGCGAACGGGCTCGCCGACCGCTGCCGGTTCGCCGCCGCGAACCTGTTCGAGGCGGCCGCCTGCGCGGCATTGCCCGCGTGCGACAAGGCGCTGCTCGATCCGCCCAGGGAAGGCGCGGTCGAGCTGGTGAAATCCTTCGAGGCGAAGCCGCCTTCGCGCATCGTCTACGTCGCCTGCGATCCGGCGACGCTGGCCCGCGACAGCGGCGTGCTGGTGAACGTGCTCGGCTACCGGCTGGTCTGCGCGGGCGTGGTCAATATGTTTCCCCACACCTCGCACGTCGAGTCGATCGCGATGTTCGAGCGGTAAATAAAAAAGGGCGCCGGAGCGCCCCTTTTTATTCGAGTTGAAACCTCAGTCGCGATTGCCGCCGAAGATGCCGAGCAGCTGCAGCAGGCTGGTGAACAGGTTGTAGGCGGCGACGTAGAGCGAGAGCGTCGCCGAGACGTAGTTGGTCTCGCCGCCGCGCACGATCGAGTTGACCTGCCAGAGTATGAGGAGCGAAGAAAACAGAACAAAGGCGGTGACGATGACCAGTTGCGCGATCATGTTCATGAAGAACACGTTGGCGACCACCGCGAGCATCAGCACGATGGCCCCCACGGTCAGGAAATTCCCCAGGCCCGAGAGGTTACGCTTGGTCGTGGTGGCGATCCCCGCCATGACGAAGAACACCGCGGCCGTGCCGCCCGCCGCCATCATGACCAGCTGCACGCCGTTCCCCATGCCCAGGACGTGCTGGAGCAGCGGTCCGAGCAGGAGGCCCATGAACAGCGTGAAGCCGAGCAGGAGACCCACGCCGAGCGAGCTGTTCTTGTTGCGCTCGATCGCGAAGATCCAGCCGTAGAAGATGGCGAGGATCGCGAAGAACGAGAGGATCGGGCTCGCGCGCATGAATCCGAGGTTGATGTTCGTGCCGATTGCGGCGCCGATGACCGTCGGGATCAGCGACAGAGCGAGGAGCCAGTACGTATTGCGCAGCACGCGGTGCTGCTGTACGGCGTAGTCCTGCGACGGGATGGAACTCCCGGTACGGATCGGTTGCAGTTCAGGTTGCATGGTCATTCCCTCCGTGAAACGTTCGTGTATCCCTTGGACCCGGTCGGTCTCGCCGGGTTTCATTCGGCGCCCAGTATAGCGACAGCGTGCCGGGGGCGCCAATCACAAGCCGGTATATGGGGGAGCGGGTGATACAATTCAAGCCGCGACAACCACTTAGCGATTCACGGTCAAGGGAAGGTTGGCCGAGCGGTTTAAGGCACCGGTCTTGAAAACCGGCAGGGGCGCAAGCCTCTCGTGAGTTCGAATCTCACACCTTCCGCCAAGCTGCGCAACGCGACCCTGCAGGCTCCCGCGCGGGCACCCGCGCGTCCATCACGCAATGGCTGCGGTCCTCTGGGACGCCCGATCGCTGTGGGACGGCCACCGCTCGGCGAGCTCGGAGAAGTAGGCTTTCAGGAAAGCGTTGAAACCGTGCGCGGCCTTGGGGAGCTTGCGCGCGCGACTGGTGATCCAATATAGATCACTGGATACCACCGGATCGGCAATAGGATGCAGCGTGACCCTGCGGTTCGCGCACGCCGGTACCGCGAAAGCCGGGATCACCGCAACACCCGAGCCGACCTCCACGAGCGCGATTTGCGTCTCCAGGTAGTTGCAAATCACCTCGGGCGGCGCATGGCGCCCGACGAGTGCGAGCTGCTCGTCGATCAGCTGCTGGATGGAATAGTCGCAGGGGAAGCCGACCATCCTTTGCGCTGCGACATCGCTCCAGCGCGCCTCGCGAGGTAAGTGTGGGGGTAGGCCGGCTGCGCGGATCACGACGAGCCGGAAGCGGGCGAGCGACCCACACTCAACGTCGGGCGCGTCGTGCCGAACGCCGCTGACCGCCACGTCGACCTCGCCGTACCGCACCAAGTCGACGAGATGCGCACCCGCGGCGTCGACGAGGCGCACCTGAAAATGCGGGTCGCGCTGTCCATATGCGGCGATAGCCTTGGGCAGCAGCTCCGCGGCCGGAAACGGCGCCGCGCCCAGCACGAACGACCCTTTCGCCACGGACGCGGAGCGCCCGACGTTGGCGGCCGCAGCCTCCAGCTCGAGCAAACTGCGATCCGCGATGGGCAGCAGCCTCGAGCCGAGCTCCGTGAGTGTGACTTTGCGCGTGGTGCGTTCGAAGAGTTTATAACCCAGTTGCGCTTCGAGCTCGCGCACCAGAACGCTCATTCCAGATTGGGTGATGAAAAGGCGCTCGGCCGCGCGCGAGAAGCTCTGGTAGCGGGCCGTGAGCAGAAACGCCTTCAACTGGCGCGAGGTGATATTCACTTTAAGCGAGCGCTAGCGGAGTGCTGGGGGCTGGGCCCCGGGCACACAAAGCTGGGTACACATGACTTCCCCCCTCAGAGCACAAATTATTTGACACCCGCGGGAATGAAAGTGGAATAGTGGTATCTTGTCTATCAGATATCTGATAACAAGATGTATGGTCCGGCCGCCGCGCCGATGGACATCAAACAGCTCGACTACTTCGTGCACGTCGCCGACCTGGGGAGCTTTACCAAGGCCGCATCGCTTCTCTCGATCGCCCAGTCCGCGCTGAGCCATCAGGTCCGCCAGCTCGAGGTGGAGCTTCAGCAGACCTTGCTGTATCGCGATGGCCGAGGCGTTACGCCGACCGATGCCGGGAGGCGCCTCCTTGCGCACGCGCGGGGAATCCTGATGCAGGTGCGCCGCGCGCGCGACGAGCTGACGGGATCAAGGGACGCGGCAGTCGGGCACGTCGTCCTGGGATGGCCTCCGTCCATTGCGCGGGCGCTGGCGGTTCCCCTGTTCAAGTCCCTTCGCAAGTCGTTTCCCAGCGGAACTTTCGGGATGGTGGAAGGACTGTCCGCGTCCGTTCTGCAGTGGCTGGTGGAGGGACGCGTCGACATCGGGGTGGTCTACAACCCGACGCCGCTGCCGTCGATCGACATTGCTCCGCTGCAAGAAGTGGAGATGTTCCTGGTTTCACCCAGGCTCGCCGGGAAGCGGTGGCCCAGATCAGTGCCGCTGAGGGAATTGCCCCGCTATCCGCTGATCCTTCCCAGCAGGCCGAATGCAATCCGGACGCGCATCGAGGCCCAGCTCGCGTACCTTGGGTTGAAGCCGCAGATCGCGTTTGAAATCGACGGCGTTAGATCCATCCTCGATCTGATCCGCGAGGGTTATGGGCACACCGTTTTGCCCCTCAACTCATTGCGCGGCGAGGACCTCGGACGGGACTTCGTCAGAAGCCCCGTCGTCGGGCCTACGCTCACCATTCAGCTGTCGGTCGTGACCTCCGCCCAGCGCCCCGCCACGCCCTTGACCAAGGCGGCGCTTTCGCTGGTACACAAGACCGCAATGCGCGTTCTCTTCGCGGAAAAGCCCTGAGTCCCGGGCATCTCGGGCAAGCGAGGGCGGGCGGTCCCGCCTTCGCAGGCTGATCCTCACGGTGCAGCGGGATTGCACTTTCCGCCGTCGCCCGGCTGGTTGCAGACGTCGCTCGCGACAGCCTGCTGGACCAGGGCGTCGCGATCCGCCTGGAGCAGGTAGCCCTTGGCGAGGGCATTGTCCGCCGCCCGGGTCACCGCGGCCACGTAGCCGTCGTGCGTGCCGTAGCGCTCCTCGAGTGACTTGCGCGGGTCGCCTGCGGCGAGCCGCTGCGCCTTGGTCTTGAAGAAGGGCACCATGCCGCCGATGTAGTTGCAAACCTGCGCGGCGTGGAACGGCCGGCCGTCGTAGCCGACATCGCCGGGGCCGGCGGTGATGTTCCACCCCAGGTAGGTACCCAGCGGAGCGTCGACCTGCACCGTGGGCACGCCGCCCATCTCGTTGCCGTCCGCGTCCACGCGCGGTACCAGCATCTTGATGACGTGCTTGATCGGCGGCGGCGCGTTGGTCGGCACGCCGTTGGCCTCGCTTTCGTCGAAGTCCCGGCCCCAGTCGTAGTCGAACACCGGGAAGATGAAGCTCTCGGGCGCGAAGATCGAGTCCGGAATCCCGGGAATGCCGTTCGGAAAGCCCATGTCCTTCATGTTCGGCTCGACTAGGAGCGGCCTGAAGTGCTTGTGATGGCCGCGGTCATGATCCCTGTCGTTGTCCCGCTCGTGATCCCAGCCGTGATCGCCGTCGTCATCGTCGTCGTCCCACTCGTGCCAGTTCTTCTGCGGTTTGATGGGAGCGAGCGTCGGCCACTGGCTCGGTGGCGGCTCCGTGCCGACCAGCACCCAGTCGCGCAGCGCGACGCGGATGCGGTTCACGAGGCCCGTGGAGGGCACGGGATTCGCCCTCAGCGTGCCCTTGCCCCAGTTGTTGCCGGGGCAGCTCACCGCGCCGGCCGCGGCCGGATTCTCGGTCGTCTGGCCGTTGCCGCCGCCGTGCGTGGAGCTCGGCAGGTAGTAGCGTCGAACGTTGTCGGGTAGCGGGATATCCTTGTCCGCCGAGGTGCCCACCCAGGACATCGTCATCTTCAGCGCGAACACTTCCGCGCCGCCGAAGGTCTCGACGATGCGCGGGCAGGTACGCGAAGCCTGGCAGCGGTCGAGGATGCCCCGCGTCGGCAGGTCGCGTACGCGGTCAGGCCATTTCTTCCACCACTGCGGGCCCTCGCTCCCCATCTGGTAGAGCTCGAGCACGCCGTCGGGCTGGCCCCAGCGCGAGTTGTTCGCTACGCGCCGCCCGGCGATGAGCGGCCAGGCGCCGTCGTGCACGATGTGCCCGGCCTCGTCCTCGTTCATGCCGAGGAAGAGGTAGTGGCGCGTGAAGTTGCCCGACTGCGATACGCCGCGAATGATCGCCTTGCGGACGTGGCCGAAGACAGGATTGGCGGTGCCGAAGTCGTCCTTCGCCTCGTAGCGGAAGAAGGACTGAACGTCGCGGAACGCGGCGGTGCCGGCGCCCAGGACGTACGGATCCTTCACCTTGTACGCGAGCTGGTAGAGCTTCGTCGGGTCGAAGCCGCCCTTCAGGCACACGTTCACCGGCAGCGCAGTCACCGGGGTCGGCGCGTCGAAGGTGCCGCCGCCGCAGTATTTCCAGTCGCTGTTCGGGACCACCGCGCCCACGGTGATCTTGCCGTTGATGGTCTCGGCGAGGTGCGTGGTGAGCGTGTCGCCGGTGTTCTTCGTCGGGTCGACCGGGAAATAGGGAATCGGGTTGCCCATTACGTTGAGCGGCGCCGCGGCGAGGCCGCTGCGGTTGATGATGCGACCGAGGATCCTGCCGGTCGTGCCGACGAGCACCGGAGCCTTCACGTAGTGGTTGGCGAAGACCGGCGCGGTGCAGCCCCCGCCGGGCAGGCAGTCGACGTTCGCCGGTACCTTCGTCCCGCCGGCGTTATCGCCCTGCCAGCCGGAGAGCAGCTGCAGGTCGCGCGCGGCGAACGAGTCCGCCGGCAAGGCGACGTCGCCGCCCCGGTTGGGAACGTCGTGCCACATCAGGCCGCTCGCGGTGCTCAGATCGACCGGCTTGCGGATGCGGAAGCTCGCGATGTACTCGGCCTTGCCGTGCGAATTGCGCGGGGCGCTGTCGAGGTCGGTGATCTCGCGGTTCAGCGGATGGTGAGGGCTCAGCTCGCCGAAGGCACGGCCCGTGAGCTGCTCGTACGGCTGCCCGGCGATCGGCGCGACGTTGTCGATTACGATTCTCGTGACGCGGGCGTCCGCGGGCTGCGCCCAGACTAGCGCGACCGCGGCCGTGCACGAAAGCAGCTGCAAAGTGCGTTTCATGTTTTCCTCCGTCTCTTCAGTCGTGGTGATCGTGATGATCGTTATCGTCGTCTCGATCGCGATCGTTGTGCTCGTGGTGATGGTGGTGCGGGAGGCAGGCCTTCAGCTCCTGCACCGCGGGCAGAGCGCCGCCCTCGGGAGCGGGCACGCCGCGGTCCAGGCCCGCCTGCATCAGGCGTGCCTCCTCGCTGCCCGCGTCCTCGCACAGCAACAGCCGGTCCTCGACCATGTCGTTCAGCGCATGGCGCACCTTCGCGTGGTACGCCGCGAAGGACTCGTAGCGCTTCTCGACCGAAGGGCGCGGGTCGTGCGTGGCGGCGCGGTCGGCCTCGGTGCGCGGAAACGGGATGAACTGGCCCGAGCCCTCGCAGCCGTCGTTCGCCTGCGCCCCGGCGCGCAGCGCCCAGCCGGTATAGGTGGCGAGCGGCACGGTCACGTCGACCAAGCGCACGCCGGCGATGTCGTTGCCGTCGCTATCGGTCTTCGGGACGTAGGCGCGGTAGATCGGGCCGTTCGCCGGGTTGTTCTGGTACGGCGGGGTGATCACTGGCGGATTGATGGTGGCGATGCCGGTCTGGTAGAAGCCGTGCCCGTAGTCGAGCAGGTAGCGCGTCGTCATCAGGCCCGTATACGTGACTCCCGGGATGGTCGGAAAGCCCATCTGGTTCTGCGGCAGCGGCGGCGCCAGCGTGTGGTCGCGCAGCGTCGGCACGCGGCTGTGCGGCGGCTTGGTGCCCTCGGTCGCCCACTCGTCCAGCGCGATGAAGAGCGCTCTCTGCACCGGCGCAGAATTGAGCGGGTTCTGGAACTGCTGGCAGCTGCCGCGCGAGGCGCCGTTCCCGGTGCCGTGCTGGTGGCTGGAGATGAAGTAGTTGCGCGTGAACGGCGAGTCGGGCAGGTCGTGGCTGCCGGTCGGGTCGGTGTGCAGCAGCGACGCCGCCTTCACCCAGTACTCGTTCGCCGAGTAGATCTCGACCCCAAGGGGGCAGGTATCGCTTTTCTCGCAGCGGTCGTAGCGGCTGGCGACCTGGCGCATGATCGGGTCGTAGGTCCTGACGTTGGCGAACGGGAACACGCCCTCCACGTAGAGGTGATCCTGGCGGTTGCGCTCCGTACGGCCCGGCTGCGAAAAGCGGTAGTTCATATTGATGCCGTCGCCCGCGGCGATCCACTGCATGTGGCCGTCGAACACCTTCCTGCCGTTCTCAGCCTCGTTGAAGCCGAGATTGCGGAAATCATTCAACATGCGCCCCGGTTGCGACGAAATCTCCGTGTAGATGCGCTTGACGTGGCCGGCGAGCGGGTTGCGGTTGCCGTAGTCGTCGCGGTGCGAGTGGCGCAGCCAGGCGTTCCAGTCGCGCACCGCGGCGAAGCCCAGGCCGTTCACCGTCGGATCCTTCGCGGTGTAGGAAAACTCGTAGATGTCGTTGTTGACGAAGTTGCCGGCGGCCAGGCTGATCGCGGTGCCGGCGGCGTTGTAGTTCCAGCCGGTGGCCGGGATCGCCACCGGCGTGTCGTCCAGGTGCACGCGGTGGGTGAGCTTCGCCTTGGTCTTGTCGAGCGTCGCCGCCGGGTAGGTCAGCGTGAACGAGGCGCCGCCGGTGACGATGTACTCATAGGCGGGGCCGGTGATGCTCGAGCCGTCGCGGTTCTTCGCGATCGGCAGCGTGATGGTCATGGGAGAGGCGGCGGTTTTCGTCGCATTCACCCCGGCGGCTGCGTCCCAGCCGCTCCACACGATGGCGTAGCCTCGCGGCATGAGAAAGCTGTTCGCCAGCACCGCGGGATCGACGATCGTGCCCCCGGGGTCGTTGCCGCCCGGCACGCGGCCGAGCGAAGCCCAAGTCTTGCCGCCGCGGTTGGGCGGCTCGTACATCACCTTGCTGCTCCCTTTGCCGAGGTCGATCGGCTTCAGGATATAGAAGTCGAAGGAATACTCGACCATGCCGCGCGCGTTGCGCGGCGCGAGCTCGACGTCGACGATGATCGCGTTCTGCCGGTCGTGCGGATTCACCTCGCCGTACGCGGTGCCGATGACCCGCTCGTACTGCCCAACGCCCGGCCACGAATAGCCGGCGAAGGTCGGTGACTGCGACAGGGCGGGATCGATCGCGATGCGCGTGATGCGCGCTTCGGCGAGCGGGGCGGCGGCCAGGACCGAAAGCAATGCAGCGCAAAGCAGGGTTCTTTGCATTACAGTCTCCTCAATTTTTGTAGGCGCTCAAGCCCCAGGGATGCGAGCGATGCGGAAAAAGCAGACCTGCAGACACTACTTGACCCCCCCGGAGGTTACTGAACCAATGCTATCCCGGCGGCGAGGGTCGATTCATGAATGGTAAGCATCAATAGGAATCAGGTTCAATGGATCGTCAGGCGCCTTGGACGCGCCATCGAGAGAAGGCGATCGCACCACTCGTTGCCCCGAAAAAGAAAAAGGCGGGGAACATGACGTTCGCCGCCCAAACCTCCCTGTGCTCCCCTAGGCGCAACTCGCGGTTGCGTCTTTTGACCAGCCCGCCGGCCCAGCGAAGAGAAAACGGGCTAGTGCTTGGATCCTCTGCGTTTGCTGCGCGCTGCCTTGCGCAGGTTCTGATAGAGATCGGGGTGGTTCATCTTCATGTGGTCGATGATCTCGAAGTCTTCCTTCTTGACCCTGGAGAGGTCGATGCGCTCGACGTGGACCAGGCGCAGCAAGTGGCGCACGGGCTTGGGCATCGAACGGCCGCTTTCGTAGCGCGAGCCGCCGCTTTGCGTGACGCCGATCATGGTCCAGAATTCCTCCTGGTTCATGCCGAGGCGTCTGCGGATTTCCCGCGGATTGATCAGGTCGAAAAGCTTCATTTGCGGCTCCGGTACCTACCTAAATTGGACGATGTCATGCCAACAGCATGGAGCGTGCCAGCTTCGGGAAAAGGGGCTGCCGGGCGGGGTGCTCCCCTTACTTCCCGGGCAATTTTGCGATAAAATTCAATGACTTTTTCAGAACCCTGACATGGCCTTGATCGTCCAGAAGTTCGGCGGAACATCGGTCGGAACGACCGAACGCATAAGGAATGTGGCGCGGCGGGTTGCCAAATTCCTCACAAAGGGCCACCAGCTCGTTGTCGTGGTTTCGGCGATCAGTGGGGAAACCAACAGACTCCTCGCCCTGGCCAAGGAGCTCCAATCGGAGCCCGATCCGCGCGAGCTGGACGTGGTGCTCGCGACCGGCGAGCAGGTGACGATCGGTCTGTTGTGCATGGCGCTGATCGAGCGCGGCATCAAGGCGCGCAGCTACACCGGAGGGCAGGTGAGCATCCTCACCGACAACGCCTACACCAAGGCGCGCATTCTCAGGATCGACGAGGAGCGCATGCGCGCCGATCTCGCCGCCGGGCTGGTGGTCGTCGTCGCCGGATTCCAGGGCCTCGATGCGCAAGGCAACATCACCACGCTGGGCCGCGGAGGCTCCGACACCACCGCGGTCGCGCTCGCCGCCGCGCTCAAGGCCGACGAATGCCAGATCTACACGGACGTCGACGGCGTGTACACCACCGATCCGCGCATCGTGCCCGAAGCCCGGCGCCTGAAGTCGGTGACCTTCGAGGAAATGCTCGAGATGGCGAGCGCGGGCTCGAAGGTCCTGCAGATCCGGTCGGTCGAATTCGCCGGCAAATACAAGGTGCGCCTGCGCGTGCTCTCCAGCTTCGAGGAGGAGGGCGAGGGCACGCTGATCACATTCGAGGATGACACGAAGATGGAACAAGCTCTGATCTCAGGAATCGCCTTCAACCGCGACGAGGCGAAGGTCACCGTCATGGGCGTGCCCGACCGGCCCGGCATCGCCTACGCCATACTCGGGCCGGTCGGCGACGCCAACATCGACGTCGACATGATCATCCAGAACGCCGGCGTCGACGGCCTGACCGACTTCTCCTTCACCGTCCACCGCAACGAGTACCAGAAGGCGCTCGACGTGCTCAACCAGCAGGTGAAAAGCCACATCAAGGCGTCCGACATCCGCGGCGACGCGAAGATCTGCAAGGTGTCCATGGTGGGCGTGGGCATGCGCACCCACGCGGGCATCGCCAGCCGGATGTTCCGCACCCTCGCCGAAGAGGGCATCAACATCCAGATGATCTCGACCTCGGAGATCAAGATCTCCGTGGTGATCGACGAGAAGTACATGGAGCTCGCCGTGCGCGCGCTGCACAAGGCCTTCGAGCTCGATCAGCCGGCGTGAGCGGCGTCAGGGCCGGGTCCTGCTAGAATTGCGTTTGCGTAGCAAGGCAGCACGGAGAGATGCCCGAGCGGTCGAAGGGGGCGCCCTGCTAAGGCGTTATACGGATTAACCCCGTATCGAGGGTTCGAATCCCTCTCTCTCCGCCAACCAGTCTGCAGCGAAACGACCGATTCTCCGTTAGTTGGAAATTGGCCTAACAATCAAACCCTTCAGCCCCAAATATCGCCGAACTAGCGCTTGGTAGGCCCGTTATCAATCGAAGTCCGACCTCTAGCTTTAAGTAGTCTTTGAACGACCTGCACCCGTTTCTCGGCGAGCAGCGCATCAATCTCACGTTCCGCAAGGCCGGGTAGCTTCCGCGCCCTTCCGAGGTTTGGGCACGCTCGAGTCTCGAATTCGATTCGACCGCAAGAGCCGGAGTGTTTCGGCCAACCAACCCCTCTAAATTGTTTGGCACAGATACGAACGCGAACACTCGTTCCCAATACCCGGAAACCCAATGACCCGCTCCGGCCCCGAAAGTCACATTTCGCAAGCGGCGCGAGTCTCATCGGCGCTGTCGAGCGCGTCCTTTCAGCCGGACGGAGGCGAGCGAGACGAGGTTCTTTTGTACTTGGAGGAGCTGGTCGGTAGCGGGTTTGCCAGCTGGTGGATCAACGAAGCAGGCGGAACCGAGCTTCACTTGGCCAACGGACAAGCGTTCCTGCTGCGGGATGGAGGCATCGTTTGTTTGCGCTGATAGCCGTTGATGTTCTTCGAAGCTCAGACGTAACGCGGGCACTTTTGATGAAGGAGCCGGACCATGGAACTATTCGTTAGTAAAATCGAATCACCGCTCGGTGAAATGCTACTCGTCACCGACAACCAGGGCATGGTGCGCGTCCTAGATTTCACGAATCACATCGCGCGCCTGCGTCTTGAGTTGAGCGAGCGCTTCGGCGACATCGAGCTACGCGAGGCCGGCGACACCGAGGCCGTGAAGGTGATTTCGGGAAAGCTCGATCGCTACTTCAAAGGCAATCTCACCGCCTTGGATGACATTGCAATAGCTGCCGATGGCAGTGATTTCCAACGCATGATCTGGGCCGCACTGCGAAAAATTCCGGCTGGAAAGACCACCACCTATGGGGAGCTCGCGCGGGCCTTGGGCCATACCGATCCCCGTATGGCCAAGGACGTCGGCGCTGCAATCGGCGCTAATCCAATCGCCATCATCGTTCCTTGTCATCGCGTGATTGGCAGGGATGGGATGTTGAAGGGCTACGCTTGGGGTCTGCAACGCAAGCATCGTCTACTCATTCACGAGAAGGCGGACGTGTCCCGGAGCGGGACTATGGCGCTGTTCAGCCTCTAAGGCTGGCGCTTCGTCCCGAACTACCTCAGAATTCGACCGCAAGAGACGGAGTTTCTTGCG
>Ga0137403_10003479_pt1 | contig 18890 bp, 18 predicted proteins | sample CZOMad2_1_16fung_FD_122057 | JGI IMG/M metagenome (GOLD analysis project Ga0137403, IMG submission 122057) | Vadose zone soil fungal communities from Angelo Coast Range Reserve, California, USA - CZOMad2_1_16fungal (Hybrid Assembly) | ecosystem: Environmental > Terrestrial > Soil > Vadose zone...
CGTAGCACTTGGCGCCCCAGAGCTCCTCGATCGCCTGGCGCGTCGCGGGGATGCTGCCGCCGGGCTCGCCCGCGACGATCACGTCCGAGATCGACGTCTTGGCGAGGTCCATCCCGATCTCGCGCGCCGTCTCGCCGAGGTAGAGCGCGTAGGTCGGGGTCGCCAGCATCACGTCCGGGCGGTACTGCTCGATCTGGCGCAGCCGCGCCTTGCTGTCGAGCCCACCCCCGGAGACGACGGTGGCGCCGAGCCGGCGCACGCCCATGTACGCCGACCAGAAGGCCGCGAAGATCCCCCAGTTGAACGGGAAGTAGAAGGTGTGGCGCGCGCGCAGTCCGGCCGCCCAGTAGACGTAGACCCACGACTCGCCCCACAGCTCGGCCGAGTGATACGTGAGTGGGATGTGCAGCGGCGTGCCGGTCGAGCCGGAGGTCGCGAAGCGCTGGTGGAAGAAGTCTTCCGGGATCGCGAGCGCGTCGCCGAACGGCGGGCTGATCGACTGCGCGTCGAGGATCTCCTTCTTGTCGATGAACGGCAGGCGCTTGACGAAATCGTCCATGGTCCGGATCTGCTCGGGCTTGACCTTGTGACGATCGAGGAGCTTTCGGTACATCGGGCTCCGCGCGTACGCGTACTCGATCGCGGTCTGGAGCTTCCGGAGATGGAGCCGATCGAGGTCGGCCCTCGGCATCGTCTGCGTGTACGGGTTCCAGAACTTCTGGGCTTCGACTGCCGGCTTGTAGAGTTTCATGGCCGACGTCCGATGATCTCGGCGCGAACCTGGTGTGTCCCGGCGACGAGCGCCTGAAGCTTCGCGAACGCGAGGTGGCGAGGGAGCCGCGCGAGCCCGCAGTCGGGATTGATCCACAGCCGCTCGGCTGGCACGCTCTCGAGCATTCGCCGGATCCGGCGCGCGACCAGCTCGGGGCTCTCGACGTAGAAGTTCTTGAGATCGAGCACGCCGGCGCCGAGCTCCTTCGGACAATCGAACTCGCGCCAGAGCTCACTCTCGGCCATCTCCCGGTTGGCGAACTCGAACACGAGCTGGTCCGCCGAGGCGCTCGAGATCGTCGGAAATAGCGGCCGGTATGTTCGCTCGCCGTAGCCGAACCCCTCGAGAGTGCCGAAGCAGATGTGCCAGAAGCGCCGCGTGACGGCGACGCCATCGAAGCAGCGGTCGTAGAGCTCGACCAGCCGCTTGGGCTCCATCATGAAGCTCTGATAGACGTCGTCGATCTGGAGGTTCTCGGCGCCGCCGGCGGCGAGCGCGCGAAGCTCCCGGTTGATGATCGGCGCCAGATCCCCTGCCACCTCGAGACGATCCCGGTAGGGTCCGCCCCTGGTGATCTGCGTCGCGAGCGTGAGCGGGCCCGGAAGCGTGATCTTGAACGGGCGCGTCGTCACCTGACGCAGATAGTGAAGCTCCTTCAAGGTGCCCAGTCCATCGGGCGCCGAGATGCGCTCGACCGGCTCGTAGAACACGTGGCCATCGTAGGAGAGCACGCCGACCTTCCGGCGAGGCTCGACCGGCTTGAGCCCGTGGAAGTGCTTGAAGATCGAGACGATGAAGCCCTGGCGGCGCATCTCGCCGTCGGAGATCAGGTCGACGCCCGCGCGCTCCTGATCGCGGACAGCGGTGACGACCGCGTCGTCCTCGGTCTCGGCGACGTCCATCCGGCCGAAGCCGCCCGCCTCGATCTTCTCGTACGCGGCCCAGAGCCAGGCCGGGATCGCGTAGCTGCCGACGACGGTCGTGGGGAGGATCGGCAGCGTCGAGGCCGTCAAAGGTCGCTACTCGGAGAGCGTGAAGACGCCCTTTTTGACCGTGAGCGCCCAGATCTGCCCGACGTTCACGCCCACCTCGTTCATCGTGATCGCCCCGATGGCGCCGTCGTAGCCCTTGAGACCGGCCCAGCACTTCGCGAGCTTGTCGCGGTCGCTCTCGAGATCGTCGGGCTTGTTCGTCACGCCGCTCGTCTCGATGCACGTCTTGGCGATGAAGAGCTGATCGTACATCGCGGGGCCGGACGAGTTCGGGCGCTTGCCGCCGGAGCGCTCCAGGAATTTCTTCACGAACGTCTGCATGCGCGGGATCGGCCGCTCGTTCCAGGCGTAGGTCGTGGTGTACCAGCCCTCGACGGCCTCTCCGCCGAGCGTGACGAGGTCCGGCGTGGCGGTCGCGACCCCACCCTGGATCGGCCCCTTGAAGCCCTGCTTGCGCGCCTCCTTGGCGATCAACGCGGCCTCGCGTGAGGCCGAGCCCAGGAAGAGCATGTCCGGCTGCTTTGCGAGCGCGCGCGTGACCTGGGCGCTGAAGTCGAGGTCGCCGGTCTGGAACGTGATCGAATCGAGGAGCTCGACGTTGGCCTGCTGGAACGTCGGCGGCATCACCACGGTCGCCTCGGCCTTGGAGATCGCGTCGGCCTGGTTGTAGAGCACGGCCGCCTTCTTGACCTCCGGATGGTGCTTGCGGAGCGCGGCGAGCCCCGTGCCGAGCGCGCGGGCAGCGCCGGGATTCATGGTGTAAGCCCACGGACGGAACTTGTCCGTGAGACCGGGCGCCGCCGCGGTCGGCGAGACGATCGGCACCTTCAGGCTGGCCGACAATGGGTACATGACGCCGGCGCTCGAGCTGGAGATCGAGCCGTGGATCATGAGGACGCGATCGGTCTGCGCCAGACGCCGCGTGAGCGTCACGGACTCCTTCGGGTCGCCGCGGTCGTCGACCGTGACGAGCTCGAGCGGGAGCCCGCCGATTCCACCGGCGGCATTGATCTCGTCACGCGCGATCTCGGCGCCGATCGTCCCGTGCTGGCCCCAGTCCACGAAGATACCGGCCTGCGGCATGATGACGCCGAGCCGCACCTTCTCGCCCGCGAGCTTCGCGCCGGCCGCCGGCGTCACCACGCTCGCGAGCAGCCCCGTGAGGAGAACGACTCCGACCGCCCCACGCCGCATCCCGATCATGCCGGCTCCCCTCCGATTTAGAGTCACGCCAGCGATAGCGCGAGCTGGTCGAGCTCCGTGACGTGCATCTCGCGTCCCATGCCCCAGCGATTGATCGCCGCCATGACCTCCGCGAGCTTTTCCTGAGGATACGTCGCGAAGAGGAAGCGCTCCCCGGCACCCCACCGGTCGACGCGCCACGCCCGATCGGCGAACTCGGGCGGGATGCACTTCGTCCACAGCGGCAGGTAGCGCGCGAGAGCGCGGTCGAGCGCCAGGTCGGCGCGCGCCAGCGCGGTGAAGTAGCGCCGCAATACGTCCCGGTCGCTCGCCTCGTCCACCCACCAAAGGGTGTTGAACTCGCCACCGAGGATCTTCCGCAACCCGAGCTCCTCGGCCATGTAGATCTGCGGGTCGAGCAGGCTCGCCGCCTCCACTTCACCCTTCAGCAGCGCGTCGAGGCGCCGGCCGAAGCCTCCGACGGGCTCGATCGTGATGTCCGCCAGCGGCAGATAGCTCTTGAGCCGGTAGGGGACGTTGTAGTGGCTGCCCGCCATCAGGCCGACCGCGACCGGTACGCCGGCGAGATCCTCGGGCCGATGGATGCGCGAGTCCGGGCGCACGTAGATCGCGTGCCGCGCCACGCCGTAGGCGTCGGGGACGAATTTCCCCATGCCGGCGCCCGCGTTGCACACACTACCCCACGCGCACGCGTTGCCGATGGCCTGCGTGCCCTCGAGGAACGGCTGATCTTGCGGCCGGGCCTTGTAGCCCCCGGTCCACGCCTTCATCTGCCCGAGATAGACGTCCCACATCACCTCGGGATCGAGGCCCTCGTCGCGAAAGTAACCCTCCTCGAACGCGATCCACTCGTGCAGCCGCATGCCGGTGGGAAAGATGCGGATCTTCGTGGGGGCGTCCATCGGTTGGGCGACGGTAATACGACGGACCGAGGCCTGTCAATCCAGGTGATATCATCGCGCACAATGTTCGCCCAGCAGCTCGTCAACGGGCTGATGCTCGGCGGCGCCTATGCCCTGGTCGCGATCGGTTACACGCTCATCTTCGGCGTGCTGAACCTGCTCCACCTGGCCCACGGTGAGGTCTTCATGGTCGGCGCGTACGTGGGGCTGGCGCTGGCGCTCGCCGGCTTCTCGCCGTGGGTGACCTTGGTCGGCGCCATGATCGCGGCGGCGACGCTCGGTGTCCTCGTCGAGCGCGTCGCCTTTCGCCCGGTGCGCAATCGGGGAAGCCACGTCACGCCGCTGATCACGACGATCGCGGTCGGGCTCGTGCTGCAGCATGTGGTGGTGAAGATCTTCGGCGCCGAGCCGGTGGCGTTCCCGGTTCCCTTCGCGGCGGCGTCCTTCGCGCTCGGTCCGGTGACGCTCACGACGCTCCAACTGCTCATCCTCGGCACGTCCGTGGCGCTGATGGCGCTACTCGAGGTCTTCCTCCGCTTGACGCCGACCGGCATGGCGATCCGCGCCACCGCCGAGAACCAGACCGTCGCCGGGCTCATGGGCATCAACGTGTCGCTCGCGATCGTCATCACCTTCGCGATCGCCTCGGCGCTCGCCGGCGCGGCCGGCGTCCTGCTCGCCTGGAACTTCACCGGGCTGAGCCCGTTCTTCGGCGTCAAGGTCGGCCTGAAGGGGCTCGCGATCATGCTGCTCGGCGGGCTCGGTAATGTCACCGGCGCGATGGTCGGCGGCCTGATCGTCGGCGTCGTCGAGGTGATGAGCGTGGCCTATCTCGCGTCGTCGTATCGGGACGCGTTCGCGTTCGCGGTGATGATCCTGATCCTTCTGGTGCGGCCGACGGGACTTCTCGGCGCCCGTCTGCAGACCGGCTGAGGCAACGTGCTCTCGGATCACACCGTCTCGATCCTGATCTTCGCGGGCATCGACGTCATCATGGCGCTGTCGTTCTTTCTGCCGGCGTCGGCCGGGCAGCTTTCGGCGGGCCAGGGCGGCTTCATGGCGCTCGGCGCGTACACGGCGGCCTATCTCACCGTACAGCACGGCGCGCCGTTTCCGCTGGCGCTGGCCGCCGGCGGGCTCGTCGGCGGGCTCGTCGGGCTCGCCGTGGGCTTCCCGGCGCTGCGCCTGCGCGGGCTCTATCTCGTGCTCGTCACCTTCGGCTTCGGCGAGATGGTTCGCGTGCTGTTCCTGAACGCGCCGGCCTTCGGCGGGCCCGGCGGCTTCGCCGGCATCCCGCCCGCGACCACCATCTGGCACGTGCTCGGTCTCTTGATCGTCCTCGTCTATTTCTTCACGCGGCTCAGCGGCTCGCGCATGGGGCGCGCGTTCGCCGCGCTCCGCGACGACGAGGCAGCCGCCGAGGCGATGGGCGTGAACTCGACCTACGTGAAGCTCGCGGCCTTCTCGGCCGGCGGCGTGATCGCCGGGCTCGGCGGGGCACTCTACGCGCACTACACGCTCTTCATCGACCCGGAGGCCTTCGGCATTGGCCGGTCGCTCTTCGTGATGCTCTACGCGGTCTTCGGCGGCCTCGCGAGCTTCTGGGGCGCCGTCGCGGGCGCGGCGATCCTTTCGGTCCTGCCCGAGCTTCTGCGCTGGGTGAAGGACTGGCGCGAGATCTTCTACGGGCTCCTCGTGCTGATCATGATGCTCGTGCGGCCGCAAGGGTTGCTCGACACGACCTTGCTGGCCCGGCTCTCTCTGCGCGGTGAGCGCGCCGCTGCTCGCGGTTGACGGGCTCTCCCGGAGCTTCGGGAAGCTCGTCGTCCTTTCGAAGCTCGATCTGTCGGTCGAGGCCGGCGCGATCCACGCGATCATCGGACCGAACGGGGCCGGCAAGACGACGTTTTTCAACCTCGTGACCGGCGCGCTCAGCGCCGACGCCGGGCATATCCGCTTCGGCGGAAGCGAAATCGGCGACCTTCCCGCGTATCGGCGCACCGCGCTCGGGATCTGCCGGACCTTCCAGAACATCCGACTCTTCGGCTCGATGACGGTGCTCGAGAACGTGCTGCTCGGGCTCCACTGCCGGACTCACGGCGGCCTCCTGTCCCCGCTGCTCGGCGTCCCCTTCCGACGGTCGAGCGCCGAGACGAGCGCCCGGGCGCGGGCCGAGGAGATCCTGGAGCTGGTCGGGCTCGCGGCGCGCGCCCGCCAGCCGGCGATCGAGCTGCCATACGGCGAGCAGCGCCGGCTCGAGATCGCACGCGCCCTCGCCAGCGCGCCCAAGCTTCTCTTGCTCGACGAGCCGTCCGCCGGGATGCACACACAGGAGACCCTCGAGCTGGAAGCGCTGATCGAGCATGTCAACCGCCGCGGCGTGACGATTTTGCTGATCGAGCACAAGATGTCGCTCGTCATGAAGCTCTCCAGGGTCGTTACCGTGCTCAACTTCGGGCAGAAGATTGCCGAGGGTCCTCCCGGCGTCGTCCAGCGGGACCCGCGAGTCATCGAGGCTTATCTTGGTAGCGAATAGCGGACGACGTTCGCACGCTCGTGCGCATGAGGCGGGCGGGGCCTGTCATCGGGGTGTCCCGGGGTCGCCGGGCTCCATCACCCGCTCGCCCGAATCGCAGCTCTTCGAGCTGCGGGCGGGACGAGGGGGGCCCATTCCGCCCGCCGACCCCGGGACACCCCGATGCCACCCGCCCGACTCCCCGTTCGATCGTCGGCTCGATCATTCAGCGCCGTCTGCCAAGTATGCCGGCTGACACTGGTTCGGCTGGCACGGCGCTGCTCGAGGTGGAGGATCTGCACGTGAGTTACGGGCGGATTCGGGCTGTTCAGGGCGTGAGCTTGTCCGTGCCGGAGGGCTCGGTTGTTGCGCTCATCGGGGCGAATGGGGCTGGGAAGTCGACTTTGCTGCGGGCGATTTCTGGGATCGTGCGGCCGCGGCGGGGTGCGGTGCGCTTTCGCGGCGAGAATCTGGTCGGGTTGCCGGTGCACCAGATCGTTCGGCGGCGGGTGATCCACGTGCCCGAAGGGCGCGGGATGCTGGCACGCATGACCGTGCTCGAAAATCTCCGGATCGGTGGCTTCGCGCGGCGAGACCGCGCGGGCATGACCGGAGAGATGGAGCGAATCTTCGCGCTGTTTCCGGTGCTGCATCAGCGCCGCGGCCAGCTGGCCGGAAGTCTGAGCGGCGGCGAGCAGCAGATGCTCGCGATCGGCCGCGCGATGATGGCGGGGCCACGGCTCTTGATGCTCGACGAGCCGTCGCTCGGCCTGGCACCCCTGATCGTGCGCGAGATCTTCCGGATCATCCCTCGGCTCACCGCGGAGGGCACCGCGGTGCTGCTGGTGGAGCAGAACGCGCGCCTGGCGCTCCAGTGCGCGGCGCACGCGTACGTGCTGCAGACCGGACAGGTCGTCCTCTCCGGCCGCTCGGCGGATCTGCTCGCCACGCCGGAGGTGCAGCGGGCTTACCTCGGCACGGGCGAGGCCTCGTGACGTTCGACGACAAGGTGCGGCTGCTCTCGGATCTCTACCGCGCCTTCAATCGGCGCGAGATCGACCGTGTCCTCTCGGCGCTGAGCCCGACCGTCCGGTGGCCGAACGTGCTCGAGAAGACCGAGCTTCGCGGCCACGCCGCGGTCCGCGCCTACTGGCTCGCGCAGTTCGAGACGATCGAGCCGCACGTGGAGCCCGTCGAGTTCCAGGAGCGTCAGGGCGGTGTCGCCGTGCGAGTGCGGCAGCTCGTTACGGTCAAGGCGACGGGACAGGTCGCCGAGTCGAGCGTCACGCACACGTACGACTTCGACGATGGCCTCGTGACATCGATGGTGGTCTCGTAGCCGAACACCGCGATGTCGGATCTGGCGTTCTTCGTGTTTCTCGTCACCGACGGGGCGCTGGCCGGATCGATCTACGCCCTCGTCGCGCTGGCCTTCGTGGTCGTCTACAAGGCGTCTCGCATGATCAACTTCGCGCTTGGCGAGTGGACGATGCTGGGCGCGCGCACGACCGCTGCCGCGAGCCACACCTTCGGCCTGGGGCTCGCCGGGGCGATCGGCGTCGGCTGTGCGGCCATGGTTGCCCTGGCGCTCTTCTTCAACCGGGTCGTGCTGCGCCCGCTGCTCCGGCGGTCGTTGCTCTCGCTGATCATGCTCACCATCGGCGTCGGCATGTTCATGCGGGCCTCCGCCACCGTCGTCTTCGCGGGCATCCCGCCGCGGATCGCCTCGCCCTTTCCGCTGGAGCCACTGGTCGTGGGCGGCCTGCCGATCTCGATCGAGAAGGTCGCCGCCGCCACGATCGCGGCGGCGTGCATCGGGGCGCTGAGCTGGTTCTTCCACGGCAGCCGGACCGGGCTTGCGCTCCGCGCGGTGGCCAGCGATCAGCAGGTCGCGCTGGCCGTCGGGATCGACCTCCATCGCCACTTCGCGATCACGTGGGCTCTGGTCGGCGTGCTCTCGGTGCTCGCCGGCACGCTCTGGAGCTTTGCGTCGGGCGGCGGATTCGGGATCGAGCTCCTGGGCTTCAAGGTGTTCCCGATCGTGATCCTCGGCGGGCTCGACAGCCTACCGGGCACCATCATCGGCGCCTTCGCCGTCGGAATCCTCGAATCACTCGTGGCGGGTTACCTGGATCCGATCGTCGGCGGCGGGTTCAGCCACGTCGCGTCCTACCTGGTGCTGATCGCGACGTTGTTCGTCCGCCCGTGGGGGCTCTTCGGTCGCCCGGACGTCGAGCGAGTCTGAGGCCGGCCGATCGCCGGCCTCGGCGTCAGGTCTCGAAAACCCGATAGCCGCGCGCGTCGCTCTTCGCGCCGTCCTTGTAGTTGACGATCCGCTTGGGCGAGGCGTGCGTGCCGAGAAGCCGGAGCACCTCGTCCCCTACCACGCGGAAGCTGTGCGGAACTTGCGGCGGGATGGCGATCGTGTCGCCCTTGCGGAGCGTCACCTTCGCGTCTTCACGGCCGTCGACCCACGCCTCGGCCACGCCGTCAAGGATGTGCAGCACTTCCATGTAGGGATGCGAGTGCACGGGCGCCACGTAGCCCGGCTGCGAAGTCTGGATGCCCGTCCGGATCGGCGTGGTCCCTTCGTCGTCCCCGAGGATCAGCTGGTAGACCGCATCTGGTCCGAACTTCACGACGTCGGTCTCGTCGAGGCGAACGACCTTCAGCTCGTCCATTGGTCCCTCCATGGTGTTCCTCGGCAGTCTCGCCCATGTGGGGAGGCGAGCGCAAGCTATGCCATGATAGGCGCATGGCGCTGACCGCCGAGATCGTCAAAGCGAAGGCGCGCGAGCTCGGCGCCGACGGTGTCGGGATCGCCGACGCCGCCGTGCTCAACGCCCACCCTCCGGATGCCGCCTATCCGCAAATCCCGATGCGCGTCTCGCCCGAGATCCGGAGCTGCGTCGCCTTCTTCAAGCGGATTCCCGCCGGCGCCTTCCGCGCGCGCGACAACGCGTGCATCCACCACGTGGATCAGCTCGTGCTGCGCGAGATGGACCGCGTCGGCTACCGGATCGCGCGCTTCCTCGAGGAGCACGAGCACTGGGCGTTCCAGACGGCGGCGCAGGAGACTGTCTGGGAGATGAAGAGCGCGAGCTACGGCTATCTGTCGACGCGGCACGTCGCGATCGAGGCCGGACTCGGCACGATCGGCTTCGAGCTCAATCTGCTCACGAAGGAAGCGGGGCCGCGCTGCTACACGACCGTCGTCCTGACCGACGCGGTGCTCGAGCCCGACGGCAAGCTCACCGAGCAGCTCTGCATCGGCGAGCCCTGCTCGCGCTGCCTCTATTCTTGCCCGCCCGACGCCGTCCAGCACTGGGGGCTCGACAAGCGTCGGTGCGCCACGTTCGCGCAGGAGTTCGGCTTCTCGACGATCCTGCGCGTCTTCAGCGGCTTCGTCGATCAGGAGGGCGCCCAGGCGAAGCTCGACACGCTCACGGGCCACGAGTGGTTCGGCATCTGGCAGGGCCTGCTGCGCGTGGTCGGCGCCTTCGGCGATTGTCCGCGCTGTCTCGCCGTCTGTCCCGTCGGCGAGGACTACAACAAGTTCCTCAAGGAAGCCCAGCGCGAGATTCCCGAGAAGACCGATGAAAAGGTCGCGCGGGCGCGCCAGCTGCTCGGCATCAGGAAGCGCGGCGAGCCGATCCGCGGCATGGCCGATGGGCGCGTGCGCTGGATCGGCGAGGATGGCTATCGCCCACCGGCCCGGCGCGCCGGGACTCCCGCGTGAGCCTCACCGCGGCGGCGGTCAAGGCCAAGGCGAAGGCGCTCGGCGCGGATCTGGTCGGCATCGCCCGCGGCGAGGTCCTGGATCGCCATCCGCCCGACCCTTCGCGTCCGCAGACGCCGAGCCGCATCACACCGGACGACTCGAAGTCGGTCGTGGTCCTGGCGCGCCGGCTCCTCAGCGGGATCAACCGGCTGCGCGGCCACGACGATCGGCACAAGCAGTACTCGACCGAGCTCGTGCTGACCGATCTGGAGGAGATCGAGCTGAAGCTCGTCTACTTCCTGGAGGACGCGGGCTTCCCGTCGATCACGGTGCCGCCGGTTCATTTCGACCCGCGTCACTACGATCCCAAGGGCGACACGCGCGGCCCCCTCTCGCTCGCGCACGCCGCCGTTGAAGCCGGGCTCGGCACGCTCGGGCTGAACCTCATGCTGCTCACGCCCGAGTACGGTCCGCGAGTCATGCTGGGCGCCGTGCTGACCAGCGCCGAGCTCGAACCCGATCGCCCGATCGCCGAAGCCTTGTGCCTCGGCGAGGCCTGCGGCCGCTGCCTCCTCGCCTGCCCCGCCGACGCGATCGGCCAGTGGACGCTCGACAAGGAGCGGTGTGCCCCGCTCGCGTCGCCCTACGGCTTCACCTATCTGATGGGCCACGTCGAGCGCCTGGTGAAGGCGCCGCGCGACGAGCAGCTCGCGCTCCTGAAATCGAAGGAGTCGTTCATGAGCTGGCAATCGATTCTGCGCGGCGTGGGCGTCTACTCGGGCTGCACGCGCTGCGTGGACGTCTGCCCGGTCGGGCGAGACTACGACGCGCATCTCCGCGACGCGCAGGAGGCGATCGCGGAGCGGACGCCGGAGAAGGAGCGCCGCCTGGCGGACATGGCGCGCCGGCGCGAGTCGGGGGACCCGGGGCCGCATCACGCGCGCTCGGCGCGCTGGATCGGGGAGCCCCGATCAAGTCCGAGTCGGTAAACCCATAGCGACTGCTCGAGCGCTGCCTATGCCCTTACCCTCCTGACCCTCGCGAATTCAGTCGACGCGGCCCTCTAGGCGAACGGATCGTCCTCCGCCCCCTCACGCCACACGTACTCCATGTTCCGCGCCGAGGTCAGCGCCATGTCGCGCCCATGCAGGCGCGCGATGAGGCTCAGCGCCATGTCGATCCCCGCCGAGACGCCGGACGAGGTCAGCACGTTGCCGTCGTCGACCCAGCGTGCCTTACGCTTCCAGAGGACGCGCGGACCCTGCTGGGTCACCCAGTCCCAAGCGATCTTGTTGGACGTCGCGGGCCGGCCGTCGAGCAAGCCAGTGCGCGCGAGCAGGGCCGAGCCGGTGCAAACCGTCGTCGTGATGCGAGCGCGCTGGCTCGCGGCCGCGAGGCGCTCTAGGAAGGCCGTGTCGGCGACAGCTTTGCGCGAGCCGAAGCCGCCGGGGATCAGCAGAATGTCGTAGTCGGGCGCCTTCTCGAAGCTCCACTCGGCCCAGGTCGCGGGCCCTTCCCCGGCCTTCACCTTGCCGGCCTCGCCGGCCATCGAAAAGATCTCGAACATGGGGCGCCGGGTGCCGTCGGGCTGAATGGTCCGGCACGAGGCGAACGCCTGGACGGGGCCGTAGACGTCCAGGACGGTGAAGCCTTCGAAGAGCGCGACGGCGACGCGTTGAAGAGCGGGCGCGGTGGTCATGAGGTCTCTCCCAGGAGCGGAACCTTCGCCTTGGCGTAGGTCAGCTTCTCCGTGATGCGGCCGTTATTGATGTGGACGATGTCGAGCCCCCGCCACGCCGCCGGTCCGCGCTTGGTCTCGAGGGTGCACTGCCAGCGGATCAGGGCCTTGCCCGCCACGGCGTCCACGAAGAGGTCTTCGGCGTTGAAGCGCATCTTGCCGTAGTCGCCGCGGAACTGGGGCACGAACGCCGCCCGGATCGCCGCCGCGCCGCGGTTGATCGTCCCGTTGAATTCGTCGTAGATCGCGTCCTCGGCCATGAACGACATCACGCCGTCCAGGTCATCGCGGTTGAACGCCTGCGTGAACCGGATCACCAGATCCGCGAGCTTCTCGCGTTCCATGCTCGTCTCCTCAGGCAGGCCCGTCACGGCAGGCCGCTCTGTCTATCCGTCGCCGGTGACGATAGCGCCTCGGCTCGGTTACCGCCAGCCCTGGCCGCTCGGAGGAGAGACCGATCGCACACCGTCCTACGCGCCGAAGGGTTCGGCGTGCGAAGATTCTCTCTGGAGGTGCTTGACATGGCAGGAGCGCAGTCGGGCCCCAGCTTCTTCGAGACGGTCAACATGTATTTCGACAAGGCGGCTGCGCTCACCGACTACGCGCCGGGGCTCCTCGAGCAGATCAAGGTGTGTAACGCCGTTTACGCCATTCAGTTCCCGATCCGGCGAAACGGCGGCTACGAGGTCGTCAGCGCATGGCGAGCCCAGCACAGCCATCACCGCTTGCCCGTCAAGGGCGGCATTCGCTACGCGCCCACGGTCGACGAGGACGAGATCAAGGCGCTGGCCGCGCTGATGACCTACAAGTGCGCCATCGTCGACGTGCCGTTCGGCGGGGCCAAGGGCGGCGTTCGGATCGACACCAAGAAGTACACGGTGCAGGAGCTCGAGCAGATCACCCGCCGCTACACGTCCGAGCTGATCAAGAAGAACTTCATCGGCGCCGGCATCGACGTCCCGGCGCCCGACTACGGCACCGGCCCGCGCGAGATGGCGTGGATCTACGACACCTACTCGGCGTTCTATCCGGGCTCGATCGACGCGATGGCCTGCGTCACCGGCAAGCCCGTGACCCAGGGCGGCGTCCGCGGCCGGGTCGAGGCGACGGGTCGCGGTGTCTTCTTCGGGCTTCGCGAGGTGTGCGATCAGGCCGACGACATGAAGGCGCTCGGGCTCTCGCGCGGGCTCGAGGGCAAGCGGGTCATCGTGCAGGGCCTTGGCAACGTCGGCTATCACACCGCGAAGTTCTGTCAGGAGGCCGGCTGCCTCATCGTCGGTCTCTCCGAGCGCGAGGGCGGTATCTATCGTGACGCAGGGCTCGACGTCGACGCCGTCGTCCAGTTCCAGAAAGAGACGCGCTCGATCGTCAACTTCCCGGGCGCGCGGAACATCACGCCGACCAACCTGACCCTGGAGGCCGACTGCGACATCCTGATCCCGGCAGCGCTCGAGGGTCAGCTCACCCGCCAGAACGCGCCGAACATCCGGGCAAAGATCGTGGCGGAGGCGGCGAACGGTCCGACGACGGGCGAGGCCGAGAAGATTCTGCTCGACCGCGGCGTCCTGATCGTGCCCGACATCTACCTGAACGCCGGCGGCGTCACGGTCTCGTACTTCGAGTGGATCAAGAACCTGTCGCACGTCCGCTTCGGCCGGGTCGGCAAGCGGTTCGAGGAGGCCGCCTTCGATCGCATGCTCTCGGCCGTCGAGAAGGCGACGGGGCGAATGTTTCCGCCGGAAGAGCGGCACAAGATCGCGCACGGCGCCGACGAGATCGATCTGGTCAACTCCGGCCTCGAGGAGACGATGATCAGCGCGTATCACCAGATCCACGAGCTGTGGAAGACCACGCGAGCCGGCGACCTCCGGACCGCCGCGTTCCTCAACGCGTTGAAGAAGGTCGCGGCGACCTATCTCGAGCTCGGGATCTTCCCGTAAAGGTCCTCACTCGCGCGTCGCGACATCCGACCATTGGCAATTCACGTCGTACTCGTGCATCCAGAAATTCACTGGAACACCGGCAACGCCGGCCGGACGTGCCTCGCGACCGGCGCCACCCTGCATCTGATCGAACCGCTCGGCTTTTCGCTCCACGACCGTGAGGTGAAGCGCGCTGGCCTCGACTATTGGGAGCATATCGACCTGCGCGTGTGGCCGAGCTGGGATGCGTTCGAGCGCGAGCTGCCGACGCTCGGCGAGCCACACTTCTTCTCAACCCAGGCGCCGCGACTCGTCTGGGACGCGCCACTCGGTGCATCGGATGGTGTGGTCCTGGTCTTCGGGCGCGAAACCGGGGGGCTGCCGGCCGAGCTTCACGAGCGATATCGCGATCGCTTTGTCTCGATGCCGATCCTGTCGCCGCGCGTACGGTCACTCAATCTGTCGACGAGCGTGGCGATCGCGGTGTACGAGGTGCTCCGTCAGCGTCGGTCGATGGCCAATGACCTGGCGTAGCCGAGTCGACGCCGATCCGCGGGGCGGCCACAGCCCGCGGCGGAAGACGCGCCACGTTTGCCTCCTCGTCGCGGTCGCGTTCGCCGTCGTGGTCACAGCGGCCGAGGGCAGCGTCGGCTTGATGGAGCTCGCGGGCAAGGACGGCGCCGGCGTCGTGACCGTCTACTACCCGTCCACCGACGAGGCAAAGCCGGTCAAGCGCGGCCCCTTCACCTTTCAGCTCGCCTCGCAGGGCACGGCGGTCCGCGGCAACAGTCGTCTGATCATCATCTCTCACGGCTCCGGTGGCTCGCCGTGGGTACACGCCAACCTGGCGCAGACGTTGGTGGCCGATGGCTTCGTGGTCGCCATCCCAGAGCATCGAGGCGACAACTACAAAGATCACAGCACGCCTGGGCCCGAGAGCTGGAAGCAACGGCCGGTCGAGGTGTCACGCACCATCGACGTCGTGAGCCAAGACGTGCGCTTTCGGCCGCTGCTCGCGGCGGACAAGGTCGGCATGTACGGCATGTCGGCCGGCGGGCATACGGCCTTGAGCTTGGCGGGCGGCCGGTGGTCGCCCGCGCGTTTCACCCAGCATTGCGAGTCGCACATCAGCGAGGATTTCCCGGCCTGCGTCGGGTTGGCCACGGGACTGCGCGGCAACGTTCTCGACGGACCGAAGACGACGATCGCTCTCTGGGTGATCCGCAGCCGGTTCAAAGATGCGACATGGCAGACTCACACCGATTCCCGCATCGCCGCAATCGTGGCCGCCGTTCCATACGCCGCCGATTTCGACATGGCCTCGCTGGCCGCACCGCGGGTGCCGCTGGCGCTGGTGACTGCACGACAGGACAGGTGGCTGCTCCCGCGCTTCCACAGCGACGCGGTGCTCGCCGCTTGCGCCTCGTGCGAGCGGCTGGCCGATTTCGCCACGGGGGGTCACGGTGCGCTGCTCTCGCCCCTCCCCCCGGGGCTATCCGGCGTCCTCGGAGAGCTCCTGAACGATCCACCGGGCTTCGACCGGGCCGAGCTGCCCGCCGTCGATCGCAAGATCTCGGCGTTCTTCCGCAGGCGCCTGCTCCGCTAGCCCGTCCACTCGTACTTCTTCGCCGCCTTCTCGTTCAGCTCGGTGCCCCAACCCGGCGCGGTCGGGATCCTCATGTGGCCGTCCGCGATCTCGGGCGGCGCCGTGAACAGCTCGTCGCGATAGGGCGTCTGCTCCGGGTCGCTCTCCATGATCCGCACGTTCGACACCGAGGCGCAGAGGTTGAGGCTCTGGAAGGTGCTGAGGTGGCCGTTGTAGTTGTGGGGCGCGATGTTGAGCTCGAACGTCTCGGCGAGGTCGGCCACTTTCTTCGCCGCCGAGAAGCCCTGCCACTGCACGTCGACCTTCACCACGTCCATCGCGTGGAGCTCGAAGTACGGCCGGTACTGTCTGATCGTTTGAAGCTGCTCGCCCGAGCAGATCGGCGCGCGCACGGACGACTTCAGCGGAGCCAGCGCGTGCGGGTCCTGATTGTCGATCTCGAGCCAGAAGAGATCGTACGGCTCGAGCGCCCGGCCCACGCGGATCGCCTCGCTCGGCTTGAAGTTGACGTTGATATCGAGGCAGATGCCGATGTCGGGTCCGACGGCATCGCGCATCGCCGCGATCTGCGCGACGGCCTGCTTCACGATGTCGCGCGACGCCACCTGGTCGTGCGGGCCGAGCCGGCCCTGTGAGATGGCGCGCGCCGGTTCCCCCGGCCAGATGATGTTGGTCTTGAACGCGGTGTAGCCGCGGGCCGGCGCCTCGCGCGCGGCGTCGGCCAGATCTTGCAAGGTCTTGAGCGGCCTCACGCCGAGCAGCTTCCAGTTGTTCGCGCGGTACGTCGCGAGGTGCGACCAGTACACCCACTGGCGCTCGCGATGCGGCCCGCCCATGAGCTTGTAGACCGGCACGCCCAGTGCCTTGCCGGCGAGATCCCACAGCGCCAGCTCGATCCCGGCGATCGCCTGCTGGGTCGCGCCGTACGGGGCCTGGCGGACGGCGCGGTAGAGGTCGAGGTAGTGCTTCTCGACGGCCGTCGGATCTTTGCCGATCAGGCGATGACCGAGGTCTTGCACCAGACCGACCAGGCCCCGCGTGATCCCGTCCGATCCGAACTCGCTGTAGCCAGTGAGCCCTGCGTCGGTACGGATCGCGCAGAAGTGCCACGGCCGCGGCGGCGTGAAGCCGTTGGACACCACGAACGTCTCGATGCCGGTGATCTTCATATTGTCCTTTCATAGTCGCGCCTCGGCCGGCGGGGCCCCAGCCCCGCGACGGCCTGCGGCTGCGAACTGCGCGAGCTCAGTCGAGCCGCGGGTTGAAACCCTTGACCGAGGCGTACTGGTCCGGCCACGGCAGGTTCCATCCCTGATCGTACGCGGCGTGCCGCGTCCAGTAGGGATCGTAGAGATGGCCGCGGGCGAGCACGCAGAGATCGGCGCGGCCTGCGGCCAGGATGCTGTTGACGTCATCGTACGAGGCGATACCGCCCCCCGTCATCGTCGGAATGCCGGCCTCGCAGCGGATACGATCGCTGAAGGGCGTCTGGTAAAGCCGGCCGTACGTGGGCTTCTGATCGGGCACGGTCTGGCCGGTCGAGACCGTGACGATGTCGCAGCCGTGCTCGCGGAGCCTCTTCGCGAAGCCCACGGCCTCGTCGAAGTCGAGCCCACCTTCGGCCCAGTCGGTCGCGGAGATCTTCACCGACACGGGTCGGTCCGCTGGCCAAACAGCGCGCACCGCGTCGAAGACTTCGAGAGGATACCGCGCGCGATTCTCCGGGGAGCCGCCGTAGTCGTCGCTCCTCGCGTTCGTCAGTGGCGAGATGAAGCTCGCCAGCAGGTAGCCGTGGGCCATGTGGAGCTCGAGCATATCGAAGCCGGCCTGCTCCGCCATGTGGGCCGCGCTGACGAACTGGCCGCGCACGCGGTCCATATCCGCGCGGTCCATCGCCTTCGGCACCTGGCTCCGGGGATGGTACGGGAGCGCTGAGGCGGAGATGAGCGGCCAGTTGCCCGCCGAGAGCGGCTGGTCCATCCCTTCCCACGGAAGCCGCGTCGACCCCTTGCGGCCGGCGTGAGCCAGCTGCAGCGCGATGCGCGCCGGGCTGGCCGCGTGGACGAAGTCGACGATCCGCTTCCAGGCGGCGACGTGCTCGGGCTTGTACATGCCGGTGCAGCCCAACGTGATTCGCCCCTCGCGGCTCACGTCGGTCATCTCCGCGATCACGAGCGCCGCGCCCCCGACGGCGCGTGAGCCCAGGTTCACGAGGTGCCAGTCGCCAGGCGTCCCGTCCTCGGCGGAGTACTGGCACATCGGCGAGACCACGATGCGGTTCGAGAGCAGCATCTCGCGCAGGCGGAACGGCGTGAACATCGGAGGCGGCGGCGGGGCGGCGTGGATCGCCACCCGGCTTTGCTGCTCGGCGCGCGAGGCGAACCATCGGTCGATCTCGCTCACGAAACCCGGGTCGCGGCGCTTGAGGTTGTCGTGCGTCACGCGCAGGCTCCGCGTCAGGAGGCTCATGGCGAACTGGATCGGCTCGAGCCGCCCGTGATACCGCTCGGCCTCCTCGAACCACTCGAGGCTGACCTGGGCCGCCCGCTGCAACCGCTCGACCTCCGGCCGCCGGTCTTCCTCGTAGGCCGCCAGCGCCTTCGCGACCTCGCCGTGGCGCTGGAGCGCGCGCGCCAGCGCGATCGCGTCCTCCAGCGCGAGCTTCGTGCCCGAGCCGATCGAGAAGTGCGCCGTGTGCGCCGCGTCGCCGACCAGCACGACGTTGCGATGACGCCAGCTCCCGTTGCGGACCGTCGGGAAATTGCGCCAGAGCGAGCGGTTCTTCAGGAGCCGGTGCCCCTGCAGCTCTTCGGCGAAGAGACGCTCGCAGAAGGCCAGGGTCTCATCCTCGTCGGCGTGGTCGAGACCGGCGCGCCGCCAGGTCTCCTCGGTCGCCTCCAGGATGAACGTCGACATCGAAGCGTCGTACCGATAGGCGTGGACGCGCCAGAGGCCGTGCGCGCTCTCCTTGAAGAGAAACGTGAAGGCCGGGTACGGAAAGGTCGTGCCCAGCCAGACGAACTTGTTGGGTCGCCAGTCGATCTGCGGGCGGAAGTGCTCGGCGTATCGGCTCCGGACGACGCTGTTGACACCATCGGCGGCGAGCACCAGATCCGCATCGGCGTACGCGGCGAGGTCGCTCGCCTCCTTCTGGAACTCGAGCCTGACGCCGAGCTCGGCGCAGCGCCGCTGCAGGATGTCGAGCAGGACCTGGCGTGACATCCCCGCGAAGCCGTGGCCCGTCGAGGTCAGCACCTCGCCCCGGTAATGGATGTCGATGTCGTCCCAGTGGGCGAAGTGGCTCGTGATCTCGGCGTGGCTCTTGCGGTCGGCCTCCGCGACGTGCTCGAGCGTCGCGTCGGAGAACACGACGCCGAACCCGAAGGTGTCGTCGGGCCGGTTGCGCTCGACGACGGTGATGTCGTGGGCGGGATCCGACTTCTTCATGAGCAGGCTGAAGTAGAGCCCGGCCGGGCCGCCCCCGATCGAGACGATCCTCATCGCCTCGATTCTAAGGCC
>Ga0137403_10003480_pt1 | contig 18886 bp, 21 predicted proteins | sample CZOMad2_1_16fung_FD_122057 | JGI IMG/M metagenome (GOLD analysis project Ga0137403, IMG submission 122057) | Vadose zone soil fungal communities from Angelo Coast Range Reserve, California, USA - CZOMad2_1_16fungal (Hybrid Assembly) | ecosystem: Environmental > Terrestrial > Soil > Vadose zone...
CGACGGCCGAGGTGGCGCGCGTCCTGGACGTCATCCTCACCCTCCACGCGGATCACGAGCTCAACGCGTCCACCTTCGCGGCCCGCGTGGCGGTGGCCACCCTGGCCGATCTTCATGCCGCCGTGGTCGCGGCCATTTCGACCCTCAAGGGTCCCCGCCACGGCGGCGCCAACGACGACGTGCTCGCCATGCTCCACGAGATCGGCGATCCCACGCGCGCCGAGGCTTACGTCGAGGCGCGCATCGGCGGACGCGGCCGCCTCCGCCGGGCCGAGCGCGCCGACCCCCGGGCGCGCATGCCCGGCTTCGGCCACCGCGTCTACAAGGTGGATGACGCGCGGGCGCGCGTCCTGCGCGGAATGGCACGCGGCATGGCCGAGGCCACCGGGCGCACGCAGCTCTTCGAGGTCGCGGAGGCCGTGTATGCGGCGGTGACCACCCGCACCGGGCTCCCCGTGAACGTGGACTTCTTCTCCGCGGTGGTCTACGACGCCCTCGGCATCCCGCCCGACTTCTGCACCTCGATCTTTGCCACCGGCCGCGTGGCCGGATGGTGCGCGCACGCGCTCGAGCAGTTCGCCGACAATCGCCTCATCCGGCCGCGCGCGCATTTCATCGGGCCCTCCCCCCGGTCCCTTCCCCGGCCCCTCTCTCCGGTCCCCCCGCGCTGATCCCGTCCGCCTAACCTTGGCCCGTCCCGCTTGGCCCCCCTATAATGGGTCCAGGGGGGCGGGCCGGGCCCGCAGGAAGGACGGAGGATGAGCGACGACAGGAAGCTCGCGATGTTCATCGACTTCGAGAACATCGTGCGCGGGGTCAAGGAGGCGCAGTACAAGCAGTTCGAGATCAAGCTGGTCCTGGAGCGGCTGGTCGAGAAGGGCAAGATCATGGTGAAGCGGGCCTACGCGGACTGGAACCGCTACACCGAGTACAAGCGTCCCTTCCACGAGCACGCCATCGAGCTCATCGACGTCCCCCAGAGCCGGTATAGCGGGAAGAACTCCGCCGACATCCGGATGGTGGTGGATGCCATGGACCTCGCCTACGCCAAGCAGCACATGGACACCTTCGCGCTGGTCTCCGGCGACTCGGACTTCTCTCCCCTCGTCTCGAAGCTACGCGAGAACGATCGGTATGTGATCGGGCTGGGGGTGAAGTCATCCTCCTCCGAGCTGCTGGTGGGGAATTGCGACGAGTTCATCTTCTACGAGGACCTCATCCGCGAATCCCGGAAGACCACCGCGCTCCGCGGGCTACCCGAGAAGAAGGCGGAAGCCTTCGCCCAGCTCATCGAGGCCATCCTCGCGCTGCAGCGCGAGAACAAGGACACCCTCTGGGGCTCCATGGTCAAGCAGACGATGATCCGGAAGAATCCCGCCTTCAACGAGACGTACTATGGGTACTCGACCTTCTCCAAGCTCCTCGAGGAGGCCGAGAAGCAAAAAATCGTCACCCTCGAGCGCGATGCGAAGAGCGGCACGTACATAATTACCTCTCTCGAGGAAGGCCGCGCCGCCTGAGCCCCCACGGGCGTCCGCCCGCGATGCGGGCGCGGGCGATTTTCTCGAGCGGGCGGCCCGTCGATCTTGCCTCACCTCCGGCTCTCGCGTATTCTGAAGCCGCTCCTGAGGCTACCCTATGGTGCTGCGGATGAACCTGACGCATTCGACCGCGCGATGACACGTCGAATCACGAGACGAAGGGAGAACCGTGACGCGAACGGCAAGCCTGGTCGCGCTGGCGCTGGGCCTCTGGGTGAGCGCCTGCTCCGGCCAGACGGACGGAACCACGGCGGGCACCATCACGGTGGATCCCGTGATGGCCAAGGGCCCCGCGGAGGCCGCCGTCACCATCGTCGAGTTCTCGGACTACCAGTGACCCTTCTGCAAGCGCGCCCAGCAGGTGCTGGGCCAGGTGATGGCGGAGTTTCCGGGCCAGGTGCGCCTGGTCTTCAAGGACTTTCCGCTCGACTTCCACGACCGCGCGCGGCCGGCGGCGGTGGCGGCGCGCTGCGCGGGCGAGGCGGGACGCTTCTGGGAGTACCACGACCTGCTCTTCATGGGGCAGCCGGAGCTCAGCCGGGAGAACCTCCTCCAGTACGCGGAGCGGGTGGGCATGGAGCGCGAGACCTTCGCGAGATGCCTGGACGCCGGGCGCTTCCAGGCGGACGTGGAGAAGGACGTGGGCGAGGGCCGCGCGATCGGGGTGACCGGGACGCCGACCTTCTTCATCAACGGCCGGCGACTGGTGGGCGCACATCCGGTGGAGACGTTCCGCGAGGTGGTGCGCGAGGCTCTGGAATCCGCCCGGCGCTAGGGCCGGGATTGCCCCTACACCGTGGGGAGCGAGCGAGATGAGCGAAGCCGTGCGGAGTCTCTTCGTCACCACCGCGGACATGCCGTGGGTGGAGCGACGCCCCGGCGTGTTCTGGAAGACGGTGTGGGAAGACCCCGATGGCCGGCACAAGGCCATCCTGATGCGGTACGCGCCGGGGGCCGCCATCCCCCGGCATCGCCACCTCGGAGATGAGCAGATCTACGTGCTCGAGGGCAGCGTGGCCGACGAAACCGGAGTATGCACCGCAGGCAACTATGCCCGGCGTCCGCCGGGCTGCGTCCACAGCGTCCGGAGCGAGACAGGTGCGCTCGTCTTCGCCGTGACGTCGGGACCTACGGAGGCCGTCTGAGATGGAGCGTCGCGTGAATCACGTCCGTAAAGCGCTGGGAGTCAGGATTCGCTCGCTCCGGAAGGAGCGGGGCTGGAGTCAGGAGGCGCTGGGCGAGCGCTCCGCGCTGTCCGGCAAATTCATCGGTGAGGTCGAGCGAGGCGAGAAGTCGATCTCGGTGGACAGCCTCTACCGGGTCTCGGTCGCGCTGAAGATCGCGCTGCGCAAGCTCATCGACCTGCCCGCGCGCCCGCAGTAGAGGACGCGCGTCAGCCTTCCACGGGCCCGAGGTCGAGGGCGTCGGTCAGGGTGCCGAGCAGCAGCGCGAGGTTGGCCCGCACCCCGTCATCGTAGTCCGCCGCCGCCCCGCCGCCTCCGTACAGCGTGGCGAGGATGTGGGTGACCAGGCTCGGGTGCGCGGCCCCGTCCATCGCGCGCACCACGGTGCCGGGATCGGCCGCCGCCTGCCCGTCCAGCCAGGCGCGGGTCGTCGCATAGGCGTCGGCGATGCGCGCCTCCGCCAATTCCGGGAACGGGCGCCCCAGGCTCCGCTCCAGCACCTTGAAGAGCAGGAAGCAGAGCCCGAGCGCCGCGCGCTGGACGGCCTCGTTGGCGCCCCGGGTCACCGCGTGGGAGAAGGCGGCGACGTGCGGCTGCTGCGCGAGGAAGGCCTGGGCCTCCGCGGACACTCGCTCGGGCGCGTAGCGCGTCATCTCGCGCCACACCTCGTCGACGAGCTCCGGGTCGATTCCGCGCAATACTCCTTGCCCCGCTGGGATGTCTCCGGTAAGGTGAACCGCTGGAATTCTAGCACGCAGGAGCGTGAGGAAAATGAGCGGCGAGCATCTCTGGGTGGCAGTGGGCTTCCTCGGGCAGGCACTCTTCTTCATGCGTTTTTTCGTCCAGTGGATCGCCTCCGAAAAACGGAAGGAAAGCGTCATCCCGGTGGCGTTCTGGTACTTCTCCATCGGCGGCGGTCTGGTGCTCCTGACCTATGCCATCTACCGCCGAGATCCCGTCTTCATCGTCGGCCAGGGCAGCGGGCTCTTCGTCTACCTGCGCAATCTCTTTCTCATCCGCCAGAAGGAGCGCCGGCTCGCCGAGGCCGGCGCCTGATTCCGACGGAGAGCACCGGAGGACCGTTCATTCATGGATTCCACCATCCAGTGGGGCACGCCGCAGGGCCGCGCGATCCTCATGATCCCCGGCCCCACCGAGCTGCCCTGGTCGGTGGTCCAGGCTATGAATCAGCCGCCGACCATCCAGTACGACATGAACTTCGACGTGAACGTGCTGGAGCCCACCACCCTGGCCCTGCGCGACGTCTTCCAGACGCCCACCGGCGAGGTCATCGTGATGCCGGGATCGGGCCGCACCGCGCTCGAGGCGGGCGCGATCTCCGTGATCGAGCCCGGCGACCGCGTGCTGGTGGTGGTGGCGGGCGTGTTCGGCACCCTCATGCGCGAGATCATGGTGCGCGCGGGCGCGGAGGTCACCGAGCTCTCGGTGGAGTGGGGCCGCTCCCTCGACCTGGGACAGCTCGAGCGCGAGATCGAGCGCGTGCGGCCGAAGGCCGTCACCATGGTGCACAACGAGACCTCGACCGGCAGCACCTATCCCGCCGCCGAGGTGGGCAAGGTGGTCAAGCGCCACGGGGCCCTCTTCCTCCTCGACACCGTGTCCTCGCTGGCCGGCATCGACGTGCGGACCGACGCGTGGGGCATCGACCTCAACATGACGGGGTCGCAGAAATGTCTGGCCGCGCCGCTGGGGATGGCCCTGGCCTCGGTGGGCCCCGCCGCGTGGGAAGCCATGGAGCGGCGCAAGCACAAGGCCAGCTCGCTGGTCTACGACCTGCTGCGCTGGAAGGAGAACTGGATCCCCACCTCGCGCGGAGGGCAGGTCCCCGACGGCCAGGGGCGGCGCCAGCCGGTGTCCATCCCCACCCACCTCACCGCCGCCCTCGCGGAGGCCACTCGGCTGATCCGGGAAGAGGGGCTCCCGAACCGCTTCCGCCGTCACGCGGTGGCGGGGGCGGCGTTCCGGGCGGGTCTCGACGCCATGCGCCTCGAGTTGTTCCCCGACGCTTCCATCGCCTCGGATACCGTGTCCTGCTTCAAGACCCCGGCGGGAATCGATCCCGCCGCGGTGGTGAAGCACATGCGTGACCGCTACGGCATCCTCGTCGGCACCGGGCTCGACAAGATCCGCGCCACCACGCTCCGCGTCGGTCACATGGGGATCACCGCGAACCCGATGTACGTGCTGCCCACGCTCTCGGCCCTGGAGCTCACGCTGCGCGACCTGGGCCACCGCAGCGAGCCCGGGGCGGGGGTGTCCTCCGCCCAGGCCGTGTTCTCGGCGAAGACCGCGTGATCGTCGTCCCGGACGACTTCCCTTCCGTATTCCAGGGCTCCGCCGCCCAGGAGCGCGCCAAGGCCCTGGGCGCGCTGCGCATCTTCAGCGAGCGCGGCGCCGATGGGGAGCAGGAGCTGATCCGCCGCATCGGAGACGCCCGCGTGGCCATCAATATCCGGGCGCATGCGCGCTTCAGCGACGGCATCTTCGTGGCCTGCCCCGCGCTCAAGATGGTCTCGGTGTGGGGTACCGGCACCGACAACATCGACCTCCACGCCGCCGGCATGCGCGGCGTCACCGTCTGCAACACCCCGGGGGTCAACGCCTTCGCGGTGGCCGAGCACGCGCTCACCCTCATGCTCGCGGTGGCGCGGAAGATCCCCGCCATCGACCGGGAGATGCACGCGGGCAAGTGGCCGCGCGAGATGCTCACCCAGCTCCTGGGCAAGACCCTGGGCGTCTTCGGCATGGGCACCATCGGGAGCCGCGTGGCCACGCTCGGTCGCGCCATCGGGATGGACGTGCTCGCCTGGAGCGCGCGCGGCGACGAGGGCCGCATCCGCGCGGCGGGCGCGCGCGCGGCGACCAAGGATGAAATCCTCCGCCAGGCCGACGTGGTGAGCCTGCACGTGCGTCTCGCCGAGGACACGCGCGGCTTCATCGGCCGGAAGGAGCTCGCCATGATGAAGCCCACCGCCATCCTCGTGAATACCGGGCGGGGGGCGCTGGTGGAGCGGGACGCGCTCATCGCCGCGCTCCGCGAGGGGAAGATCCTGGGCGCCGGGCTGGACGTCTTCCACCACGAGCCGCTGGCGCCGGACGACCCCATCCTGACGTTGCCCAATATCGTCTGCTCGCCGCACAATGCCGGGCAGACCCCGGAGGTGGTGCGGGACGGCCTCCTCCGCGCAGTGGCCAACGTCGAGCACTTCCTCGCGGGCAAGCCCACCGACGTCGTCGTCGCGCCCGTCAAGTAGCGCGATGGTGATCCGGGAGGACCGCGGCCCGGTGGCCGTGCTCCGGATGCAGCATGGGCGAGCCAATGCGCTGGACCCGGAATTCCTCGGCGCCATCGGGGAGGCGCTCGCCACCGCCGAGGACGCGGGCGCGGTCGTCCTCACCGGCACGGGGCCGATGTTCTCCGCCGGCGTCGATCTGAAGCGGCTGGCCGCCGGCGGCCCCGGCTATCCCGCCGCGCTCCTCCCCGCGCTGTCCGACTGCTTCGCCCGCCTCTTCTTCCATCCCCGCCCCGTGCTCGCCGCCGTCAACGGCCACGCCATCGCGGGCGGATGCGTGCTGGCCTGCGCCGCCGACCGGCGGCTGGGCGCGCGTGGCCCCGGCCGCATCGGCGTCACCGAGCTGCTGGTCGGCGTCCCCTTCCCCGCCATCGCGCTCGAGATCATGCGGTCAGTGGCGCCGGGTCCGGCCTTCGCCCAGATGCTCTATACCGGGCGGACCTGGGAGATGGCGGACGCGGCGGCGCGCGGGCTGCTGGACGCCCTCGTGGATCCCGAGGCCCTGGTGGACACGGCGGTGAAGGAGGCGGAGGCGCTCGCCGCCCTGCCTGCGGCGAGCTTCACCCTCACCAAGGCGCAGGCGCGCCAGCCCCTCCGCGATTTTCTGGGACTTCACGCGGCGCGGATCGACCACGAGGTGGCGCGGATCTGGAGCGCCGCGCCCGCGCAGGAGGCCATCCGGCTTTACGTGGCGCGGACGCTTCGCTCGCGCGCGCCCTAGAGCAGCGCGTCGCGCAGCACCTCGGCCGGGTGCTTGGCCCGGCGCTCGGTGAGATGCGCGATCTGCTGGCGGCAGGAAATGCCCGGCGCCACCACCACCGTGTCGGCGGCGGCCGCCCTGACCGCGGGAGCCAGGCGACGGTTGCCGAGGCTCACCGAGAGATCGTAGTGCTCCTTCTCGAAGCCGAAGGCGCCCGCCATGCCGCAGCAGCCGGAGTCCACCTCGCTCACCTCGTAGCCCGCCCAGGCCAGCGCGGCCACCGTGGGCGCCGTGCCCACCATGGCCTTCTGGTGGCAGTGCCCGTGGAGGAGCGCCTTGCGCGGGGCGCCGTTCCGCCACGGCAGCGTGAGCCCCCGCGCCCGCTCGCGGAGCAGGAATTCCTCGAGGAGATAGCTGGAGCGCGCCACCGCGCGGGCGGCGTCGGTGCGGAGGAGATCCACGTACTCGTCGCGCAGCGTGAGGAGGCAGGAGGGCTCGAGGCCCACCACCGGGACCCCGCGCTCCACCCACGGCGTCAGGCGGGTCACGTTCCACTCGGCGTGCGCGCGCGCCTCGTCGAGCATGCCCTTGGAGATGAGGGGCCGCCCGCAGCACTTCCGCCCCACCAGCTCCACCCGATAGCCCGCCGCCTCCAGCAGCTCGACCGCCGCCTGGGCGATCTCGGGGGTGTTGTAGGTATTGAACGTGTCGTGGAAGAGGACCACGCTGCCGCGCGGGGCGGCGGCGTTCGGCTTGCGCGCGTCGAACCAGTCGGTGAAGGACCGGCGGGCGAAGGCCGGCAGCGGCCGGCGGCGGTCCACCCCCACCACCACGTCGAGCAGCCAGCGGTTGATCCGCCAGCCCCCGATCCAGTTGGAGAGCGGCGCCAGGCGCGAGCCCCACCAGGACAGGTCGCCGATATGCGCGAAGAGGTCGTTGCGCATCGGCGTCGGGTGGACCTTGTAGTAGTGATGCAGGAACTCGTACTTCATCTTGGCCATGTCCACGTTGGACGGGCACTCCGCCTTGCAGCCCTTGCACTCGAGGCAGAGGTCCATGACGTCGTAGAGCCGGCGGCCGGTGAAGTCCGCCTGCGGCACTCGGCCGGAGAGCACCGCGCGGAGCGCGTTGGCGCGGCCTCGGGTGGAATGCTCCTCGTCCCGGGTGGCCATGTAGGACGGGCACATGGTGCCCTCGAGGTTCTTCCGGCACACCCCCACGCCGTTACACATCTCCACCGCGGCGGCGAAGCCGCCCTGCTCCCGGAAGTCCAGCGAGGTCTTGGGCTCCCAGGTCTTGTACTGGGCGCCGTAGCGCATGTGCTCGGTGATGCCGGGGCTGGCCACGATATTGCCGGGATTGAGCAGATTCTTCGGGTCGAACGCGGCCTTGAGCTCCCGGAAGGCGCCGAACACCACGGGCCCGAACACGCGCTCGAGGTAGGGGCTCCGCGCCCGTCCGTCGCCGTGCTCGCTGGAGATGGCCCCCTCGAACTCGAGCACCATGTCGAAGATCTCCCCCGCCATGGCCTGCACCTGCTCGAGCCCGCGCTGGGTCTTGAGATTGATGAGCGGACGAATGTGGAGACACCCCACCGAGCAGTGGCCGTAGTAGGCGCCCTCGGCGCCGTGCTTGGCCATGATGTCGCGGAAGCGCGGGACGAAGGCCGGCATGTGCTTGGGGTCCACCGCGGTGTCCTCGATGAACGCGATGGGCTTGGCGTCGCCGCGGGTCCCGAGGAGGAGGCCCAGCCCGGCCTTGCGGAGCTTCCAGATGGACTGTTGCTCGGCGGTGTCCAGCGCGACATGGCCGGCATAGCCGAAGCGCTCGCGCGCGCGGAGCGCTTCCAGCTTCTCCACCTTGTCCTTCACCTCGGCATCCGAGTCTCCCGTGTACTCCACGATCAGGATGGCGGCGGGATCGCCCTGCACGAAGGCCATGCGCTTGCTGTGCTCGATATTCGCCCGCGCGAGGTCGAGGATCATCTTGTCCGTCAGCTCGACGGCGTAGGGGCCGGTTTCCAGTATGGCCTGCGAGGACTCCAGCGCCTCCTGGATGTCGCGGTAGTGGATGACGTCCACCGACGTTCGCTTCGGCCGCCGCACCAGCCGGACCTTGGCCTCGACGATGGTGAAGAGCGTCCCCTCCGAGCCCACCAGCAGCCGCGCCATGTTGAGGGGGCCGTCCTTGACGAGCTCGTTGAGGTTGTAGCCGCAGACCCGGCGCCAGTGACCGCGGAAGCGCCGCGCGATCTCCTCGCGGTACTGGTCGCGGATCCGCGCGACCTCCCCGTAGATCTGACCCTCGAGGCCGGGCAGGCGCGCCTTGGCCGCGAGCTCCGCCGGCGTCACCGGGCCGAAGGTGACGGGGCTGCCGTCGGCGAGGAAGCCCTTGAGCTCGATCACGTGCTCGACGGTGAGGCCATAGGCGATGGAGTGGCTGCCGCCGGAGTTGTTCCCGAGCATGCCGCCCAGCGTGGCCCGGTTGGAGGTCGAGGTGTCGGGACCGAAGAGGAGCCCCTGCCCGCGGACGTGGTGGTTCAGCTCGTCCTGGACCAATCCCGGCTGGACCCGAGCCCATAGCTCCTCGGCATTGACCTCCAGCACCCCGTTCATGTGCGCCGAGAAGTCGAGCACCACCGCGCGGTTCACCGTCTGGCCGGTGAGCGAGGTGCCGCCACCGCGCGCGAGCAGCGGCGCGCTCAGCCGGTTGGCCACCTCCAGCACCGCCTGCACGTCGTCGGCGTGACGCGGAATGACCACCCCGATGGGCTCCACCTGGTACATGGACGCGTCGGTGGAGTAGAGAAGGCGTGAGTAGGGATCGAAGCGGACATCGCCCTCGACGGCGCCGCGCAACGCGTGCTCGAGTTCGCTCATGGGCGGATTATACTGGATCACGTCATGGCCCCCCTCCGTGTTCTCCGTCCCGGCGCCGCGCTCGCCCTCGTCCTGGTACTGGCGGCGCCGGCGGCCGCCGCGCCCGACACGCCCGCCGCGCCGGCCTTCGCCGCCCGGCTCCTCGACGAGAAACGGACGCTGGACTCCCGCGCGCTCATCGGCAAGAAGGTGGTGGTGCTCCGCTTCCAGGGCTCGTGGTGCAAGGTGTGCACCGCGCAGGCGGGGGAAATCCAGCGGCTCGCCGAGAAGTACGGCCCGCGCGAGGTCGAGGTGATCGGCGTCCACGTCAACGACACCGCCGCCGACGCCCGCGCCTGGCGCCGGCGCTACAAGCAGACCTACCCGGCGGCCCTCGACCCCGGCGCGCGCATCGCCACCCGGTTCGGCTTCAAGCGCGCGCCCTACACGGTGGTGATCGACAAGAAGGGCGAGATGGTCGCGCGCATCGACGGCTCTGCCGACGAGGCGCGCCTGGCCAAGATCATCGAGCCCCTGCTCACGCTCTAGGGCTTGAGCATCAAGACGGCGGCCCCTTAACCGTTCAGGTTGCCGAAGTGCGCGAGATGGATCCCCTCGCTGGCGATGAGGGCGCGCGCCTCGGGCGCGGTGAGGCCCGCCACCTCGGTCTCCCGCTGCTTGCCGTAGCGGCTGTAGGCGAGATCCTCGTCGAAGTACCCGGGATGGGTCATGAACTCGCTGACGCCCGCCGGGAGCGCCCGCAGGTGCTCGAGCACGCGCTCGCGAGTCCAGTGGGGATGGGGCCCCGACTCGCCCATGAAGTGATCGGGAGTGCGGATGCGATCTTTCTTCGCCCGCGCTCGAACCTGCGCATCCTGCGCGCGCATGGGGATCTTGAGCGCATGGGCGAAGAAGCAGAGGAGCTCGAGGAGGGCGCCGTCCCGGGCCACGTGGTGGTGGCTGTCGAGGTGGGTGGGAAAACGGCCCATGAGCCGCTGGAACTCCTCGATCTGGTTTCCCATCTCGATGCGGGCCTCGTCCGGCCTGGCGCGGTCGGCCTGGACCCGCGCGTCCCGCACGAGCTGCCCCTCCCCGTCCAGCAGCGAGGCCACGCGGCGCGGATCGGAGATCGGCGTCCCCAGGGTGAGGTTGACGTGGAGCCCCACCCCGAGCCCCGAGCTCCGGAGCTCCTCGAGCTGCGCCGGATCGGCCCCGCGATTCACCATGAGGGTGGTGCTGGTCACGATACCGTTCTGATAGCACGTGAGGATGCCGCGGCTCACGCCCCGGGTGAGGCCGAAGTCGTCGGCATTGACGATGAGCCGCCGCGCCGCGCTCACCGCTGCCCCATCACGCGCCGGAAATAGAGCCGGAGCGCCTCCTTGAGCTGCGCCCGCGCCCCCGCGCCGGTCTGGGCGTCCTCCAAGAGGTCAAGCTCCAGTGGCAGCGGCACGCCTTCCTTCTTCACTCCGTCCAGCTCGGCGGTGAGCCCGCAGCGCTCGTCGGACTCGGTGAAGACGAGCTTGGCGCGGCTGAAGGTCCGGTCCTCCTGGGCGAGCTGCTCGACCGTTTCCGTGAGGAGCCGCTTGATGGCCTCCTGGTCGGGGCCCAGCACCGACGAGAACGCGGCGGTCAGGTTGATCTCGGCCATGGCGCGCTCCTAGACGCCCGCCGCGCTGGCGTCGCTGGTGGCGTCCAGCCCCGCCTCGAGACCCTTCCGCGTGATCCGGATGGCGATGGGGCGGGCGAAGAAGAGATTGCCGACGGAGCAATGCTTGGGAGTCACCGGGTGCTTGCGGTTGCGGAGCCCGGCCAGGGCGGCCTCGCCCACCCGGTCGTCCACCAGCAGCTCGCCGCCTTCCGTGTGAAGGCGCGGCGCCTCCACCGCGGCCTGCGGGCCATCGCCGGCGTCGGCCATGTTCGAGATCACCTGCGGGACCACCGCGACGATTTTCCGGCCGCCCGGCGCGCCGAGGGTGAAGAGCGGCTCCCCCTTGCGGAAGCCGAGCACCGGCACCATGTTCACCAGCGGGCGCTTGCCGGCAGCCACGGAGTTCACGCGCCCCGGCTCGGGGTCGAACCAGATCATCCCGTTCTGCAGCAGGATGCCCGTCCCCGGCACCACCATGCGCGCCCCGAAGAGCGAGACCGCGGTATTGGTGAACGAGACGAGATTGCGTTGCCGGTCGATGACGCCGATGTGGGTCGTGCAATCGGTGGCGGCCCCGGCGATCGTGCGATTCATTATCAGCGGGGGCCTAGAAATGGCCCCCGCTCTCCCCCCACCGCGGACACTCCCACTGGCCCCCGCTCTCCCCCCGCCGCGGACTTTACCGTCTTGGCCATCGCGGGCTTTCCCGTTTTGCCCGTTGCGGACATTGCCGCTATTGCCGTATTTCCAGGGGTCGGGCGGGGTGGCGGTCGATCGGGGGCCAGTGGGCTTGATCTGGCGCGCGAGGTCGTGGGCGTAGGCGCGCGAGGCGAGACCGTCCCAGGGGGCGGTGACGCGGAGCGCGTCACTCAGATAGCGCAGGCGGTCGAGAAACGCCAGCCGCACCGCCTCGGCGCGCAGGTGGAGCCCCTCGAGCGTGCGATACGTCACCTTGTCCCGTGGGAACTCCGCGAGGAGGTTCAAGATCTCGAGCGCGGTGATGCCACCCGTCGCCCCGGGCATGAAGGCCAGCTCGAGGCCCCGATAGCCGCCCATCAGCGGCGAGAGCACCCGCGGCTCGTAGCCGGCGAGGTCGTCCTTGGTGAGAAAGCCGCCCCCGCCCTGAACCTCGTCGTGAATGGCCTGGGCGATGGCGCCCCGATAGAACGCGTCCGGCCCCTCCTTCGCGATGAGCCGGAGGCTCCGCCCGAGATCGGGCTGGCGCAGGAGGTCGCCGTCCTGGCTGGCGGGCGGCCGATAGATGTCCTGCCCGTCGCGCAGGTAGGTGCGGGCGGTCTCGGGAAAGGCGCGCAGCTCGCGGGTGTAGAGCGAGATCGTCTGCGCCACGTACCAGTCGGGAATGAAGCCCTCTTCCGCAAGCCCGATGGCCGGCGCCAGCACGTCGGCCAGGGCCATGGTGCCATAGCGCCGCAGCGCCAGGCAGAGGCCGGCCACCGAGCCCGGGATGGCCACCGCCCGCGGTCCGAACACGTTGGCGTCTCCCACCACGCGGCGCCACGGGAAGAGGTCGTCGGACACGCCCTCACCGAGCTCGTAGCAGTGCTCGTGCGCGCGGGCGGGCGCCTCCACGTTGGCGTCGATGGCCACCGTCTCGCCGCGCCGGGCCAGGTGGATGAGAAAGCTGCCCCCGCCGGCGAGCGTGGACATGAAGGGCTCCACCACCGGCATCGCGAACGCGGTGGCCACGGCCGCGTCCACCGCGTTCCCGCCGCGGGCGAGGATACCCGCGCCCACTTCGGCGCCGATGGGATGCTCGGCCACCACCATGCCGCGGGCGGCGAAGGGCGTCTGCTTGGTCATGCGAAGGGTGCTGCGGATCATGCGGCCGTCTCCTTTGGGAACTCGAAGGGATGCAGGCTCACCTGCCAGATGCCCGCGTCGTTGTGGATGAGCAGACAGACGCGGATGCCGTCGCCCTGATGCGCGGTCCAGAGAAAGATCCCCGCGTCGGCGGCATCGCCGCACTCGTCGCAGACCCAGGCCACGCGGAACAGCTCCGGCTCGCGCTGGGCGGCGGCATGCGCGGCGGGATCCACGTACAGCGGCGTGTCGGCCGGCATGAAGGCGGCGAGGTCGTGAAGATACGGGACCAGCGGGCGCCCGGGACCGCCCTTCCACCCCTCGATGAGGGGCAGCACCGGCGTCTCGTCCGTCACCGCGAGGAACTCCCCGTCGTCGACCAGCTCCCCGCGCGCGATCCGGCACTCGGAGAGAAAGTCGCGGAGCGCGGGCAGCCCCACGCCGCCGCGATAGAGCCGCGCCGCGAAGTCCTCCCGCTCGGTGGGCGCGAGCAGGAAGCGCGGCGCGGCCGGCAGCCCCTCGAGCGCCGGCCCGGCCACCTGGTACATCCGGGGTCCGCCCGGGCGCTCGGCGCGGGCCCCATGCCAGAGGAGGGTGGCGGTGTCGCCCGGGCGAATCCAGTCCGGCGCGTCGGCCATGCCGCTCCCGCGCTACTCGGTGAGGAGGAACTGGGGCTGGGTGCGCCGGATCATGTCCACGACCCCCTTGTCGTCGAAGAAGAGGACCCAGCCGAGCGGATAGGTCCAGGCTTCCTTCGCCTTGGTCGAGATCTGGGTCCAGTGGACCTTGGCCTTCATCTTCATGAGAGCGGGATCGACGGTTTGCTCGAGCGGCTCGTCGAGGAGGGCGCGGACCTCGCCGGGGGTGCTGCCCTCGGCCACCTGACGCCAGAACCGGAACTCGCTGTAGCGCGTGGTCTGCTCCATCTCCGGGTGCTCGCGCAGGTACTTGAAGACGCGGTCGTCCATCTGATCCTTCCACTGGCGCTTCTCGTCGAAGTTGGGCTCGCGGTCGCTGGTCGCCGAGATCTTGGCGTAGAACATCTCTTCCGCGCGGGGCCCTCGGCCCATCCGCTCGGGAATCTCGCTCTTGCCCAGCAGCCCACAGCCGCCCACCCCGAACGCGGCGGCGAGGCTGGCCAGCGCCAGAAGCCGGGACACAGAGTGTTTCATTGTCGCCTCCTTTTCAATAGGTTACCCAAGATCAGATCAGCGCCGACTCGAGCACGATTCCGCGATCGATCACCCGGACCGCTCGCGACAGCAGCGTCTGAAGACTCGTGTCGACCTCCGGCGCTTCCGCCAGCTGGCGGAGCACGTCGATGAGCCGGCGCATGGCGCGGATGAGATCGCCCTCGTGGCCCCCGAAGGACTCTTCCACGATGGCCGCCCAGTCGTCCTCCCCCGACGCCCACCGGAACACCGCCGGCATGAAGCCGGTGGAGACCGACACCCCCATCGGGAGCTGGCGGAGGCGCTGCGCCTCGTACACCGTGCGCGCCACCGACTCCAGCTCGCCCAGCTTCCGCTTGAGCTTCGGCCGCTTGCGGAGGAAGAGGCGCGCCACCGCGCTGTCGCCGGAGCGCGACTCCTCGATGAGACAGGAGGCCAGCGCCGCCGCCTCGGCGAGCGTGGTGTCCGCGAGGATGCCGCGGTCCACCATCTCCGCCACCAGCAGCTCGTTGTCGTGCCGGAGGGTGGCGATGAGCTGCCCCTTCGCGAGGAGCTTACCATCCTGCACCGCGCCGAACCGCTCGAGCACCTCCACCACCCGGAGAAACTCCCCCCAGTACGCGTTGCGGAGGGCGGCGAGCGTCTCGCTCTTCATGGCCAGACGGGCTTCCAGCTTCTCGAGCCCCTTCCACGCGTGGTCGCAGCGCGGCTGGGCGTTCCAGGGGCAGCGGTGGCACTCGATGGCGGCGAGCGCGCCCTCGGGTCCCTCCGCCCGCTCCCGCTCGAGGAGCTCGGCCGCCGTCACCCGCGCCAGCTGCGCCTTGAGCGCCTGGGTGCGGTGCTCCCAGTCGCGCGGGATGGGCAAGGGCGGCGTCGCCCAGAACACGCGCTTCACGTGGCCGGCCTTGAGGTGCACGACCTCGCCGTGGCCCAGGAGGACGCTGGCGATCACCTTGTGGCGGCGCGCGTCGACCCGGCACAGGAGTCCCACCGCCTGACCGCCGCGGCGGCGGGCGAGGACGAAGCGGCCGGGCTCCGCGTCCGCCACCGTGCGCGCGGAACGGCGGCCGCCGCGGCCCAGGGCGGCGCGCGTCGCCTCCACCTCGGTGCGGAGGCGACGGTAGCGGCCGATGCGGTCGAAGTCGCCGCAGGGGGCGCGATAGGTGCGCGCCTCCGCCACTGCCTCCTCCAGGCTCGCCACTTCCGTCTCGAGGCCCCGGATGCGCTTGAGGTTCTGGTACTGGCCGAAGGAGGATTCCACCGTGCGCCGAATGGCCGCCATGTCGCTGCCGCTGCCGAGGAGGAGCGCCACCGAGCCATAGCCCAGCTTGAACTGGCTCACCACCGGCTCGGGCTCGCCGTCGACGACTCGACGAATATCCTCGACCCCGTCGCGCACGTCGAGCGCGATCACGCACTTGCCCTCGGGGTCGATGCCGCGGCGACCCGCCCGGCCCGCCATCTGAGTCAGCTCGTTGTGGGTGAGGCTGCGGAAGCCGCGGTCCGTCCGCTTGGTGAGGGACTGCAGCACCACGCTCTTCGCCGGCATGTGGATGCCGAGGGACATGGTCTCGGTGGCGAAGACCACGCGGCAGAGCCCGCGCTCGAACAGGTGCTCGACCAGCCGTTTCACGCTGGGCAGGATCCCCGCGTGGTGCATCCCCACCCCCATGCCCAGCGCCTGGAAGATGGTCTGGTTCAGCGGCGACTCCGCGATGGTGGGTGTCTCCGCCACCGCCTCGCGGATGGCGTCGTCCACATGCTGGCGCTGGGCCCGGCTGAGCAGCGGCTTGCCCTCGGCCAGCACCGTCTCCATGGCGCGCTCGCAGCCGGCGCGGCTGAAGATGAAATAGATGGCGGGCAGCCAGCCGCGCGCGTCCAGCGCGTCGAGCATCACGGTGGGGTCCACCACCCGCCGCGTGTACCAGCGGCCGCGGTCATTGCCCCCCCGGTCGTGCTCGTCGCCGATCAGATGCACGGTTCCCGCGCGCACGCCCTCGTAGCCGTGCAGCTCGCCGGAGAGGTCGGCGACGAGGTACTGGAGCGGCACCGGCCGGTGCGGGTGGGTGATGGCCTCGATGGGCCGGTGGACGAGGCCGATCCAGTCGGCGATCTCCGCCACGTTGGCGACGGTGGCGGACAGGGCCACCAGGCCCGCGTCCTTGGGGGCGTTGACGATGATCTCCTCCCACACCGTCCCGCGCCCCTCGTCGCCCATGTAGTGGCACTCGTCGAGCACCGCCGTCTCGAGTCCCGGCAGCCCGCCGGTATAGAACATGTTGCGGAGGATCTCGGTGGTCATCACCAGGATGGGCGCGCGCGCGTTGACCTTGACGTCGCCGGTGAGGATGCCGACCTGATCGGCGCCGAACTGGCGGCCGAAGTCGGCGAACTTCTGGTTGGACAGCGCCTTGAGCGGCGTGGTGTAGGCCAGCCGCCGCCCATGGGCGAGCGCGCGGTGGATGGCGAATTCCGCCACCAGGGTCTTCCCCGCCCCGGTGGGCGCGGAGACGATCACCGACTTCCCGTCGAGGATGGTCCGGATCGCGCGGAGCTGGAAGTCGTCCAGCGGGAACTGATAGCGCGCGATGAAGGATTCGAGCAGGTCCTGCTTGGAGATAGGCGCCCCCTCGGTGCCGCGCATCCACGGTATCATAGGACCCGCATGAAGCTCACCGGCAAGGTCGCCCTCGTCACCAATGTCCGCCACTATATGGGCCCCGCCGTCACCGAGGAGTTCGCCCGCGAGGGCGCCACCCTGGCGCTCCACGACCGCGAGCCCGCCGCGGCGGGCGAAATGGTGACGCTGGCGGAGCGCCTGGGGCGCACCGCGCTGGCGCTGGACGGTGACCTCGCCGCGCCCGGCGAGGCCGACCGCGTGATCGCCGCGGTGGTGGAGCGCTTCGGCCGGCTCGACGTCCTCGTCAACAACAACGCCCATCCGCCTACCGGCGGCGCCACCGAGGAAGTCAGCGACGCGGTGTGGCGGGAGATGATGGCGCGCCTTCTCGACGAGCCGTTCTACTGCCTCCGCGCCGCGTTGCGCGTGATGCGCCCGGCCGGTCGCGGGAAGATCGTCAACATCACCTCCGCCGCGGGAGTGCCCGGACTCGCCCGCTACGCCGCCTACTCCGCGGCGCGCGCCGGCGCGAACGGGCTCACCAAGGCGGTGGGGCGCGAGGTGGCGCGTGACGGCATCCAGGTCAACGCCATCGCCCAGAACTACGTGGAGAACCCCACCTACTTTCCGCCCGCGCTGGTGGCCGACGACAAGGCGCTGGCCCGCATGGTCCGCAACATCCCCGCCGGGCGCCTCGCGCGCGGCGAGGAGTCCGCCCGCCTCGCCGTCTACCTCGCCAGCGAGGACTCGGACTTCTTCGTGGGCCAGGTGGTGCCGTTCGCGGGCGGTTGGATATGAGCCGCGCGACCCGTGCTCCCGATGGTGCCCGCGCTCAGTCCGGAGATCGGCCTCTGGCGGTCGCGTCCCTGACCTCCGCCTCGCCGGCCAGGCCGATCACTTCGTAGACTTCCACCGGCTCGGCCTTGCCCTTGAGCGGGAGCGCCCCCCGCTCGCGAGCGGTCACACGGTCGCCGCAGCTCGCCGCCCAGGGTGGCGCCGTCGCGCGCCACGCGCGCCACCACCTCCGGGCTCACGAACTCGCCGAAGGTGCGGCGGAGCCGGCGCCGCGCCACCATGCGCGCGCCCTGGCGATAGGCGAGCATGCCCGTCACGGGGGCCACGAAGTCGAGCCAGTACCCGCCGCGCGCGTACGCCTCGTACGAGAGGGCGGCGAACAGCGCGATCAGCCCCGCGCTGGCCACCGCCACCCACAGCGGCCGAGGTCGCGGCTCTGCGGGAAGGTGGCGCCGACGAGAACGATCTTGCCGCGAAACGGATTGTCCTCGACCTGAGAGGAACCGGGGAATCGGGCGCCAGTATAGGTCAATCCAGTATGGGGTAAAATACCGGCCATGATCTACTGCCACGTCGGCATCACCGCCGCGGAGGACTATGCGACGCGGCGCGGCCTGCACCGCCCGGCCCATCTCGAGCGCATCGCGGGACTCCGCGCCCAGGGCTTCGTCGTGGGCGGCGGGCCCGCGCCCGACGGCAAGACCGCGGATCTCTTCTATCGCGCGCCGGATCTCGACACCGTGGTGCGGCTGGTGGAGGAGGATCCGTACTGGAAGGGCGGGGTCTGGACCGGCTACAAGCCGGAGGCCTTCAGCCAGTTCCTCGAGCCCTGGCGGCAGGTGGAGATTCTGACCGACGGCACCCGCGTGGTCACCCTCGTGGAGGGGCTGGCGCCCGACGTCGAGATGGCCTCCTTCGCCCTGATCGAGGCCCGGGGCGCCGGCCGCATGGCCTTCGGCGGATTCTTCCCCGGGGGTCGCACGCTGGCCCTCATGAACACGCCCGATTCCGCGCAGGCGCTCTTGCCGCTCACCGAGTCCGGGCTCTGGACGCCCGGCACACTCACCGGCCGGTCCTTCATCCACGTCCTCTGAAGGGCATCCACGTCGTCTGATGGGCCTTCACGTCCTCTGACCTCCCCGCTCTCCCCGGACGCCTTCCGCCGCCTGGACGAGACGCCGGACGCCGCGTTCTACGCCACGCCCCGCTTCGTCACCCACATCGACGACG
>Ga0137403_10000580_pt2 | contig 18885 bp, 15 predicted proteins | sample CZOMad2_1_16fung_FD_122057 | JGI IMG/M metagenome (GOLD analysis project Ga0137403, IMG submission 122057) | Vadose zone soil fungal communities from Angelo Coast Range Reserve, California, USA - CZOMad2_1_16fungal (Hybrid Assembly) | ecosystem: Environmental > Terrestrial > Soil > Vadose zone...
GTCGGCGCCTCGTCGGCCGGGCGGCAGATGATGGAGCAGCCGGCCGCCAGCGCCGGCGCGATCTTGCGCGCCGCCAGCACGGCCGGGAAGTTCCAGGCCGCGAAGGCCGCGACCACGCCGACCGGCTGATAGTCGATGATGATGCGGCCGTTGCCGGCGCGGGCCTCGACCGTCTGGCCGTAGATGCGCTTGGTCTCCTCGGCAAACCATTCGAACTGCTCGGCCGCGGACTGCGCCTCGCCCTTGGCCTGCGCCAGCGGCTTGCCGACCTCGAGCGTGAGGGCCTTGGCGATGTCCCCCTCCCGTTCGCGCAGGAGATCGCCGACCCGACGGATCAGCCTGGCGCGCTCCCAGGGCTGCACCTTGCGCCAGATCTCGAAGCCCTTCTGGGCGGCGGCGATGGCGGCGTCGACATCCTGCTCGGTCGCGCTGGCCATCTGGCCCAGCGGCTCCTCGGTGGCCGGATTGATGACCGTGAAGGTGGCTCCACCAGAGGCGGCGCGCCACTTGCCATCGATGTACAGGCTATCCGATCGCTGCATGCATGCTCCTGGCGTGACTTATCGCGAGCCCTGCGCTAAAGGGGTGCCTGATCTAGCACAAGTCCGCGCGGCGCTCCAATGGCCGCCGGGTCGCACTTTCGGGAGGACGCAGCGCGATGAAGACCGTTCGTCTCACCATGGCCCAGGCCCTGGTCAAATACCTGATCGCCCAGCGCACGGTGGTCGACGGCCAGGACGCCCCGCTGTTCCCCGGCGTCTTCGCCATCTTCGGCCACGGCAACGTCACCTGCCTGGGGGAGGCGCTCGAAGCCGCGAAGGAGGAACTGCCGACCTGGCGCGGCCAGAACGAGCAGTCGATGGCGCTCGCCGCCGTCGCCTTCGCCAAGGCCAAGCGCCGGCGCCAGATCATGGTCGCCGCCAGCTCCATCGGACCGGGCGCCACCAACATGGTCACCGCGGCCGGCGTGGCCCATTCGAACCGCCTGCCGGTGCTGCTGCTCTCCGGCGACACCTTCGTCAACCGCCTGCCCGATCCCGTGCTCCAGCAGGTCGAGCATTTCAACAACCCGAGCATCAGCGTGAACGACGCCTTCCGCGCCGTGACCCGCTACTGGGACCGCATCGTCAAGCCGGAGCAGCTGATGGCATCGCTGCCGCAGGCGGTCGCGGTGCTGACCGATCCGGCCGAGTGCGGGCCGGCTTTCATCGCATTGCCGCAGGATGTTCAAGCCGAGGCGTTCGACTATCCGGTCGAGTTCTTCGAGCCGCGCGTTCACCAGGTGCCGCGCCCGCGGCCGGATGTCGAGCAGCTGGTCGCCGCCGCCAGTCTGTTGCGCGAGGCCAAACAGCCGCTGCTCATCGCCGGGGGCGGCGTGCACTATTCGCTGGCGGAGGCCGAGCTGGTTGCCTTCGCCGAGCGCCACAACATCCCGGTCGCCGAGACCATCGCCGGGCGTGGCATCATGCTGCACGACCATCCGCTGAACGTCGGCGCCCTCGGCGTCATCGGCGCCGCCTCGGCCAATGCGCTGGCGGCGGAGGCCGATGTGGTGCTGGCGGTCGGGACGCGGCTGCAGGACTTCAGCACGGGCTCCTGGACCGTGTTCCAGAACCCGAACTATCGGCTGATCGCGCTCAATGCCGCCCGCTTCGATGCCCACAAGCATCGGGCGCTGGCGGTGGTTGGCGACGCGCAGGCCGGCCTCGCGGAGCTGTCGGCGGGGTTGCGCGGGTGGAAGGCGCCCGAGGCCTGGCGTAAGCGCGCGCAGGACGAATACGCGAAGTGGAACCAGACGGTCGACCAGCATTCGGGTCCGACCAATGCGCCCCTGCCCTCCTACGGCCACGTCGTCGGCGCCATCAACCGCAAGGCTGCCGCCACCGACACCGTGGTCACCGCCGCCGGTGGTCTGCCGGGCGAGCTGACCAAGAACTGGCGCATCAAGTCGGTCGGCACCTTCGACTGCGAGTTCGGCTTCTCCTGCATGGGCTACGAGATCGCCGGCGGCTGGGGCATCAAGATGGCGCACCCGGACCGCGAGGTCGTGGTGTTCGTCGGCGACGGCTCCTACCTCATGATGAACTCCGACATCTACAGCACCGTGCTGACCGGCCATAAGCTCATCATCGTGGTCTGCGACAATGGCGGCTATGCCGTGATCAATCGGCTGCAGGTCTTCAAGGGCAGCCCTTCCTTCAACAACCTGATCGAGCATTGCCGCAGCGTGCGCCAGGTCGGCGTCGATTTCGCCAAGCACGCGGAGTCCATGGGGGCGCTGGCCGAGCGCGTGACCTCGGTCGCCGAGCTGGAGCAGGCCTTCGAGCGCGCCAGGAAGGCCGACCGCACCTACGTCATCGAGATCAAGGTGAGCGCCTCGCAATGGACGCCGGGCGACGCCTGGTGGGACGTCGGCGTGCCCGAGGTCAATTCGCGCGAGAGCGTACGCAAGGCGGCGGCCGACCACGCCGAAGGCAAGAAGAAGCAGCGGATCGGAGTCTGAGCATGGCCATCCGTCTGGGCATCGCGCCGATCGCCTGGTCCAACGACGATCTGCCGCAGCTCGGCGGCGATACACCGCTCGAGACCTGTCTCAAGGAGAGCCGCGCCGCCGGCTTCAGCGGCACGGAGACCGGCGGCAAGTTCCCCATGGATCCCGGGAAGCTTGGACCCATCCTCAAAGCGCACCAGTTGAAGCTCGTCTCCGGCTGGTTCTCCGGCCGCCTGCTCGACGGTTCCGTCGACAAGGAAAAGGAGCGCATGGAGCAGCAGCTCATCACGTTCAAGGAGCTGGGCGCGCCGGTGATGGTCTATGCCGAGACGACCGGCAGCGTGCAGGGCCAGCAGCAGACGCCCGTCAGCAAGCGGCCGCGCCTTCCCCCCGGCGATTTCAAGGACTATGGCGCCAAGCTGACCGTCCTGGCCGAGTACATGGCCGAGCGCGGCGTGCCCATGGCCTATCACCACCATATGGGCACGATCGTCGAGACCGAGGCCGAGGTCGATCTGCTGATGGCCAACACCGGTACGGCGGTCGGGCTGCTCGTGGACACCGGCCACATCACCTATGCCGGCGGCAATCCCCTGGGGATGACGAAGCGGCACGCCAACCGCATCAACCATGTCCACTGCAAGGACGTCCGCCTCAAGGTGCTCAAGGACGCGAAGGCCAAGGACTGGAGCTTCCTCGACGCCGTGCTGGCCGGCGTGTTCACCGTGCCGGGCGACGGCGGGGTCGATTTCGCGGCGTTCGCGAAGCTGCTCGCCGACATCCGCTACGGCGGCTGGGCCGTCGTCGAGGCCGAGCAGGACCCGGTCAAGGCGCCGCCGTTCCAATACGCCCAGATGGGCCATGATCATCTGACCAAGCTCTTCACCGAGGCCCGCATCACGATTGCACGATAGGGACGCCATGACCGACAACACCGATCTTTCCAAGCAGTTCGCCGGCCAGTACGCCGTCATCACCGGCGGCACCCAGGGCATGGGCGAGGCGGTCGCCCGCCTGTTCGCCGCGCGCGGCGCCGCCGGGCTGGTCATCTGCGGCCGCAACAAGGCGAAGGGCGACGCGGTCGCCGGCAGCCTGACCAAGGCCGGCTGCAAGACGCACTATGTCGAGGCCGACCTCGCCAAGGTCGAGGATTGCCGCAAGATCATCGCGGCCGCCGACAAGGCGTTCGGCAAGCTGCATGTCCTCGCCAATTGCGCCGGCTACACCGACCGCGGCACCATCCTGGATACCTCGCCCGAACTGTTCGACCGCATGTTCGCCATCAACGTGCGGGCGCCCTTCTTCCTCATGCAGGACGCCATCAAGATCATGCGGCGCGAGCGTATCGCCGGGGCGATCGTGAACCTGATTACCATGTCCAGCTATGGCGGCCAGCCCTTCATCACCGCCTATTGCAGCTCGAAGGGCGCGCTGGTCACGCTCACCCGCAACGTCGCCTTCGCCGTGATGCGCGATCACATCCGCGTCAACGGCATCAATGTCGGCTGGTCCGACACGCCCGGCGAGGACCGCATCATGAAGACCTATCACGGCGCCCGCGACGGCTGGCTGACCGAGGCCGAGAAGAGCCAACCGTTCGGCCGCCTGATCAAGCCTGATGAGGTGGCGCGCGCCATCGCCTTCCTGGCGTCCTCGGAAGCGGGATTGATGACGGGCTCGATCGTGGACTTCGATCAGTCGGTGCGCGGGGCCTACGAGTCGCCGCCGCAGCCGCCGGCGCATATGTTCGAAACACGCGCGGCGGAGTGATCATGAAGGCGACGGACAAGCGGCCGCTCGGCCGCACCAAACTGAAGGTGACCGTCCTCGGCCTCGGCACGGCCACGCTCGGCAATCTCTATGCGCCCGTCACCGATGCCGACGCACAGGACACGCTGAAGACGGCGTTCGACGCCGGCGTCCGCTTCGTCGATACGGCGCCGTTCTATGGCCATGGCTGGAGCGAGCATCGGGTCGGCGAGGCGCTGCGCGGCTACAAGCGCGACGATATCGTGCTGTCGACCAAGATCGGGCGGCTGTTGAAGCCGAAGGACCCGGGCAAGGGAGGCATCGACGGCGGCGTGTTCGCCGCCGTGCTGCCGTTCGATCCCGTGTTCGACTACTCCTACGACGGCGTCATGCGCTCGGTCGAGGACAGCCTGCAGCGGCTGGGCACGCACCGCATCGACGTGCTGCTGATTCACGATGTCGACCGCTGGACTCACGGCTCCCAGGAGGCTTCCGACCGCCGCATGAAGGAGGTCCTGGAGGGCGGCTACAAGGCGATGGCGAAGCTGCGCGAGGGCGGCGCCGTCGGGGCCATCGGCGCCGGCCTCAACGAATGGGATACCTGCCAGAAGCTGGCCGAGGCCAGCGACCTCGACTGCTTCCTCCTGGCCGGCCGCTATACACTGCTGGAACAGGAGTCGCTGCAGACGTTCCTGCCGCTGTGCCAGAAGCGCGGCATCGGCATCTTCCTGGGCGGGCCCTACAACACGGGAATCCTCGCCACCGGCGCCGTGCCCGGCGCCTACTACAACTACGCGCCCGCCAAGCCGGACATCCTGGAGCGGGTGCGCAAGATCGAAGCCGTGTGCCAGCGCCACAAGGTCGCGCTGGCCAGCGCCGCGCTCCAGTTCCCCCTCGCCCATCCGGCCGTCTGCTCCGTCATCCCCGGCGCCAAGAGCGCGGCCGAGGTGAAGCGCAACATCGCCACGATCGAGGCGCCGATTCCGCGGGATTTCTGGAGTGAACTGAAGCGGGAAAAATTGATCGCCGACGAGGCGCCGCTGCCGGCGTGATTTACGCAAGAATGTTTCACGTGAAACATCGCGGCGTGGGCGCGTGGGTGCGTCGCGCTGGAGAAAACGGTTTCACGTGAAACATCGGACGCACCGCACGGCAGGCGACGAACATCGCGCGCAGCGTCCGGAAAACGCGATTCTGCAAAACAACCCCATGCATCAAAAATTCGTCTTTGCGTTTCAAAGACATCGCCTGTGCCACTTCCGGCACATCAGCGACTACTGAGAGGCCGGTCTGGCGCGCGGATTCGGCCGTCGATGCGCGCCCAGAGCCGGGATGCTAACCCACGATCTTGCCGATCGCGGTGTGCGTGCATTTCACTTTGACGTACTCGTCGTCGCGCAAGGCGGCGCCGACTGCCGTGTCGGCGATGTAGGCCTGGCCATAGAGACCGCAGACCGACTGGTTGACGGCCTCCGGGCCGCTGATGACGTCGACGGCGGTGTCGGTCTGGCAGTCGGCGGGGGCGAGGTTGATAGAGCACACGAGGATCAGGACTTTGAACACGGAAACTACTCCTGTCTTTCAAATCATAGGGCGGCGCGATGTCGAGAGGCTGCCTTTGTCGTTGTGCATCGCACACTAACAGTCGCAAGTTTCGTGCCATACCTCATGAGATGAGAATATCCGAGCAATTATTTGATATAAAAGACTCTATAGAAACGGACGACGTTGGCGAATCGCCGCTACCGAAGGCAGCTCTGCGTAGATATTGTGCAGTGCGGTAGAGAATCGTGCGACGGAGGTCGAGCGAGAATTCCTCAGATCAGCCCGAGTTCCTTCAGCTGCCGGAGCAGCTCCGGCGGCGGCTCGCGGTCCCAGCCCGCCATCGCCTCCGCGAAGCCGCGCGAGCCGACGTCCGGCGGCGCATCGGCCGGGTCGAGATAGCGCCAGCCCTGGAACGGGCGGTGCGACATCAGCTGAGTCTGCATCGGCTTGGGTTCATAGACGATGCCGCAGTGGGGCACGCCGTCGCGGTTGCCCTGCTTGAGGTCGAGGATGCGGTGGCGCACGCGGACGTAGCCCTTGATCACCCAGTAGAGCGAGCCGCCGTCGAGCACCTCGTCGCGGCGCTTGGGCGTCATGCGCGTCCAGTGGATGAGCACGGGCTTCTCGCCGTTCTTGCGCTTCTTGGCGAGCGTTTCCTGCTGCCATTGGCGCAGGTCCTCGACGCTGTCGCAGCCGACGCAGAGCTTGAGGATATGGAGGGTCATGCCGTCGCCGCCGCTTCCTTCCGTTTGCGTTTGCCGGCGAGCGCCAGCGCCACCTTCGAGGCCGGGGCGCGGCCGAGGGCGGCGCAGATGAACTGCCCGGCTTCGGCCAGTTTGTCCAGGTCGACTCCGGTCTCGATGCCGAGCCCGTTCAGCATGTACAGCACGTCCTCGCTGGCGACGTTGCCGGAGGCGCCGGCGGCATAGGGGCAGCCGCCGAGGCCGGCGACCGAACTGTCGACGACGGCGATGCCGCTCTCGAGGGCGGCCAGGATGTTGGCGAGGGCCTGGCCGTAGGTGTCGTGGAAATGCACGGCCAGCTGCCCGCGCGGGACGCGGGCGGCGACCGTCTCGATCATGGCGGCCGCCTTGGCGGGCGTGCCGACGCCGATGGTGTCGCCGAGCGAGATCTCGTAGCAGCCGAGGTCGAGCAGGCGCGCCGAGACATGGGCCACCGCCGCGGGCGCGATCTCGCCCTCATAGGGGCAGCCGAGCACGCAGGAGACATAGCCGCGCACGCGCACGCCGTCGCGCTTCGCCGCCGCGCAGACAGGGGCGAAGCGATCGAGGCTCTCGTCGATGGAGCAGTTGATGTTCTTGCGCGAGAAGGTCTCGGAGGCCGCGCCGAAGACAGCGATCTCCTCGGCGTTGGCGGCCCGCGCGGCCTCGTAACCCTGCAGGTTCGGCACCAGCACGGGATAGCTGACGCCGGGCTTGCGCGCGATGCCCGCCATGACCGCGGCGCTGTCGGCCATCTGCGGCACCCATTTCGGCGAGACGAAGGCGCCGGCCTCGACCACCTGCAGGCCGGCGTCGGCCAGGCGTTCGATGAGCGCGATCTTCGTCGCCGCCGGCACGGCCTTGGCCTCGTTCTGCAGGCCATCGCGCGGTCCGACCTCGACCATTTTGACGCGGGTGGGAAGGAGGTTCGACATGCGCAACGTCACCGCAGGCAATGACGAGTCGTTTTCTCGACTGCTCTTTTGTTGTCACCCCCGCGAAAGCGGGGGTCCAGGGCATGCGACGGGTGCTGTGGCCCTGGACCCCCGCTTTCGCGGGGGTGACAACTAAAGATAAATGGGGAGAGGGCGGCGATCCAGGAAGGCCGCATCATCCCTCCTCCACGAAGGCCAGCAGCTCCGCCCCCTCCTCCACGAGATCGCCGGTCTTGAAGAAGACGCGCTCGATCTTGCCGTCCATGGGGGCGGCGATGCTGTGTTCCATCTTCATGGCTTCCAGCACCATCAGGGTGGCGCCCCGCTTCACGTCGTCGCCCGGTTTGACCGCGACCTGGATGACCTTGCCGGGCATGGGCGCGGCCAGGTGGCCGGGCGCGGCATCGACTTGCGCGCTTGCGGCCAGAGGATCGACCAGCTCGAACTGGGCCGTGGCGTCGGCGGTGAAGACGGTGAGCTGGGCGCCGACGCGCGCCACCGTGCCGATGGCGTGGCGGCCCTCGATGTCGACGCGGACGTCGCCGTTGGCGAGACGCTGCGCCCGCACGAAGCGGCGTCCGGCCGGCAGGTCGAAGAGATAGCCGCCGGGTTTGTAGGTGACGGCGATCTTGTGCAGCGTGCCGTCGCTGCGCAGGCGGATCTCGCCATGGCCCTCGCCGTTCAGGCGCCAGCCGTCGGCGCGGCTCCAGGGCGACCAGGGATCGCCGGTCTTCAGCGCCGCTTCGCGGGCGATCTGCTCCTGATAGAGCGTCAATTCGGCGCAGGCGATGGCCCAGGCGTCGAGCAGGGGCTGGGCGCCCTCCGCCGGCAGGAGGTCGGCGCGGTGGCGCTCGATGAAGGCGGTGTCGAGATCGGCCGCTTCGAAGGCCGGATGGAAGGCGATCGCGCGCAGGAAGTCGACGTTGTGGCGCAGGCCGGCGATCTGGCAGGCCGACAGGGCCGCGCGCAGCTTGCGCACCGCCGCGAAACGATCCTCGCCCCAGACCGCCAGCTTGGCGATCATGGGGTCATAGTGGACGGAAATCTCGTCGCCGGCGCGGATGCCGGTATCGACGCGGACGTGAGGCCCGGCCTCCGGCCAGCGCAGATGGGCGAGCCGGCCGGTAGCCGGGAGGAAGCCGCGCGCGGGATCCTCGGCATAGAGCCGGGTCTCGATGGCATGGCCGCAGAACAGGATCTCGTCCTGTGAACGCGGCAGCGGCTGGCCGGCGGCGACCCGCAGCTGCCATTCCACCAGGTCGAGATCGGTGATCAGTTCGGTCACGGGATGCTCGACCTGCAGCCGCGTGTTCATTTCCATGAAGTAGAAGGCGCCGCTGGGATCGAGCAGGAACTCGATGGTGCCGGCGCCGACATAGCCGATGGCCTGCGCGGCCTTGACCGCGGCGGCGCCGAGCGCCCCGCGCAACTCCGCGGACAGGCCGGGCGCCGGCGCCTCCTCCACGACCTTCTGGTGGCGGCGCTGGATCGAGCAGTCGCGCTCGAAGAGATGCACGGCGTTTCCCTGGGTGTCCGCAAACACCTGCACCTCGACGTGGCGCGGCTGCAGCACGTATTTCTCGATCAGCACGCGGTCGTCGGCGAAGGCGGCCTTGGCCTCGCGGCGGGCGCCGGCCAGGGCCTCGGCGAAGTCCTCGGCGCGGTCGACGCGGCGCATGCCCTTGCCGCCGCCGCCGGCGACGGCCTTGATGAGCGCGGGATAGCCGGTGCGGTCGGCGGCGCGCCGCAGGTCGGCGTCCTTCTGGTCGTCGCCGTGATAGCCGGGCACCAGCGGCACGCCGGCACGGCCCATGATGGCCTTGGCCTCGCTCTTCGAGCCCATGGCGCGGATGGCGGCGACCGGCGGCCCGACGAACACGGCGCCGGCATCGGCCACCGCCTGCGCGAACCCGGCGTTCTCCGACAGGAAGCCATAGCCGGGATGGATCGCCTCGGCGCCCGTGCGGTGCACGGCATCGATGACGGCGTCGATGTTGAGATAGCTGTCCCGCGCCGGCGCGGGTCCGATCCGCACGGCCTCGTCGGCCATGGCGACATGCAGCGCGCCGGCGTCGGCATCGGAATAGACCGCGACGGTGCGGATGCCGAGCCGCCGCGCCGTCCGCATGACGCGGCAGGCGATCTCGCCCCGGTTCGCGATCAGGAGCTTGGCGAACATCGCTAGGCGGCTCGTCGCGATCGTGTCCCCTCTACCGCGAAGCGGGAGAGGGTTAGGGTGAGGGTCTGTGGCTCGGTGCCGGGAGCAGAGCCACGCTGAGAGGCTGGCTCTTCCAGACAGGAACAATTACCTCGATGGATCGAGTACAACACCCTCACCCTAGCCCTCTCCCGCTTCGCGGTAGAGGGGACACGATTGGTGCGGTTCGTTGGCTGAGGCAAGCGATCGGCACCCTACTTCACCCAGTTCGGCTTGCGCTTGTCGAGGAAGGCGGTGACGCCTTCGCGGCCTTCGGGGCTGGCGCGGATGGCGGCGATGCGGCGAGTCGTCTCGTCGATCACGGCGGGCTCGATCGGCTTGCCCGTCACATCGAAGATCAGCCGCTTGACTTCGACATGCGCCCGCGGGCCGCCTTCGAGCAGCGCGGCGATGACGCGGTCGCCGGCGCGCAGCAGATGATCGCCGGGCACGGTCTCGTGGATCAGGCCGAGGCGCAACGCCTCCTCGGCGCTGAAGCGCTCGCCGGTGAGGAAATAACGCCGCGCCGCACGCGCGCCCATGGCGGCAATGACATAGGGGCTGATGACCGCGGGAATGAGGCCGAGCTTCACCTCCGAGAGGCTGAAGGTGGCGCCCTCGCTGGCGATGGCGATGTCGCAGGCCGCCAGCAGCCCGACGCCGCCGCCAAAGGCCGAGCCCTGGACCAGCGCCACGGTCGGCCGCGGAAAGATGTTCAGGCGGCGCAGCATGCCCGCGAGCTGCTCGGCGTCGCGCAGGTTGTCGTCCTGCGAGGCGGCCGCCATCCGCTTCATCCACTGCAGGTCGGCGCCGGCGCAGAAGCTCGGGCCCGCGGCCGTCAGCAGCACGGCCCGCACCTGCGGCTTCTGCTCGAGATCGCGCAGCGCGTTCATCAGCTCGTGGATTTGCTGGTCGTCGATGGCGTTGTGGATCAGCGGGCGGTTCAAGGTGATGGTCGCGATGTTCTTCTCGTCGATCTTGGTAAGAAGTGCGCTCATCGGATCGGATACCTCCGGGAATGCTGTTGCCGTAGATTCTTCAATGGCTTCGTGCTGCGAACAATTCCGGACCCTGCTCTACACTCTCCCTCCAGCAATCCGGCTCCACAAGCGTCGGATCACTCCCACCAGAGTGGCGCCTGGTGCAGGTGCTGCTTTCGGCGCCCAGTCGTCATCGTCTTCCCGTGGCAGTAGCCGGAACTCCGCCAAGCGCGCATCAAGAAGAGCGGCTATCTTCTGAAAGGTATCGGAGTTGTCTGCCAAGTGATACGGACTGGGGGCATCGGCCGGGAGAAAATCGGTGAATTCGGCGAGGTAGCGTTCGTAGTACCAATCCGCAAACGCGCGGCCTTCATCGGTCAGATCATCGCCGATGAGCTTTTCGTCGAAGATATCCTCTGTCATCTCGCCAAAAGAGCCCTCGCCTCGTCGGCGCCTTTCGAACCATTCCTTGGCGTGTTCGGCGTGCATGTCCTGCAGGTTCATGAGGCCGTTGAAATACGCCCACGCGATGAACATTCCGATATGGGTACAGGCGAGTCGTGTGTCCCAATCCTTTTGGTAGTCGTCGCTGCCGTAGTGCCAATCGGCATCGTCATACTTGGTCGGCCAATCGCCCATCGCCCGGCCTACATCCTGAATATGCCGAAGGTGGTGGTCTCGATCGGCGCGTTGAGGGCCGCCGAGAGGCCGAGGCCGAGCACCATGCGGCTGTCGGCCGGATCGATGACGCCGTCGTCCCAGAGGCGCGCGCTCGCGTAATAGGGATGGCCCTGCTGCTCGTATTGGGCGCGGATCGGGGCCTTGAACGCCTCCTCCTCGTCCGCGCTCCATTCTTTCTTCTTGGCGGCGAAGCCATCGCGCTTCACCTGCGCCAGCACGTTGGCGGCCTGGTCGCCGCCCATCACGGAGATGCGGGCGTTCGGCCACATCCAGAGGAAGCGGGGCGAGAAGGCGCGCCCGCACATGCCGTAGTTGCCGGCCCCGAAGCTGCCGCCGATGATGAGCGTCAGCTTGGGCACGCGCGCACAGGAGACGGCGGTCACCATCTTGGCACCGTCCTTGGCGATGCCGCCGGCTTCGTACTTCTTTCCCACCATGAAGCCCGTGATGTTCTGCAGGAACACCAGGGGGATGCCGCGCTGGGCGCAGAGCTGGATGAAATGGGCGCCCTTCAGCGCCGACTCCGAGAACAGGATGCCGTTGTTGGCGACGATGCCGATGGGATAGCCGAAGAGGCGGGCGAAGCCGCAGACCAGCGTGGCGCCGTAGAGCTGCTTGAACTCGTCGAACTCGCTGCCGTCGACGAGACGCGCGATGACCTCGCGCACGTCATAGGGTTTGCGCGTGTCGGCCGGGATGATGCCGTAGATCTCCGACGCGTCGTAGTGCGGCTCGCGCGGCTCGCGGATCTCCAGATTCGGAGTCTTCACGCGGTTGAGATGGCCTACAATCCTGCGCGCGATTCCCAGCGCGTGGGTATCGTCCTGGGCATAGTGGTCGGTGACGCCGGAGGTGCGGCTGTGGACGTCGGCGCCGCCGAGCTCCTCGGCCGTCACCACCTCGCCGGTGGCGGCGCGCACCAGCGGCGGGCCGGCCAGGAAGATCGTGCCCTGGTTGCGCACGATGATGCTCTCGTCGGACATGGCCGGCACGTAGGCGCCGCCGGCCGTGCAGGAGCCCATGACGACGGCGATCTGCGGAATCTTCCGGGCCGACATCGTAGCCTGGTTGAAGAAGATGCGGCCGAAATGGTCGCGGTCGGGGAACACCTCGTCCTGGTTCGGCAGGTTGGCGCCGCCGGAATCGACGAGATAGATGCAGGGCAGCCGGTTCTCGCGCGCGATGTCCTGGGCGCGCAGGTGCTTCTTCACGGTGAGCGGGTAGTAGGTGCCGCCCTTCACGGTGGCGTCGTTGACGATGATGACGCATTCCTGGCCGCTCACGCGCCCGATGCCCGTGATGATGCCGGCGGCCGGCACGGCCTCGTCATAGACGCCGTGGGCGGCCAGCTGCGACAGCTCCAGGAACGGCGCGCCGGGATCGAGCAGGGTGCGGATGCGCTCGCGCGGGAGCAGCTTGCCGCGCGCCAGATGCCGCTCGCGCGCCGCCTTGCCGCCGCCCAGGCGGACCTCGTCGACGCGCGCGCGCAGGTCGGCCACCTGCGCGTTGAGCGCATCGCCATTGCGCCGGAATTCCTCCGAGCGCGTGTCGAGAGTGGAGCGCAGGACTGTCATCGGCGAATCACCGGGGCAAGGTAGCATCGCCGGCCGCAAAGCGCCAAGCGGCGCGCATGCGACGCTCGATGCATTGGCGACGAAGACCGAGCCACACACCCTCACCCTAACCCTCTCCCGCTTCGCGGTAGAGGGGACTGCATCGTGCAGTCGCTCAGGCCGAGTCCCCTCTACCCGAAGCGGGAGAGGGTTAGGGTGAGGGTCTGTTACTCGGTCTTTGCGGACATCTGCTCCATGGCGCTCGCTGGGGACACGAGATGTGCGCTGCCTCGTGCTATCGCATCAGCGCGATCGCATCCGACACGCTGCCCCAGGTGGTCGCCGGCAGGCCGGTCGGGCCGACGATGACGTCCGGCAGGAGAACACGTCGGAGCGGGGCGGTCGGCAGCAGGGCGCTGACCGGGCAGGTGAGCGTGCGGCCGCTGGACCGGCAAGCGTCCGAGGTCGTTGATGGGGCCGCGTCGCCGTAGTCGAAATTCACCCGGAGATCGGATGCGGTGAGCCGGATCGGGATCGAGAAGACGATCCGCAGGCGCGTCCCCGCTTCGGCTGCGGTCGACTCCGGCCTGGGCAGGTCGGCGCGCACGATGCGCGGCGGTTCCGGATACAGGCCGCCATCATAGAAGATGAAATCCACCGCCGGCCCCGGTACCGAGGCCTCCGGCGCGCCGATATCCGGGCCGGTGGCCGGCGGCTGGGGATCGCGGCATTCGAGCAATCCCCGTTCATCCTCGTCGATGATGCAGCCGGCGCGGCGCCCCGGGCTGCCCGCGACCAGCGAGAGATCGCCGTGGGCGGCGTCGAAGAACAGCGGCTGCGACGGCGGCACGGAAATTCCATTGACGCGATAGCCCTGGGCGCGCAAGCCGGCCGGAAAGTCCGGATGATTGCTGAGGTCGTGGTTGAAGGCGTAGTTGTCGCTGTCCCAGAGGAATCCGTTGAAAAAGGGTTTGGAGCCTTCGCAGAGACCATCGGGATAGTCCTCGGGCCGGCAGAAGGCGATGGCGTTGTCCCAGTGTCCGATGTAGCCGAGGCGGCCGTCCTTGATGAGGCTGGCCCGCAGATACCAGCTGTTGTTGAAGATGTAGAGCGGGCCCGGCGCATAGCGGCCGTCGGGCCGGAACTTGAAGACGCGCCCGCCGTCATGCAGGTCGGCGCACAGCGTCGGACTCTTTTCCTGCCATTTCTTGCATTCGCCGTTGACGGCGCATTCGCGGCTCGGCTTGTCGTCGAACCAGCCGACGTTGTCGTAGAGATACCAGCGGCCGCCATAGAGCCCGTCGAACGAGAACCAGGCGTGGGCGTTGCGGATGCGATTGTTGAAGAACCACCAGTTGGTGGCGTCATATTCGGGTTCGAGCACGTTGTCGCGCGTGAAGGAGAATTCGTTGTCGTACACTTCCACGTTGGTGTTCAGCTTGCCCTGCATGTCCGAGCGGACGCGCATCTGGCCGGAGACGTCCATGCGCACACCGTTGAAGACGTTGTGGACCTTGTTGCGCCGGACGATCACGCCGCCGGGGATGTCGAGCGAGGCGAACAGCGCGCCGGCCTGCGCCTTCAGCCGGCCGTACTTGTACTCGCACCAGTGGTAGCGGCTCCACATGGCCTGCGAGGGATCCTGGATCCAGACGTTGTCCTCGATCAGCAGGTGGTGCGACCGCGTGCCCTTGGCGAAGAAGCCGTAGAGCCCGCCGATGATCGTCGATTGCCGCAGCGTGATGTACTGGCTGTCGATCGTGTAGACCGCAGCGTCGGCGCAGCGCAGGAACGTCAGGTTCTCCACGACGATCCACTGTTTGCGATCGAGGCTCAGGCAATGCACACCCCTCAGGAAGTCGGGGACCTGCAGCGAACCCTGCTCGTCGGCGCCGAAGATCGTCGAGACGATCTTCGATGCTTCCGTCCGGCCGTCGATGACGGTGGCGCTGCCGAGCCCGCGCAGGGTGATGGGAAAATCCGGCGCCCCGTCGCGCGGAAAGAGGATGCCGCCCGTGGGCGTGTCCGGCGTGTAGACCCCGGGGAGGAGCTGGATCGTCACGCCCGGATGGGCCTGAGCGAGGGCCTCGCGCAGGCCCATCACCGGACCCGCGACGGGCCGGCCATCCGGGCCCGCGATCGCCTGCGGCTCGAAGCGCTGCAGCATCAGCCGCCAGTCGCCGTTCGGCACGGCGTAGATGATGTCGTCCGCCGCCGCCGCGCGGCCGGCGAACGTCAACAGCAATATCGCCAGCAGATAGCGCCAGCGTCCTCTCACGGCTGCCTGCTCCTCCCGGACACGGAACCCCTGCCCCCACCTACCACGGCCGACCGCCGGCGACCAAGCGGGGACCGCCTCATTGTACGCCGCCGATTGTATGCGGACATGTTTCCGCTTGAGGTTCCCCGGCCCTGCGGGAGAATGCCGCAGGTCCACTCAGTCGGAGAAGCGCCGGTGCTGCCCACACTCGCCCAGCTCGAAACCGCCGCCGCTCTCGTGCACGCGGTCATGCCGCCGACGCCGCAATATTGCTGGCCGCTGCTGAGTCAGCGCACGGGCACGGAGACCTGGGTCAAGCACGAGAACCACACGCCGGTCGGCGCCTTCAAGCTGCGCGGCGGCCTCGTCTATATGCCGGAGCTGAAGCGGCAGCAGCCGGATATCGCCGGCGTGATCGCGGCCACCCGCGGCAATCACGGCCAGAGCGTGGCCTTCGCCGCCCGCCGCGCCGGGCTGGCCGCCGTCATCGTCGTGCCCCACGGCAACAGCGCCGAGAAGAACGCGGCCATGGCGGCGCTCGGCGCCGAGCTGATCGAGCATGGCCATGACTTCCAGGCCGCCTACGAGCACGCCATGGGCCTGGCGGCCGAGCGCAAGCTGCATGCGGTGCGCTCGTTCCATCCCGCGCTGGTGGCCGGCGTCGGCAGCTATGCCCTCGAGCTGTTCCGCGCCGTGGCGGATATCGACACGGTCTATGTGCCGATCGGCCTCGGCTCCGGCATCTGCGGCACCATGGCGGCGCGCGATGCCCTCGGCCTGAAGACGAAGGTCGTCGGCGTGGTCGCCGAGAACGCCGCCGCCTATGCCCTCTCGTTCGCGAAGAAGGCGGCGATCTCCACCAACAGCGCCGACACCATCGCCGACGGCATGGCCTGCCGCGTGCCCGACAAGGACGCCCTCGACTCGATCTTCAACGGCGCCGACCGCGTCGTCACGGTGAGCGAGGACGCGATCAAGGCGGCCATGCGCCACTACTTCACGGACACCCACAACCTCGCCGAGGGCGCCGGAGCCGCACCGCTCGCCGCCCTCCTCCAGGAGCGTCAGCGCATGGCGGGCAAGCGCGTGGCGCTGATCCTGTCCGGCGGCAATATCGATCGGCCGCTTTATGCGGGCGTGCTGAACGGTTCTTGATGCTGGATTGGTTAGAGCGCAATCCTCCACGAACAATCACGATTCCCTCTCAGTGTCATTCCCGCTTTCGCGGGAATGACATCAAGTGGATGATAGGTCAGAGAGAGCGGAAGTCAGCGGTAGTCTGCCATGCCCATGAACAACGTATTCGCGAAACTCGGTCGCCGGCTGCGGCTCGGCGTCATCGGCGGCGGCCCGGGCTCGTTCATCGGCGAGGTGCATCGCACGGCCGCCCGGCTCGACGACAACTACGAGATCGTGGCGTCCGTGCTGTCGTCGGATCCCGAGCGCTCGCGCGCGGCCGGACGACAGATCGGCATGACGCCGGAGCGCGCCTACGGCACGGCCGCAGAGATGTTCGCGGGCGAGGCGCGCCGCCCGGACGGCATGGAAGTCGTCGCCATCATGACCCCCAACGACAGCCACCACGCGCTCTGCTGCAGCGCGCTCGAGCGCGGCCTCGACATCATCTGCGACAAGCCGCTGACGACGAACCTGCCGGACGCGCTCGATCTGGTGCGGCGTGTGCGCAAGGCCGGGGTCGTGTTCTGCCAGACCTTCAACTACACGGCCTTTCCGATGGTGCGGCAGGCGCGCGCCATGGTCGCCGACGGCGACATCGGCGCGATCCGGATGGTGCAGGTCGAATATGTGCAGGGCCACAATGCCAGCCTGTCGGCGGGCGAGCGCGGCGCCGCGGCGGCGGCCTGGCGGCTGCGGCCGGAGCAGGCCGGCGCCTCGCTGATCCTCGGCGACATCGGCAGCCACGCCCACCACATGGCCTGCTTCGTGACAGGACAGCCATTCGCCCGCGTCTGCGCCGACGTGCGCGCCGTGGTGCCCGGGCGCAACGCCGACGACTATGCGGGCGTGCTGTTCCAGCTGGAAGGCGGCGCGCCCGGCCTGATGTGGATGACCCAGGCCGGCGCCGGCGCCGTTCACGGCTTGCATTTCCGCGTCTTCGGCGCCAGCGGCGGCCTCGAATGGTTCCAGGAGGAGCCGAACCAGCTGCACCACACGCGCCTGGGCCAGCCCGCGATCGTCTTCGAACGCCACGGCCCCGGCCTCAAGCCGGCCGCCCTGCGCGCCAGCCGCGTCAGCATCGGCCATCCTGAGGGCTACCAGGAGGCGTTCGCCCTGCTCTATGCCGAGGCCGCCGAAGCCATCGTCGCCCGCCGCCTCGGCCAGAAGCCGGACCCGGCCGCCCTCAATTTTGCGACCGTCGAAGACGGTGCCCGCACGATGAAGTTCATCGAGGCGGCGCTCGAATCATCACGCTCTGGCAGATGGACGGATTGCCGATTGAACATGTAGGAGCGACCTGCAGGTCGCCCGCACATCCGCGGTCTCGACATGCTTGCGCAGCCCTTGCACGACGGCAACGCGCGACCTGCCGGTCGCCCCTACATGGGATTGCGCGCGTCACCACCCGCCGGCGGCCAGCCAGCGGTCGACCTGCTCGAGGCGGTCATGGCCCCAGAAGGGCGAGAAATTGTCGTCCGCCAGTGTCCGCCGATGCGTTGGAAACGCTCATGTTTTCAGCGCTTCCTGCACGATGCACTCGCGGCTGTCGCCTTCGCACTACGCTCGGGCTCGATTTGGGAAATTGCAGAGCGCGTGATTAATCACCTGCCAACTGGCCGTGCGTCCGGTCTATGATCTGCACGGCTACCGCGAGGAGAAGCGGCGGCTACTCGACGCATGGAGCAGGACGCTAGCGGGTATCGTGGTGCCAGCGAGACAACAGAAAGCAGCGTGAGGGAATGCCAATGAACAGGACAGCGATTGGCGCCGTGTCGGCTCCCACGCGGGCGTCGTTCGTCCGAGACTTCGCGATACTCTCCATCTCCCTAATCCTTCCGGGGCTCGTGTCGGTCGTCGGCAGATCGTTGACTGGTCACGGGGCAACCACGCCGTTAGGTTTGCTGTCCAACGTCGGCACACTGATTTTCGATGCAGTATGGATTGGTGCCTTCGCATCAACTGCTTTTCGGTACCTAGGACAGCCAGCTCTATGGAAAGAAATTGCGGCGTGCGCCTTGGTGAGCCTGCCGCTGTACATGCTGATGGGGTACCCGCAGGACATACGTGTCCGATTGTTGGCGGCACTGTTCATTGGCATGTTCTTGGCGGGAATGCGCAGGAAAGTCCTTGCATGGCTGGCGCGGCGCAAACGCCACAAAGACAACGCTTGACCTGAATGATCGCGGCCGGCCGGCCTGTTCGCTGTCTCTCAAGGGGCGCAACCGGCGCGTGCAAGGAGCGATCTTTTCTCACACGTTGAGCGCGCGCCCTGCCCGTTCTAGTTTTCCGTACAGCCGCACCGGCAAGCGGAAGTGCTGTTGCTAAATGCTAAGAAAATCCGCGCGGAGTGATTTGGAATAGAAAGAAAATCACCACCCACCCGCCGCCAGCCAGCGCTCGACCTGCTCCAGCCGGTCGTGGCCCCAGAAGGGCTCGCCGCCGACGAAGATGAAGGGCGAGCCGAAGACGCCGCGCGCCAGGGCGGCGTCGGTCTCGCTGCGCAGGCGTTCCTTCACGGCCGGATCGTTCACGGCCGCCAGCAGGGCCGTGCGGTCGATGCCGAGCGGCTGCGCCACCTCCGCCACCGCTTCGG
>Ga0137403_10002801_pt1 | contig 18882 bp, 16 predicted proteins | sample CZOMad2_1_16fung_FD_122057 | JGI IMG/M metagenome (GOLD analysis project Ga0137403, IMG submission 122057) | Vadose zone soil fungal communities from Angelo Coast Range Reserve, California, USA - CZOMad2_1_16fungal (Hybrid Assembly) | ecosystem: Environmental > Terrestrial > Soil > Vadose zone...
ACATGACCGAACCCTCCACTCCGCTGATGCGGCAATATGCCGCGATCAAGAAACAACATCCCAACGCGCTGCTCTTCTTCCGCCTGGGAGACTTTTACGAACTGTTTTTTGAAGATGCCGTGGTCGCCGCGCGCGAGCTGCAGATCACGCTGACTTCACGCAACAAAGAAAAAGACCATGCCATCCCCATGTGCGGTGTGCCGTATCATGCGGCGGAAAACTATCTTTCCAAACTCCTGCGCAAGGGATTCAAGGTCGCCATCTGCGAACAGATGGAAGTCCCCAACGCGGCCACCAAGCTGGTGCGCCGCGAGGTCACGCGGGTGCTTACGCCGGGGACAGCCATCGATTCAAGCGTGGGCTCGGAAGAAAACAATTTCCTGGCGGCGTTGGCACGAGCTTCGGGCGCGGTAGGATTGGCGGCGCTTGATCTTTCTACCGGCGAGTTTCGCGCCACCGAGTTTCGTGGTCCTGATGCCGAACGCCGCATTGTGGAAGAGCTCCAGCAGCTGCGTCCGCGCGAAGTCCTCTACCCTTCTGGCCTGCCATTATTTGACCAGCCGCCGATGAACAGAATGGAAACTCAAACCGAGCGCAAAGATCAAGTCGCCCAGGCTCAGACGAATCAGGCCGGCAATGGAGCGGCGCTGCAGCAGGGCGGCGGCGCCATGCGCTTCACAGAAACGCCGCTGGAAGATTGGGTCTTCAGCCCGGACTACGCCGTGCCTTTACTTGAGAACAAGCTGGGCGTGCTTTCGCTCGAAGGCTTTGGTTTGCAGGGGCGTCCGGCTGCGGCTACGGCGGCGGGGGCCATTCTGCATTACGTCCGCTCCACCCAGCGCGGCACGCTGGAGCACGTAGACCGCATTGGCTTTTATGATCGCCAGGAATACCTGGTGCTGGACGCCGTCACCGTTCGCAACCTGGAACTGGTGGAACCGCTTTTCGCCAACACCAGCAGCGAAGTCACGCTGTTCCGCGCGCTCGATGCCACGCTTACGCCGATGGGCAAACGCCTGCTGCGCTCATGGATGCTGCGGCCGTCCATCGAGATCGATGAGATCAACCGGCGGCTGGATGCGGTGGAAGCCGGCGTAAAAGAATTTGTCGCCCGGGAAGAACTGCGCCGGGCGCTGGAGGGCGTGCTCGATATCGAACGCCTGTTGAGCCGCGTAACGCTGGAAACCGCCAACCCGCGTGACGTGCTGGCGCTTTGCGCCAGCCTGAATCGAATTCCGAGAATCAAAGTCGCGCTGGCCCGGCTGGCCGCGGCACGCCTGGCAGAACTGAATGGGCTGCTGGACGAAATGACCGACCTCCGCGAGCGCATCGAAAGAACCGTGGTCGCCGAGCCGCCTCTCACGCTGGCCGATGGCGGGGTGATCCAGCCCGACGTCGATAAGGAACTGGACGATCTGAGAAACCTCAGCCGCAATTCCAAGCAATACATCGCACAGATTGAAGAGCGCGAGCGCAAACGCACCGGCATTAACTCGCTCAAGGTCAAGTTCAATTCTGTTTTTGGTTACTACATTGAAATCAGCAAGTCGAACCTCCACCATGCGCCGCAAGATTATGAGCGCAAGCAGACGCTGGTCAACGCCGAGCGTTTCACCACGCCGGAGTTGAAAGAGTACGAAACCAAGGTGCTGGACGCACAGGAGAAGATTGTCGAGATCGAGCGGCGGTTGTTTACAGAGCTGCGCACGGCTATTGCCGCCGAGGCGCGGCGCATCCGGCAGACATCGCTAGCGATGGCAGAGGTGGATGTGCTGGCGTCGCTGGCCTACATCGCGCAGAACCGGGGTTATTGCCGGCCCCAGTTTTCGGCCAAGCGTAGAGAAGCATCCGGAGAAGAGCGCGCAGAGAATTCGGCTAGCGAATCGGACGAGTTGGAAATCATTGCCGGGCGGCATCCGGTGCTGGAGCAGCTGGAACTTACCGGCAGCAATGATCGTTTTGTCCCCAACGATCTTTATCTGAATTCCAGCAGCCACAGCATTCTGCTGATCACCGGTCCCAACATGGGCGGCAAGTCAACCTATCTGCGGCAAACGGCGCTGACGGTCCTAATGGCGCAAATGGGCGGATTTGTGCCAGCGCGCTCGGCGCGCCTGCCGGTGGTTGACAGGATATTTACCCGCATCGGAGCCAGCGACAATCTGGCGCGCGGCCGCTCTACCTTCATGGTGGAGATGACCGAGACAGCGGCGATCCTGAACACGGCCACCCCGCGTTCGCTGATCCTGCTCGACGAAATTGGCCGTGGCACTTCAACGTATGACGGCCTGGCCATCGCCTGGGCGGTGGTCGAGTACATCCATTCCACCAGCCGGGCAAAGACGCTCTTCGCCACGCACTATCACGAACTGACCGAGCTTGAGCGGCTTCCGGGCGTGAAGAACTTTCATGTTTCAGTAAAGGAAAACGCCGGCGGCATCGTTTTTTTGCGCAAAGTCGAGCCAGGCGCGGCGGACCGCAGCTATGGAATTGAGGTAGGCAAACTGGCAGGGTTGCCGCCCGAAGTAGTGGTCCGCGCCCGTGAAGTGCTGCACGAGCATGAAAATGCCGAACAGCAAACCACCGCGCATCTTTCTCCCGGCGCGCGGGACCCTGATCCGCAGATGCAATTGACCATGTTCACGCCGCTCTCGCAAAAGATTGTGGACAGGTTAAAAGAAGCTGACCTGAACAACCTGACGCCCATGGAAGCCATGAATCTCTTGTGGGAGTTGAAGAGGCAGATCTAGGCCACTTAGAGTCCGCGGGTTGCCTGCTTTTTTTATTCTTGTTATCTGTAATGCCATATCCAGCATTGCTATACTGTCGGCAATACGTCTTTCAGGCATTAAAAGCAGACCCTCGATTTCAGATTTGAAACTTAAACTAGTTCCTGCCCGTCGCAGAGCTGGGTCGCTTCCACCTTGCCTAAGATGTGTTCGGCCCGAGCCACGGTAATTCCAGTCTCGTGCATGCAAGGCAAGGAACGTTGCAATGAAGTTTGCTTTCACAGTTTTTTTCGTCTCTCTGGCATTAGCGTTTGTCTCCTGCAAACCTCTGGCCCCTAAGGTTACTTCGCAAGACTGCCTTGCGGCGACGCCCGCCAACTTCACACGCATCTACATCGGCACGCCGGCGCACGGGGGCCAGCAGTCCGGCACCAGCTTTGACGATCCTCTGGACGGCACCACGGCAGCTAAGTTTGACACTATCCTGCGCTCCATTGTTGAAGGTCAGAATCCCAGCTGGGGCGCGCAAAGGAATATTGCTTCGGAAAATCTCATCGTTTGTCTTGCCAGCGGAACGTTTCAAACCGAGGGCCAGTATGACTGGACCATTGGGGTGAGCCATGCTCAAGACAGCGTGCGCGGTTTTACGGTGGGAAAAAACTGGAAAATACATGGCAGCGGTACTGGCCGTACTACCCTCCGTCTCGCTTCTTTTGTGCCAGACAACTTCCTCGACAGCATGGGCGTCCCCTTCACTGGGGGGCGCAACGTGGCGATCGGCACACATTCTGAAGAGTCTTCCGGAGTTGAAGTGTCAGACCTGACAATTGACGCCAATCATGACCATTTGACCGCTCCCGGAGGGCTTCCCCTGAATCTGGCAGGAATAGTTCTGCGATCGCGTCAAGGCGGCCACTGGGTACACGATGTAAACGTGATAGGCAGTTCCGGCGATGCAGGGTTCATGAATATCATTTACGAAATATCTGCGATTCAGATCTGGGGTACTGATCTGGTGAGTGGCCCTCGAGCAAGCACGGCGAATGTGGTTGAGAATGTCATTATCACCAACCCAGGCCAGCCGATGCGCAGCGGTTCACCTCCAGGTGGCGGCATGGATGGAATTAGCGTAAACAATGTGGGCGGGGAGATACGCAACAATGATGTGGAAAGGTATTTCATCGCCTATGGCGGCTGGGCCATGGAAAACGTATGGTTTCATGACAACATTTCCAGGGACACTTACTACGGGTTTAACGCCGACAGTTTCAATAACGTTGGAATAATCCTGCAATCCAACCAGTTCATTCATCCCGCCCGCTACGGAATCGTCATTGGAGGCGGCACTCCGGACCGAACTTTCGATAAGTGGAATGTGTTGCGAAATGTGGTGAAACTAAATGCCAAAGAGTCGACTGCCATCATCTTGCGCGGGCAGGTGCAGAATTCCGCTTTCACAGAGAACACCATTGAATCGGATGGCGGCACAGCACACGACCAGGTGGCCATTTTCAGTTACCCGTCAGGAAGCGGCCTGGCCAATTTCAACAACACATTTCAGGACAACCATTTGGACAAGGCATTAACGGTTGACTTTTCGCAGGACCCCAACTTCAATACCAATTGCCGCTTCAAGAACCGCGATCTTCAGGGCAATCCGCGGCAGGATTTTCCGGATAACAGCCCAATTATGTGTCGGTAATGGTCGGCAGTTTTTCCGCTGGCCAGGGCGGAGGGTTTCTCAGCACATCAGAAGCTGAGTTGGGCCGAAGTTCGTATAATCGTCTGGCATGGCAAAAACCACCACACAAGACCTCCGCCAGCAGGTCGGGCAGTTACTGATCCTCGGCTATGACGGGCTTGCCGTCGACAGCAAGCTGCGGACCACGTTGACCAAGCTCCAGCCCAGCGGCGTGATCCTGTTCGCCCGCAACATTGAAGAACCCAGGCAGACATGGCGTTTGCTGCGCGATTCGCAGTCCACCACGCCTGTACCCATGTTTCTTTGCGTTGATCTCGAAGGCGGCACGGTCGATCGCCTGAAGAAAGTGATTGCGCCTGCGCCCTCGGTGGAACAGGTCTTTGCCACGGGCAATCGCAAGCTCTTTCGCATGCACGGAAAAATACTGGGCCTGGAAGCACGCGCATTGGGGTTCAACACAGACTTTGCGCCTGTCTTTGATCTGGGATTTGAGGCATCGCGTTCCGTGCTGACCAGCCGAACGGCATCGGCTGATCCCAGAGAGACGATCGCATACGCGCGCGCGTTTTTGCGCGGACTGAAAGATTCCAAGGTCCTCGGCTGCGGCAAGCACTTCCCCGGCCTGGGCGAGGGCAATCTGGATAGCCACCATGACATGCCGGTGGTGCAAAAGGGCTGGAAAGCCATGTGGGCGGAAGACCTGCTGCCCTACCGCGAGTTGCGTGCACAAATTCCTTTCGTGATGGTGGCCCACGCTTCCTACCCTGAGGTCACCAATAACAAGGTGCCAGCCTCGCTTTCAAGTAAGTGGATGCGGGACGTGCTGCGGAAGAAGATTGGATACAAAGGCCTGATCATTTCTGACGATCTGGAAATGGGCGGCGTGCTTTCCACTGGCGACATTGAAGACGTGGCGGTGGAAACACTACGCGCGGGCGCCGACATGTTCCTGGTATGCCACAACCAGGAGTTGGTCTGGCGCGGCTTTGAGGCCGTGTTGCGCGCGGCCGAGCGCGATCGCAAATTTGCCGCGCACGTGGCGCAGGCAGCGCAACGGGTGCTCGGATACAAGAAACGTTGCCGTGAGCTGCGCGGATTTTCCGCCGAACCCAAAGCTAAAGTGGTGGACAAGCTCAAGAAGATTGTTACCGATTTTTCACGCATCGTCGGTGGCGAAGTGATTGACGACCGGGTGCACACCACGCAGGAGATCAACGTTTGATCGTCGCAGGAGTAATGAGCGGGACTTCCGCGGATGGTGTTGACGTGGCTGTGGTGAGCATTCAGGGCCGCGGATCTTATCTCAGCTTCGATCTGCTGCTTCACGACCACTCGGAATATCCCAGGGCAATCCGCGACGCGGTTCTCGCCGCGATGAACGCAAACAAGATCAGCGTGGCTGAACTCTCGCGGCTGAATTTCCGGCTGGGCGAATTTTATGCCGAAGCCGTGAGCAAAGCACAAAAGAAAGCCGGCCTCAAGTTGGACCTTGTGGGATGCCACGGCCAGACTCTCTATCATCAGGGCACAGCCGCCCTTTATCTGGGGAAAAAGATCGCCTGCACATGGCAGACAGGCGAAGGCTCTGTGGTGGCCGCCCGGCTGGGAGTCCCGGTAGTCTCGGATTTTCGACCGGCAGACATGGCCGCAGGCGGCAAGGGCGCGCCGCTGGTGCCACTGCTTGACTATGCGATCTTCCGTTCCCCCCATAAAGGACGGATCGTGCAGAATATCGGCGGCATTGCCAACCTCACCGCCATTCCTGCCGGCGGCACGCCGGACGACCTTGTGGCTTTTGATACCGGACCGGGCAACATGGTGATTGACCGGCTCATGCAGATGCTGTTCAAGAAAAGTTACGATGGCGGCGGCAGCGTTGCGCGCAAGGGAACAATACTTCAATCGGTGCTGGAGCAGTCTCTGGACGCTGCCTATTTCAAGGTTAAGCCGCCAAAGACCGCCGGCCGCGAAGAATTCGGCAGCGAGCACGCTCAGGCCTTTCTTCGCCGCTGTGGCCGGGCCGCCAAAGCCGACGTGATCGCGACGGCAACAGCGCTGACTGCTGCATCCATGGCGCAGGCGCTGAAACGCTTTGTGTTGGAGCGGGGCAACTATCGCGAATGGGTGGTGTCCGGCGGCGGCACAAAAAACGCCGCGTTGATGGACATGCTCAAGAAAGAAGCCGAGAACCTGGGCCTGTGGCTCAGGCATTCCGATGATTTCGGCATTCCCAGCCAGGCCAAGGAAGCTGTGGCGTTTGCGTTGCTGGCTTACCAGACGTTTAACGGTTTGCCGGGAAACGTGCCGTCGGCTACAGGAGCGAAACGCGCTGCGGTGCTGGGTAAGATTTCCTATGCTTAACCACAAAGGACACGAAGGTTCACGAAGAATTTCTCAATCAGAAACCAATCGCCTTCGTGTTCCTTCGTGTCCTTTGTGGTTGAAGCTTTCTTGTTTGTTGCTCTGTGTGAGCATACTCTCCTGCTCGCGGCATTCCGACGCGAACACCGTTGTGATGATCATTGAGAGCAGCCCCACCAACCTTGATCCGCGAGTAGGGACAGACGCTCAATCAGAACGAATCGATGAACTGATCTTCGATCCTCTCGTCCATCGCGACGAACATTTCAACATGGTCCCCTGGGTAGCGGAGAAGTGGGAGATCCCAGATCCAAAGACTTATATTTTTCACTTGCGCCAGGGAATTCATTTTCATGATGGCACACCGCTGACTTCGCGCGACGTGAAGTGGACGCTGGACAGCGTACGGGATGGATCGCTGACCACCCTGAAGACCACAACTTACAAGCTAGTGGCTCGCGTTGAGGCTCCGGACGACGCTACAGTGATCATCCATCTTTCTGAGCCCGACGGTACGCTGCTTTACAACGTTTCCGACGGCGCTTTCGGGATTGTGCCCTACGGTAGTGGCAAGCCGTTCAACCGCAATCCCATTGGCTCAGGGCCGTTCACGTTTGTGTCACAGGACCCGGATACCGAGGTTGTTCTCCGGCGCAATAACGGCTACTGGGGCCAGAAGGCTCAAGTTGAGCGCGTCCGGCTAACCATTGTGCCTGACGCCACCACGCGCGCGTTGGAACTGCGCAAAGGCAGTGCCGACATCTCTCCGGGCGGCTCGCTTAGCGCGGACATGGTGGGAACACTTCGCCGCTATCGCAGTCTTGAGATCGAACAGCAACCGGGCACGATACTGGCTTATTTGGCTTTTAATTTGCGCGACCCGATTTTGAAAGATGTCCGGGTGCGCCAGGCGCTGGCTTATGCCATTGATCGCGGGGCCGTGCTGCACTATTTGTTCGGCGACGAGGGCCGGCTGGCAGATAGCGTGCTGCCGCCGGAGCACTGGGCCTATAACGGTGATGTGGCGCACTATCCCTATGATCCGGTAAAGGCGAATGCGGTGCTGGACGCGGCAGGCTACGCGCGCGGCGCGGATGGTGTGCGGTTTCACCTGACCATGAAGACATCGACGGAAGAAACCACGCGCCTGCTTGCGGCCGTCATGCAACAGCAGCTAAGACAGGCCGGCATTGCTCTGGATATCCGCAGCTTTGAGTTCGCCACGTTTTATGCCGACGTGACAAAAGGCGCGTTCCAGCTTTACTCCCTGCGCTGGGTCGGCGGCAATGAAGATCCCGACATTTTTTACTACGCCTTCCACTCATCCAGCTTTCCGCCCAAGCACGCGAACCGCAGTTATTATGTGAACCCGGAAATGGACCGGCTCATCGATGCCGGGCGCAGCACCGTGGACCAGGAGAAGCGCAAACAGATTTATGCCCAGGTGCAGCAGATCCTGGCGCGTGACCTGCCTTACATCGATCTCTGGTACTTCGACAATGTTGTGGTGCACTCCGCGCGCGTGCGAAATTTGCACGTGAATCCTGCGGGAAATTACGACTTCCTGACTTCAGTGCATCTGGCGCAATAACAGTCGACGCCATCCAGTCTGGCAGCCTCTGCAATCGCACCATGTGCGGATGTTAGTATCAAAGATTCGAACTCATGCAGATACTCTTCATTGGCGACATATTCGGCAGCCCGGGGCGCAAGATCGTGCGCGACCATCTGGGTCATGTGGTGGAAACCAACAAAGTCGATCTGGTGATCGCCAATGCGGAAAATTCAGCCGGCGGTTTTGGACTTACACCGGCCATTGCCGACGAGCTTTTTGACCTGGGATGCCACGTGCTCACCACCGGCAACCACGTCTGGGACAAACGTGAGATTGTTGACTACTTCAACTCTGCCAATGGCGATCCCAGCGGTCGGGCGCGGAAGGTCTTGCGTCCGGCAAACTATGCAGAGGGCGTTCCTGGTGTGGGCGTCTATGAAGGGGCCACATCGCAGGGCCAGAGCTATGCCGTCATCAACCTGCAAGGCCGCGTCTTCATGCACGATTCTGACGATCCTTTCCGCAAAGCCGATGCCCTACTGACGAAGATTGCCAGCAAGATTGTGATCGTGGATTTCCATGCCGAAGCCACTTCGGAAAAAATTGCGCTTGGCTGGTACCTTGACGGACGCGTCACCGCCGTCCTGGGCACGCATACCCATGTGCCCACTGCGGACACGCGAGTTCTGCCGGGCGGGACCGCATATCAGACCGACGTCGGCATGACCGGACCGTATGACAGCGTGATTGGCGTGCAGAAAGAGCAGGTGCTGCAACGCTTCCTAACCGGGCTGCCAGGACGTTTTGAAGCCGCGAAGGGTGACCCGCGTTTCTGCGCGGTGCTCATCGGGTGCGATGGCGTGACAGGACGAGCACATTCGGTGCAGCGATTGATGCTGGGCGAGTAGGGCAAAGAAAATGGCAGCCCTGCGCGGGCTGCCTTATCGAACCATTCTTCTTTATTTCTTTTTCGCACCCTTCTTGGCCGCGCCTTTCTTAGCAGGCCCTTTGGTTGCGGGTTTAGCCGCGGGAAACTCACCTTTTTCCATCGTGAACATGAATGGATCCGGCGTGTATTGCTTTATCACGCCGATGATATCGGTCATGGCGCCGGGAGCCGGTGGTTTCGAAACTGGCTTCTCGAACACTACGTGCAGATCGGCCTTGTTGGCCGCCTGGTTGTCCTCAGTGAGGGCCGCATCCATGGTCTCGCTGGTGGCAGCAATCACCTTCACTCCGTTCATTCTCAACTTGGCTTCGCCGTTCTTCTCTTTCGTCTGGATGAATGTCCACACCTTCTCGGCTGCATCCTTGTTGGCCGGAGTCTTGTCACGGCAGGAGAGCACCAGTTCATAGTCGCTGAAAGAAAGCGTGCCAGGATCGTTCTGCTGGACCGCCTGGGCGGCCAGGTCGCACGGTGTGGGAGCCAGAGGAATACTGGCGACAAAATCAGGCGGAGGCGCGGTCTGCGTTGCGGCCGTGGCAATGCGCTGGTTCCAGTCATCGGTGTTGCCGTGATACTTCTTGTACTTAGAAAGGAAATAGGGCGACCATGCCTGGAAGGCCTGTGGGTTCGTTTTCTGGGCGATTCCCAGTGCCTTGGCGCCATACCAAAAACCCAGCGGATTCATTGGATTCGCCTGTAAAAGCGAGATGGCCATCTGGTAATTGTTGGCGAGATCGTTGGGATCAAGTTTCAGGGCCTGCTCGTAATATTTTTGCGCAGCGGCGTAGTCCTGCTGCTGCAAAGCGCCAAAAGCGGCGGTTCCGGCGAAGATGCCAGACATCTGGTTCTTCATCTTTTCGTAATCGGCATCAGACACGCCCTCCGGTTTCTTCCAGTTGGGCAACTCCTGCAAGCCACGCTCGGCATCGGCACGAGCTTTTTGTCCGCTGGCCGCATCCTTGATTTGATTGCGCTCAATAAACACAACAATGGCCAGAGCACGCACATTGTTAGGCTCAATCGTCAGAATCTGCCGGGCAATCTGCTCAACTTTTTGCTGGTTGTTGGCCTGCTGATAGGCGCCCATGGCCTGTTCCAGCGCGTCGATCTTGACGATGCTATTGGGATACTGGGCGACGAACGCTTCCATGGCCTGGCCCTTGGCGGCCGGATCCGTGGTGTTTAAGGCGGTGATGTAGGCGTTATACTCCGCCGGGTCTTTGATCACCTTTTGGCTGGTGGGGACGTTGGCCTGTGAATCGCCCGCAACGGGCTGCTGACCGGCTGGCGGTTGGGCGGCCGGTGGCTGTTGCGAAGGTGAACTTCCCTGACCCCAGGCTGCTGTGGTTAGCGCAAGCACAAACGTGACAAGCACTCTTTTCATTGAGTTTTGCTCCTTCAATCCATCTCTGCCAGATTTGTGGCCCGATACTCCAAGGTTCTCCCGTACAGGCCGGTCTTTTCCGTTAAAAACTTAGAGTCACGGATTATAAAAGACACACCCCACGTTTAGGCAAGCTGCAACGTAAAATGGCAGATTTACTGTTCAGATGCAGAGTTGCTGCTGATAGTTATCCGCGACCACGCCACTCGCTGCAATGCCGCATTTTCCGCCCGTCAATGCGTATTTGTGCGTTCGGGTCAAATCGCTTTTATACGCGATACTCGACAGTCGATCATTAAAGTTGAATGAAATCAATTTGCGTTATGCCTGGTCAGAACGCGGTATCCTGCCAGATTAGACACCAGCCCAGACAAAACGTTCCTGAAGAGCTGAAAAAAGCCTCTTTGAGAATTGGACTACCTTTAAGGACAGAAAGCACATGAACAACACTTTGAACGGCAAGACTGCACTGGTTACCGGAGGCGGACGTGGGATTGGCGCAGCCATCGCGCTTAAACTGGCAGGCCTGGGCGCTACCACCATCGTCTGCGGACGCACGCTGGCTCGCTTGCAACATACCGCAGGCCTGATTCGCGCGGCGGGAGGACAGAGTGAAGCCATGGCCTGCGACATTGCCGACTGGAACTCCGTGGCGGCCCTGGCGGAGCGGGTGCAAAAGACTTTTGGCCGGCTCGACGTGCTGGTGAACAATGCGGGAATCGGCACATTCGGCGGCCCGCTGCACACTATGCCCTCGGAAAAATGGGACGCAATGTTCAACACCAACCTGCGCGGCGTGTTTTATATGATCCGGGCGTTTGCGCCCATGATGATTTCCGGCGGCGGTGGCGACATTGTGAATATCTCGTCGATTGCCGGCAAGAATGCCGTGCCCAACGGTGCAGCTTACTCGGCTACAAAGTGGGGCTTGAATGGGCTCACGTATTCCGTGGCCGAAGAGTTGCGCGGGCACAACATCCGCGTTTCTGTGATCTGTCCTGGCTCGACTTATACGGAGTTCGGCGCGCATGAAGGCAAGAATCCGGACAAAATGCTGCTGCCGGAAGATGTTGCTCACGCCGTGGAAATGGTGGTGACGCAAAGGCCGCAGGCGTTTGTAAGCGAAGTGATTTTAAGGCCGACGCAGAAACCGTGAGGAGCAAGAATTTGTAATTGGGTAAATTGGTAATTTGGTAAATGAAACTAACGGAATTTTGCGGAAACAAGGCCATATTTCCCTTGAGATTTTCAATTATCCATTTACCAAATTACTCAATTACCAATTTTTCTAGGCTCTTTTCTCCGGCACAATGACCGCCTCTTGCGGAGCAAGCGGCTGGCCGGTGTTGGCGGGCATCGGCACCAGCAGCGCTTCTTTGCGATAAACGAGGTTGCTGGCGTTGAAGGTGGCCAGCTTGAAACCGTGGCCGTGCGTGATGGCGTCTGTGGGGCAAGCCTCAACGCAATAACCGCAGAAGATGCAGCGGTTGTAGTCGATGTTATAGACCTTGGCGTAGCGCTCGGCGCCGCTGATGCGCTTCTCTTCCGTATTGTCTGCGGCCTCAATGTAAATGCAGTTGGCAGGGCACGCCGCGGCGCACAGAAAACAGGCAACGCATTTTTCAAGGCCATTTTCGTCGCGCTGCAACTCGTGCAGTCCGCGGAAACGTTCCTGAAAAACCGCGCCTTCATTGGGCAGTTTCTTGTTGGGATAATCCTCAACAATGGTGGGAGAAAACATCTCCCGCAGGGTTACCGACATTCCTTTGGCGATGCCAGCCAGATCGCCAAAGACACGAAAGATCGACATGCAGTCAGTATAATTCGGAACCACAAAGGACACAAAGGAACGGAGAGCAGGGTGAGTATAAACTGTTGGAGGGCAAAAGCGACATGGCTCAATCGTTCGGGTTCGTGGAGGAGAAATTAACTCCTCGATGATTTTCAATTGGTATCATCTGTTTGAATTTGGCACAGTGGGGACCGAATACATCCAATGTTTCTCATAGGTGCGGCCATCGCGTCCAACAGTCGTTTCCCCTTCTTTATGAATCGTCATGCGGCGCAGCCTGCCGTCATCCTGGTCAAACGTTAGTTCGAGTAATTTGGATGGCTCGTCATAGACCGTTGCGCCCGACGCGTTGATCCGAGGCACCGGCTTGTAGAGCCAGATCATAGTTCCCGCACTGTCTATCGAAGACGGTTTGCCTATGACTCGTTCCACCTCTCCCTGAGTGGGATACGGAGTGCCCAGCAGCCAGGGCCGCCCGCCTCCTCCCAGGAGAATATGCGACGGGTCAGGATCTATACGGGTTAGAGAATCAGCATAACTGAGCGCGCGGGTATTGATGGCGCCGGCCTCTGCCGCTGTTTTTCTCACCTCTTCCCGACGTCTTGCCACTTCTTTTTGGTGGCGCGAGAGTAAGAAGAAGCTCAGGATCGCGATCAAGAGAAATACGAGAGCTTTTGTTTGCTTTTTCATTTGTGCAACCAGCCTCTGGCCGGATTCTCCTTTAAGCTTTGGCCCCATAACTGGTTTCAAACGTCTGGCCTAGTATCTGGTTCAAGTGATGCTTTAAGTGGGCGACGTAGTCCTCTGCGATCCATTGCAGAGTTGCTGGCGGATTATTGCCAATATTGCACATCACTTTTGCGGCTTCTTCCGGCAGATGTCCAATAACGTGGGCGAGAAAGCGATTGTAGGCGGCCCAGAAATCGACGAGGAAATTCCAGTCGATCTCGGCGTAGTTTTGCAAGTCCACCAGCGGATTCTGGTCATAGCCGGGAAATGTCAGGCTGCCCTGGAGGGCCGCGCGGACGAAGCGCTGATGGTTGTTGGAAGCCGAGTCGAGCAGGTGTCCGAGGATTTCTTTTTTGGCCCATTTGTCCGGGCTTGGACGCGATGAGGTATCGGCGTTGTCGAGTTTCAGCAGCAGCGGTTTAGCCTGGGCGACGGTGCGTCCGAGATCGGAAGCGATGGGAGAAAAAGGATTGTCCATTCAATGATCCTTAGGGTTGTGTCGCCCCCTACGGGGCTTGACGTTCTTCAGCTTTACCCAGAGTGCTTCCGAGCTGGGCAACCGTTGCTTGGCACCTTCAGCGCTCGATTCTTTGTCATTGTTTATGGTTGCCAAGGGTTCAAGGTGTTGATTCCTGCAATTCGAACATCCTTGGTATTACGCGTAACAAAAGTCAAATTGTGATGCAGCGCTGTTGCCGCCAGCAATCCGTCGATGACAGCAAGGGGTGTTCCGGCCATTCGGGCTTGAGCAGAAATTAGTCCCCACCGTTCAGCGATATCCAAGTCCACTGCAAGAATCCGCCCAGTAAAACGCACTACCAGGTCGTTGCCGAGCCAACTTTCAAGTAAAGCGCGCTTGTTGCTGTGTGGAAGCGAGTCAATGCCTTTACGAATTTCTCCAATGGTCAGCACGCTCAAATGGAGCAATTCCTCGCTGGTGGCCTGCATCCAGGCAACAACTTTTGAATCGGGCTGAATCCTGGTCAGCTCGGAAATAACGTTCGTGTCAATGAGGTATCCGCTCACAAGTCGATTGACCTGCCATAGTCAGGAGCCCGGTCAAGGTCCAGATTTGCGCCGACCAGAGGAGATTTAGCAAAAAATTCAACGAGATTCTCTGGCTGTCTGGACCGTGCCTTCAATCGTTGAAACTCCTCCGCGGCCAGAACCACAACGGCATCTTTGCCTTGCCGGGTAACCCATTGCGGACCTTCTGCCCGAGCCTTTCGAAAGAGTTCGCTAAAACGGGCTTTGGCTACTTGTAATTGCCAAGAGGTAGCCCGAGAGGAAGTCTTCCTGTGCCTTGAACTGCCGCTTTTTTTCATAACACAATTATAGCTAAAACTGACCAGTCTGACTAGATTACTCTATCCCCAGGTCTTTCCACTTCTTATCCACTTGAGCTTTGGTTTTTTCGTCCATCAGAATTTCGTCGGGCCAGGGGCGGGTGAAACCTTCGGTCGGCCATTTGCGTGTCGCGTCGATGCCCATCTTGGACCCGAAATTCGGCAGTCGAGAGGCGTGGTCGAGTGAATCCACCGGGCCAAGCGTGTACTGAATGTCACGCTCAGGATCGATATTGTTGAAGACCTTGAGCACCACTTCGCCGATATCCTGCACGTTTACGTCTTCATCGACCACGACAACACATTTGGTAAACATGGCCTGGCCCAGCGCCCAGATGCCGCTCATGACTTTGCGCGCGTGTCCGGGATACGATTTGCGAATGGAGACGATCATCAGGTTGTGAAACACGCCTTCGACAGGCAGATTCACGTCCACGATTTCAGGCAGAGTGAGCCGCATCAGCGGCAGGAAGATGCGCTCTACGGCTTTGCCCATCCATGCGTCTTCCATCGGCGGCTTGCCCACGATGGTGGTGGAATAAATCGGGTTCTTGCGATGCGTGATGCAGGTGACGTGAAAGACCGGATACTCGTCTTCCAGAGAATAGAAGCCGGTGTGATCGCCGAAGGGGCCTTCAGTGCGCAGCTCGTCGAGTTTGACGTAACCTTCCAGGACGATCTCTGCCGACGCTGGAACTTCCAGGTCGACGGTTTCGCACTTCACCAGTTCGACCGGTTTCTGACGCAGGAAACCGGCGATGATGAATTCTTCGATCTCCGGCGGCGCGGGGACGATAGCGGAAAAAGTAAGGGCGGGTTCAGTGCCGATGGCGACTGCAACGTCCATGGTCCCGCTGGGACGGTCCCCTGGGGCAAGCATGGAGCCTCCGCCGGAGCGGGCCATGATGTCGACCCCTGCGCGACGTTTGTGCACAGGCAAGAGTGCCTGTGCCACATTGTCTTCAGCGCCCTGTGCGGCGCCCTGGCGCAGCATCTCGCGATAATGTTCGGCCGCGACTTTTTGCCGCTGCCAGTGCATGCCGGCGGTGGTAGCGTCATAAATCTGTATGCGGTACATGCCGGTGTTGCGCTTCCCTGTTTTGGGATCGCGCGTGATGACGCAAGGCAGAGTGATAAAGCGTCCGCCATCCTGCGGCCAGCATTGCAGGATGGGAAAGTCGAGGAGGGAAAAGTTTTCCTTCTTGATGACTTCTTTGCAGGGGCCGGTGGGGACGATTTTGGGGAAAAACTTGCCCATATCGGCGAGCATGGGCAGCATCTTCAATTTTTCCAGAAAGCCTTCCGGCGACTTCATGTTGAGCAGCTGGCGGATGCGCTCGGCAATTTCGTCTAACGAATCGACGCCCAGCGCGATCTGCATGCGGCGCTCCGAGCCGAACTGGTTGATCAGCACGGGGACGCCGTTGGCGCCTTTTACGTTTTCAAACAGCAATGCAGGGCCGCCGGGGCGTCCATACTTTTTGGCGGCACCTTTGGAAACGCGGTCGGCGATCTCAGTGATTTCCAGAATGGGATCGACTTCTGTCTTGATCGTCTTCAGTTCGCCAGCGCGATCCAGCGCGGCGATCCACTCTCGTAAGTCGTTATAGGCCAAAGGTCCTCCTGAAAAACCCTTTGCTGCTCAAGAGATTATCTCCCGTAGACATGTTTCCGCGGCCAGCCCCACACCACCTTCGCGGTCACCGCCGGTATACGGAAATCACCAAAAAAGGAGAAACCCTGAAAGTTTCGTTCTAGCTGGTGAACCCAAGATTCTACAGGAGCAGCCCGTGAAGGATCAGCGATCTGCAATCCGCGGTATTTCCGCGAAGACACTCAGAAGAGCGCCAAACACGCCGGCGGTTTCCCAGCATGGGAGGCTGGGAGCCATTCTCATACTGGCTGGGATGCTGCTGTCGAGTACCAGTTCGTTCGCGCAGCGCATTCTCCACGATTCCAAGCGCGACAAGACAGCCCAGGACGCCGAAAGCGCGGCCAAAGAGATCACCAGCGGCGACCTGTTCAACAAGATGCTGCGCAATGCCGATCTGCAGGCCAAGCAGAACATTGAGACCCAGATGAATTTTGTGCGGCAGGAGATGCGGGCCAAGCTGGAAAGCTTCACTTATTGGAGTGTTGCTGCCGGCCAACTGGACAAGAAAGGGCGGCCGATTCTAGAAAGCCCTTTAAATGTCCGCCACCTGGCGAATGGCAGCCCTTTTTTTATCGAAGGGATTTGCCAATCCGTCGCCTGTGAGTTGCGGTCAGTTGAGACGAAGATCAAAGCGTATCTGACAGACCCCTCCGCGATGACCAAGGCCAACGTAGAACTACGGCTCAAGGAACTGGCGGCAAAAAAAGGCCAGTTGGACGAAGCGCTCAAAAAGCTGCAGGAATCACAACAGGAAAAAGACCCATTTGTGACGCAGGCCTTTTCTTTGCTGGAGGACCACGGCAAGGATGCACTGGATTACGCCAAGAAGGTGGCCGCGTTTGCCGAGAGCAAAGGCTATCAGGCGAAGGGGATCTCTAATGCGCTGGACCAGATTGGCGAAGGAATGAACCAGGCACTCAGCCTTTATAAGGCCGTGAGCGGAATCTGGGAGGGACAAAAAGCAGTCAGCCGGGACCCTGCAAGCCTGCGGCCTCCCAAAGAACAGATTGATTTGCAGTTGCTGGCTCTGGAGCAGGACCACATCAAGGTGATGGCACGGATCAACGCGCGAAAATATCTGGAATTAGGAGCCGCGCTGACGGGGATAGAGGACGCGTTACAGCAGCTCAGCGATGCCGAGCTGCTGACATCGCGGGAACGCATCGAAGATTCCCTATCCAAGGCGACAAGCAATCATGACCGCGACAGATTGTTGGAGCTGCTGGATGTGCTCCATGAAGCCGCAGCCGCCATCGCTGAAGAAGACGCGGCAGGCAGGCTGGCCGCGCTGCGTTTAAGCGCGGAGGCCCGCCTTTATTCGATCAGGAAAAGCGCGGTGAACAGCAGCACGTATGACCTCACACTGCAGGCGGCGGCCCAAAGACTGGCGCTGTATTGGAAAGGCGGAATCAAACCGGAAGACCTTGCCCAATGGGCGTTTTACGTCGCCAACACTGCAGGTGTCGCCGCCATAGCGGCCAAATAGGAGCTGATGCCAATGGCCAGAATATGCATGAAGCTGACGTTGTTCCTGGTTCTGATTGCGCTTTGCGGATGCGACGAGCGGGCGCTTGATTTCGCTAAAAAAACAAAAAACATCCTGGACCAGCGTTCTACCCAGCTATCCAACAAAATCGCGGCCGAGAAAAAGGCCTACGACAATTCAGCCGCGCAGGCCAGCGAGGACCACCGCATCCTGGCAGGCCTCTCGCTCCAGAATGAACGGAATGAGCGCTCTTCGACCTTGGCGGCGGATTATGACGAAGAACGCAAACCTGTCTCCTTGTGGCGCAAGGATCTGGCGGAATATGCCACGATCGACTATGACGTGAACCGCGAATTATTGACCGCAGAGATGGACGCCAGCAGCCGTTATCTCCAATCGTACGAGGATCTGCAGATCGAACAGGACAAGGTGGAGGCGCTCTCCAAACTGCTAGCCGCTCTGGCAAAAAAGCCATCTCTCAAATCGGACGTCTCCGATCTCGCGTCTTTTGCCCAGGACACCAAGGATGAATTTGACAAGCAGGTCTGCACGCATCTGCAGTTGCAGATGAAAGATCCCAAAGCCGACCAGAAAGCGGCAACAAGCACCTACTGCGCGAAAGATTGCAATGACACGCTGAAACAGAAGGAAACGTGCCCGGCCAACTGAGGGAGCAAAGATAGATGATGGAGGATTGAGAAATGAGCGACGAACAGCAGAAACAGATTGACTCCCTGAAGGCAGCAATAGCCGAAACCGATAAGACGATCGAGGAACGAAAAGCGATGCTGCTACAACCCCAGAGTCCACAGAACCGGCGCGCGATCGAGGCATCCATCGCTTCCCTGGAGGCAGAGCGGTCGCGCTTGCAGGATGAGCTGAATGATCTGGAAGCCGCGGCAGTCGAGGTCCGGCCTGTGGATGAGGCTCCGCCGAACGATAGCGGCGAGAATTAGAGCAGAATCACAGGGCACTTGAATTCACCCGGGAGGGCCGGCATTCCAGATGCCGGCCCAGGAGTCCATTGGGCTGCTCCCTTGCAATCGCTCTCCGCGACAACCTCTCCCCCAGCAACTCTCATCCTACCGAACGAAACAACCATTTCAGGAGTTCCCGGTTCCATGGCCACAGCAATCCAGAATGAAAGCCAATATATTGATGCATTCTTAAAATTAACTTTGCGCCCTGCTTCGGCGTC
>Ga0137403_10003481_pt1 | contig 18877 bp, 15 predicted proteins | sample CZOMad2_1_16fung_FD_122057 | JGI IMG/M metagenome (GOLD analysis project Ga0137403, IMG submission 122057) | Vadose zone soil fungal communities from Angelo Coast Range Reserve, California, USA - CZOMad2_1_16fungal (Hybrid Assembly) | ecosystem: Environmental > Terrestrial > Soil > Vadose zone...
CAGCAGCTGATGATCGAGGCGACCGGCCGCCCGCCGGTGCTGGTGCCGCCGGAGCGCGCCCGCTACAGCCGCGAGCACGTCGGCAGCGACTACATCGGCTGGCTCCACTTCCAGCCGATCTACGACCGGTTGGTGCAGACGGATACGGATATGTTTGAGTAGGCAAAAAGCGATCGCGGGTGCCGCGCAGACCCTCTAGCGCCTTCGCTTACGAGAGGACCGCGCTCCCATCTTTCTTGGGCGCTTCTTCTTACGCTCGCGCGCTCTGGCCAAGGTCCGCCGCTCTAAGCTCAGCGCAAGCGGACCTATCGCCTCGGAGAGGTCGGCCAGAATCTTCATGACTACACACTGATCCATGTTCGGATTCAGCGAGAGTAAGGCATGTGTCAGTTGGGTGAGCGAGATTGCGCTCATGTGTATCGGATCGGTAAAGCCAGAGTTGCTTTGCCCCACCAAGAAGACGGGATTGGAAGATTCTGTTGTTCCGAGCAGCGTGCCAGTCGGACGGTGGCCACCATGAGTATGTTGGGACGCCCACTTATACCTCGGCCGCCAATGATCCAGCTTCACCGCTTTCTCGATGTCGGAGAATGTCGGCTTAGGGTTGTTAAGCACCGTGGCGGCCCAGCCGTACTCATTTCGCATTTCCTTCCCGAACCTACACTCCAGGGCTTCGCAGCGCCGGCCAAACTCGGCCATCTCCTTGGTCGAATAGGGTTTCAGATTGGCCCGGGTGGCGAATTCATTGAGTTGCTTTGCTGCGCGCAAGGCGTTGAAGTGGAAGCTCGCAAGATATCGATGCGATAGCTCGCCATCGTGCGCTCGTATAAAAAGGGCAATGGCAGTCACCTCGTGCAGTGTCCGCCATCGACTCAAAGCGCCATCAGGGAACCCTCCATACAGCAGGCAAAGGACTTCACGAGCAACCAGGAGAGCACGTGCATGCAGATGCGTGAGTGCTTCGAACTGGTAGTCTTTTGTAGCAGCCGCGGTAGCCCGATGCGCATCGTTAAACGCCGCGCCGCTCTCTTCAGCGATCACCCACATCATTTCCAACGTGTCGAGCGCCTTTCGCCATCGGATGAGATTGCGGCGTCGAAATCCTTCATCCAGGGCACGATGTTCGCGCAGCATTTTCGGGGCGCGGCGCCGAAGCTCGCGAAGGAGCACCACAGAAGCTTCAGGAATGATCGTCGGGATAGTCTCGCCGATCACCTGAGCAATACCGGCTTCGTCGAGGTCGCCATTCTCCTCCAGGAGCTGCGCCACGATGTGGCCAAGTAAGTCTTGTAGTTGTTTCACGGGACTGCCGTTGCTGATTCTCCTACAAGTAAGCAGCCCGATTCGTGATCAAAGTCAAATCATTGCAGTGTTCTGGCTAATGACACCTTGAAGGCAAAATCCTCCTATCCAACCTGCCGGAACTGTTGTACTGGTCCGCTTCTATGACGCTGATAGTCGCTCGGTTGCATAAGGGTAGGATTGCTGTTGTTGCCGACACGCAACTGACCAAGCACGATATGGCCCTGCCGCCCCAATGCGGAGTGATCAAGACTTGTTTCCTGCCGGGCAACCTCTGCGTATCCTCATCGAACTCGCCGGAGCTCGCTGAAAAGGCATTCAAACGGTTTTGTGAACAATATCCAGAAGGCGCAGCGTTCGTTGACGTTGTTAAGTTCTTTGAAGCCTCAAGCGCCGATACAGAGAACGAGTATATACTTGCGTTCCCCAATCCCGCTAAGCTAGTCAAGATTGTAGACGGGAGGCGCATTCATAGCATGGCGCCAACGGTCTGGATTGGAGACAAGCAGGCCTACGAACGATTCCGCGAATACGAGACGCACTCGCGTCCGTTCCCACAACACGGGCGAGCTATCAATAGTGCTCTGTTCATGGACGAGGTTGATGGGTCATCAGCCAGCGACCTCTATTCAGCAATGCGGAATGTCATCCTTGACCACGAGATCGCAAGCGTAGGGGGCTTCGCCTACGCAGTGAGCAGTCGGGGCAACGGTTTCCGGCAATCAGTCTACTGCGATGTTCTACAGGACTGGCCGGTTGATGTCGGTGCGGATTTTAAGTTGGATCGCAACAATCCAATCAACCTTCGCGCATCGGGAGAGAACCTGAGCTGTTCGGTCGCGCAGATATCGCCGGGATTCATAGGCGTGAATCTTACGGGCTTTTATCTGATCAAGGCTCGCAAGCTCTTCTTTTTCTACGGCGATGACAACAAGTTGCCCGTGAAATGCCATGTCTTTAATGACGTTGAGGCGCCGCAGATCAAGCACGTTTTGACGGAAGCCATCGGCGCAGATCTAAACTGGTTTGTGACTGTTGCGACCTCATCGGAAGGTACGAGCCGCCATGCCCCAAGACCATCGCAGGGCCCACAGGGTCTGGGAGTCTCGTTGTTCTTCCATGAGAACTCATTCGCGAAGGGAAGCTGAGCGAGATAGTCCCGGGTAGTCGGCAACGCGGTTTGCGCAAGAAGCAATTCGGTGTCTCACCGTCTCACCCTGATTTCTCGACGAAGAAGGAGGCAACAATTTGATCTGGTCCGACACGACAGGGGACTTTCATCCGACCCCATCTCCCGGAGTCTCCTGATCCTTTGAAAGACAAGGCCGCTGCGGCTGCTCGGTACACAGACAGCGCAAGGGTCAAATTGCCAAGCAATTGGAATCACTTAGAGAATCACACATAACCTCTTGATTCTTCGATGAGAATCCCATATATGATGCTTGCCGGGAGCACGTCGATCTAGTGCGTTGAGGCCACGGCCTCACCCGGCGTCCCCTTCATCTACCGCCAATTCCTTTTAGGGAACTTGACGATGCCGTGGCCATCGACGGAGCCCGCAGCATTGCGCCTCAGCGATGGCTCCAAGAGGTCGTAGCATGTGCTATCGCCGCGCTCGAATTTTCGCCAAACCGATCCAGCAACTATGTCTGCGAGCTGTATGCCAATGCTTTGGTTCGATGGAGTAAGAAACAAACCTTCGATGAGATTGTCGTACTTAGAGATGTAAGTCGCACTGGCATATAGAAGCTTCTGATGATGGGCTCGCAGCCGCTTGTCATCCTGATTGCCGCGATGATCCGAGACGATGATTCCGAATTGCGGCGCTCCAACAGCTCGACCTAAGTCCTGCAGATGGTACTGGAACCGCTCCGTCACGGGCTTGTACGTGCCGTGATAGATATCTTCTTGAGTCGTAATGGACGACATTTCGTAGGCTGCTGCTGCAGAACACACACACGCGAGGGTCTTGATTGCAGTTTCGGATATGACGATTTTGATAATGTCTCTCCGAATCGAATTCCGCGTTTCTTGATCTAGTGCCCGCATCGGATTCTGGGGGTCATCATTATGCGGCGAGAAATAACGCCATTTTATCTCCCCGCGGATCTTCCGTCTAAGCTTCAAGCCGAGGATCGCGTTGTGCACCCGATGCCAAACGCCCTCTGGTATGATGATGCCTCCGACGACAAAGTGCTTCGGACTATCTGCGCCAGGTTTCGGCGGTGTGCCCGACTCATCGACAAAAAGGATATGCATCTTTCAATACTAATGCTTCCTGGGAGAAACGCTAGTCTGCGCGAACCTTGCTCAAAGGAGGAAATACCTCGCACCTTATCTGCGAATTGATATCCGACCTGGCCAGTGCAATAGGAGTGAGCCACTTTGTCAGACGAGGCCCTACCAGACGGGTTAACCGCACTGCGTGCCCACCTCCACCTTAGCGAGGTCATGCGGCTCATCGAACGCACTTCGCGCTGGGTTGATCCCGAAACCTTCCGCCTCATGCCGATCTGGTATCCAGAGCACGCGAGGGGGAGCTACTTTTATAAGAAGAACTGGTCCGAGCCGCAGATGAACAAGAACAGGCAGACGGGGCACTCCGAGCACAAGCGAGAAGGGAACGTTTACGCCAATAAGGCTTTGACCAATGCGCTAGGGCTGCGATCCGATGACCGACCGAACTGGTCTTGCTGCCACATTTGGGGCGTCGATGACGCGCAATATCAGGAATCAAATGCGGTCGTCCAGGATCGTCGTTTCTTTTCCGGCATTGCTAACATGGTCCTGTTGCCCACACCTCTGAAGGCATTCACCGACGCCATGCCGGAGGTGAAGGCCATGTTACGGATTTGCGCGCGGAACCTGTATGGCTGGCACTGCGATCACGAAAGCGTGGCGGACGCGATCGCAACAATCAACGCGTGGGGTGAGTGTGCTGCCTACCTTAAGAGTTGGCCAAGGGCGCAAGGAGCTTCATTACCCCTGGGCGTCATGAAACTTGATGACCGCGTCCGACGAAGCGCCGCACGACGACTTGAGCAGATCCGCTCAGACCTCGCGAAAGCGGGGCCCCACTACCCCCGCGACGGCGTGCGCGCAGCTCTGGCTTATTGGAAGATTGAGACTGATCGGGCGATGCCTAGTGCCGAAAATGCCTCACCCCCGTGAACACCATCGCCAGCCCCGCCTTGTCCGCGGCGGCGATCACCTCGTCGTCGCGCAGCGAGCCGCCGGGCTGGATCACCGCGCTGGCGCCGGCCGCGATCGCGGCCAGCAGGCCGTCGGCGAAGGGGAAGAAGGCGTCGGAGGCCACCACCGATCCTTGCGTGCGCGGCGCCGTCTCGCCCGCGGCGTCCGCGGCCGCCTGCGCCTTGAGCGCCGCGATGAGCGCCGAGTCGACGCGGCTCATCTGCCCGGCGCCGATGCCCACGGTGGCGCCCGCCTTCGCATAGACGATGGCGTTCGATTTCACATGCTTGGCGACGCGGAACGCGAACAGCAGGTCCGCCAGCTCGCGGTCGCTCGGCGCGCGCTTGGTGACGACCTTCAGATCGGCGCGCCCCACGCGGCCGTCGTCGCGCCCCTGCAGCAGATAGCCGCCGGCCACCGAGCGCAGGCTCATCCCGGGCGCCCCCGCCGCCGGCATTCCGCCGGCCTCCAGCACCCGTAGGTTCGGCTTCGCCGCCAGCAGCTCGCGCGCCAGCAGCATCACCGCCGGCGCGATGATCACCTCCACGAACAGCTTGCCGATCGCCGCCACCAGGCCGGCGTCGAGCGGCCGGTTCACCGCGATGATGCCGCCATAGGCGCTCTGGGGGTCGCAGGCCAGCGCCCGCCGATAGGCCGTCGCCAGGTCGTCGGCCTCGGCCACGCCGCAGGGATTGGCGTGCTTGATGATGGCGACGGCCGGCCGCTCGAATTCCGCCACCAGCTCGAAGGCCGCGTCGGTGTCGTTGAGGTTGTTGTAGCTGAGCTCCTTGCCCTGCAGCTGCGTCGCCGTCGCGATGCCCGGCCGCGCCGCCGCGCCCGGCTCGATGGCCGCATAGAACGCCGCCCGCTGATGCGGGTTCTCGCCATAGCGCAAGCCCTGCCGATGCCGCGCCGCCAGCGTCAGCAGCGCCGGAAAATCTTCCTTCGCCTCCCGGTTCATCCACCCCGCGATGGCCGCGTCATAGGCCGCCGTATGCGCAAACGCCGCCCGCGCCAGCCGCTCCCGCAGCGCCGGCGTGGTCGCCCCGCCCCCCGCCGCCATTTCGTCCATCACGGCCGCATAGTCCCCGGGATCGGTGACCACCGCCACGAAGGCATGGTTCTTCGCCGCCGCCCGGATCAGCGCCGGCCCCCCGATATCGATATTCTCGATGCACGCCTCCCGCCCGGCGCCTGAGTCCACCGTCGCCGCAAACGGATAGAGGTTCACCACCACGAGATCGATCACCCCGATCCCGTGCTCCTCCATCGCCCGCCGATGCTCGGGAAGATCCCGCCGCGCCAGAATCCCCCCATGGATCTTCGGATGCAGCGTCTTAACCCGCCCATCCATCATCTCCGCGAGTCCCGTGTACGCCGCCACCTCCAGCACCGGCACCCCCGCGTCCCTCAACGCCTTCGCCGATCCCCCCGTCGAAATTATCTCAACGCCCTTAGCCGCCAAAAACCGCCCAAACTCGACGAGCCCCGCCTTCTCCGAAACCGAAACCAGCGCCCGCCTGATCGCCTGCTCGCTCATGACCATCCAACAACTCGAGTCCCCTCTCCCCTTGTGGGAGAGGGGTAGGGTGAGGGGCTCGCGCCGGCAGGCGCGCACGACTCTTCGCTCCGACCCTCTTACCGACACTCCCCTCGCTCGGCAACGCTCACCCCTAAACTGGCGTCGCCGAGCCCCCGAATCCCGTCTCTCAGACCCCTCTGACATGCCACAAGTGCGCAATGTCATATCATTGATATATAAGGACGATTTTTTAATGCATGGGGTTGTTTTGCAGAATCGCATAGTTGACACCCCGCCCCCCACCCCGCCAACTGCCGCCAGCCACCCCGCGCCGGAGCCCCCGCCATGCCCGCCCAGCCCCCCGCCATCGAGACCGTCGGCATCATCGGCCTCGGCTATGTCGGCCTCCCCCTGGCCATGGCGCTCGCCCGCGGCGGCCTCCGCCAGGTCGTCGGCTTCGACATCAGCCCCACCCGCATCGCCGAGCTCACCGCCCTCCACGACCGCACCCGCGAGGTCACCCCCGACCAGTTGAAGGCCGCCCTCGCCGGCCCCCTCTCCGCCACCACCGACGCCAAGGCCCTCGACGCCCTCGACGCCTACATCGTCACGGTGCCCACCCCGGTCGACGCCGCCAACCAGCCCGACCTCGCCCCCCTCCAAGGCGCCTGCCGCACCCTCGGCACGGTCCTGTCCCGCCGCCCGTCCGCAGCGCCGCCGCCCATCATCGTGTTCGAGAGCACCGTCTACCCCGGCGTCATCGAAGACATCTGCGGCCCCGCCATCGCGGCCGCCGGCGGCCGCGACTTCCTCCTCGGCTATTCCCCCGAGCGCATCAACCCCGGCGACCGCACCCACACCGTCGACCGCATCGCCAAGGTCGTGGCCGGCCAGACGCCCGAGGTGGCGCAGCGCCTCGCCGCCCTCTACGGCAAGGTCACCAGCGGCGGCATCCACATCGCCCCCGACATCCGCACCGCCGAAGCCGCCAAGGTGATCGAGAACGCCCAGCGCGACCTCAACATCGCCTTCATCAACGAGGTCACCATGATCTTCGGCCGCCTCGGCCTCTCCATCTACGACGTGCTGGAGGCCGCGCGCACGAAATGGAACTTCCTAGACTTCAGACCGGGGTTAGTGGGCGGCCACTGCATCGGCATCGATCCCTACTACCTCGCCGCCTGCGCCCAGGCCGCCGGCCACGAGCCCGAGATCATCCTGGCGGGCCGCCGCATCAACGACGGCATGGGCGACCACTTCGCCGCCCGCATCGCCGAGCAGTGCCGCGCAACGAAGCCGCGCACCCTCGTCCTGGGCCTGACGTTCAAGGAGAACCTGCCCGACCTCCGCAACTCCAAGGTCGTCGACCTCATCCACGGCCTGCAGGCGCGCGGCCACACCGTCGACGTCCACGATCCCCACGCCGATGCGGCGGAGGCCAAGTCGAGCTACGGCCTGTCCCTGCTGCCGGCGCTGCCGAACGGCGCCGCCTATGACTGCCTGGTCGGCGCCGTCCCTCACGCCGCCTATCGCGAGTTCGGCTTTGCCGGCGTCGTGAAACCCGGCGGTCTGGTCGCCGACATCAAGGGCCTGTGGCGCGAGGTCACCCTGCCGGAGGGCCTGCGGCGCTGGCAGCCTTAGCGATGCTTGCCCGGCTTGGTCTCGCGCGCGAGCGCCCATTTGACGACGGCGTCGCCCTCGCCCTTCTCGCCGCTGATCACGACCTGCAACGTCTTGCGGATCTCATCGCGGCGCCCGAGATAGACGCCATCGCTCAGGCTGACGGGCGCGCCGGTCGCCCGCAGGCGCCAGCCGGCGCCGCTCGGCAGGCGCAGCAGTGCGGCCTGCCCGTTCTGCGCCAGCGAGGCCGTCACGTCCGGATGCAGATGGAAGCGGATGGCGAACGGGCGCTTGCCGCCGCCGACCAGGCGGTCCTCGCCGCGCAGGTCGTCGCCGCCGGCCGCGAGGAACAGCCGCCGCCGGTGGATCAGGTCGAAGGTCGCCTGATAGCCGTCATGGCTCATGTCGAGCCAGACATTGCCCTCGGACTCCTCGCGCCGGCAGATCACCGTGCGCGGGCCGCGCACGAGGCCGCGATCGGGCGAAAAGACGCTCGAATTGGTATCGTCGACCACCAGCGTCGAATGGGCGGCCGTGCTGCGCTGGGCCTGCCACCAATCGCCGCGGCCGTGATGGGCGCCGCAGTTCACGATCAGCCGCTCGCGCCCGACGCTCATCTCGAACGACAGCGTGCCGGCATGGGCATGGCCGTCATAGCCCGCGGCCGCCGGCGCGCCGCTGTCCACGAGCACCAGCGTGCGATTCGCCAGCAGCCGCTCGAAGCCGCTGTCCGGCGCCTCCTTCAGCGCCAGCGCCTTGATCCCGGCATAGGCCGGGATGGCGCGCGCCAGCGCCATATCGACCAGCCAATCCTCTTCGGCATTGCTGTCATTGAAGAGCGCGAGGCCGCCATCGCCATGCTGAAACAGGCGCAGCATCTGGGCCATGCCCCGGATGGTGTCGTCGAGTCCGGCCGGCAGCGGCCGCTCGGCGCCCGCCAGGGCCGCGCGCACGCCGGCGAGCAGCCGCAGCATGGCGAACTGCACGGAGGGGCTCCGCTCCCGGTGCCCGCCATCCGGCAGGAACTGGCGCTCGACCTCGCGTTCGAGCAGACGGCTGCCGCGCAGGGCCAGACTGGCGCCGCGCGGCAGCGCGAGGCCGGCATGGATCAATCCGCCGATCGCCACCAGCAGACGGCTTCCGCCGAGTCCCGCCGGCAGCACCCGCGCGAGATGGCCGGCTTGTCGTGCGACGCTCAGCTGGTAGCGGCCGCGGAACAGCGCATCGGCGCCCACCGCCAGGAACTCGTAGTGGGAAAGCCATGCCATCAGCCGCCGCCCGGTCACGTCGGGCCGCCAGGCCAGGGCATCCCAGTCGCGGCAATCCTCGATCCAGCGCCCGACCAGCTCGCGCCCGGCGCGCCGGCCGCTGTCGCCGCTGGCCGCCCGCAGATCGCGCAGCCATTCGAAGCCGTGCAGCTCTTCCAGCCAGGACGGGCTGGCGCCAACCGGCGCCCACAGCGGCGCCGGATCGCGGATGGCCTGGCCGCCGAGGGCGAAGATGCCCTGGCCGATGGCGGCGCCGTGCGCGGCGTCGCCGGGCCAGCTGTCGGCGGCCGGCACGGGCGCCGGCCCGTTGCCGACCCGAGTCGGCAGCAGCAGCCGATAGATCCGGCTCGCGAACAGCGGCTTGCGCAGATCGTACCAGGCCTGCCCCCACAACATTCCCATCGGCAGGCGCAGGCGCGCGCGCAGGCTGGGCGCGATCGGCTCCCGCGCGCGGCGGCGTGTCGGCCCGGCGGCCGATTCGGCCATGGCGCTCATGCGTCCGCCTGCCGCAACCGCCGGATGTTGCCGGCATAGGCCGTGGCGCCGCCGGCGAAGCTGGCCGTTCCCGCCACCAGCACGTCGGCGCCGGCGCCGACCGCCTGCCGCGCCGTCTCCTCGTTGATGCCGCCATCGACTTCGAGATCGATGGCGCGGCCGGTGCCGGCCGTGAGCGCGTCGATGCGTTGGCGCAGGGCGCGGATCTTGTCGAGCTGCCCGGCGATGAACTTCTGCCCGCCGAATCCGGGATTGACCGTCATGACCAGGATCAGGTCGATGTCGTCGAGCACGCCGTCGAGCACGCTCGTCGGCGTGGCCGGATTGAGCGAGACACCCGCCTTCTTGCCGAGCGACTTGATGAGCTGCACCGTGCGATGGAGATGCGGTCCTGCCTCCGGATGCACGGTGATGATGTCGGCGCCCGCCTTGGCGAAGGCGGGAACATAGGGATCGACCGGCGCGATCATCAGATGCACGTCGAAGGGCAGCGTGCTGTGCGGCCGCAGCGCTTCGACGACCACGGGCCCGATCGTGAGATTGGGCACGAAGTGGCCGTCCATCACGTCGATGTGGATGTAGTCGGCGCCGGCCGCGGTGATCGCTTTCACCTCGTCGCCCAGGCGCGCGAAGTCCGCCGATAAGATGGACGGAGCGATTCGCGTGCGCTGGCGCATGCCCGGTTACCTATCAGGTCCATGGGGTCGCCCGCAAGCGCAGGCCGCGGATTCAGCGCCGGCGCAGGCGGGCGGCGAAGAATCCGTCGATGCCGCCCAGCTCGCTCAGGTGGCAAGGCAGCGTGCGCAGATCGCCATTGGCGTCGATCAGCGTATCAAGCTCCCCGATTTCCGATGGCTGAATCGGCAGGCGCTCGACCAGCGCACTGTCGCGCAGGAGCGCGGCGATGGGCGCCGGCCCCTCTTCGGGCTGCAGCGAGCAGGTGCAGAAGACAATCACGCCACCAGGCCTGACCATGGCAAGGGCGGCCTGCAGCAGTCGTCCCTGCAGCGCGACCAGCTTGGCGACATCCTCCGGTCGCTTGAGCCAGGGTACATCCGGATGGCGGCGAATCGTACCGGTCGCCGAACAGGGCGCATCCAGCAGAACCGCATCGGCCGGTCGGTCCGGCCGCCACAGGGTGGCGTCGGCCACGACGGTCGTCGCGTGCAGGCCGAGCCGCGTCAGGTTGCCATGCAGCCGCTCCAGCCGCGGGGCCGAGCGATCGACGGCGATGACATCGGCGCCGGCGGCTGCCAGCTGTGCCGTCTTCCCGCCGGGCGCGGCGCAGAGGTCGATGACCCGCTGGCCCGCGATGTCGCCGAGCAGCCGCGCCGGCAGCGCGGCCGCCGCGTCCTGCACCCACCAGGCGCCCTCGGCGAAGCCGGGCAGCGACTCGATCAGGCCATCGAGCGGCAGGCGCAAGCTCCCGGTCGGCAACAGCGTCGCCCCCAAACGATCGCGCCACGCCGCGGCATCGCCTTTCGGCGTAAGATCGAGCAGTGGTTCCCGCAGATGTGCGGCAGCGATCTCGCGTGCGCGATCGGCGCCATAGCACGCCACCCAGGAGTCCCACAGCCAGGCCGGCGCGTTCAGCGACGGATCGGCCGTCTGCTCCAGCCAGGCGGCGCGCTCGCGATCGACGCGGCGGAGAATGGCGTTGATCAGCCCCTTGAAGCCCGCTTCCGCGCCGCGCGCCGCGATCAGTTCGACCGTCGTGTCGACGGCGGCATGGGGTGGCGTGCCCAGGAACAGCAGCTGACTGATGCCAAGCCGCAACAGCTGCCGGACCGATGCCGCCCGGCGCGGCAGCGGCTTGTCGAGGCAGCCGTCGATGATGCGATCGATCTGACCGAGCCGCCGCAGCGTGGTCGCCACCAGCAGGCGCGCGAAGGCGCGGTCGCGCGGCGCCAGGCGGTCGCGATCGGAATTGAATTCCAGCACCTCCTCGAGCGGGCGCTTCTGCTCGAGCACGGCACTGAGCGTGTTGAAGGCGAGGGCGCGGGCCGACGTGGAGGGCGGCGCGGCCGGCGTCGAGGGTGGCGGCTCGCTTATCCCCACGGCCCGCGACGACCCTGGACTCGTGGATCGCCCATCACCCGCGCCAGCTCCTGCAATCGACGGATGCGGTTCTCCGTGCTCGGATGGGTAGAGAACAGCCCATCGACGGCCCGCCCCTGCAGCGGATTGATGATGAAGAGATGGGCAGTCGCCGGATTCGACTCGGCGATCGGGTTGTCGATCCGCAGCGCCGTGTTGTGGATCTTGGCGAGGGCCGAGGCGAGCGCCAGCGGCTCGCCGCAGATCACGGCGCCCACCCGGTCGGCCTCGTATTCGCGCGAACGGCTGATGGCGAACTGCACGAGCATGGCGGCGATCGGCGCCACGATCATGGCCAGCAGCGCGCCGATGGCGCCGAGCGGATGGTCGCGCTGGTCGCGGCTGCCGATGAAGAAGAAGGCGAAGTTGCCAAGCATGCCGATGGCGCCGGCCAGGGTCGCCGTGATCGTCATGGTCAGCGTGTCGCGATTCCGGACATGGGCCAGCTCATGGGCGAGGACTCCCGCGATCTCCTGCTCATCCAGGCGCTGAAGCAGGCCCGTCGTCACCGCCACCGCCGCATGCTCGGGGTCACGGCCGGTGGCGAACGCGTTGGGCTGATCGTTGTGCATGATGTAGACGCGCGGCATCGGCAGCTGCGCGCGCTCCGCCAAACCCGCCACGATGGCGTGCAGCTGCGGTGCGCTGGCCGGGTCGACCGCCTGGGCGCCGTGCATGCGCAGCACCAGCTTGTCGGAATTCCAGTAGGCGAAGGCGTTCATGGCGAGCGCGATCGCGAACGCGATCGTCATGCCGCCCTGGCCGCCGATGAGGTAACCCACGGTGAGGAACAGGCCCGTCATCGCAGCCAGCAGCAGGGCGGTGCGGGCGTAGTTCATTCAGCGAGGCTCCGTCGTTAACGATTCCAGCATTCTAGGTTGGGGGCCGCTTCCCGCAGATCAAGGCTGGCGAAAGGAGGGCTGTGATCCTATGTTTATTCGATGTTGCACCCAAAGAAAGAAGCCCCGCAATCCACCGCACCGAATCCCGCGGCGCAGCCGGTCGGCGACAAGCCGGCGCGACCGAAGGAGGTCGGGGGTCCGGCGGGGCCGGAGCCGACGCGCTATGGTGACTGGGAGAAGAACGGCCGCTGCATCGATTTCTGAGCGCAGCCGACGGCCGCTGCGATTCGTATTGATGTTTGCGTTCGCGATGGTCGGGCTCTTGGCCATGGGTCCGGCACGCGCGGCCACGGACGTGTTCGTGCTGCAGGACGGCACGCCCCTCGTGAGCAAGCCGGGGGTCGGCGGCAAGATCCTGCTGTGGGTCGATACCGGCTTCCCCCTCACGGTGGTCGGCCGCGAGGGCGATTGGCTCGAGGTCTCCAGTTCGCATCTCAAGGCCGGCAGTGATGTTGCCTGGGTGCCGGCGGCGCGGGTCGGCAGTCACCTGCCGGGCACGCTCGACATCGCCTATTCCCAGGAAGGGCCAGCCACGGCTCCCGAGGGGGAGGCGCTCTTTCTGGAGGTCGTCGGCAGCCAGGAAATCCGCGTCCACGCCCAATGCCGCCTCGTTCGGGTCCGGCCGGGCAGGGACAATTTCGTCGAGGTGTTCCACGAGACGCCGTTGGAGCTGGATGTGAGCGGTCCTGCCGCCGACTGTACGGTGAGCAAGCTCGGTGACAGCGGGACGATCGATGTCGCGCTGCGCACAGCGACGGGTCAGCCGGTCGCCACGGCCAGCACTTACACCCTGCACGGTTCCGTCCGCCTGCGCACGGACGGGCCTTGGGGCGGCGCCTCGGGCTTCCGGTTGCCGACACAATTCGTGTTGCTGAAGGGCATGCGGGTTCATCCCTTCCCACCCGGCAACCCCGTTCCGCCGCTGGGCAACCCGACCCCGGCGCTTGGTAATCCGACCCCGGCGCTCGGCAACCCGGTCCCGGCGCTTGGCAATCCGACGCCTGCGTTTGGCAATCCGGTGCCGTCATTCCAGCACTCGCCGGTGCCGGCCCCGTAGCGACGGTTCCGAGATCGCATTAGGCGTCAGGGGCCGCGGGCTTATCGTGTCATCGAGAACAACGGACTACTGCGCTCGAGAGTCCGTCGTTTGTGGGCATGATCCGGAAGTGACGCGACGATGATTGGAAAGCAGGGGGCCGCCGCGTTTCTCGCCATGTCCATGGCTGCGAGCGCCGCGATAGAGGTCGCGGACGCCGACAGTGCGCCCTACCGGCTCGAGGTCGGCGGCGACATCCATGAGCGATTCCGCGCCGATTGCCGCGTCTTGAAGTCCGCGTCTGTCGAATCGAAGGAGGACAAGTTCTTCACGGTCGTCGATCAGGCCCCGGCGCAGTTCGATCTGAACGGCGAGGCGGTCGAGTGCGTCGTCCGCAAGCTCAAGGGCGACGGCACGATCACGGTCATGCTGCGCCAGGGCGACGGCGTCCCGATCGCCTTCTCGAGGCTCCTCAGCCGAGGGCGTCAACTACGGCTTCGCTCCGTCGGCCCCTGGGGACTCGGCGGCGTGAAAACGTTCTAGTATGCCGCGAGCGGCACGGCGTTCGAATTCGATCCTGTCCGCTGGCGGTCCCGCAGGGTTGGCGGGCGCTCAGGCCCGATTCATCCGGTTCTCGATGAGGTCGTTGACCACGGTGGGGTCGGCCAGCGTCGAGGTGTCGCCCAGGCTGCCATAGTCGTTCTCGGCGATCTTGCGCAGGATGCGCCGCATGATCTTGCCCGAGCGCGTCTTCGGCAGGCCCGGCGCCCACTGCAGCAGGTCGGGCGTGGCGATCGGGCCGATCTCCTTGCGCACCCACTGCACCAGCTCCTTGCGCAGATCGTCGGAGGCCGCCACGCCGAGCTTGAGCGTGACATAGGCGTAGATGCCCTGGCCCTTGATGTCGTGCGGGTAGCCGACCACGGCGGCCTCCGCCACCTTCGTATGCGCAACGAGGGCGCTCTCGACCTCCGCCGTGCCCAGGCGGTGGCCGGCGACGTTGATGACGTCGTCGACCCGGCCGGTGATCCAGTAATAGCCGTCCTGGTCGCGCCGGCAGCCGTCGCCGGTGAAGTACTTGCCGGGGAAGGTCTTGAAATAGGTGTCGATGAAGCGCTGATGGTCGCCATAGACCGTGCGCATCATGCCCGGCCAGGAATCGAGGATGCAGAGATTGCCGGTGGCCTCGCCTTCCAGAAGCTTGCCCTCGCCGTCGACGATGGCCGGCTTGACGCCGAAGAAGGGCCGCGTCGCCGAGCCCGGTTTCAGCGGCGTGGCGCCGGGCAGCGGCGTGATCAGGATGCCGCCGGTCTCCGTCTGCCACCAGGTGTCGACGATCGGGCAGCGGCCGTCGCCGATCACGCGGTGGTACCACAGCCAGGCTTCCGGGTTGATGGGCTCGCCGACGGTGCCGAGCAGGCGCAGAGACTTCCGACTGGTCCGCTTCACCGGCTCCTCGCCCTCGCGCATGAGCGCGCGGATCGCCGTCGGCGCCGTGTAGAAGATGTTGACCTTGTGCTTGTCGATCACCTGCCAGAAGCGCGAGGCGTCCGGGTAGTTCGGCACGCCCTCGAACATCAGCGTGGTGGCGCCGTTGGCGAGCGGCCCGTAGACGATGTAGCTGTGGCCGGTGACCCAGCCGACATCGGCCGTGCACCAGTAGACGTCGCCGTCGTGGTAGTCGAAAACGGTTTCGTGCGTCAGCGACACATAGACGAGATAGCCGCCGGTGGTGTGCAGCACGCCCTTGGGCTTTCCCGTCGAACCCGAGGTGTACAGGATGAACAGCGGATCCTCGGCGTTCATCGGCTCGGGCGGGCAGTCCTTCGATACCTTCGCGCATTCCTCGTGATACCAGACGTCGCGGCCCGCCACCCAGTTGACCTGGCCGCCGGTGCGGCGCACGACGATGCAGGTCTTGACGCTCGGGCACTTGGCGAGCGCGGCGTCGGCGTTCACCTTCAAGGGCACCTTGCGGCCGCCGCGCAGGCCCTCGTCGGCGGTGATGACGCAGTTCGATTCGCAATCCTGGATGCGGTTGACCAGGCTGTCGGGCGAGAAGCCGCCGAACACCACCGAATGGATGGCGCCGATGCGGGCGCAGGCCAGGATGGCCACGGCCGCCTCGGGAATCATCGGCAAGTAGATGGTGACGCGGTCGCCCTTCTTGACACCCTGCGCCTTCAGCACGTTGGCGAGGCGGCAGGTGTCCTCGTGCAGCTCGGCATAGCTGACATGCTTGTGCTCGGACGGGCTGTCGCCCTCCCACAGGATCGCCGTCTGGTCGGCGCGGGTGGCCAGATGGCGGTCCAGGCAGTTGTAGGCGGCGTTGAGGGCGCCGTCGTGAAACCAGCGGACATGGACCTTGCCCGTGAAGTCGACGTCCTTGATCTTCGTCGGCTGCCTGGTCCAGTGGAGGCGCTTGGCCTGTTCGCGCCAGAAGCCCTCGGGGTCGTCGATCGAGCGTTGGTAGAGCTTGAAATAGCCGGCCTCGTCGACCCAGGCAGCCTTGGCGGTGGCTTCGGGCACGGGGAACAGGTTGGTGGTGCTCATGCCGGGAGACGCCCCCTTCGCGAGAAAATTGGTTAATGCGGCGTTGATTGACCGATTATTGCCACAATCCTATGGCCTAACAAGCGCTTACTCGGCGTTAACCGAAACGCGCGGGGGGCCTTCGCGTGCGACGACAGGGATCACGGTTTTGCGAGCCGGCCTGTTCATCTCGTGCTAACCGTTCCCCATATAGGATACACTACGCGCATCTGGTCCGGCCTCGGCCGGCGGCTTGAGGAGCGATGGCGTTGCGGCTTGGAATCATCACGGCGGTATTCGCGCTGGCGGTCCTGGGGACCGGCCAGGCGTTGGCCGACGACTCCGTGACGCCAGCCGCCGGCGGGAACAACGAGTTCGTTTTCGGCAATACCGGCCAGGCAGCGGCGGATGAGTCCGCTGGCGACGACAGCTCCCTCTGGATGGATCTGCGGAATCTGTTTTCCGATACCACGGTCTCGATCGGCACCACGCCGGCAGACAACGGGCATTCGTTCGATGCGGACCCCGGCTACAACGCCTACGCCAACGTCAACATCGGCGGTTTCACCGTCGGCGGCCGCCTCGCCCGCTGGGGCGAGACGGCATTTTCCGACGCCGACAAGCAAGCGGTCGGGGTCGGCGCCTCCTACAGCCTGCGGTCCTGGACCGTCGGCATCGACTGGTCGCGCGGCAACTATGATGAAGTCTTCCTCGATGCCGGCAGCGGCAGCGGCGACGTCATCGCGTTCACCTCGTCTTACGCGCTGCGCCCGGGCGTGAAGATCAACGGTCTCCTCGAATACAGCGAAGACCAGCCGGTCCAGGAGCGCTCGACCGCCGGCGCCCTCACCGTCGGCATCGGCACCCTCATCAACTTCTAGATTCCGCCAGCGTCTCAGGTTGACGACGAAGGCGATTCTTGCGCACGATTCCAAGATGCGCAGGAGATCGAGGGCGATTCGGTACGGAGTCATCCAGGCGGCGGTTGCTCTGACGGTGCTCATGACGGGCCAAGCGCTCGCGGACGACGCTGGGACGAAGGCTGCAGGTAGCAGCCGGCAGGTCGTCGCAACCACCCCGTCTCCCCGGGACCGCTTGGCGCCGGATCCCGTCACCTTCAACGCAGTGCGATGTCTTGGCATTAGCATCGAGGGCCCGATAGACCGGGATCGCTTGACGCGCGACGACTCCGATAAGAGCCCAGACTACCTCATGAACTTCTAGCGTCCGCGTTGCTTTCATGCGGTCGACTGTTCGTCCTCGACGGGCTGACCGATGCGGAACCAGTCGACATTGCGGGTGACGTACATGACGGTCGCCAGGGCCGCGAACAGCCCGAGGCTGCCGGCCACCAGCACGTAGTCCTCCATCTGCAACAGCAGATACATCCAGCCATGGATGAGGGCGAGCACGGCGGCCACGACGTAGCCGGTGAAGCGCGCCACCGTGCGCCAGACATAGAGCGCGACCGTGGCGACATCGGCGCCGCTGGCGATCCCGTAGGCGGCGACGAAGCGGATATGCTCCGAGAGCGAGAGCACGAGCAGGTAGAAGACGCAGATCGAGCTGCCGACCAGCAGATACTGCACGAGGTGCGCGCGCGTGGTCTTGAGCAGCCCGGCCACGAAGATGGTCGAGAAGATGAGGCCGATGACGAGCACCCCGTACTTCACGATGCGGTCGGTCTGCTGATAGCTGTCGCCCGGCAGCACCAGGGCGACGCCGACGCGGCCGTCGGGCTGATCGACGAAGTTCAGATCCTCGGCGCGCCAGGACGGCGGATAGGAGCGGGCCAGATAGGACATTGCCCAGCTGGCCGAGAAGCCGTCCTTGCCGATGCTGTGGTCTGCCGGCAGGGCAGCGCCGGTGAAGCTCGGATGCGGCCAGTTCGAGCCGATGGTCAGCTTGGTCTCGCTGCCCAGGGGCAGGAATTCCAGCAGGCCCGTGCCGTTGACGGCGAGCCGGAGCTGGAAGCTGTGGGGGCGTCCGGCGAAATCGGCGCCGGCCTTCGGGAGGCGCCCCTGCAGGCCCGAGCGGAACAGCTGGGTCTTGGACAGGCCGGGCGTGAACGGGACCGCCTGGTCGTCGAGGGTGAAGGCCAGGCTGCGGATGCCCCGCAGATCGCTGAGACCGACGGACAGGGTCGCCTCGCCCCACTGCACATCGGCCGCCGGCACACCCCAGTCCGCAAAGTCGGGCGCCGCAAAGCGGCCGCTGATGATGACATCGGTGCCGTAGACGAGTGCCTCGTAGATGCTGCGATAGCGCGGCTCCGCCTTGAGGTCGGCATGGATCTCCAGGGTTTCCGGCAGGAAATAGACGAGATGCTTCACCGCCGCCGGGCCGGCCGTACCGTCGGGGGAGATGCTTTCTGTGCGCGTTATATAGGGCACCGCCAGCACCGGCCCGCCGATCGTCTGGCTGCCGCCCCATAGGCCGGCGATCTCGGTCTCCACCTGGTCGCGGCGCTCGGAGCGCTCCGTCACCATGTCGCCGATCATCGCCAGCGGGATCAGCATCACCAGCACGAGGACGCCGAGGACGATGACGCGCTTGGTCACATCGAACCCGCCGCCCGCGACCCATGGATGGCCGCCGATATCGAGTCGGATCATGTCGCCTCCCGATCGTTCGCCGGCCCGCCGCCGGCCTCACCGAGAACAGGTTGTCGGCGATGATTGCGGCGGAAGCCGGCGTCCGATCATGTCGAAGCCGCGGCCGGCCCGTGGCGAAGCGCGTCGTGCGCCAGGCGGGCAGGCGTTCGGCGATGGTGAGGCGATCTCGTGATCGGTGGCTGCGGGAGGCGGGGCCTTCGCCGCCGCGCCGCGGCGCCTGCTAGTGGTTCGATCGCAACGAATGGTTCCCATTCGTTGCGTGAATCGAACCACCAGCATATTGATCTGGTGGGCTG
>Ga0137403_10003482_pt1 | contig 18872 bp, 19 predicted proteins | sample CZOMad2_1_16fung_FD_122057 | JGI IMG/M metagenome (GOLD analysis project Ga0137403, IMG submission 122057) | Vadose zone soil fungal communities from Angelo Coast Range Reserve, California, USA - CZOMad2_1_16fungal (Hybrid Assembly) | ecosystem: Environmental > Terrestrial > Soil > Vadose zone...
CGTACATATTGGAGGGGTTGAGGACCCTGCCCGGACGCAAGGCAATGGTCCTGGTCACTGATAGTTTCGAGACGCTCCCGAATCCGGCGGACCTGTTGATTGGAGTGAACGTGAACAAACCAGAACCGGGCGCCACACCTGCTGTTTCTATGTCTCGCACTGGCGAATCTTCTTCCACAGCCGAGGATCCGTCGAAGTATTTAGATCTAGGTCGGGGGCTCACACAGTTGAGCAATCAAGCGTCAGTCGTCATCTATGGTTTGGATGGTCGCGGCCTGCAGCCAACCAATCTTACGGCTGAGGATAATCATGATGTCGCGCAGACCTTTTCGCGGGGCCCGTTGAATGACACGATATACGGTACTTTGCTCACTCACAGGAGCGATCAGATGTTAGCAACCCAGCAAGGACTTCAAGAACTTGCTCACCAAACGGGAGGCTTCGCGATCATCAATAACAATGATCTCGGAAAAGGCATCACTCGGATCACGGATGACCTGAATGGCTACTACTTGATTGGCTATCGCCCGGATGATTCTACGTTCCAAAAACGAAATGGCCGGGCCGCTTTTCATGACATCACGCTCAAGGTAAAGCGTCCCGGGATTTCGGTTCGTTCGCGCAAGGGATTTTACGGCGTGCCGGATGAGAAGCTCGCGCCCGCGACTCCGAAAACGAAAGAAGCGCAGATGGTGGCCGCACTCGAATCGCCTTTCTCAGCGGGAGACGTGCGTTTGCGCCTGACGACACTGTTCGGCGATATCCCACAGACTTCGTTTGTGCGGACGCTGCTGCATATCGATACGCGCGACCTGACGTTCAAGGATCAGCCTGATGGTTGGCACCAGGCGGATTTCGACGTTTTGGCCAGCAGCTATGGCGAGAATGGACTAGTCGCCGATTACCTGGCGCGAAGTGAGACGATCCGGGTGCGTGGAAAAACCTACGCGAATCTGCTGCGCTATGGGCTGAACTACAATCTGCTGATCCCGATAAAGAAGCCCGGGCCTTATCAACTACGCGCCGTGGTCCGCGATGCGGCCACCAAACGCACCGGCTCGGCCTATCAATTCATTGAAGTGCCGGAACTAAAAAAAGGGCGCCTGGCTCTTTCGGGTATCGCGTTAAGCTCTGCCTTCCTGGACCTTGCTGCATTGTCTTCCGGCAGCGCCGTTTACAATGCCCCGGCTGGAGAGGGAGAGCAGGCGCAGCCCACCCCGGCTGTACGTCGCTTCAAGTCCGGTATGTTGCTGGACTATCGTTACGTGGTTTACAACGCGTCCTCGGGCGCCAAAAACACATTGCCGGATTTGCAGGCCCAGGTCCGCCTCTTTCATGACGGCGAACTCGTGACATCACAGGAAGAGCCGCCCGCGGACACAGGCCGGCTGCAGATAGATCCCAAGCGCTTGAGTGCGAAGGGAAGTCTGAGGCTAACCGGCGAGTTGGTTCCCGGCCAGTACGTTTTGCAGATAGTTGTCACCGACCGCAGGGCCAAAGAGAAATATCCAACCGCGTCTCAATGGATTGATTTTGAAATAGTGAAGTGAGTTTTCCGTCGATCTTGAGAAGCCCTGAACTTTCACCTCATAACCGCAAAGAAAAAAGGGAGAGCCATTACGGCTCTCCCTAAAAGTTTCAGTTTTGGAATCGACTCGGAATTAGAAAATGAGTCGAATGCCGAACTGAACCACGCGTCGAGCTTTCTCAATCTGCGTGAAGTCATTGAACCCGCCGGACGAAAGGCCCGCACTCTCCAGGTTAGCGTTCGGCAGATAGCCGGCCGCGTTGGTGCCATAGCCCGGGTTTGGATGGTTCAAGACGTTGATCGCTGTTGCCTGAAGTTGGAGCTTCGTGCGTTCGCCGATCTTAATGTTCTTGAAAAGGCTCATGTTGAGCTGGTTGATTGCCGGGCCCTTCAAGTAATTGCGCGGCATCGAACCGAACGGCGAACCGAAAATCTTCGCCGAACCGAGCGTATTGATGACAAAACGCACGGAGCTGAGCGGCACAGGTACCCATTGACCTGTCAGGTTGTGGGTGTTCACGCTGTAGAACACGGTCGAGGTCGGAGCCACTTGCGGACCGTCCGCGAAGAGCAAGAACGCATCCACCGCACTGATGGCGACAGTATTCGCCGGCGCGGCCGGATTGCTGATAAACGGCCGGTCGCCGGAAGTTAAGTAGGCGTTGCCGAGCCCGTACCCCGAGGCGTTTGAGCTTTCGTTTGGCGTGAACGGGTTGCCACTTGTGAGCACCTGGACGCCATTAAGCTGCCAACCGCCCAACAGATGGCCTACAACCCCACGCTGCTCTCTCATCCATGGAACCTCGTAGATGAAGCTCATCGAGAACGCATGCGGACGGTTCAAGTTCGAAAGCGCCCGTTCGCACTGGTTAACGCAGAAAGGATTCTGCGCATTTGCCGAGGAGATGTCCGCGAAAGCAAAGATCTCGCTCGCATTATCGATGGTCTTGCTGAAAGTATAGGACGCATTGAGCGACAGCGCGTTCTTCATGAAGCGGCCCGCATAGCGCGCTTGCATTGAATGGTAAATCGACTGCGCGGTGTTCGCTCTCATCGTAATACCCGCCTGGCGTTTCAGACGTCCGTTGCAGATCGACTCGTTGACAAAGGGCGTGGCTGGATTGTCCACGCAGACCTGAGCCACCGTGCCGGCCGGCAATAGCGAAGCAAACGATGGGAAGCTGTACGGACCCTGGCCCCCGATGTTGCCAAAGTTAGTGCCATTCACCAAAGGACCGGTGAAAAAGTTGTCGTTGATGTTCTGGAAGAGGCCGACACCGTGAGTGCCGACATACGAGACCTCAAAGACATTCCCGCGATTCACCTGTCGCTGGATTCCGAATGAATACTGCTCGGAATAAGGCGAACGGAAATTAGGCGCCACAGTCGTCTGCGATAGGAAGAGCGGGTTAAGTTTGCCGAGCGGCAAAACACCCGAGGCAATCGCGGCGGCTTGCACAGTGTTTGCCGTGGGGTTCGCGATCAACCCGACGGGCGATGTGGTGGTCGATGCCAGGACATTAGCACTTGACAGGGACAGTGCCGCCGAGTAGGGCGCCACGTTCTGCAGGTTCAAAAGGATGTTATAGAACGCCGGATCGTAGGCAATGGCCATCCCGCCTCTGATCACGGTCGCATCCTCGCCCAGAAGCTTATGCATCATCCCGCCTTCAGCCTTGGGTGACCATGCAAAGCCAACCCGGGGCGCCCAGTTATTCTTGTCAACCGGGACGAACGGAATCGTCCGAATGCTCAATGGCAGCGACGGATCAAAGATCGCCTTCGGCGAACCGCTTTCACGGGCCACCGTGATGTCGTGCAACTGATTGATCGGCTGACCAGTGTATTCGTAGCGAATACCCAGATTCAGGGTCAGATTCGATTTGATCTTGTAATCATCCTGCAGGAAATAATACTGGTCGTTTTCCTTGTACGTCGTGATCGGATCACCCGCAGTAACTGAGAACGCCGACGGAGCGTTGTTGAGCAAGCGGGTCAATGCCGAGCCGGTGCCGAACGTGTAAACACCCTGATAGCTGGGCAGGAACGGCACCTTATTGACGAGGTGTTTGAACTCAGCCCCGAAAACGAGACTGTGACGGCCCTTGGTCATGCTCATGGTGTCCGCAAACTGATAGACCTTCACGATGCGCCCTTGGGGAAGGTTGGTGGCGCCACCAATCGTTTGCAGCGTATTGGCGGTCCGGGTAAGTCCAAGAATGTTACCGCCAAATGAGATGTTAGATACCGTGTTGCCGATATTTGAAGGACTTGGGATCGCGAAAATTCCATAGGAAGGGTTCGCGCCGCCGAATTCTACAGCAAGATCCTGAGTGGTGGCCTTGAATTCGTTCACGAATGAACTCGTGAATTGACGGCTCCAGGTTCCGCCCAGGTTCTTACTCTTCGCCGGAACGTCATAGACGAAACCGTTTGAGCCTGCGCCAGTGTTCGGAAAGAGCTGAAGCTGGTGCAGGTAACGGAAGTCGACATTGTCCTTCGACGTTGGACGCACGGTGAAACGAGTACTCCACTCGTTCTCTTTGTACGGTTCAGCGATGGTACGTTGAGCAAACGCCGCCTGGAAAAGCTGCGGCGCCGCGGCGGTACCGAAATTGAATACGTCAAACGGACCGCCAGTTATGAACGGTTGTCCGGTCGACGGGTTGATAAAGGTCGTGTAGGTGCCGCAACCCGCAGGCGCGGCAGCGCCAACCGTAATTACTCTGGGGCATCCCGCTGCCAGAGTTCCCAGGTTGAAAGCTCGCGGTGAACCCGTGCCCAGATCGGTGCGTGGTCCAACCGTGCCGACGTTGGTCGCCGAAAATCCTTGCAGGGTTGCGATCGCAAGCATTGCATTGTTGCCCGGGAAGGTGGCTTGCAAACGCGCCAGGTCGGTTCCGAAAATACTCAGATTGCCTCCGCGGAGAGTCGCACTAAACGGGTTTCGCACTCCCTGGTACGAAAAGAAGAAGAAGGCCTTGTCTTTGCCCTTCCAAATGGACTTGCCGCCTTCGCCGAACCGCGGCAGATAGATTGGGCCGCCGGCCGTTCCGCCAAAGGCGTTATAGATGTTCTGATTGGGCTGGAGTTGTCCGGCAGCGCGCTCAATGTTATCCAGGGAACTCAGGTGCTTCCAATTCTGGTGATACTCGAAAAGATCGCCGTGAAAATCGTTGCCGCCTTGCTTGGTAACGATGTTAACGACTGCCCCTGAATTGCGGCCGTACTGGGCCGAAAAGTTGTTGGTGATGATCTGGTACTCTGCGACCTGACTCTGGTTGTCAACGAAGAGCGAAGGACCGCCAATACTCAGATCGTTGTTGTCCGAACCATCAATCTGAAAGTTGTTCGAACGACCGCGGTTTCCGTTGACCGAAAGTCCCGCGCCGTCTGTGTTCACGCCGCTATTTCGTGACGCGACCACGCCGGGGGCCAGCAGGGCCAGGGTGTCCAGGCCGCCGCCCGCGCCGTTTGATGGCAGTTCTTCAACCTTACGGGTTGAGAAACTGGTAGAGATTTGTGCCTGATCCTTCGTGACCAGTTCCTCGCCCGTGCTGGAAACTGTAACAGTTTCAGCAGGCGCTCCGATCGTCAGGGCGACGGAAAGGTCTGAGACGGTCCCAATCGTTACGGCAACGTCCGTGATGGCCGCTTTTTTGAATCCAGCGGTGGACTCAACCGTTACGGTGTACTTACCTGGAGCCAGGTTGGATATTACATACTGGCCGTCGCCATTAGTCGTCGCCGGGCTGCTGAAGCCCGTGCTTTGATTCTTTGCCGTAACCGTGGCGCCTGCTACAACTCCGCCATTCGGATCGGTCACAGTCCCGCGCAGGGTACCGGTCTGAGCCTGACCAAATGCCAATGCGCTAAACATGAAAAACACGAGTCCCCCGACCATTAGTCCAGCCGCGACTCTCGTAAACTTCTTCATAGGTCTCCTCCTCTGTAGTCTTCTGGTTTATTTAGTATCGTTTATTGCGGAAATGCCATACCCGAAGTATTGAATCAATCGCCCTTCAGAACCTACGATCGATCTAACGGTTAGGACAACAAACCGCAAATGAGCAAGCGTTATGCCGCCATATCCAAAATTTCGTAAGGTATTCTAAGGAATAACGTTGTAGGGCATTAGCCCGGTCAATCCAGGGAGCCAATGTTGCTAAATTTGGATACTCTAACGAATCCTCGAATTCTCAGCGCAGAACCTCGAGCAGCTTCCTGGCCTGAGCAGCATTTGGCTCATTCGGCGCCTCCTGCAGATAGCTCTGGAGCGTCTTACGTGCCAAATCGCGCCGGCCCTCGTTCATATAGAGTTCGCCAAGATGAAAGAGTGCCACGGCATACGCGGGCCCGCCGAGCTCATGGGCGGTCTTGAACTCTCGCTCAGCCTCATCGAGAGTATTTGACCCCGCCAGAGCTAAGCCATTGTAGAGCCTGGCAGCAGGCGAGTTAGGTTCCAGCGCCAATGCTGTCTTCAGCATTGCGGCTGCCTCTGAGAATTGGTGCTGTTCTACAAGCACGATGCCGAGGTTCAGGCGAGGGTTGAAAGCTTTGTCATCCAATTGAATGGCGCGCCGAAACTCTTCGGCCGCATTGTCGAGTTTTCCCAGGGCCAGGAGCTGCGCGCCAAGATCGTTATGGGCCATTACGTACTGAGGATAGAGAGCTATGGCCTTTCGCAAATGAGCAACGGCGTCTTCGTTTTTTCCAACTTTGCTGGCCTCGCTGGCGCGCTCAAATTCCTTCTTTGCCTGGGCGGGAACGGCTGTATCAAGCTCGCCGGTTGAGATCACCTTCACTCCGTTCGATAATTCGCTGCCCTTCTTTTCCTTTAGATTTATATTGATCATCGAGGGCGAGCCGGGAAAAACTTCGACCTTGGCCCGCGCTATTTCAAATCGATCCCCATCCGGCTCGATCACCACCTCGTAAATACTCGGTGTCAGGCTGTTGAATTGAAAGCGCCCACGGTTGTCGGTGTACACATTGCTCCGGACGCCTCGATCGTTTTGGAGTATCACCCTGGCGTGGTCGTTGAAAGGGGCTCCACTCGGAAGAATGACGCTGCCGTTGATGCTCCCGCCCGCTCTGATAACCTGAGCTGCAGCCGAGGCCGGTAGGAGAAATAGAGCCCCTGCGAGCACCAGACCGATCCTCAAATTCAATTGCCTGAGATTCATGACGAATCGAATCCGCAAAGCTTGTGCCAACTGCGCGTCAGCGATAAGTTTAATCGTTGCTTCGAGGCTTGGGTGCTGCACGTGACCCGCCTCCCAAAAATCTGGATTTTATTATGATTTTCTGGAAATGAGTCGGGTCAACCGTCTCGATCTATCCCGCGGCGGCATTCTACTTCACAACTTCAAATTCAAACTGCAGTTCCTTGCCGCGAAAGATGTAGCTTAGATAGAACTCCCAGAACTTACGCGTAAAGCGTAGACCGGGCCAGCGCTGATCAAGGTTCACGATCAGCTCGAGCCCGAAAGCGCGCCAAAGGTTCGCCAGTGAGACATAGGTCCGAATCGGCTTTAGCCGCACCTCGGTATAAAACTCAAAAACCTGGCGCTCTTCGACAAAGCAGTTAAAGGAATAGCTGTTGAAGTGATTGCGGTGCGTGGGGTCGGTCGGCCAGTCCGGATTCGAATAATGAGGAGTTGTGATCTTAATCCGCCCACCCGGTCTGGTGATGCGAAAAAGTTCCGTGACAAAGGCCATTACGTCGGGCACGTGCTCGGCGACATGCCTACAGACGACTTCGTCGAACTCATCGTTTTCAAATGGATAAGGCAGCACCCCGAGATCGTGGATGACATCGGCATGGGTCCGGGGGTTCGAATCAATGCCAATCGCCCCAGGTGTTTTGTTCCAGCCACAACCGACGTCCAGAACTCGTCTGCCAACCACCGGCGGGGCCGCGCTTTGATTTGGCCGTGGCGGATTCATCTTCAAAAGGAAGAAGGCCCTGTCAGAAGGAAGAAGTGGTGACCGCGTGATTGCCCCGGACCGGGAGCGCCAAGCCGGCTCCCAGAGACTCGCGGAATGGAGCCAGGAAGCCGGACTCGATAGCAGCCGCCAATTCGGCAAAGTCGAATGCATAGAGTGGCACCGTAAACTCTTTCTGCACTGCCTCGAAATGAAGGCCGTCGAGCATTATCGGCTCGTCGCTCTTCAGCGCCACGCGCGGAATGATCGCGAACTCTCCGCGTACCTGATCGCGTGCGGCGATGAAATCTCCACCGGTTAACAGGCCGGCTACGCTGACGTCTCCACCGAAGTATTCATTCTCGACGGCCACGACTTGCAACCGCGTTTGAAAGCGCCGGTTCAATCGTTCGACCTGCTTTCGCAGGACGGGTGCGAAGATCGGGCCACTCATGATCGTGCCGTAGAGTCTTTCCGGATGCAGAGGAGGTTTGCGCTCCAGCCGGCGCAGCAACGCCGCGAACTCGTTCGCAAAACTGCGCACCATGCCTATGCCGTCTTCGATCTGCGGGTAATCGCCGTAATGCTTTCGTGAAGGAACGGCCCGGCCGGCGCGCAAGTAAATCTCATCACCGAGAAACGCGAACGTCGTCCCCAGCCGCGCGCGCAAATCATCCTGGATGATCGAGACTTCACTGATCGTGCGGCGGCAGAATTCCGAAGTCACCGGGGTCAACCGCTCATCGGTCAAATAACGAGTCAGCCCCAGCGGCACTATCGCGACGCTGCGCACCTGCGGATGCAGCTCGGCGAGATCATAGATTGTCCGTTTCAGGATTTCGCCATCATTAATTTCCGGGCACAGTACAACCTGCGCGTGAATTTCAATTCCAGCGTCGAGCATGCGCCGCAGCTTCTGTGTAATGTCTGCGCGTTCCTTATCAACACCGAGCAGGTAGGCGCGCACCTCAAGGTCGGTAGCGTGAACTGAGACGTATTGCGGCGACAGCTTTTGTTCGATCACTCGCCGCATCTCGTCTTCGGTAATCGATGTCAGCGTGGTGTAGTTGCCGTAAAGAAATGAAAGCCGCACATCTTCATCGCGCACGAACAACGACGGGCGGGCCGTCTCAGGATTGCCTTTGCAGAAACAGAAGAGACATTCGTTCGCGCATTGGCGCGGAACGATCTGTTCGAAGCTAAGCCCGAACTCTTCCGCTTCGTCGCGTTCAATATTCAGTTCCCAGTCCTCGCCGCTCTGTTTGCGAACGTCGATGACCAGATCGGTTTCGCCGCCGGCCTGAAAACGAAAGTCGAGATAGTCGCGCACCGTTCGCCCGTTGACGCGCAGGATGCGATCGCCCGGTTCCAGCTCCAGCTCGGCGCCGATACTCCCGGCCGTAACTTCGGAGATCTCGACACCGCGGCGCCGAATTTGTGTGATGGCGGGTGTGACTGCGAATTCGTACATTTAGGACTCTTCAAGTGAGCGGCGTCTCGACGGTCAGGAAAGCCGCCCGCTGGCGAAAGTCAGAGTATAGCAAAGGCGGCGGTCTTTTGCTGATGAGCCCGGGCGAGGGTAGTGGGGTAATAGTGTGTTGTTGCTAAAAAATATTCCACATTCTACAATCCCCGAAACCCAACGAGAGAAGATTATTGCTATTGGTTAGGTATCACTATGGGCTGGATTGCCGATCTTCTTAAAGAGATACCGCTGTCCGCTATTCTGAGGGAGAAGATAGCTACGATAGAAGCTGACTATGCGGCGGTGAAAACCGAGAATGCAATTCTCAAAGACGATCTTCGCCAAGCAAGAAGGGAGACGGCAAGCATAAAAAGACGGCTGGGAGAGTTGTCGCGCAAAGAGGAGATAGGAGAAACGGAATCGCGCATTCTTACGCTGATGACAAAGCAGTTAGTTAGCCATAATGAGCTTACCGACGACTTGAAGATTTCCGACGAGCGACTCCAGTTTTATCTTCGACGACTGCTTGACGGTGAATACATAAGAGTTGCTTCCGAGACCACGTCAGGAAAGCGCCGGTATGCGCTAGACCAAAGAGGCCGCGAGCATCTGATTGCGATAGGCGTAATCTGAATCGCAGGGCTTCGTTAATAAATCTTTGAAAACGCGTGCCAGACTCTCAGTCCAGCAACACAGATTTACCCCACTACCCGGACGAGTCCTCGAAAAGTTGAAAGCCGTGCTCGCGCTGATCAGGGTTCTGCGTGCTTTCAGATCGCCGAGGCCGCCGCCTTCGTTGACAAGAAATGATGCCCGGCTTACTCTCGTTTTACTCGACGCGGGCTTTGATCTCTGATGCATAAAGTCATTCGTATTCGCCCCTCATCTCGGTTCTAACTCAAGCCCGCGCATTTAACTCAATGAGCTCGGAACAACCTTTGCCACCTGCGAATCCAAATCCGAACGAGCCCTCGGATACCAAACAGACGGCGCTGCAGCCATGCGTGCTCCTGGTTGAAGACGATCGTTCGGCGCGTCGCTATCTGGAAGTGGCGCTACAGCGCTGTGGCTATACTGTGGTAATCGCCGCCGACGGGTTGGAAGCGATGAAGCTCGCCCTTTCTTCGCCGATCGATGCAGTGGTCACCGATGCCATCATGCCAAATCTCAGCGGCCAGGAACTGGCGCGGTTCCTGCGCAGCAATCGGAAGCTGTCCCATCTTCCTATCGTGCTGTTAACCGGCCAGGAAAACCAGGCGGCCGCGGCCGAAAAGGATCTGATCGACGCTTTTCTCTATAAGCCCGTCAAGGTGGACGAGCTTAAGAAGTGTCTAACCGGTCTGTTACATCAGAAATAACTTCCCATTTGACTCTGGACCCAGGCATCTCTGAACGGAAATCGCGATCGGTGCGGTCCGGACATGCGGCGCAAGTTCTGTGGTCAAACGCTATTGACAAGCGTGCTACAGTCAAGGCTAATTTCTGGTTAGTTTGCTCCAGACACCAAGACACTCACGGAGACTTACATGAAACCAACCATAATGTTAGCGGAAGGACTCTTTGACGGGACTCTAGGCAAAACCCTCCTGGTCGGGATCGGCGCAGTAGTTGCCCTGGTCGTCGCGCTCTTAGGAAGGATGGGTTACCAGAAGGTTCAAGATATCAAGCGCAAAATCCCGTAGAGAAGTTCCACCAAGTTAACCTCGCAACCTAACGATTCATCACCGGCAGTCTGGCGAAAGTTCTATCCGTGTCTCAGGCTCACAGCAACTGATCCAGGGGTGTGTATTCCCTTTGCTGAGACAAAGCAACCGCTTCATAAGTTAATTTACCTGCGTAGGCATTGACGCCGGCCTGCAAACCGGTGTCGCTCAAAACCGCTGCCGTAACGCCGCTGTTCGCCAAGCTTCAGAGCATAGGGAAGAGTCGGGTTAGTCAGCGCGAAGGTTAAAGTGCGTGGCACGTGAATCATGTAGGCACTCGACGCCAGGGTGGCGATCTTTGAAAGAAATATGTCGTCCAGTTCGCGCAAGCGGTCGAGATTATCATCAATGATCGTAACATGCGCGCCCATGCCAACGGCGATCTTCGCGGCTTTTTCAGCGCTTGCACGAACGGGAGGCTCTGGTATATTCGGTGGGAAAATTTGCCGAGCAGTAATCCTATTCGGAGTGGTTCGGGGTGTGTGACCAACCACCCGAAGACGTGAGGCGTAGAGCTAACGTGACAGGAGTCGCATTGAGCAAAGTCAGCCTTTCCAGCCGGGCCATTAAGATGCCCGCTTCTCCGATTCGACGTCTGGTGCCGTATGCCGACCGGGCAAAGGCTCGCGGCATCAAGGTCTATCACCTGAACATCGGCCAGCCGGATATCGAGACCCCTGCCGAGATGATGAACGGATATCGCGACGTCGATATCAAGGTGCTCGCCTATGGGCCGTCGCAGGGCTTGAAGGACTACATCGACGCGCTGGTTCAGTACTATGGCGGCGTGGGAATAAGCGTGCAGGCCCGGGACATTCTGGTTACGACCGGAGGCAGCGAGGCGATATCGTTCGCGCTGGACGCGGTGGCCGACGCCGGCGACGAAGTCATCGTGCCGGAACCGTTCTATTCCAACTATGCGGGGTTCGCGGGAACCGCCTGCGTCAAGCTCGTGCCGGTAACCTGTCTGGCCGAGACTGGCTTTGCCCTGCCGCCCAAAGCCGAGTTCGAACGGGCGATCACCGGCAGCACCAGGGCAATCATCTATTCCAACCCGGGCAATCCGACCGGCGCGGTTTACACGCGAACGGAACTGGAGATGCTTGCGGGTTTGTGCGTCGAGCACGGACTCTACCTCATCGGCGACGAGGCTTACCGCGAGTTCATCTACGACGACGACACTGAGCACACGAGCGTCCTCAATCTCGCCGGAATCGAAGACCGGGCGATACTGGTGGACAGTGTGTCCAAGCGATATAGCGCGTGCGGGGCACGGGTGGGCTGCCTTGTCAGCCGGAACGCCGAACTGGTAGCCGCGGTGCTGAAGTTCGGTCAGGCCCGGCTTTGTCCGCCAACCGTTGACCAGCTGGCGGCGATGGCCGCGGTCAAGGTGCCGGACAGCTACTTCACCGAAATGCGGCGCGAGTACCAGGGCCGGAGAGATTTGGTATGCGATGCAATCGCGAAGATACCGGGCGCGGTCTGCCGCAAACCCGGGGGCGCATTCTACGTTGTTGCCAAGTTGCCGATTCGCGACGGCGAGGAATTCGCCATCTTCATGCTTGAAGAGTTCCAACTCAACAATGAGACCGTGATGGTTGCGCCGGCGGACGGATTCTACGCGACCGCGGGCAAGGGGAAGGACGAGGTCCGCATCGCCTACGTACTCAACTGCGATGATCTGGCGCGGGCAATGAAGATTCTTGCGGCCGGGGTGGAAGCGTACAGCCGGAAATAGAAGTCAGAAGTCAGAGTGAAGAATCCAGAATTCGCCGGACTCGTCAGACCGCCCCGGGATTCGTTGTCTTTGATTTCTTTTGGCAGTCCTATGATCACTTTTTCTGCTCCAGATGATGGTTTCGTAGGCGAGCGTGGTGTCTCGGAGTTCGCTTGGTCATAGCCGAGGCGCCTGGCCCGACCGTTAGGGAGGGCTGAGCGCTCACCCTAAGATGTGAGCCTCCCTCACGGTCGGGCTAGTGCACCGGCTCATCTGTTACGGCTTCCCTTTCGGTGATGGTGACGGCGTTGCTTTCGGTGGTGGTGGTTCGATCTTCAGGCTGTTGCGGATTGTGTCCCACGCCGGCGTTGCCTTCTGGCGCGCCGTGTCCGGACCAAAGAAAGTCAGCACGACCAGTCGCTCGCCCACCGTGCCCCAAAATATTCCGGCCTCACCCGACTCTTTTCCCAGCACGGCAGAGATGCGGACACCTTCCGCTGCCGCGCCGCCAATTTCAGTAGTGGCCGCTTTGCGTTCCGGCTTGGCTCCCATCTGAACGAACTGCTTTTCGGTGAAGTTGACGTAAGGGTCGATGATCTTGGTTTTGGCCTGCGCCATCTTCTCAGGTGAATTAACCTTTCCGCGATGAACAAAGAACTGGATCATGGCCTCACTATCGCTTCGCGCCAACTTCAGTTGTTGGGCGTCGGGGTTACTATCGTCAACGATTGTCCAGCCATTGGGATAATCAAACGACAACCCATCCTTGGCAAAATGTTTGGTGTCTTGCGCAGAAACGCCCGCGGCCAGCAGCAGTAAAGCAGTCAGGCAAATAGAGGTTCTTATCAATCTCATTTTTCCTCCTCGAAATCGGTTGAGCATATTAACGCGTTTTCATCCAATCAATACAGCGCTCAAGATGCCGGCGCATGTTTTCCGCGGTATCGTGATGAATCCGGCCGTGGCCCGGCAAGACCCATTCGAAATTCCATTCACCATAATTATCCAGAAGTCTTTCCATCGATCGCGTTTGCTCGGCCCATGAATACCAGCAAGCGCTGCGAAAGGCCGTCAGCGTTTCCCGTGTAGGCGACCACGCCAGATGATCGCCGGTGAAGAGAAACTTGCGGCGATAAAGTAGTAACACGTGTCCGCGGGTGTGGCCGGGAACTGGAATGGCGAGCAGGTCTTGATCGAGCGATACTGTTTCTGTTCCGCGCAGCACTCGCTCGATCCCAAGCCGCTCGGCCCCATCGTCTGCATGCATCACGCGCTCGCACTTAAATTCCCTGGCGAACCGAACATGATCCGCGACGTCGTCGCGATGGGTCAGAAACATCGTGCTCACTCCGCCCATGTCGTTGATCTTCTTAACTAACTGAGTGGCAAACCTGGGAGAGTCGATCAAGACGTTGCCGCCTTCGCTTTCGGGCCGGACAATCAAGTAACTCCACGCGCCAAAGCTTGATTCCGCGGTGAAGCCACAGAAATAAACATTCTCGGCAATCCGCGAAGGGTAGGCGTCGATGCCGATGTGTGCGTCATGATGTTCTCTGGTTCCGATCGATCCGGTGGGACAAGCAACCAGCGCCATCAACGCCTTTTTCGTTTCGTCCGCGGTGGCCGGTTGATGATGAACAATCGAAGCGTCACCCGCGTCGGTAAATGTTTCCGGAGCAATTTGGCGGCACGCGTCGCAGTCGATGCACGTCGAATCGACAAAGAAATCGCCGGCAACATTTTCAGGCAGGCGTAGAGATAGACTAGCCATAAAGAAGTCAGTGCCACCGGCGTGAGCGGGTCGGTCGTTCGCTCAACGCGGGGACCGTCCTGTGCAACATGATGAGCCACGACGAGCATCAGTTCAAGCGGCCGTTTCGACGACCGCGCCGGGGCAGTGAGGAGCGGAAACTTAGTCTCCCTGTCCATGCAATTATTGTTGGATATGCGGGCGAGGATTAAGATGTTAGCCTAGTTACGAAATGCCTAAATCCTCCAAAAGGCAGAAACGCTTGCGATATATCGTATTCATTAGTCACTCGTCTCTTGATGCTTGGATCGCCCGAGTAATGGTCGAAAAGATTGAAGCACTAGCAGGGTGCTGAAAAAAGCAAAATCGCCACCGAGACACAGAGTCACAGAGATTGGAAGGATTCAGAACTCATCAGAAATGCCAACAAATGCTTACCCTCCTTGTTCCCATCTTTCTCTGTGTCTCCGTGTCTCTGTGGCTACGCTTGGTTTTTCATCAGCCTGCTAGGAGCAGAGTGTTGGCTCGACGAAAAGGATTTGGCGGGTGGTGATGTTATCGTTGAGGACATTATTCGCGGTATCGACGCATGCCACGAAGCGATAGTGCTGATCTCGCCAAACAGTGTGAAGTCTCAGTGGGTACCGTTCGAGATTGGCGGCGTGCGAGCACAGCACAAGCGAGTGACTCCCGTTCTGAATAATGTAAAGCCGCAACAGTTGGCACCCATGCATGACATTAGGGGTATCGACCTTAACAGGTTCGACGAATTTCTGGCACAATTGAAACGGCGGCTCTCTCAGGCACAACGAAGGAAAGCATGAGGTTCAATCATGGCGTATAAGGTTTTCATTCACTCGTCATCGAAGGATATCGACATCGTGCAGGATCTCGCGAACAGGTTGGAGTTGGGGGGCATTGAAGCGCACTGGGCCAATGAATCCGATAGATCGGATAAGACCATTCGGGCGACTAACAAGGCTTTGAATGACGCCAATGAGATTTTTGTCCTACTGACGAGCGAGTCCGTTGACGATCCCAATCTGATGGTCGATTTAGGTGCGGCCTTTTCAACGCGGAGGCGCGTTACTCCTGTAGTGGTGGGTCTGGAAGCCTCCCAGGTTCCATCTCTGATTAAGAGTCTAAAATACATTAAGTACCCGGATCTCAATCGCTATATCGTCGATTTGGCGACGCGAACAAGAGCGGCCTAGCTTCAAGGCTCTGGTCAATGAAAGTAAACTACTATCCCGAAACTGACTCGCTATACATCGACCTGTTTTCCAAACCCAGCGTCGACAGCCGCGAAGTGTCCGATGGGGTAGTTCTGGACTACGACGCCGAAGGCAACCTGGTCGGAATCGACATCGATCACGCCAGCCTCAAACTGGAAATCAAAGAAATCATCGTCAGTAAATTCCCAGCCGAAGTGAAACAAGTTGCGTAGTTCTTCAAACGCGAAGCGCCAATCGTTTTGCATGAGACAGGGATCGCACTTGCCGAACGAGTGTGATTCGAAGAAGTATCAAGAGGATGTGAACTATTTGATCAAAGGCTGAAGAGCGAAGTCGATTTTAGGGACGGTAAACCTTGCCTGCTGCCGCATTCACGCTTTACTATCTCGACATGAGTTATCAGGACATCATCACAATCGAGCCGGGCAAGCGCGGTGGTAAGCCCTGCATTCGCGGAATGCGGATTACCGTGTACGATGTGTTGGAATACCTTGCCTCCGGTATGTCGCAGGAAGAACTCCTTCAAGACTTTCCTTATCTCACCAAAGAGGACATTCTTGCGTGTCTCAGCTACGCCGCTGATCGTGAGAAGCGCTTGATGGTAGTCGAAGCGTGAAACTCCTCTTTGACCAGAATCTTTCACCGAAATTGGTCAAGCGCCTGGCCGATCTTTACCCGAATTCAAATCATGTTTACCACCTCGGTATCGATCAAGTGCCTGACAGGGAAATGCGCGAACATGCGCGTCGCCAAGACTTCGTGATCGTCACCAAAGACTCAGACTTCAGTGACCTCTGCATACTGCTGGGCTTTCCGCCAAAAGTAATTTGGATTCGCCGTGGAAATTGCAGCGGTCGCGCTATCGAATCGATCCTTCGCGATCACAAACCGGACATCGACGCTCTTGGTCGCGACGATGTCATAGGAATTCTGACGTTGTTTTAGAATTCGATTACGCTATGCCCCGGATGGCTATGATCACAATCCGTCAACTGGCAAAAGAGTTTGGTTCGCAGATGGCGGTGCGGAAGATCGATCTTGATATTCCCGCCGGACAACTCGTCGGATTGCTGGGACCAAACGGAGCCGGGAAGACCACGACGATCAAAATGTTGACTGGCATGTTGCTCCCGACATGCGGAACGGCCGAGATTGGCGGCTTTGATGTCGTCTCTGATCCTCTCAGCGTCAAGCGAATCATTGGTTATGTGCCTGAGACGGGCGCGGTCTTTGAATCGCTGACCGGGTGGGAATACCTGCACCTCGTCGCGGCGCTGTATCACATTCCGGAAGATGAGGCGTCTCAGCGTATCGAGCGCTTCGGGCAGTTTTTTGATCTGACCACCGACACTTTGCAGGACAAGCGGCTCGGCGCTTATTCGAAAGGGATGCGGCAGAAGGTTGTGATCACTTCGGCGCTGCTGCACAACCCGGAAGTCGTGTTCTTTGACGAGCCGCTCAACGGCCTGGACGCTAACGCCGCGCTCAGTCTCAAGACCTTAATCACCTCGCTGGCCCATGAAGGCAAAACGATCGTCTACTGCTCGCACATCCTCGATGTGGTCGAGCGGATTTGCGAACGGGTCGTCATCATTCACGAAGGATCGATTGTCGCCGACGGCACGGTCGCCCAGCTAATGGAAAAGACCGGCGAGCAGTCTTTGGAACACGTCTTTAACAAGTTGACCGCGACTGAAAATCTGCTGGCGCGCGCCGAAGAGTTTGCCCGCGTGCTTACCAGATAACGTTTCCGGCCAATGACAGACTCCAACCCCATCGCCGCAACCATCGACCGCCAGCAACTCAAGGTTCTGCTGAAGTGTTACTTCCGTTTGAGCATGCGCGGGCGCGTCACGCAATCGATGTCGCGTGGCGGCAAGCCGCGTAGCCTCTTCTTTGTTCTGGGGATGTACGTGTTTATGGGTTTGATGAATAGTCTGCTGCTTTTGACCATTCATCTCGACGTTTTTACTTTCACCGTCATCCTGCACTCCATGACATTCTTTGTCGTGGGCATGGCCCTGACGGCCGAGTCCGGCGACATCCTTTTCAATGTAAACGAGAGCGACGTCCTCGTCCATCGGCCCATTCATCCGCGGACTCTGCTGTTGGCAAAGTCTTTGAACCTGATTGCCTTCGCGCTCCTCCTCGCGTTTGCGCTCAACCTGTTTCCGACGTTCTTCGGTATGTATGCGAGCGGAGCGCAGCCGTGGTTTCCATTAGTTCATTTGATTTCGATCATATTGCTTTGTGTGTTCTGTGCCGCGATGGTGGTATGCACTTACGGTCTCGTGATCAAGTTCTTTGACCGCGAAAAGTTTGACAACTTCGCTGCCTGGTCACAGGTAGGCATGTCGCTCTTGTTCATTGTCGGCTATCAGGTTGTGCCGCGACTGCTGCGACAATTCGAGGGGCTTACGCTCGAGCCTTACGCCCGCTATCTCTTGCCTCTGCCGCCGGCATGGTTTGCCGGGATCGATTCCTCTGTGGCCGGGACTCGAATGGTTACCGGCGCCCGGCCCCTGGCCGTCTGTGGTTTGCTGGTGACAGCGGCGCTGGCCTACATCGCGATCGGCAGACTGGCCCCGAGCTACGGCGAGGGATTGACCAGATTGAGTGAGACCAGGACCCGGGCCCCAAAGCGTGCGCGCTCGCGACCGCGATCGACCTCGATACGCAATCCGATCCTGCGTTGGTGGTTGCGAGATCCGGTCGAGCGTTGGTCGTTCCGGCTGACCGCGGTTCACATGCGCAGAGATCGTGACGTCAAGCTGCGTCTCTATCCTTCGCTCACTGTCTTTCTGATGTTTCCAATGATGGGTTTGCTCGATCGCGGCACCCACTTTGCCACGGTCGCGCCGCTAATAACGGTCTGGATGCTGGGCACGATGCCGATGTCGGCGCTCGAGACTTTGCGCATGTCTTCGCATTATGCGGCGGCCGAGATCTTTGCGATCGCGCCGTTGGCCAGCGCGGCGCCGGTCTTTCACGGCGTGCGCAAGGCAACCATCTATTACCTGTTGGTTCCCGCCGTCTGCCTCGCTGGGATTGCGTTCGTGTTTCTGGCCCAAAGTGGGCGTCAGGCTTTGCTGTTGGCAGTGCCAGGTTTGATCGTCATTCCCACCATGTCACTTCTGCCGGGGTTAGGCGACAAGTATCTGCCGTTGTCTCGGCCGGCTGCGCGAGGAGATCAGTCTTCGCGCAATATCGTTCTAATGGTTCTCAGTATGATTGGCATGGTGGCGGCAGCGGGTGTGACGTATCTGGCATGGGTTCTGGGTTTTCTGTGGGAACTGGTCGCGGCTGAATTGCTGTTGGTGAGCTTGGCGAATTGGATCATCTGCCGAAGTATCAGAAATCGGCAGTTCGGGCATGCGGACTAACCAGCAGGTCGGAGAGCAACGATGCCGGCTGATGACTTTGCCTCAAGAGTCGATTTCGGTGGTAACGAGTTTCGTGTTTAATTCGCGTGACTTCGTGGATCGTTTCTTTTGTCCGGAAAACTAAGGACGATCCACGAAGTCACACTAACCAACACGAAGCAAA